>Ga0075163_10000410_pt1 | contig 54648 bp, 43 predicted proteins | sample JI1023141ADNA_FD_71478 | JGI IMG/M metagenome (GOLD analysis project Ga0075163, IMG submission 71478) | Wastewater effluent complex algal communities from Wisconsin, to seasonally profile nutrient transformation and Carbon sequestration -... | ecosystem: Engineered > WWTP > Effluent > Algae... | reverse complement strand
TTGTTTTAGTAAAGAGTTAATAATAATACCTTCTCTTTGCTGCTCTTCTTCGCCTATAACAAAGGTTTGAGGCATTACTTCTATTAACTCTTCATAACTTGCTAATATTAAATCTCTAATTTCTCCTGTTAAAGTACGTTCCTCGCTAGTTTGAGCTAAAGATAAGGCTTCATCAAAATCAAGCATTCGTTTAGCAGCAGAGGTAAGTTCCATATTCTCGGCTGCACGGCTAATACTACGCATTGCTGGACGACAAATTTCTACCCATTCTTTAGTAGCAGTACCACGTTTAAGCTCAAAAACGAAATTTTTAACTGGTTTAGCATAGTTAGCAGCAATCTTAGAAAAGAGGTCTTGTATTGCTGCTTCATCATGTCTAACTTCACCAGCCATAACAGGTTGATCAGAAGAAAAAGAAGGTGATGAGTTAAATGCTGCATCAAAAGCATCATCAAAATCATCTACGACTTCATCAAGAAAATTCATTCCTGCTAATGGATTAGCTGTAGGAGCCGTTGTAGCTACCTCAGGTACAGACACTCTAGGAGCAGGAATTACTGGTGCTGGTTCTGGTATAGCTATAGGTTTACTTGATGGAACATAATTAGGCGTAGGGCTAGGTTTGTATTCCTTACTAGCACTAGCAAATTTCTCTTCTTCAAACCCTAATCCAGAATATCCTGAAGGTGTAGGTCGTGGTTCTACTTTAGGAGGTTCTGTTTGTACAACAGGGGTTGGTGGTTGATAAGCTGTCCGAACAGGAGACTCTAGTCGACTAGGCTCGATTTTAGGCTCAATGCGCGGCTCAACCTGCGGTGGTGCAGGTGGCTTGGGTTGGTAAGGTTCTGGCGAATACTTGTTAACATTACTCGCAGGTTGTTGCGGCAAAGTAACAGGTTTAACAGGCTCTGGTGGTGGAGGTTTCTCTACTTGTCTAACAGGTTCTGGCTGTTTAACTTCGTCATCACTTTGCCCCCAGAGTGACTTAAAAATATTCTTTAAAATTCCCATACCATCTCCTATGGATTGGGTCGCTTTTGATTTAATCTAATATAGTTGTCTCTTTGAATTGCTGCCGCAACTACTAATATCGGCTAAAAGCCATAGGCTTTTAAATTCTAAAAGATTACGTAGTACGGATCAAACTTTAATCAGAAAAAGTTGTTGAGCGACAATTATAGCACGAACAGAAAAAATACTGAGAATTTAATTAATGAAAGCTAACCTAAACGACTACTTAGCAGGAGTTGATAGTACCACATCATTTATAAATGCGGCCAGTATTCTTACTGCTTCTGGGCTGCTTTGCAAACTATTACAAATATTGTCAAATTCGTCAGTATTGACGTAATCATACTGATAATACTCTAAGCGTTCTTTTAATTCCGCTTTGTCCATATCAGCATGAAATTGTGCACCATAAATAGGACAATCTTTTACTTTGATTGCTTGATAAGGTGACAGTTCAGAATAAGCTAAAGGATCAATATTTTGGGGTAATTCTATAACATGGTCTTTATGACCAGATTGAGCAACAAATTTTCCTGGTAGCTTACTAAAAAGTGGATCGTCTTTTCCTTGAGGTGTTAAAACAACCTCTATTGAACCCATTTCTTTACGTGAAAGATCTGAAATAACTTCCCCACCAAATACTTTAGCTACCATTTGGTGCCCCCAGCAAGAACCAAATAGGGGCATTTTAACTTCTGCAATTTTATGGATCAACTCAATAATGGAGTTAGTCCAATCAAAACTATCCAATACAGATGTATCAGAACCGCCAATAATAACCCCATCTACATTATCTAACAAGTTTTTGTTTATTTCTGAATAAAAAGGACTAACTGAATGTAGTTGGTTTGGCGATAAACCACTATATTGGGCGATACACTTTATTTCATGCTCAACCATAGGCAAATCTGAGCGGGGTTGAACTAATAGAATAGATAGCTCATTACGCAATTTTCCGGTCATTCTTAAAACCTAATATAAATTCAATGGCTTGAAGTTATATTCCCCTTAAAAATTAAGTCCTTAAGTACTGACTATAAAACTCTTTTTAGTATATATTTAGCTAAGATTCTGTTGAGTAAAACAGGCTTTTTAGCTTAACCTCAATAGATAACTATAACAATAGATCTTAGAAATTATTAAATTTAGATAGATTATTAAATTTACTAGTTTTGAATCCAAGTCTTATAGATAATTGCTTACTATAGTGGGTTCCGCTTTTTGGATCAATTAAAATTATCTGTTAGGTCTGCTATTGTACCAAAAGTTTATATATTTTGGAGTTTTTTATGGATCTAAAAGAAAAGTTTATTAAAAACTATGAACTACTTGGGTCAATCTTTTTAACCATAATCCTGGTATTTATCGGTACTTTACTGGCTTACCATAATGGCTTAAGAAATTTATCATTAATTGCTACTGTAGCTACTTTTATACTGCTAATTTCTACTTATTGTTTACTATCTGTTAGCCAAATAACCTTTTTACTCAAAAAAAATCTTGATAATCACCCCTACTTATTATGGTTAATAATTGTGTTGTTTTTCTGCTCGTACTTGATATATTCCTTAGGTAATAATAGCGTTACTTTGTTAGGTACAGGTAAATTATTGTTATTTTTATGTTTACCTACAACAGTAATCTTTTTTTTGGATAAGGAAAAAGATAAAAGAAATTTTTCTTTGCCACAATTTGTTGCTATTTTATTAATTTGGCTGCCTTTTGACTTTCGTTTACTTAATGGAATTTGGATTGGTAAAGTTGTTTATGCCTTTAATGTTTTAGTAGCTTTTAGCTTAGCAATAATTTTATTTGTTGTTTATCGCAAAGTAGAAGACGTTGGTTATCATTTTAGATTAGATCAAAAAATTCTTTACCAAGGGCTAATAAATTTTGTCTTATTTGCCCCTATAGGTATTGGCTTAGGCATAGTTACTGAGTTTTTAGTTTGGGCACCAAGCAATCAAAGTTTTCTTGCAATATTTCTAACAGCATTAGGAATTTTTCTTTTTACAGCTTTACCAGAAGAACTACTTTTTCGAGGGTTAATGCAAAACCTACTAGCCAAAACTTTAGGCAATAACAACTTAGCTCTAATTATTGCTTCTATAGTTTTTGGACTGGCACATCTAAACAATGCTCAATATCCAAAAAATATCATATATTGTTTTTTAGCTACTATAGCTGGGATTTTTTATGGACGGGCTTATTTTGCTACTAAATCTATTTTAGCTAGTGCTATTACTCATGCTTTAGTTGATACTGTCTGGCATGAGCTTTTCAAATAGGGTTTTCAAATAGATTCTCAGCTAGAGTTTTATAAACTTAGGTTCTTTGATGTCTACAAACTATTCCAAAGTTGTCAACCATTACACCATATAGTGCATATTTATAGTAAAAGTGTAATAGATCAAGCATAAATCTTACTTCCCTTATATTAAGAACTTCCAAAATTCCTTTATTAATTTAGCTATAAACATAGTTAACTTATTCATAAACTATAATAAATCCAAAAAAATGGAAAAAATCTAAAAAATATCCCTAAATTTTTCCTCTTCTGCACAGCTTTTGCTTATACCCAATACAAAAGAAAAAAGGCAAATGCCTAAAATATAATTAGTGCTACAAATATATATAAATGCTGGGACTTGTAGCAACATTGGTTTGGAGGAGATATTATGACAACACAGGTTTTGAATCTAAATTCTTTTGAAAGTTTAATCCCTCAAGAAGTTAATGAAGTTCCCCAAGAATCATTTGAAGATTTATATACCCGTCACTATCGTCGCGTTTATAGTCTTTGTTTAAGAATGACAGCTAATGTTTCTGATGCAGAAGACTTAGCACATGATGTTTTCCTCCAAGTACAAAGAAAATTATCTAGCTTTCGTGGTGATTCAGCCTTTACCACCTGGCTTCATCGTATTACCGTTAATCAAGTACTAATGCATTTTCGTAAAAAATCTGTTAGATCAGAACTAACTACTGAAGATGGCGAAATGCCTGAACGTAGCGAACCCTTTACCCTTAGAACACAATCTAGCCCTATGGTTGACCATATGGCCTTAGCCGCAGCAATCGAAAAACTTCCTCCAGGATATCGCAAAATCTTTTTACTTCATGATGTTGATGGCTATGAACATGAAGAAATTGCTAAATTATTAGGTATTAGTGCTGGTACTTCTAAATCACAACTCCATAAAGCTCGTATGAAGCTAAGGACTTTACTAAGTAAACGCAATGAACCAGTAGATGTTGAAGAATTAGCAGAAGAATTTTAAGCTGGCTCTAAAATAAAGCTTGTAAATAATTCACCTTAAATAATATATGATAAAATAAGTGTCTGTGATATTTAGGTTATTACAGGCACTTATTTTATTTCTTAAAAAAAATCCTACAATTATAAATAAAAATGCCATCAATATAGTAAAAAGTCTTTACTTTAGAATATAATCGACTATAGAAAATCTAAGAATAACCCCAATATGTTTTACTTTTAGGCTTATTATCTTATTGGAGCAATGTACCTAATGAAAACATTAAGAATTTTATTAGTAATATCCTTAGTAATATCTAATTTTTTAACCACCTTTTCTCAAAATACTAAACAATTAAATAAACCTATTGAAGAAGATACAATTAAAATTAGTTCTTTTTTAGTGAACTTACCAATGGTTGTTAGTGATAAACAAGGTCGATATCTTTCAGACTTAAAAAAAGAAGATTTTAATGTTTATGAAAATAATGTAGAACAAGAAATAGCTTTCTTTTCAAATCAAACAGTCCCTTGTCATATTGTTTTAGTCCTAGATTGTAGTGGGAGTACCAACGAAACTCTTACAGATATAAGAAATGCCTCAACTGAACTAATCAAAAGTCTTGAACCTCAAGATCAAGCTATGATTATTACTTTTGCAGATAATGTTATAACTCATCAGACCTTTACGTCTGATAAAACCAAGTTAATGAATTCTGTTAATACAATATCTGCTGCAGGTAGCACTAAGCTTTATGATGCTGTTTATTTAGCTTCTAGAGATGTGCTATCTAAAATACCTGGACGTAAAGCATTAGTATTACTTACTGATGGACAAGATACTTCAAGTAGTCATGCTCGCCAAGAAACTATAGATAAAATGGTAGAAAGTGGTTCATTAGCTTATGTAATACAATATCCTACTGCGGCTAATTCAGTTGTTCTTTCTGCTTCAACAGATGTTCAACCAACTTCAGGTGCAAATGTGCAACCACCCCCACAACTAGATAACTTTCCTCCCGATACAGGATTCTTAAGCTCAATTACTGAAGTAACAGGAGGCCGCTTTTATAAAAGCGATATTGGGAATTTAGCTGTACCCATGCGTAATGTTGCAAGCGAATTACGAAATGTATATGTAATGAGCTATTACCCAAGTAATCCAATTGAGAATAAAGGTTTTCGTAAGATTAAAGTAAAGCCACGTAAGAATTTATCAGTGGCTATACGTTATCGTTCAGGGTATGATGCTGAAAAAATAGCAAAAAGCTTAGCCAAAGAAAAATAAGTCAAACCTTAATAAAATGTTGACTATAAAGTAAAAGGCGCTTAGATAAAAAAACTAAGCGCCTTTTTGTTACTACTAAAATTTACCAAACGTTTTTATGCATGTGTCCAATATTCAACAGGACGACTACCAAAGCTATCACCTGTATGTCCATTGTTAAAGTTTCTAGCACCTGCTTGAGCAATAGCAGGGCCATTAGCAATCTCACCAGGGCGTACCATTGCTACATGACCAATTCCACCAGGGTTTTTCCACATTGCCATAGTTGGCATTCCTTGATTTGCCATAGCTTGTGCTTCTTGGGCAGAAACTTTGCGCCAACCTTGATCGGCTCCTGTGTTACGCATCCAATCTACTGTGGCATTAGCATCTAATTCGCGGCCATTAACCCAATGCGGAACCTCTGCACCCATTGCCTTAGTTGCATCCCAAGTATAAATATTGCAATAAGTATTACCATTGCGTTGGGCATATCTTGGATTATTCGCTACAGCTAATTGATTAAGTACTTGTGCATAGTTGCTAGCACTACGGTCACTAGAATTATTTGTAAGAGGCGGGTTTATTGGGTTCCAAGCATCTGTACGGGTTGTTCCTGGTGCAGGAGTAGTACCATCAAAACGACCTGGAGTAATTTTAGGTGCAGGTACAGACTCTGAAGGTGCTTGAGATACTTGTCTATTTGTTGAAGCAGAACGAGATTGTTCATTACTGCTAGAACCGCTAGAACCATTAGGCATACGAAGATTTTGCCCAGCGAAAATCATATTAGGGTTACTAATTTGTGGATTAGCAGAAATCAAACTACTTAAGCTCATACCACTACGTTGAGCAATTTCAGACATTGTGTCACCAGACTGAACTGTATAGTTTCCCATTTGGCCATTTGCCATAGAACTAGATTGTGAGTTACTACCACCAGGCATGTTAATTTTTTGATTTGGGAAAATTAAATTTGGGTTTTTAATTTGTGGATTTGCTGCAATTACACTACTAAGGCTTACCCCGTTACGTTGAGCGATTTCAGAAAGGGTATCTCCAGGACGGACTGTATAAGTATTAGATCTTGCTGGGCCAAAATTATCTTGCTCTTCTTGAGCAGATTGAGTAGGCATATTTCTTGTTGTTGGCATGTTTCTTGTTGTCGGCATATTACGAGTTGCAGGTGTAGATGATGCAGGAGTTTGGTTTTGGACTCCACCACCTTGAAAAGCTGGCTTAAACTCTTGTGCACGACGCAGAACATCAGCACTATAATCTCTTCCTGTAGTTGCTGAATCAGGTGAACGACCATTTCTTAGAGCGTTTTCAACTCCACCAATACCAGCATTATAAGCAGCTAGAGCTTTACTATAATCACCTTTAAAATGATCTAGGTTTTGACGTAGTAAGGATGTGCCATAGTCAATATTAGAAGCAGGATCAAGACCATTTTGGTTATTTCTAAGGAAATTTCCATGAAAACGATCATCTATTTGCATTAAACCATGACCATGACCACCATCACCAAGGATATTACGACCATTAGTTTCACGAGAAATTACACCTGTAATGATTTCTGGTGGGATATTATATTTTTGAGAAGCCGCTAAAATTTCTTTTTGATATTGCCCATAAGGTTGAGGCAAAGAGGCTTTGGCAGCAATTCCATCAGTATTAGCCATATTAGCTACTGGTCTATCTTCTGAAGCAGTACTTTTAGTAACTCTAATACCATCTAAACTGCCTGTTTGACTTTTAGCACCAGGAAGGTTAATTTCTTGACCAACTTGAACTAAGTTTGCATTTTTAATTTGTGGGTTAGCTTTCATTAAATCGCCAAGGCTAACACCATTCTCTTTAGCAATTTTAGATAATGTGTCCCCAGATTTTACTGTTTGAGTATTATTATTTTGTGTAGATTGAGTGGGGCTATTATTGTTATTGATTGAATTAACCATCGTTTTTCTCCTCTAGAAACTAAAAGTAATATGAAGAATTGTGGGTTTTATTGTTTAAATGCAAAATATGGAAAAAACTTCATAAAATTTTTGCAAAAAGACAATTAAATAGGGCAGCCAAGAAAAACTGCCCATTTTCAGAGGTTTATGATGTGTATAAGAAGAATACTATATGGTTTTACGTAGGCTATCGCGGAAGCGAACTACTTGTTCAAAACAGCCTTTAATATTGTCACAAGTTATTACAATCAAATCATCTCGTTTAGCATGTTTTAGAGCATATTCAACGGCTTCGGTTTCGTTTAAGATCACTTGAATATTTTCTACAGGCATTCCTGCTGAAATAGCTGCTTGGCGTAGTATTTCTGAAGTTGCTCCAGGCTCTCTACCTCGCGAGTCTTCATCTTCTTTTATAATTAAATGAGAAAAGATTTTACCTGCTTGAGTTCCCATATTTTGTAAATCTATATCTCTACGATCTCCAGGAGCAGCTACTACACCAATTTTAGAGGAAGTATTTAGCTGGGAAACAAATGTGGCTAAAGCTTCATAAGCCGCTGTGTTATGGGCATAGTCTAATAAAACATGGAAATCACCTACTTGCTCTAGGTTTAAGCGACCAGGGGCAAGGTAAAATGTAGTATTAAAAGTCTTTAATCCAGAACGAATATCATCAATTTTTACCCCTGAAAGGTAAGTGGCTAGGATTGCAGTCATAGAATTGGCAACATTCATCATTGCTCTACCATTAAATGTGGCAGGAATTGAGTGAATATTCATTACAGGGATTTCATAAGTACCTTGGAAAATCTTTATTACATTGTCATTAAGTGTAATAACTGTTCCACCAGCAGCGCGATGACGCTGAATAAGTTCATTTTCTGGGTTAAGAGCAAAATATGCTACTTTACCTCCAGATTTTTCTGCTAAACCTACACAATATTTGTTTTCTGCATTAAGAATGGCATAACCATCATCCTCAACTACTTCAATTACTAAGGACTTAACATAAGCCAATTCTTCAACAGTCTCAACACCACGTAAACCTAGGTGATCTTCAGAAATATTAGTGATAACACCTATTTGACAATAGTCAAAACCAAGTCCTGAACGTAATATGCCCCCTCTAGCTGTTTCTAGTACAGCAAAATCAACTGTAGGATCACGCAAAACCATTTGTGCAGACCAAGGGCCAGTAAGATCACCAGTAAGAATCTTTCTTCCATCGATATAAAGACCATCAGTAGTTGTTAAGCCTACTTTACGACCAGCCATTTTTAAGATATGCGCTACCATTCTAGCTGTAGTCGTTTTCCCATTTGTACCAGTAATAGACACAATAGGAACACGGCTTGGGCTGCCAGGAGGGAAGAGCATATTTAATACAGGTGTAGCCACATCTCTAGGCCGGCCTTCGGTTGGATGGACGTGCATTCTAAAGCCTGGCCCAGCATTTACTTCACAAATTGCACCACCTGTTTCTTCTACAGGTTTAGTAATATCAGAAGTAATTAGGTCAATTCCTGCTACATCTAATCCAATTACTCTAGCTGCACGTTTAGCCATATCTACAATTGAGTAATGAATATCATCAGTTCGATCAATGGCTGTGCCACCAGTGCTAATATTAGCTGTGTATTTTAAATAAACAGGAGTATCTTTTTCTATTATAGAATCAAGACTATAGCCTTGTTCAGCAATTAAGCGTTCAGATTCAGCATTGATAAATATCTTAGTTAAAGGTTTTTCATGACCTTCACCCCGACGAGGATCTAAATTAGCAATATCTACTAGCTCTTTAAGTGTATGTGTCCCATCACCTACAACATTAGCTGGTACACGTTCTGCTACAGCAATTATCTCGTTATTAACTACTAGAATGCGATGATCCCGCCCTTTTACATAACGCTCAATAATTACATCTTCAGAAAAAACTTGTGCTCTTTCAAAAGCTAAAGCCAAGTCTTCATTGGTTTTAATACCAATAGCAACACCTTTACCATGATTACCATCAAGAGGTTTAACCACTACTGGATAACCAATATCCTCAACTGCTTCAAGTGCATCTTCAATAGTATCTACAACTTGACCTTTAGGAACAGGGATTCCAACATCATCAAGCAGTTTTTTAGTTAATTCTTTATCACTAGCAATATCAACAGAAATTAAATTAGTAAGAGAAGTTACAGTAGCTTCAATCCGCTTTTGATAAACGCCATGACCTAGCTGTACTAAATTACGATCATTAAGACGAAGTACAGGAATATTACGATCTTTTGCCTTATCGATCATTGCTTGAGTAGAAGGGCCATAAGCGGTTTTTTCCAGAGTACGAAGTAAGCTAGAGAATTCTGCTTTGAAGTCAAATTCATTTCCATAAACTAAATGTTCAATTAGGCGGATTGCTGTTTTACCAGCTTGTAAACCTACTTTTTCTTCTACATATGAGTAAATAACATTATAAAGACCAGGGCGACCTGCTGAACGGCATTTTCCATAACCTACCCTAGTTCCGGCTAAACATTGGAGTTCCAAAGAGACATGTTCAATAATATGCCCCATCCAAGTGCCTTCACGTAACCTGAAAATAAAGCCTCCTGGTACACCTTCAGAGCAGCGATGATCATAGAGCGAAGGGATCATAGCAATTAATCTATCAGTAAAATTCTCAATTGAATTTGAAGGACGTTCTTCTAATTCCTCAATATCTAGAAGCAATTTAATAACAGGTTTAAGGCTATAAATATTAGGGCCACGAAATACTTGAGTGCTGATAACTTTCATTAGAATTAATCTCCTCGGCTACGTCTTTCTATGATCAGGGAATTGGTTTTTAAGGAAAACTTATTTCCATGTGTAAGAGTATGTAAAACTATATTAGAAAAAACCAAAGGGCTTTTATCTGGAACACTTGCAGGGTTATACATTTGTACTTTTCTACCATCAACTATGGTTACTGTACCACGTCCAATCACTTCTATTTGCTCATTAGGATGAATTATTGCAGCAGTATCTTCATCTACTCCAACCCCTACTAGGTGAGAATTTAGCATTACCGCGTAAATTAAACGGCCTAATCTTTCACGTTGATGAAAATGTTGATCAACAATTAGAGCTTTAGCTAATCCTAAACCGGGAGCAATTTTAGCCATACCAGAGCGTGCCAAACTACCACGACTACCACCGCCAATCATTGGATCAGAAAGTGCTGCTGCACCAGCAGAAGTTCCACCAATTACAGCACCGTTTAAGTGTGCCTTTTGAATGGCTTCAAGAGCAGGGGTGTCAGATAGTACAGCGGTAATTTTATTTTGATCACCACCAGTTAAAAAAATACCTGTTGCTTGTTCTAATACTTTAACAGCCGTTGAGTTATAAGCATCGTCATGATGAAAAAGCGCTAGGATATCTACAGACTTAGCTCCAAAGCTAGAAAAGATTGAGTGATAAGCTGTTCCAGTTTGCTCATCTTCTGAAGCACTAGGTAAGATAGCAATACGAGCTTGTTTACCACCACTAAACTCAAAAAATCGATTTAAGATATATTTTTCTTCAAATTTGTCTTCAGCCCCACCAATTGCAATGAGGATACCAGGGTTAGTATTTTTCTTTTTGGCCATTAGTTTTTTATCTATAAGAATTTATGCTACTAAAGAAAGTTTAATAGAGGTGAGATTCTATTTGAAAAGGCAAAATATTTCAAGAACTCTCCTAAAAATGGATTTAATAAAATATAACTAAAATTTCTTTTTGTGCTTTTCTATTTTAACTAACCAATATTAAAAAGCGTTCCATCAAAGCTTTTGCTTTTACAAAACGAACATAATCTTTTTCACTGTTAGGAATATGACTTGTTTGATTTGTAGCAGAAGAAATATCTTCACATTCGTAATAAAGTTTGATAACTGAATCCCTTAGATTTAAGTCTGCTCCACGCTTGTTTAATAGTTCTAACATTATTTCTCTTGTTAGTTCTGAGGCATGCACACGAAAACCATTCTCAAAAATTAGTGTTAATGCTTTAAGTAATTCCATACAGTATGCCTTTTCATCACCTCTATGTAACTTTCCATAAGCGGTATTAACTAAGCGTAATGCATCGGCCTTAAAAGTTTTGGAGGGGACAATAGGAGTACTAGCCTTACTAGTAACAACAGGCTTAACAGGCTCTCTTTGTGGTGTAGAAATAGGTGCAATAACAGGTGTTGATAATGGTTTTTCCTCTTTAGCTTCTATAATAGCTGTTGATATTGGTTCAGTAGTTTTAATAGTGGAAATAGGCGTAGATATCACAGGTTCTACAACAGAAACAGGCTCTATTACAGGAATAGACGGAGGTGTAGGTTTTGGAATAATAGACTCAGTTTTTGTAATAGGTTCAATAGGTGTAACAGGTACAGTAGAAATAAGTGTTGGAGTTGGTATAACAGGTGCGGTAGGTGTTATAGGTGTTATAGGTGTAGACACAGGTTTAGGTTTAGGTAAAAAAAGTGCAGGGGTAGTAGGTGCAGTTGGTAGAGTATTAATTGGTTGTACAGGTGTGGTAGGGCTAGGGCTAGGTGTCGGTAGTGTAGCTTTACTGGGTTCAACAGGTTTTGGTGTAACAGGTTCACTTAGTAGAGGTGCCGTTATAGCCACAGGTGTACTAGATTCAACTGCTGTAAGTGGGACTGTTGGGTTTAGAGATTCAATAGGGTTAACAGGCTCAATAGGTTGAGTTGGTGAAATTGGAGAAGTAGAGGTGTCCACTATAGGTGCAGAAATAGTAGCAACAGGTATAGCAACAGGTTCAATAGGTTTACTAGGTTTACTAGGTTCAACAGATTCAATAGATTTAACCGGCTCAATAGATTTAATAGGTTGAGGTATAGAAACAGGCTCAATAGGTTTACTCGGTATAAACTCAGTCACAGGCTCAATAGGTTCAGCAACTAATGCTATTGGTAAAGCAATCACTTCAGGTGTTGGTGTAATAGGAGCAAGTGGTTCAGGTGCTAGTGTAATGGGCACAACAGGCTCAGGGTTACTAGCAATAGAAACAGGTTTACTAGATTTGTCTGGTTTACTAGGCTTACTGGGTTTGTCCGCTTTACTAGGCTTACTAGGCTTACTTACCTTCGCTGGCTTACTTATTACATTAGGAGTAATAGAAGCAATAGGAATAATAGGTTTAGGAGCAATAGAAGATATTGTAGGCACATCAGTAAGAGCAGTTAGTGGAGTAGGAGTTGGTGTTACAACTGCTGGAATAATAGGATCAGGAGGAGAAATTACTGGTAAATCATTAGCAGTAACCACAGGAGCAGGAATGGCAAGAACAACAGGAACAGGCGGGTCTGGAATAGGAGGAGCAAAACTAGAAATAGGCTCAGGGCTAACAGGAACAGTTGGAACAGTTGGAACAGTTGAAACACTTGGAGGAGCAAAACTAGATGAAATAGGCTCAGGAACAACAGGAATAGCAGGAATAACAGGAGCAGGAATTGGAGCAGTAGGAGTAACAAGACCAGGGGGAGCAAAACTAGTTGGGTCAGAAACCACAGGTACAATAGCAATAGGAGGTTCGGGTTGTTCTGGGGTTACGACAGCCGCCACTTCATTAGCTGTAGCAGTAGCAGGGATTAAAGGTATGGATTGTTTTAACTTAAATCCAATCATTATTCCTATTATTAGCAACAGAAACATAGCTAAATAGGATATTGCTGAAACAGTAGAAAAACCACTTGGAGTAGTTGTAGTCTTACTTGGGCTAAGTGCCACATTAGCTGCTGGGCTTACCTCTAAAGATAAAGACTCGCTTTTAATAGTTTTATATTTAGCTGATTCAGGATCAAAATAAGCAAAAGTAAAAGCAGGGATAGTAAATTTTCCTGCCTCAGAAGCAATTACTTCTGTTTCCCAAATAGCCTTGTTAGTTGCAAATTCTTCTTCTGGTTGTGTTTTTACTGGTTTTGGGGCATAGAGTTTTAAACTATTACTAGTATTAGGGTTAGTTGGAGGAATAATAATTTCTGGGTTTGCTAATGTTTCTACTTCAATAATTAATTTGGTTGGTGTACCAACATTAGTAGCTTGATCCTTTAATTTAACGGTTAGCTTGCTTTTTCCTACTACACCAGAAAACTCTGCTGGTTTTCCTTTTTCAGGCAGTGGGATAGCTTCTAAAGTTAATGGAGCAGTTTTAAGCGTCAGTGCCTTGCTTTTACTAGGATCATTTCCTGCTACCATACTATAAGTAAGCTCTGGTATAGACAATTTACCAGAAGTTGTAGGTGAAAGAGTAAAGCGGTGAATTATTTGTGTAGCATAAGGTAAACCCTTAATAGTAATTTCTTTATATTCTGTTGATTGTTTACTTAAAATTAATTCTTTGTTCCACAAATTAACAAAAGCAGGAATATCTACAGGTTTAATTTGATCTATAGCAGTGGTGCTAGTGACACGAACAGAAAGTGTAACAGCTTCTCCAACATAAACTTGTTTTTTGCTTAACTCTGCTGAAAGGCGTACATCAAGAGGGATATTTACTGGAATAACAGGTGGTGAACTAGAAGTAGAGGGTTTTTCTTTAACTGGAGGGGGTGTATCTCCTTTAACTTCAACCTCTTGGCCATTAGATTCATAAGTTTCTCCATTATGTGAAAAAGAGATATTACCTAAACGAAAGCGTCCTCCAGCAGTTGCTTGCAGAGTGTATTCAATTACTCTAACAGTTATAGGACGGCCAGAAGCATCTTGGCTTAAACTTGGGCGATCAGCTTTATTTACAACAGTAAAACTATTTGGAAAAGGTTGTGGTAAAGAGATACGTTCAATTCCATAACCTCTAAGTACTAAAGTTAAAGTTAGGGTATCAGAAACATTAACTTGTTTTTTACTAACATTAACTGAGAGAGAGGCTGCAAATAAAGGGCTTGGGACAAAAAAACAAGCAACTAAACAAGCTATTAGCCACCAGACTACAACTTTCAAATTTAAGTACTTTATAATATCCCACATAACTTTTACCAATCACGTCCTGTATTACTAGAAGGAGAGTTTTGTTCCTTATTACTAGCGCGGTTTGGGCCTCGCTCATTTTTTTGTAATGCGTTTAATAGCCGTTCTGCCTCATCGCGAGACATTTGAGGCTGTTTATTTGGCTTGGGCACATCAGAATTATTACTTTCTGGTGGTGGCTGATTATTAGGGTTGTTATTAGGGTTATTATTAGGAGAATTAGAGTTATTTGGTGGCGGTGGTGGCGGCGGTTGTTTTTGTTTAAGTGCTACCTCAAGATTGTATTTTGCTAGCTTGTCATCTGGGTTAAGTCTTAAAGCTGTTTTATATGATTCAATAGCTTTATCTAATTGATTATCTTTGAAATAGTAGTTACCAATATTGTAATTAATACGTGCTGAATATGTTGGTTCAGAAGAATTTTCAAGCGCTAATAGCCAATGTTTTAAGGCTTCTTCTTTACGGTTTAATTGGAACATTGTACAGGCTAGATTAGTATGTGCACGAACAGACTTAGGATCTTTTTGTATTTGTTGTTGAAACTCTTTTAATGCAGGTTCAAATTGTTTTTTTTGATACATCTGCTCTCCATTGATAGATTGTTGGTTAGTTGCCAAAACAAAACCACCAAAGATAGAGAACAGAAAGAAAAAAATTACTCGCAACACAAAAATTTCCTTATTATGTATCGATATTATTAACGTTGCATTTTAGCCAAGGTCTATCTTTAATGCTAGAGTGAGCTACAAAGTTTTTCTCATCTGTACCTAATTTATATAAGTGTAAGCCGTTTATATATAGCCTAACGAAATATTAAGAAATTAAATAATAATAGCAATTATTTGTTAGGCATAAGGTAAAAATTTTATCTTAAATTAATACATACTAGTCAAAATTACACACTCTAGTAGTAAAAAACACAAAAGCGTATTGATTTATTACACCTCTAAGATATCCCTATATTGTTAGTTTTTACAACAATTTTTGATTTTGACCAAATATTTTTGAAAACCTAGAAATATATCAAGTATAACTTGAAGTAAATCAATAGATTAACATAAAGTTTAATTCTTCAAACTAGTAGCTGATAACAATTTTAATAAAGAAATAATATTAATATTACTATTTGGCATAGTTTTTGAGTTAGAGCAAACAAATTAAGTTATCAAAAATAAAAACTAACCCCCTATTGCTAACTATTTAAAAACAAAACTCCTCACATTAAAAGTATAAATTAATTCAAATTTGGACAAATAAAGTATTAATATATAGCTAAGTTTTTAACGACAGTTAGTTAAATGATACTGTCTATTTACCTAGCCTATTATCTTTAAGCCAATACTTTGAATTTTAGAGGGGGCATTATGGATAACAATAAAGCTAAACAACTTATGCAACTTGCTTTAGAAAAAGGTTTATTAAGTGAAACTTATCTATCATTACTAAAACATAACAGTGGGCAAGCTAACAATAATGATCTAGAAGAAGACCTAAATATTCTTGTTACCTTAATGGAGTTAAATATATTAACTTTTCAAACAATCAAATATTTAGAAAAAGAACTAGATAAGAAAAAGCAGACACAAAGTAGTAGATTTAACCAAAGTTACTCTTATGAAGGCTATGCAGAATTTGATAGTTTATCTAATGCTAAGTTTTTTAATAGACCAAGCTTAGCTTGTGGAACAACTGTTGAGAATTATCAGATTATAAGCGTTTTAGGAATAGGTGGGATGAGTAAAGTCTATAAAGCTTATGATCCTTATTTGAAAAGGTATGTAGCAATAAAATTTATTAATGGTATTTCTAAAGAAGCACAACAGAGGTTATGTTTAGAAGGCTATGCTCAAGCTAAAGTAGATCACCCTAACATCTGTAAACTCTATCAGTTAGGTAAGACCCAAAAACATAGTTTTATAGTAATGCAATATATTGAAGGACAGACTTTAGATGAAGTAGCAAATAAATTGTCTTTAGAAGAAAAAGTAAAAATAGTAATGGAAGTTAGTGAGGCAATTCATGCTGTGCATGAACATAAGATTATTCATAGAGATATAAAACCTAAAAATATAGTTGTAAAAAGAACAGAAAAAAATGAGTGGCACCCATATCTTATAGACTTTGGATTAGCAAGGGAAATAACCCTATCTTCAATGACTGACTCAGGAATTGTATTAGGTACACCTTATTATATGTCTCCTGAGCAAGCTAGAGGTCAAAAAGAAATTTTAGACGCACGTTCAGATGTTTATAGTATAGGTGCAACCCTTTACGAGTTAATAGCTGGAAAACCTCCTATTGATGGGGATGGCCCTTTAGACATTTTAATGAATGTTGTTAGCCAAACCCCTAAACCATTAACAGATTTAGACAATAGTTTGCCTAAAAACTTGGAAGCTATTATCTTAAAATGTCTAGCTAAAGATCCTACACAAAGGTATTGCTCAGCACAAGAATTGGCTATAGACCTAAGACAATATCTAAATAAACAATCTATAGAAATCCAACACACTATAGAAACCCAACAAAATAAAGAAATAGTTTCCACGCAAATAAGACAGAAGAGAGTTTATGGTAAGGCTTTAGGTAATCATTTAAATCGTTTAAAGTGGGTTTCGCCAGTAATGTTATTTATAGGGCTGATTATGGCAACATATTATTGGGGAGCAATACAAAATCAAACTTTTATTCCTGTAGGGCAAGTAGGGCAAGTAGGGCAAGTAGACACAATTAATAATCAAGTCAAAGACTTATTAGCAAGTGGTAATTCTATAGTTATGATAATCCCAGTAGAAAAAGAGTTTTTGTTGGACAATGAAGATATGGAGGTTAATAGCGTTAAAATAAGAAATCTAATGTCTTTATCAGCAAACTATTCTGTGATTATGCCCAAGCCAATATTACGAATGGAAGGCAATACATTAATTTCTCGTCCTTTCCTTATTAATGAGCAGGAGAGAAAAAAGAAAGCAACATATAATGCTAAATTATGGTAATCCAAAGAGTTTATATTATTTAGCTGATTCTAGGTAACTAGGCTTATTTATTAAATTACTAAATTTTTCAAATAGATATGAAGCATCATGTGGGCCAGGTGCTGCTTCTGGATGATACTGTACAGAGAATATTGGTAAATGACGATGTTGCATTCCTTCAAGTGTATTGTCATTTAGATTTAAGTGAGTCATTTCTAAATCATTTGGTAATGAGTCTATTTCTACAGAAAATCCATGATTATGGGCTGTAATTTCAATTTTACCAGTAATTAGGTTTTTAACTGGTTGATTACCGCCACGATGACCAAACTTTAATTTATAAGTTTTTGCTCCAAAGGCAAGCCCTAGTAGTTGATGTCCTAAACAAATACCAAATATAGGGTATAGGTCTGCAAGTCGCCTAATATTTAGTGCAATTTCTTTTAATGGTTCAGGATCTCCTGGGCCATTAGAAAGAAAAATTCCATCTGGGTTTAATTTCTTAATTTCATCAACATTTGTCCAAGCAGGCACAATAGTTACACGAAACTTTTGAGAACTTAGACTTCTAAGAATATTGTGTTTAATACCAAAGTCATAAGCAACTATATGAGGTAAATCACTAGAAATATTAGAAATAGATGAGCTATCTTGAGGCCAGCTATAAAGAGATTTACAAGAAACTTGAGTTGCTAATTCTTGTCCTAACATTTTAGGGACAGAGTTAATACGGTCTAACAAAATCTTAGGATCAAGAGTTTCTGTAGAAATTATTCCACGCATTGCACCTTGATTACGAATATGGCGGACTAGTTTACGAGTATCAATATCAGAAATACCTACAATGTTATTTTCAATTAAATATTGCCCTAAAGTTTTTTTAGAACGCCAATTACTAGCTAAGTCGCTATATTCACGGACAACAAACCCTTGAGCAAAAACTTTGTTAGATTCATTATCTTCAAGGTTTATTCCATAATTCCCAATTAAAGGATAAGTCATTACTACTATTTGCCCAAAGTAAGAAGGATCGGTAAGAATTTCTTGATAGCCAGTTAATGAAGTATTAAAAACTACTTCTCCAGAAGTTTCTCCCTCTTTACCAAAATGATATCCTCTAAACACCGAACCATCTTCTAAAACAAGCAAAGCAGGCAGTTTATTCAAGCAAGTTTCCTTTATAAGAGAATTTATTTTTACAATATCACGTCAAAATATTTAGGAGCAACTAGAGCAAACAGAAACCCACCTCAACAACCCCTAACACTTTTAAGATAAAGATTTTGCAGGTAAAACAAAAAAATCTTGTAGTAAATCAGGAAAAGTTTGTGCAAGGAATAAAATTTCAAACATTCGATTTATAGAAGTTAATAGCATTTTGGAGGAATGATTATGTATAAAGCATTGATCTCTATTATTTTTTTACTAGCGTTTAGCACTGTAACTAATGCACAAAGCTCTATTCCTAAGGTAGAATTATTTACTGGTTATACAAACTTTAGCACTGAGTTTAACAATGGGTTTAATGGTATTACCACTTCAGTAAATGGAAATGTTTCTAAATCCATAGGGGTTGTAGCAGATTTTAGCGCTCTTTATAAAAGAGGTAGCGCACAATATTTAGCTTTGTTTGGCCCTCGTTATGCATTTAGAAACTCTAGTAAAGTAACACCATTTGTACAGGCTTTATTTGGTGCAATTGGCCCAGATCCTGCATTTGCCTATGGTTTTGGTGGTGGGATAGATATAAAAATCAACAAACACGTTAGTTTTAGGGCTATTCAGGCCGACTATATACAATTACGTAATGGCGCTAATAGTATTAACACTGCTAGAGTGTCTTCAGGTATTGTTTTTAACTTTGGAGAAAAATAGGGAATAGTGTTTATGGTTAAACCTATAGAGGGTTTATGTCTAAGTTCTTGACAAATAAGTAGGTAATAGTTGAATATGTTTATTAAACTATTACCTACTTATGAAAGAAACTTAAGAGCAAAAATAAAAATTCAAAAACTAACAATAAGTCCAATAAAATAATAAATAAACTGTGATAAACTTTCAGTTCAGGAGCAAATAAAATGGAACGAAAGATAAAAATAATTGCAGTTATTTTATTTATTACTACAACATCAATTATCACATTAGCTAAACCAGCCTTTATGAATCGTTATAATGCAGACCCATACTCTAAAACAGTACTACAAAGTGACTGCACAATTTGCCATAATGGTTATGGTGGTGGAAAACGCAATGCTTTTGGCCAAGCTTTTAAAGAGGTTGGATATCAAATTACACCTCAATTAAGGGTCAATTTTCCTGAACTCTTTGAATCTAAACCAACAACACGTTTAGAACAACCTTCTAAAGATACTAACGCTAGTAAAAAGCAGCATAGAAAACATGACGATGATGATGACTATGACGATGATGATAAAGAACATGGTAGAGAACATGGTAGAGAACACGATAGAGAACGCAATAAAGAACACCGCAAAGAATATCGCAAAGAGCACAATAAAGAACATCATGGAAGACATAATAGAGACCACCATGAAGAACATGAAAAAGAAGAAGATGATGATTAGAGCAAAAATGGGGTTCTAAGCTATTTTCTATAACATTTTATTTGAAAAGACTTAAGCTATTTTAACTAATTAGCTATTAGTCACAACAGTCTGAAGGATCTTTGCACTGTAAATTTTCTGGCATAGTTTGTTTAGAATTTCCAGCCTGAGATTCTTCATCTGTTTCTGGGAGCTTAACCATTATAATTTGGTTACCGCGAGTGTTATAACGCACTTCATCCATAATATGATAAATCAGCATCACACCTCGTCCACAAGGGCGCATTATATAATCTGGGTCTGTAGGATTAGGCAGGCTATTTAGGTCAAAACCATCTCCCTCATCAGTAATAGTAAAAGTGGCTTGTTCTGCTGTAATTTCTGCAACAATATGAATACGTTTATTAGGATCAGACTTATTCCCATGTTTTATTGCATTAGCAATAGCTTCGTCTAAAGCCACAAATATATTAGAAGTAGAGGGTTTAATAATTCCTAGGTGGGCAGTACGTTCAATTAAGTAAGATAAGACTTCATGCATCCATTCTATTTTGCTAGGGATCACAAATTCTATTTTTTCCCTCAAAAAAGGTAATACTTTTTTGATATTAATTGATTTTGATCCTTTTGCCTGAGGGGAATGGGATGTTTCCGTCACAGTCAAAATCTCCTTAAAAATTTGGTAGCTACATTATATATTGTATTATGTGGGGATTGCCACTAGCTTAAAAGAAAATGCTATAAAAATGCAATATCAATTTTGCTGCTAGAAACTCTATCAAGTACATATCAACTAGCTTGGCTTATTTAATTGAACAAAAATGTTTATACTTCTGGCCGAAAATTATTTGTAAATTTAGGGAAATATTTTTTTAGGGGGATTGGTTTAAATGTTAGCAATGAAGTTCGGCGGAACATCTGTTGGGGATGCAAATAGAATTGCAGAAGTAGTAAAAATTATTCAGGCAGAAAAAGAACGTACGCCGAAAATTATAGCAGTAGTTTCAGCTATGAGTGGGGTTACTAATAGTCTACTATCTGCTGCCAATTTTGCAGCACAAGGTAAACAAGCTGAATATGAAAAAATTTGTCAAGATTTATTACGTAAGCATCGAATAGCTGTCTTAGAACTGATCAAAGATGCTGTTAGATGTGAAGAACTATTAAAAGAAATAGAACTAATGATAGAACAAAACTGTAGCCGTTTATGTTATGGAATACAAATTTTAGGTGAAGCCTCGCCACGTGCTCTTGATGCAATTGCTTCGCTAGGTGAACGGCTTTCTGCAAGGCTAGTTGCTGCTGCCTTAAATGAAGCAGGAACAAACGCTAATTTTGTAGAAGCAACAGAATTAATTGTTACAGATGATAATTTTGGTGATGCTGCCCCTCAAATGCCTGAAACAGAAGCAAAAACTCAAGCCAAGTTACTTCCTATGTTAGAAAATGGAATTGTTCCTGTAGTAACAGGTTTTATTGGTGCAACTCGAAATGGTGTTACTACTACTTTAGGGCGTGGAGGTTCAGATTATTCTGTAGGTATTATTGGAGCTTGCTTAAAGGCTGATGAAGTCTGGATATGGACAGATGTTGATGGGGTTATGAGTGCAGATCCTTCTATTGTGCCAGATGCACATACTTTAGCAGAAATGACCTATAGCGAAGCGGCTGAACTTTCTTATTATGGTGCTAAAGTACTCTATCCTAAGACTATACTCCCAGTTGTAAAAGATGAAATTCCACTACTTATTAAAAATAGTTTTTTTCCTGAGCGAGCAGGAACACGTATTGCGGCTAAAACCTCTTCTACAGAGAGCGATGTAAAAGCGATTAGTTCAATTAAGAATATTAGTCTTATTACAATTAGTGGGCGTGGTATGATGGGTGTACCAGGGATTGCAGCAAAAACTTTTACTGCTGTAGCTAGCCAAAATGTTAATATTTTGATGATTTCTCAAGCTTCTTCAGAAAATAATATTTGTTTTGTAATTAATACTTCTGAAGTAGAGCGCACTTGTATGGTTTTAAGACGAGCATTAGAAGTTGAATTTCATCATAAACATGTAGAGGATATTCAAGTCCAAAATGGTATAGCTATTATTGCTGTTGTTGGTGAGCGAATGAAAGGCACTCCAGGGATTGCTGCAAGAATCTTTGGTGCAGTTGGCCAGAGTAAAGCCAATGTAATTGCTATTGCTCAAGGCTCATCAGAAATAAATATTTCTTTTGTTATAGGTCAAAATGATATTCCAAAAGTTGTTAAAGAAATTCATGATGAGTTTAAGCTAGGGCAAAGTAATAGATTAAAATAGCTTTTAGGAGCGGAGTAAAAGTGTCCGCCCTAATGCAGATGTAAAAACGAGGTAAGACCATGCGTCTATTATTTAGATTAGGTTTAATATGCTTGTTATTATTTGCCCTCCTTACACCTTTTACTATTCAAGCACAAAAAAATTCTTTAGACCCTCGAAGTAAAAACTACATTACACTTTCTACAGATGTAGTAGACCTAAAAGAGCAATTTAATAAAGATTTTGGCAAAACCCGTTTGTTAATGGTTCTTTCTCCTGGTTGAGGGGAATGTCTTGGGGGGGCATCCCAAGTAACAAAAAAAGTACTTAAACAGATCAAAGATCCAAACCTAAAAGTATATGTAGTATGGTTGCCTATTTTGCGTAAAGATAATGAGGCTCGTGTTCCTAAGGCAGCAGCAATTGTTTCTGATTTACGAGCTACTAATTATTGGGATGGTGATAAAATTCTTTCTAGAGAGTTTGCAGAAGTACTAAATTTTGAAGAAAATAAGCCAGCTTGGGATATTTATTTAGTTTATAGTAAAAATGCTAAATGGGATATAAAAGCCCCTAGCCCTGATTACTGGATGCACCAATTAGAGGATTTTCCAAAAGCTAATTTTTTAGATGGGGCAAAATTGGCTAAAGAAATAGAAAAACAACTAGGAACTAACCAATAAACCTCTAATAAAAGAATTATTTAGCTGGTTATAAACTACAGACAAATAAGTGCCCAGTGTTAAAGCGCTGGGCAAACAAATTTTATGGGAAAACGTCGAGAAGAAGAACTAGCTGCAAAACTAGCAGAATTAAGAAACTCAGAAACTTTTTCTTTGCTTAGTGCAACAGAAATGGTGGAGCAAATAGGCGCTTTTCTTGAACATGGACTGATTAATGAAGCTATTGCTAAACAAAGACGCTTGCCTCCGCCTCTAAATTCAGAACAAGCAATTGTTTATGCCCAACTTCGTGCAGATATTGCACATCATTTTGCTAAACATGGTTACTATAGTGGTGTTTTAGATGTCTTACAGCCTTATGATACTGTCCCTTCTCGTGTACGTTTACCAATCAAAGAACGTGCGCTAATTAGCTTACAATTAGGAGAAGCTTATTTAGTTAATCACAACTACCCTTCAGCAGTAAGTTTACTTAATGAATCAATTAAATGTAGTACTCAATCAGGAGAAAAAGCTTTAGAGGCTAAGGCTGAGTATCAATTAGGGGTGGTGTATTTTAAGTTAGGTGAGTATGTAATTGCTCAAGAGCACTTAAAACAAGCTTTAAAATTTTTTATCAAACTTCTAGATCGTCAAGGAGAAGCTCAAGCTTACTTATATATTGGAACAGTTTTATTAGAGCTAGGTGAGTTTGATAAGAGTATAGAAAATTCTGAAAAAGCAATAAAGATTAGTACAGAAATTAATCTAGAGAACATTCAAACTCAAGCAAAAACTCAAATTGGGACAGTTTGGCTTAGGCAAGGTAAGATTAGAAATGCAATTATTTTTTATGAAATTGCATTAGAAAAGTATGAAAAAGAAAAAAAGCTTAACCTAGCAATTCAGACTTATAACAGTCTAGCTTATAGCTTGATAATCGGTGGTAAGTGGCTGCAAGCTGAACACTTATTAGAAAAGAGCTTAGTTTTAGCCCGTCAAAACCAGGATGATTATAATGAAGCCTTTGCTTTAACTCAATTTGGGCTACTTTATACTTTAACTGGTCGGATTAATGAAGCTAAACCAACACTTAATTTTGCTTTAGAACTAGCTAAACAAATTAATGCTAAGGATTGTGAGAGCTTATCAGAAATTAACTTAGGCAAATTATACTTATCTATTGGTGAAAAAGCCTTAGCTTTAAGCCACTTAAAATCAGGGATAGATTTAGCTATAGCTATTAATCGTATTGATTATGCTATAGAAGCAGAACTTGTTTTTGTTACATTATGTTTAGAGGAAAACAAGCTAGCACAGGCTAAAACAGGATTAGAACAAGCTCAAGATTGGGTTAAGAAACAAAAGAATTTTTTACTAGAAGGAAAAATCCTTTTCTTAGAAGCTAAGCTAGCTTTTCAACAGGGACAAGAGGCATTAACTAAATTTAACCAAGCCTATGAAATCTTTGAGGCGTTTTTTTCACCTTTGGAAAAAGCTTTATGTTTAATTGAGCGGGCACAAATATTAAAAGGTAAGCCAGAATTTACTATAAAAGTTTTAGGGGATTTAGTAAGGGCTGAACAGCTTTTTGAGCAAATAGGAGCTAAAGTCTTTCTAGAAAAAGTAAAGCTACTAATAAAAGAGCAATTCCCAAAAGTTACCAAAAATAATGAAGAGATAAATTTACTTAATAAACAATTAATAGAAGACCGTAAACAGCTATTAAGTTTGCTTAAGACTTTTCAAGATCATAATAAAGAACAAATATTTAAAAAAATTATAGATATTTTACAGCAACAAACACAGGCTGATTTAGTGGCGATTTTTGAAATTAATGAAGTAGAACATAGCACTAAGCTATTTGTTACCACTAAAGAGCTTAATTTATTAATGGAACTACTTCAACGTCGTTTACAGACAGCTTTATCAGAGAAAAAAACAGGTTGGATTGATGGGCGTGATATGGATGAACCTGTTTATTTAGAGAAGTTTACAATTGTTGCTGAACAACCTTTAGCAATTTTATTTTGGGGTATTTCAAAAAAGGCAATACAAACAGAACTTTTAGAAACATCTATTGCTTTAAGTAAGGAAATTGCTAGTTTGTCTCTTTTACAACCTTTAGCACAAGTAGAGCGAAGGGTTGAAATTAATGATACAGAAATAGGAAAACTAAAAAACTTTAAGAATTTACCAGAGCTAGTTTATGCTAGCCGTAAAATGTCAGAGTTAACTGAGCAAATTACTCGAATTCATTCAAGTGACCTAACAGTATTAATTACTGGTGAGTCAGGGACAGGTAAAGATTTAATAGCTAGGGCAGTTCATGCAGTTAGTGAAAGACGTAATCGGGGATTTTCTCCTTTTAATTGTACTGCTACCCCACAAGAAATTGTTGAAGCACAACTTTTTGGCTATCGTAAAGGTGCATTTACTGGTGCAAATATTGATTATGAAGGAGTAATTCGTGCTGTTGATGGTGGAACATTACTACTAGATGAAATAGGTGATTTACGCCTAGATACTCAACCTAAATTACTACGCTTTTTGCAGGATGGAGAAATTCAGCCAATAGGGTATACTCGGCCTATAAAGGTAAATGTAAGGATAATTGCTAGCACTAATAGGGATTTAGAAACAATGGTAGAAAAAGGTGAGTTTCGTGAGGATCTTTACCATAGATTAAATATTCTACGATTGTTTGTCCCCCCACTTAGACAAAGGCGAGAAGAAATTTTACCTTTAGCTCAATATTTTCTTAAACATTCTTGTGAGCGAACTAATAAAAACTTAGCTTTTAGCTCTGAAGCATTAATATTACTAGAATCTTATGATTGGCCAGGTAATATTCGTCAGCTAAAGAATGAAATAGAGCGAGTAGTAGCATTTGCTGGTGAAAAAGATACATTTGGCAAATCTCAACTTTCTCAGGAAATAATTCAAGCTACAGCAAGTCTAAAATTAAATAGACAATTACTTGATAATACTGCAGATATTCATGTTCAACCAGGAATGAGTATGGATGAAATTTTAATGCAAACAGAAAAACAAATTATCCAAAAAGCGCTAAAACAGTGTCATAGTAATATTCGACAAACTGCTGCTTTATTGGGTATTTCTAGAAAAGGTCTATACGATAAAATAAAACGGCTCAAAATTCGCCATAATTAAGGATAAATTATGATCGCATATTTAAGTGGCAAACTCTTAGTCAAAGCTACTAATGTAGCAATAGTTGATGTTAATGGTGTAGGTTATGAAGTACAAATCCCACTCTCAACTTATTATGATCTAGGAGAGCTTGGAAGTAGTATTTCACTACAAATTTATACTCAAGTTAGAGAAGATGCTATTCAATTGTTTGGTTTTCGTACTGCACTAGAAAAAGAAATTTTCCTTAAACTTGTAAGTGTTAGTGGAGTAGGGCCAAAGCTAGCTTTAACTTTGCTTTCTGGAATGAGTGCTGAAGAGTTAATACAAGCAATCCTTTCAGGTAATTTAGTACAGCTTATAGGAGTTCCTGGGGTTGGGCGTAAAACAGCAGAACGCTTAGTTTTAGAATTAAAAGATAAGCTAAAATCTCTTTCTAGTTTAGAGGTAGGAGCAGGTCAAGGTGCTGGTAGTGATGCTTCATTAAAATCAGATGTAATTTCTGCTTTGGTTAACCTTGGCTGGCAACAAGCAATGGCAGAAAAAGCCGTTAATGTTACACTAAAGGAAGAATCTCGCCGGGATTTCCAATTAATATTAAAACAATCTTTAAAGAAGCTTTATCGTTAATTCTTAGTGCTTATGAGAGTTTTTTGTTTAGTCTTTTCAGTATTATTAAGTTTTTCCCTTGCTCAAGGTCAAGTAACAACAAATAAACCTACATTACCTTCAGACACAAAAGTAATGCCAGAGCTAATGTTAGAAGCTCAAATAGAATTTGCTCGTATTAGTGATGTTAGGGCTGATGAACGAGTAAAATTACTAGTAGCTTTTATCAAAAAATGGTCAGATACTCCACTTCTGACACCTGCTCAAGAGGCTTTACTAAGAGCACGGGCAGCTTTAGCAGAAACTATGCTTAAGCAACAAAGGATTGAACCAGCAATAGAAGAATTTCAAAAAGCTATAAATGAGTTTCCTCAGCCAGTGAACGATCGCATTTTTAACACAATGCTAGCTTTTCCTCTAACCATTTTTAATCATGGATTTCGTAAAGAAGCACTTGAGCTAATGAAACAATTTGAAACTAGTGCTTGGCAACAACATGGCCGTTTAGCACAAATTGCCAGCTTTTATCTTAATGCTGAAAGTGGCCAAAATGCTGAACGTGTTTTAATTAGGGCAATAGAATTAGAACCTAAAACAGCAAAATATTATTATGGCCTAGCTACAACCTACTTAATTCAACTTAAAATAAGAGAAGCTAAAGCAGCTTTCCAACAAACAATTAATTTAGATCAAAAACATCCATTAGCTTTTGCTAGCCTAGCAGCACTTTATCGCTCAGAAAGGTCTTTAGAAGACGCAATTGCACTTTATAAAAAACAACTAGAGGTAACTCCTGATAGTGAAGCGGCAAGAAGTGGGCTTGCAATTAGCTATTTACTTGCTAATCAAGATGATTTAGCTAATGAGGAGTTAGGAAAACTATTTTCAGTTTCTCCTAGAGATTTTCAGCTTTTTACTCAACTTGCATATTTGTCAGCTAGTCGTGGTGATTATAGAAAAGCTCGTAGTTGGGCAGAACTTGCCTTAGCTATTGCTCCTACTTATGCTTGGGCACGTATTGTTTTAGCTAATAGTTTAATTGCTCAACAAGATTTTTCCACTGCTGAAGAAGTCTTATCAGATATTGTGGCAAGAGGTACAAGCTTTCCAACTCTACATTTTGAAATTACCCGAGCATTATTTTTAGCAGAAAATTATGATGGTGCTTTTGAGCAAATAGAACAATTCCTTAAAATTACTCCAGAAGGTGAGTTTGAAGCTCAAATAGGAGGCGAACTAGTAAAATCTCGTAGCCTAAAATCTTTGTTAGAAAAAGAGCGGCGAGCCGCAATTGCCCTACCAGATAGTCTAACTTCAGATGATCACTATAAATTAATAGAGAGCTTTTTAAGATTTCAGTTTTATTTAGGTAAGCTAAAGGGTGGAGAAAAAAATACTGTTGGCCTAAGTGAAACAGAAGTATTAGGTCGTAGACAACGTACAGAAATTCAAGTACGTGCTCTAGAAGCCTTAATACAGTTTCTTAGTGTTAAGGATGAACGCCAAGCTTTTCGTAAAATGTGGGCAGCACAAAAGTTATTTGAAACAGACATTGCTTTAGAACGTGCTGTAGAGATAAGCACAGAATTAGTAAAAGAAGCTGAAACTGCTACCTTGCTAGAAGGCTCTATTCGTGAGGCACCTGAACTAGATTCACAAAGTAGACAAAAGCTTTTTCGTGCCCGTGCTTATCATTTACTTGGACAAATTCGTTTTAAGCAAGGACAAGTAGAAGAAGCTAGCAAAATACTAAAAATGGCAGTAGATACTTTTGCTGAAAGTGCAGAGCAAAGAGTAGCTATTTCCCATTTAGCTACTGTTATACAAACTTCTGGTAATGACAAAGAGGCGCTAAGTTTGTATATTAAAAGCTATAATAAATATGACGAGAATGCTACAGTACAAAAATCAATAATTGAAAATCTATACCGTAAAGTCAACGGTTCCTTAGATGGATTGGACTTAAAATAAGTCTCTCAACAAAGTTTAAGGCTAATTTTAAGATAGAGGTGTTAAAATGTATCGCGCAATTTTTAAGAGCTTATTCATCTTGTTACTTTTATTGGTTAGTTCTACTACTTTTGCACAAGGGTTAGGCTTGCGTGAATATAAATATCATTTTGAAAACTCACGTTTTGATATTACTTCTGTAGATATAGATATTTCTGATAAAGGTGAAGGCCAACTTCGTTTTAAAAAACGAGATGAAGACGAAGAAGTATTACTACCAATTAAACTATCACCTGATACTATAAAACGCTTACAAAGTTTGTATGATGAGCTTAGGTTTTTAGATAGTTTAGATAATTATCAGGCAAATGCACAACTAGCTAATTTAGGTACAACTACTTTATTCTTAAAACAGGGCGAACGAAGTAGATCTGCTAGTTTTAACTATACTGATAATCGTAGTGCAATGCAGTTGGCTGCCTTGTTTAGAGCAATTGAAAATCAATATCGCCGTGTAGAAGAAATAAAACTAGCTCGCCAGTTTAGTCCACTAGATTTGCCTAAACATCTGAAAAATCTAGAAGAAGAACTTAAGCGTAGTCGAATTGCAGAACCAGTACAAATAGTACCAGTGCTTTCAGATATTTCCGTAGATGACAATGCGCCATTAATTGCTCGTAATGCTGCTGGAAAGCTGATAGCAATGATCAAACGCGGCAAATAAAAAGAGATTTTTTGTTAGGCTATGGCTATAAGGGGAGGGTGTTCTATTCCTGATATTTAATTGACACCTATTCGGAACTTTGCTAAACTCTTCCCAAGCCAATTGAGCTATCTACTTATATTAATAAGCTTTCTGCTTATTGAATCCAACTTACAGATGGCGACTAATTTTAACTTAACTAAAAAAGAGTTTTTCTTCGCTATCAAATATTATATTAGTAGTCTAGCTTAAGTATAGTGTTTTTCCAGATTAAGCATTAAAAAAAGTAACTCTAAAACTAGTAAAAGAGAGAAAGTAATTATGGCCTTAGTGGGAGATCTAAAAGATCTTGCCCTAGTAGATATTATACAAATTAACTGTATTGGACGTAATACAGCTCGCTTAACAGTGCATTATCCAACTGGGGATGGCGTGTTTTACTTTCAAGATGGTGATGTTGTAGATGCGCGTTTTGGTGAGCTTTCTGGTATAGACGCTGTTTATCAAGCCTTGCGCTATAGTGAAGGTAGTTTTCGCATCGATACAGGAATTGCTGCTCCAATGCGCACAATTTATGATCCTTGGCCTAACATCTTGATGGAAGGAATGCGAATCATTGATGAAGAGCGGGCAGGGATTATTCCTACTGCACCAGGCTTTACTCCACCTGGGGCAATGCCTACAATGGGTACAGGCACACCTTCTGGAGGAGTAGTAAGAGCAATAAACCCTTATCAAACTCTAGTTAATGATTTACTAAAAATTAGAGGAGTAGAAGGGGCTGTTGCCACTTTAAGAGATGGTACTTTACAAGCACATAGCAATATTAAAACACCAGAAAAATTAGGTATGTTAATAGCCTTTATGGTTTATCATGGTGGGCTAGCAGCCATTCCTGCTCGAATAGGAATGATGAAACGCATAGCAGTTATTTCTGGTCAAAAGAAGTTAATTATTTTTGATCAAGAAGATTTTTTAGCAGCTATAGAATGTAATAGTACTGTACGTTATGAAACAATAAACCCTTATATTGAACGCGCTTTTCGTAAGATCCAAATGAGGCGCGGGCCTAGTGGGGCAGGGATGACCGGGCCTCTAACACAATTCTAAAGGTAGCGCTTTTGTTGTTGCGCATAATTAAGTTGTCATGCACATTCCTAAAGGAAAGCCAGTCCATGAAAACCTCAAGACTTCCTATCTAAACGCTACAGCTTTGTTGGCGGATCTTCAGATCAATAGTTTTACTGGCTACCTTCAAGCCATTTTTCCTTATTGCAAAGGTAATATCTTTCTAGCAAACGGAAGAATACTTAATGCCATAGATGAGAGCCTAGACCGTATTAGGCGCGGAGAAGAAGCTATAGACGCTATACTTCTTAGAGCAAGCTCTCCAGATGGAAGAATCTCTGTTTATTCGCATACAAACAAAATTATTGAAGCTATTGCTGGTCGTATTGAAGGGGAAGTAGTTTACCAAGCACTAGATAGCGACTTTACAGATCTTAAAAAACTAATAGAAAAACTTAAGCAACAAGCTAGCTCTTGTTTTTATATTGAAGTCGAATTTAGCGAATTTGGCGATGGAGTAATCTATATAATTGATGGTAATGTCGATGGAGTGTTATCATTAGCTGCCGGTGAAGTTGTAGAAGGGCCATCAGCTTATGATCGTGTATTAAATTTACTTTTAGAAAAAGCTGCAGTCTTTCATGTTTACCGTTGTGCCAAAATAATTACTGATACAGAATCAGCAAATAATGTTTTATCTTTTCCTGAAACAGCACCAAGTTCAATAGCTAAACTATCACCAAAAGTTCTTACTGAAGAACCAAATTTAATTGAATCAGAAGACATAGAAGTAACTAATAATGCTCAAGAAGAGGTAGAAGAAGAGGTAGAAGAAGTAGTAGAAGAAGCAGAAATAAAAGACTCAGAAGAGATAACAGATGTTGAAGAGTTCTCTAATTCACCTTTAGAAATAGAACCATCTGAAGTAGTTGAGCCAATAGTAGAACAAAAGAAAGTTTTAGAAGAACCTAAAAAAATAGAGATAGAACCTATTGATGAAGATAAAGACTATCAAACATTAGTAGGAATAATGACAGAAATTATTCAAATTGTAGAAAGAGTTTCTCTTTTAGTTAGTAAAGAAGCTAATTTTGCTACTGCTTTTAGAGCAGGACTATTAAAAGTTACTGAACAATATCCAGTTTATGATCCTTTTGCAGAAGACTTTTCTTATCAAGATGGGAAAATTTCTCTTGCAACAACAATATCAAAAGAAGTTTTGATAAATGGTTTAACTAAAGCACTAAAATATACTTTAGATGAATTAGTTCGTATGTCACCTAATTCTCAATTAAGAGAAAGAATTGCAGGAGCCTTACTGCGTTTGGAAGAATTAAAGCAAGCAGAGTTTGAGTTTTTCTCCATTTCTTCTGCTTTAGCTGAGATTATAACAATAGATTAATTTCTCTGATTAGAAAGGAACACCAGCGTGGGCAAAGCACATGAAACATTTCTACAAGATATGTTACGTATCCAAGGTGTAAAAACAGCAGCACTTGTGAATTTCCGAGGAGAGTTTTTACTCTCAGCCGGAGTTTTTACCCCTAATGCACAAATATCTAATCAATTAGGTACTTGTATAGTACAGTTAGTAGCAACAGCAGAATATGTCCGTGGTCGTTCTGAAGAATTAACTTTGCTTTATTCTGAAGGCAGACTTTCAGCTTTTATTAATTTAGATTTATTAATAGATACACCATATGGTGCACAAGAAGTATTTTTATTAATTTTAAGTAGCGCAAACGTAAATCTACCTACTTTGCGTATGACAGTAAAAGTAGCTTTAAGTAAACTTAAGCTAGATAAAGCGGTAAGAGATTTGAGAATTAATGTTAGAGTTTATCCACAAAATTTACTTACCAGAGATCGTATGGATGAAACTAGTTGGCAGTTTGTAGAAGCAATAAGCCGTGGTTGATAATTGTTAGTACAATCCTACAAGGTGAGAAATAAATATCATGTCAGATGCATTTTCTGGAAATTTATCACAATTTAAGTTGCTCGATATCTTGCGGCTCTTACATGCTAGTAATCGTACTGGTTTACTAGAACTTGAGCACGAAGATGGGCATTTTGGTGAAGTTTATTTTGTTAGCGGCCAAGCTACACATGCCCTTTATGAAGAATATATAGGAGAAGAAGCTATTTATGCGCTCTTTTCTTGGATAGATGGCACTTTTCGCTTTCGTAGTAGCGAAATGACTGATGAACAAACTACAATGCTATCTACAGAAGAAATATTAAGCGAAAGTGTTACATATGCTGCTGATTGGGAAAGTGTCCGTCGCGTTATTCCATCACGTAATACTTTATTTCAGCTTTCTTCTAGACCAACTAAAGAATTTTCTTTGCGCTCAGAGGATTGGGCAGTGCTACGTGAGGTAGATGGAGAAAAAAATGTTGGTGAAATTGCTGATGCTACCCAATTAGGAGAGTTACAAGCATCACGCATTTTGGTACGCTTGTTTGATCTTGGGCTTATAGAATCTGCTGGAGAAGCTAGTTCGCAACAAGCTTATGTAGAATCAGTAGATGAATCAATATTAGAACAAGTAGAAAAAGATCTTACTATGGCTATAGGCCCAATGGCACCAATTGTTATTGATGACTGTGCTGAAATGATGGGGTTTAGCCGTAATGCATTACCTAAAGATATGGTACCATCTTTTATTGAAAGATTAGCTGAAGAAATTCCTGATAGTGATCGCCGCGTTCGTTTCCAAGAAGCAATGCTAGAAATAATGAAGCAGCTTTTCTAGTAGCGTAAGTATATTTTGCTTAAGTTAAACAGAGTCTTACGACTCTGTTTAACTTTTGTAGCAAACTTCACGGTTATTAATAAGGTTTTATTTTTATATTTTTAATATTTATAAAGGAGGCAGCGATTTCTCTCCTAATTTAATTAGGGTTTGAGGTCTCCACGCTGAAAAGTAACATGAAATTAATGATTAAACAAAAATTAATGATTTTTTCTGCCCTATTGGTTTTTGTGCCCTTACTATTTTCTGCCTTAATTATTGGCTATATAGTCAAAAGTAATATTGATGATCAATCTGCACAATCAATGGAAAAAGATGCTCGTGTTGCTGAACAGCTTTATAAAAATCGAGAACTATTAATTGTTCAAGTTGTTCAAAATTCAGCCCAATCTATTAGCGCTCAAGGACTTTTTGATTTAGCTCAAGCTCCTACAGGTGCTAGTAATGATCCTAAAAGTGCAACAAGTCGTGTCCAAGAAGAAGGTAATAAACGCTTAGCTAGCTTACTAACATCTGCTCAACAAGCTGGTAACATTGATTTTATTGTTGTGACTGATAGTAAAGGCAATATTATTGCTAGACAAGCTGAAGGCGAAGCAGGCGGCTCTCTTAGCGATAATGCTTTAGTTGTTTCTATTCAAAATGCTGTAACTGCTAGCCGAACATATGCCCAATCTAGTTCTATAAAAGAATCAGCAGAGAAAATTAAACTATTGGCTGGTGAAAAACTAGCTCAACGAGCAGAAATAAAAGCTGAAGGACGTTCTATTACAGATGGTTTAATGATAGAAGCTGCTGCTCCAATTACTAATAATAATGGAAGATTACTTGGAATTGTCTTAGCTGGACTATTAGTTAATAACGCTCCTCAAGATCGTGCTGTTATTGAAGATATTAAAACCAAACTTTATCCCTCTTTGCCAGATTTTTCAGGAGCTTCTATAACACTTAATGATGTCATTATCTCTACAAATATGCCTATTCAACAAAATGGCGCATTAGGTAAACGAACTACTGTTGCTGTTAGCGATGTTCCTAAAACCTCAGTAGAAACTTTTAATGATGAAGCTTATAAAAGTGCTTATGTTCCAATTAAAGATATTAGCCAACAAGTAATAGGTAGGGTAGGAGTTCAAGTCAAACAAAGTTGGTTTAATGCAGTATTAAATAAAGTATTGCTAATTATTGTACTTATAGTATTAGTATTTATTTTAGGTGCAATAGGAGTTGCAATATATGCAGCACAAAAATTAACTAAACCTATTATGGAACTAACAGAAGCATCTAATAATATAAGTTTAGGTAAGTTAGATGAATCAATACAAATTAAGAGCGATGATGAAATAGGCCAATTAGCTGAAGCCTTAGAACGTATGAGAATAAGCTTAAAACAAGCTTTAGATCGTTTACGTAGCCGACGTGCACAGCAGGCTAACTAACACAGCAGGCTAATTAATATTGTTAACTAGGTAACTTTTATAGAATTTATCTTTTATGAGTAGTAGAGATTCTTCAAAAGACAAATTTAATCCTTTTTTAGCTGCATTAAATGAATCTATGGGTTCACATGAAAATGATGAGTCTGTGCATGCCCCTACTCGAAAATTACCTAGTATTCCTCTTCAACTTTCACAACTTTATGAGAATGATTCTTCAATAGAAGAATTATCAATAGAAGAACTATCAATAGAAGATCTCTCAGTTGAAACAGAACTAGTAGAGGAAAAAAGCTTTTCTTTAGTAGAAGATCCATCAAATGCTCATCCAAATGCTCAATCAAATACTCAATCAAATTCTTACCAACCTTCATTAAAGGTAACGCTTGAACCAAATACTTTTGAACCAAAAGAATTTAAATCAAGCTCTTTTGAACCAAGATCTTTTGAATTAAACACTTTTGAATCAAAAGAATTTGAGCCAGAACAAAATATGCCTTCATTTGAAGTAAAAGTTGATCCTAATTCTAATACTGCTAAATTTGAAAAAGATACTTTGCTAAAAGAACAACTAGAAAGCGTAGATTTTTATATTGAACAAGGGTTTTTAGATGTAGCTTTTAGTACTTTGGAAAGATTAGAAATGGTTTTTCCTGGCCATCCTTTAATTTCTGAAAGATTAGAAAAAATGGCTTCTCTAGAAATAAAAAATACTAGTCAAGGAATCCCTGTTCCTACACTAATTAAAGAACCAAGTAGTGAAATACCTGCAAAAACAGATCCTAATCTTAGTGAAAGTATGTTTCGTGTTCCTAATACTGCAGAATTACTAGGTGTCTCAGAAATAGCCCCTTCAGAACCTGAAACAGAAATGGATTTTAAGAGCTTGGTTACAGATAATATTGCACCTGATAATGATAAGAAGTTAGAACAACCTGCTAATGAGGAAACTACATTTAGTGAAATGCCAGCAGAGCTTTATCAAACTATTACTGATGATGAAGAGATAGAAAATATACTTAATCAAGTAGATACAGCAGCAGCAGAAATAGCAGCAATTCAAAATGGGTTAGGATCATTAATTGATGAACCAGAGTCAGATGGGTTTGAGCAAGATGTAGATGAAGAGTTTGCTGGTCACTTTACTATTGGACAAGCTTATTTTGATATAGAGCTTTTTGATGATGCAGTTGAAGAATTTCAAGCTGCTTATCGATCTATTCAACATTTAGGCGCAACTCCTAAAATGTTTCAATGCTGTGTTTTTTTAGGAAAATGTTTTCGCTTAAAAGAAATGCCTCGCCCAGCACTTATTTGGTTGAAAAAAGCCTTTGATACTAAAGAATATCAACAATCTGATCTCTTAGAACTGCTTTATCAATTGGCCGGAACACATGAAGAACTAGGAGAACAGAAAAAAGCCTTAGATTTTTACCAACAAATAGCTAAAATTGCCCCAGATTACCAAGATACTAGTCAACGTATATCTAACTTAAATATTTCCAAAGATTAACCAATAGAACCTACTAATCTTCTCAATCTAGATCTAATTAAACTTAACTAAGATATAAAGCTTTGTATTTAGCTAAGTTAGTATTTTAATTATTTCTGCCCAAACTTGTTTTGGCTCAAGCTGGCTATGATTATTTCTTGGGGAATGACCTGTGGTAGAAGTAGCTGCCCAGCCTGGTTCAAGCTGGTTTAATTGGGCAACAAAGGCAGGAATATCAAAAGCTACAAATTCTGATTGTTTTGCAATATCATACTTATAACTATCGCTTAATCTTCGGTAAACAATACAGATACGGTAACTTTTCTTGTATAACAAATCAAAAATAAAACTAGCACTTTCAACTAGTATTGCTGTTTGGTGTTCAGAAATAATTTGAAAAGTTCTAGGGCTTTCTTTTTCTAAAACCAAATTAATATTATTATTGCAATACTCTACTATCTGTTCTGCTGTACTACGTAGTAAGTCTGATACTTCATTAGGTGCTAAAGAATATAGTTTTCCTTCATTACGAAATTTCCAAACAGGTGCCATTAAAGCACGGATTTGCATAGAAACCATTTCTGGAACAGGATAGGCAGGGCCAAAAGTATCAAGTCTATCTACTACATCAAGTAACATAGTAAATTTAGGGTTTTTTACTAGACTAGGATCCAAAAAGATTGCACAAGAAAACACATTACAAGCATGTTCAATATGAGAAGTAACAAATATATTTGGTATTTGTAACCCTAAAACCACAGCTTCTGCTAATTGTTTGGCTGCTGAACGAAAAGCATATTTGGAATATTCTGCTAAACGATCAAAACATAAGTTTTCTGGATCAAGTTTGCCCATCTCAATGTTTATAGCATTTGGTAAAACTTGTCCTGTTGGGAGAATATAAATTTCTTTCATGGAGCTTTTTAATGGACTTTTCTAGTTTTTTTCTTAATAAAATCATAAAGGACATAATGCCCTAAGTTTACTACACTAGTAAAATAAGCTTTACCACGAGCGATTTCTGTAACTTTTTTTACAAAATCTACTAAGTAATAATCATCAGTTAACATAAAGGTATTGATTAAGATACCGGATTTACGACAAATAGCAACTTCTTTAAGAGTTTCCTGAATAATTAAAGGATCTAGTCCCATTGGGTTTTTATAAAGATAACGTCCACTAGCGGTAGTTTCCGCATAATTAAGAGCTTGTTTAGCAAGTTTTCCTGTTGTCCCTTCCATAAACATTGCTGAAGGTTTTCCATCTGTAATCATTATAATTTGCTTCATTTCCTTGTTTTGAGCAGCAAGCAAACGGCGTGATAGGCGCAATCCTTCTAGTGTATTGGTATGATATGGTCCAACTTGGACTTGAGCTAGTTTAGAAAAAGGAATCTCTTCAGCCCCGTCATGGAAAAGCACCACACGAATACTATCACCAGGGTATTGAGTACGAATTAAATGTGCTAGGGCTAAAGCTACTCGTTTTGCTGGAGTAAAACGATCTTCGCCATATAAAATCATTGAATGACTACAATCTAACATTACAACAGTAGCACAAGAACTATAGTATTCTGACTGGTGAACCATTAAATCTCTATATTCTAAATTAAGCGGTGTTCCTAGTCCTTCACGTTTAATTGCAGATAATAGAGTTGCATTAACATCTAAATTCAGCGTATCACCAAATTCATAGGCTTTTGAGGCTTCATTTGCTTCAATACTAGTAGATAAATGAGTAGTGTCATGACGGCCAATGCTACTACGTCCTAGGCTTCCCATTAGGTCACGTAGGGCTTTAAATCCAAGAAAATCCATCCCTTTATCTGTTAGCTTAAACTTTACACCTTTTGCCCATTCAGGATCTAATTTGCCTTGTTTTGCCATTTGTTGACGTAAAGCTTGGGCTGCTTCTTCATCTTCAAGAGTAATATAGCCCTCTTTCATTAATCGTTCGATTAATCGATCTAGTAATTCTGCTAAAACCTCTTCTCGAATATTACCATCTTCATCTTGGAGTTGTTTTAGTTCTAGATCAGAAAGTAGCCCTTGTAGTAATGCTTGCTTAATAGCTTGTTCTAAATCATTTAGGGTTTGTTCTTGAGCAGAAGTAGAAGGTTGACGACGACGGCGATTATTTTGAAACCCTTGTTGAAAGCCGCTTTGTAAAAAAAACTCTGTTAGTTTATCTAGTAGTTCATCTAAACCAAGTTCTGACCAATCAAGCCCTGTCCACTTAGCATATTTAGTAAATTTCATGTTTTTTCCTATTTTGCTAGCGTGTTTGTTTTAGCGATTAAATCCTCAGCCGCAGCAATTGCTTCTGTTAGAGTTGTTACTTTACCATCTAGTTGTAATTCATAGACAGCACGAGTAATTTCTCCTATCTGCCGGCTAGGTTTAAGCCCTAGTTCTAATAAATGTCTTCCAAGTAAAAGCGCTTCAGGTGCAGATTTTTCTACTCCTAAATCTTGTACACGTTTTAGAAACCACTCTTGAGCATCTGCATTTGGCTCAGGTGCATTTATGGCATGACGACCTAAAGAATCTGCTTTTGCTACTAAATAAAGTAGTTCCATCTCACATTTACGGGCTAATCGTCTAAAAGCCCCATCTGTAATAGTATCTTGTTGTTTGTAAAACTGTCCAGGTTTTAAGTGATTTGCTACTAGTGCTATTACTTGATCACGTACATGATAACCATCAATACTATGAATATTAAGGCGATCTAACATTTTTTCTGTTGGTTTAACTCCAGCTTCTTCATGTGCTAAAGATCTAATCCGTCCATTTATTTCTTTTGTTGTAGCAGGTTTACCAAGATCATGACAAAGAACAGCTAGCATTATGGTTATTTGTTGGGCTTTGGATAAATTTTTGATTAATTGGGCGGCTTCATCCATTGCTTGTAAAGTATGTATCCAAACATCTCCTTCAGGATGCCAATCTTTTTCTTGTGGACAATCAACTAGTGATTTTAATTCAGGGAAAAGTTGATCAATAACACCTATTTCTAAACCAATTTGCCAGCCAATAGATGGTTTTTTTGCTCTAAGTAATAATTTCTCTATCTCTGCCCAAATTCTTTCACAAGGTAAGTCTTTTAGGTCGATTGTACGACATAATGCTTTAGTTTTTTCATCAACAGTAAATTCAAAACGGGCAGCAAATTGCATTGCTCTAAGTACTCTTAAGGAATCTTCAATAAAAGTTGTTGGGTCAACTACTCTTAAAATACGAGATTTTAAATCATCAATACCATTATAAGGGTCTAATACTTCACTAGAGATGGGATTGCACATTATAGCGTTAATAGTAAAATCCCTGCGTCTAGCTGCTTCTAAAGTAGTCATATTAGGATCGCCAGTAACAGTAAAACCACGGTGGCCATGACCGGTTTTAGATTCTCGTCTAGGTAGGCTGACATCTAGTTCTATACGTTCTGATGCTCGTCCAAAACCTAATTTATAAACAGTAAAGGCTTCTCCTACTGCATCAACTCGCCCAAATTTAGATAATACTGATCTAAGAGTTTCTGCTTCTATTTGATAAGCTTCAATATCAAAATCTCGTGATGTGGGTAAAGCAGGTATTAAACCTAGTTGTGACATTATTTGATCGCGAACAAGGCCACCAACTAAAAAAGCGCGGCCATTTTCTTTTTCAATAGCCGCGCAAATCTTTTGAATTAATACCATTGCTTTTTCAGAATGGTTAAAATTTAGCTTCATATCAAAAACCTAAAAATCTTTTAAACCTAGCTCTTAGGCAATAGGTTATTGATTAACTATTTCTTAAGGCTTCTAACATATTCTACTAAACCTTGCATTTCCTCTGGTTTAAGTAGCCCACCCCATTTAGGCATTGCTCCTTTGCCAGTACCTTTACCATTAGCAATTGCATCATATAAATCTTTATCTTGTTCTTTAGCATGCCAAGCTGCATCAGTAAAATCTGGTACTTCAGGGGCAATAGCTTTATTCCCTTTACCATCTTCATTATGACAAGCTTTACAGCGCCCTAAATAAAGCTTTTGGGCGTCTTCTTTAGAAATGCTTTTGGCAGCAGCAGTATCACCACCACCTGATGCTGGTGTAGCGGCTGGGCTAGCTTCAGGATTTGCTGCTGGACTAGCTGCTGGTGAAGCATTTCCACCAGGTGTAGTTTCACCACCACCGCAAGCCCAAGTTAAAGACAAAACTATAATTGATAATATTAAAAATGCTGTGTATCTGCGTCGTTTCATTTTTTCCTCCACGCTAGTTTTTAGGACTAAGTTTTAAAGATTAACAGTTAGAAAATACTTAAACCCACTTTTTGACATAAATAAGTTGCAAGTTGGCTAACAGCAACTCGCTCTTGTTGCATTGAGTCACGCTCACGTACTGTTACAGTACTATCTTCTAGGGATTGAAAATCAACAGTAATACAAAAAGGTGTACCAATTTCGTCTTGACGGCGATAAAGTTTTCCTATTCCCGCTGTATCATCATAGACTACTCTTAAGTAAGGTTGTAGATCATGTCTAATTTTTTTGGCTACTTCAACTATACGAGGTTCATTTTTCTTTAAAGGAAAAACTGCAACCTTAATAGGGGCAAGTTGTGGATGTAGCTTTAACACTACTCTAGTGTATTCATCACATAGTTTAGCTGCAATTGGACGAGTTTTCTTAAGTACATCTAAACGGTCTGCTCCAGGCATATTACAAACATCTTCAAAAGCAAGCAAAGTTTTTGGCAACCCTGCTACTGCATGTGCTAGGTTTTCACTAATTGCTTTTAACTGTTCTAGGCTTGGCCCTTCAACTTTTGCTTCACCTGCTTTAGCTTTTTGTTTTTCTGCTTCTGCTACTTTCTTTTCTAAGTTTTTAGCTGCTGCTGCACAAGCTTCCCTTAGTTGAGTTAATTCTGATTCCTTAGGTTCACTTACTAGTTCTTCATTATAGGCTTCACATAGAAAAGCTAAGGTTGCACGATCTGCACCTGCTGAAGGCTCAATTACATAAGGAACATAGCGAGCACCTTTTTTATTTGTTTCTGGATCAGTATATTGCTCATCAAAATAATCTAGCTTTTGTACACTATCAGTATTTTTTGATAGTTTAAGCCGCTCTAAGTCTGTTTCTGGAATGTCTTTACTATGAGCAGACAAATCATAATCTTGACGATTAGCAACCCCTTCTAACTCACTCCAGCCTAGAGAACCAGGAAAAATATATTCTATATCTGTAGTAGCCTTTGCATAGTGGGCTAATTCTTCTTTGGTTTGTTCACGTTTTTGTAAACGACTTGGATCAAGTCCAAATTTAACATACCAGTTAAATCTTTGGTCTATCCATTCTTTATGTAACGCCTCATCATCTTTTTCACCTGCTTGAAGATACTTAGGTGGTTTACAGTAATACTCTATTTCCATTTGCTCAAACTCACGAGTACGGAAAGTAAAATTGCCTGGAGTAATTTCATTACGAAATGACTTACCAATTTGAGCAACTCCAAAAGGCAATTTACGGCGCATAGTTTGTTGAACATTCATAAAGTTAACAAAAATGCCTTGAGCCGTTTCTGGTCTTAAATAAGCTAGTCCAGAATCATCTTGTACTGGCCCAATATGAGTTTGAAACATTAAGTTAAAGCTTCTAGGCTCTGTTAGTTCTCCTGTACATTCTGGGCAAACCTTGCCTTGTACATGATCAGAGCGAAAGCGCTTTTTACATTGTTTACAATCAACCAAAGGATCAGAAAATGTTGCTTCATGTCCTGAATAACGCCAGACTAGCCGATTCATTAGAATTGCAGCATCTAGTCCTTCCATATCTTCACGATCATAAACCACACTACGCCACCAAGCGCGTTTAACATTATTTTTTAGTTCAACACCAAGCGGGCCGTAATCCCAAGTGGAGCCAATTCCACCATAAACTTCACTACTTTGAAAGATAAAGCCTCGTCGTTTAGATAACGAGACAATTTTTTCCATATCAGGCGCTACCATTTAATTATTCCTTTAGTTATTCTTGAGTAGTTTAATGAAAAAATCGAAGTGACGGATTATAATATAGTTTATGATTTCAGCGATACTACTTGCAGCAGGCCAATCACAGAGAATGGGTAAATTAAAACAATTATTACCCTTTAGAGATAAAACTTTTGTTGCTAGTGCTATTACTAGTCTACTTAGAGCTAATATTGATGAATTGGTTTTAGTGTTAGGGTATCGTGCTGATGATATAAGAGAAAGCTTAAGCAAAGAACCTTATATTAATGATATAAAAATTACTATAAATGATAATTTTTTATTAGGAATGACTAGTTCAATTCAAGCAGGACTTAAAATAGTTAACCCTAATACAAAAGCTTTTTTGATTGCTTTAGTAGACCAACCACATATTCCCACAGAAGTTATTAATCAATTAATAGAATGCTATTATAAAAATCAAGCCCTGATTGTAAAACCAAGTTATCAAGGAAAGTCTGGGCATCCTATTATTATTGATGCCCATTGCCAGGAAGAAATATTAGAGCTACCAAAAGAAGCAGGGTTAAACCAAGTAACTAGAAAATATAGCCTAGAAACATTATTAGTTTCAGTGTCTAGTAGTGCTATTTTAGAAGACTTTGACACGCCAGAAGACTACTTAAGGCTAAGTTAAAGAATCTATAATGGCACACAAACAACAGGAATACGAGTAGCACGTAAAACACGGTCTACTGTACTACCAAAGAAAATTTCTTTTATTGGATTAGGTTTTCCACGAATGCCCATTACTATTAAGGAAAAGTCTAAATCATTGGCAATACGCAGTATCTCAATAAAAGGAATGCCAATCACTACCATTTTATTAAGTTTTTTTGCTGCATCTGAATGATCAGCAATTATTTTATCTAATGCATCTTCAGCACGTTGGCGTAATTTTTCTATTACTACTTCTTTAGTGCTAAGCTCATTTTGTTCTATTTTTTCTAGAAAATCGCTGTCAATTACATGTAAAAGATAAACTTCACCTTCAGCCGAAACCATAGAGAGAGCATACTCTAGAGGTTTTAATGAAGGAGCAGAAGCATCAATTGGAACGAGTATATCGCTTATTTCCATAGTCATACCTTAATTAAAATTATTGTACTGGAGTAAAAGTTTTAATATCTTTAGTAATACCAAAGATTACTCCACTACGTGGGCTAAATTTAGTTAAACCTTTTGTTCCTGCTAAGTCAAAGCGCAAACCAGCAGCCATTAGTTGTACACCAAAACGAGCTTCGCTTAAATCTTCTGTACCTAGCTGTGCTTTACGGCTACTAAAGCGACCAGAAACTTCACCAACTAAGTTTAAGCGAGGATTGACTTTATAAATACCAGCAATACCATAAGTTGTTACATCATTTTGTGAAAATATTTCTAGCGGTGCTGGTAGAATTGCTAGCCCTAAATTGCCAAATAAATTAAGACGCTTATCAAAAAATTTCTTTCCTAATAATATGCTAGCAAAAAAATTAGTTGTATTTAACCCTAAACCTTTTGCTTGGTTAGTATTTGGTAATTGAACTCCAAAACGAAAAGCTACTGCTGGTAAACGCTCTGTTTCTTTTCTAAGTTTAATTTTAGTTGCTAGTGTAAAATCACCTACGTCATTAGTAGAAAGTGCTCCAGAAGCTACTTGTAAAGGTATTTTACTTGATCCCATTCGATCAATACTTAAATAGTTTTGTAGAGTTCCTTCAACTTCAAATTGAACATTAGGAGAGAGTCCAAAAGTAAAACCAATTACTCCAATACGGCTTAAATCACCTTCTAATCCAGAGACACTAAACTTTTGTTTTTGTAGCAGTTCCACTCCTATTTCAGTGCGAATGCTTCCAGGCTCAATTATATCAACATCTTCTGTTAATAAAGGGCGTTGTTGTGCATAAGTTAACGACGTTGTACTAATAAGAAAAGCAAGTAGCAAAGATAGTTTTAGTAGCAGTCTAGTATTTAGACCTAAGGAAGCCCTAAAGTATTGAAATAGGTTTTGTTGCATTATTGGCCTCTTAAACAGAATAACTAATTTATTGGAAGTAATATGCTGATTCTATGATTCTTGGTGAAAGGCTGTCAATTGATTTGGTGCGGTTTACTTAAGAAGGGCAATCAAGGCTAGTAAAGGGCAGTTTCTATGTGGCTGCCCTTAGTTAATTTATTTGGAGTCTTCTAGGTTTAGTTGCTCAATTTGTGAATGGCTATGTTTATCAAAACCTATATAAATACGAGCATTAGCTGTACGAGATAAGTCTGATAAAGTTTCTAGTTCGCGTAGCCTTAATAATGCTGGGTGATTGCTATAGGCTTGAGCCGCCTTTTCACGGTCTTGTAAGGCTTTAATTTCAGCTTCAGTTCTTATTGTTAAAGCTTCAGCATCAGCTTGAGCTACTAACTGTTTAGAAGTTGCAATAGTTTCAGCGTCTAGTTTTTGAGTAGTAGCTTTAGTTTGAGCCTCAATTGCTTGTACTTCGGCTTTAGTACGGGCTTCAACAAGTTGTGCTTGGCTCATACGCTCGGCTGCTAATACACGATTCATAATTTCTTGTAAATTTCCAGGGAAAATTAAGTCTTTTACATCTGCACGAAAAATTGCTACACCATAACCGCTAGCTGATTCTTTTACATCATATAAAATTTCTTCACTTAATCTAGTTCGACTAGTAAGAATCTCTTCTAGTGTCATAGCTGCTAAGGAGCGTCTAGCGGCTAACTGAACATCGCTATAAATGCGCTCTTCATAGTTATCTACCATATGCATAGCTGCTTGAGGGTTAGTAATACGAAATTGAACGATAATACTAACTCGAATTGCAACCTTATCAGAGGTAAGGATTTCTTGGCCTTTAATGGTAAGATCTCGTTCACGCATATCTACTAAAAGAATTTCTACTTTAGGGCGACGAGGTAATAAGTAGGACAGTATTTTATATGAATATTGCTCAAGGATTTCATATCGTCCGGCGGGTAAAATCTTGGTTAATACTCCATCTTCATAACGAAGTCCCCGGTGAGTGTCTTTAATAATAATTTCTTTCTTAGACATATAACAAACCTTTATTTATTGAGAACACTATGGTTAAGTGTAATTAATAGTGAATCCGAAGCAGGGTCGATTTGGAGAACAAGCAAAGTCCAGATTTGGAAGATCTGATTCACTACCTCAATGGGTGATAGTAACCAATATGGTTGATTGCTCCTGACCCTGCCGGCACGGTGGGTATTTGCTACCCAAAAACAGCTAAGGCAAAGACTGTTCCAATGAGAGACAAAAATAAAAAGGTTTGTATTTTGTTGTAAAACAAAACGTTAGCAATTTATGCTTAGAAATAGACAATATAAAGCTTAGATTATTTTCTTGTAATTTATAGTATAGGCTAAGTCTTAAAACCAAAATTTTAAAAATAGTTTCTTGTTAGCACCTCTTTTAGTTTTTAATATTGTTTAGGTGTTGTCTAAATATTGTTGACTGACTTTATTATAGCTAAAAACATCTAAAGCGTTTTAATTAGTCTAAATATTTTGAAACACAATATTTAGGTTTAATTTTTTTCTGCTAAGTTTTGACTTTCTTAATTCAAGGGTTATTATCTAGGTAAATAAAAATTAGACAAAAATTAGACAAAAGCTTGACAAATTTTGAAATAGCCTCTACTATTTGCCTTGTTCAGACTATCTAACAATCATAAAGGGGGCATAAAGAGATGGAGGCAACAGAAACAATGGATCAATTGATGCTTGAACAATCTTTGAAACAGATGTGGCAAGATATTCAAAGGCTACGCGCAGAAAATCAAAGGTTAAGAGAATGTTTATTCGCATTAGGCAGAGGTGATCTTGTAAACTCATATGCCAGCCAATCTTCATTTTTGCCTTTACCAGAAGAGACAAAAACTATTACAACAAAACCGTCAAATAACTCTCCAATGGCATTTTCATCAGAAAGCCCTACCCAAAATCTTACCAAAAGCAAAATATCTCTTATGAGTGCACTCAATGGCTACTATTCAAGAGCAGCAAATCAAGAGGGAGCAGACATTTCCCCACCAGCTTTTGTCAATAAACCTTTAAATATAGATGTAGGGCTTGTAAAACAATTAAGTGTAGAACAATTAAATAGCTTACCTTATGGTGTTGTTACAACAGATAGAGATGGAATAGTTCTTTCCTATAATGATACAGAAAGTCGTCTTGCTGGAGTGCCAAGAGACAGAGTATTGATGAGAAGTTTTTTTAAAGATGTTGCTCCATGTACTCAAGTAAAAGAGTTTGAAGGGCGTTTTCAATCTTTTGCTAGAGGACAAGCAAAAGCTATAGAGCAATTTGATTTTGTCTTTAATCTTGCTTCAGGTACTCAATATGTAACTATTATTTTTACCCCAGGCAGAGCACGAGGCACTATAAACATAGTTATGACACGTCGTTAAGATCTTAATCTAAAAGGAGAAACAATGAGTATACCTACAGTTGAATTTATAAAAGAAATGATAAGCAGTGATAAATCTACAATAGAAGAAACCCCACAACAGATACTTGAAAAAGCCTGTTATGAACTCCCAGATATTGATGGTGTATTTTTATTTGATCCTGAAGGCAGCACTTTTGCTTGTGCAGGTAATGAAGCTACAAATGATGCTAGCATTCAAGCTCTTGTAAATGGCGTTATTCAGCTTGCAGAGCGCACTACAGGAGAACTTGGAAGAGGTGCCCTAAATTATATTGCTCTTCAAGGTCAATTAGGTTTTATAGTGGCAACAATATTAGACAGTGGATATACACTTGTTTTACTTGGCAGTAATGACGCTCGTTTAGGTTTGTTATTACATGATTTGGAATGGATAGGATGTAGGTTATCCCCAGTTCTAATATGAAGTTAAAATTACATAACTAATGGGAGAAAAATAATGTTAGACCTAGATTTTTATAATATGGCATTAGTTGTAGCAGCTAGCGCAACTGCTGGTATAAGCGGAGTATGGTTTTATGCAAGTAACTTAATAGAAAAAGAACGCCAACAACAACAACAAACTAAGCAAGATCTTAATAAAATAAAAGAAACAGAAAAAGATTTACGGCTTACTCTTTCTCAATCACATATGGAGAATAAAAGGCTTAGAGCCTTATTTGAAATACCTACAGTATTTGAAAAAATTGATCATAATGAGAAATGGGCACCTTTAGCTCAGTTATTTGAAACACAATTATCTCGCCTAAGTTGTGAATCAAGAGATTTGGCTTCTGCTGTAGGGTCAATCAAAACAGCTTTGCCTGTTGCAATGGAGCAACTAGACGGTTCAGCCGCTAGGTTATATGTAGCTGCTGCCGTTTCAGCAATAACTGTAGGTGATACTGTAGCTAAAGAGATAGGTAAAAACTTGCAATTCAAAAATGAGCCAAGTGCTTTACAAGTTACAGTAGAAATTGCAGATGAGTTAATAATAAGAGTTGCAAGGCTTGATACAAAAAAAGATGGGCTAGTGCTTCTTTGTGTAGGCAAACAAGGGCAACTAAATGAAACTGCATGGATGCGGACATTAATGACTCTACATGCTGAACCAGAATTGATAGGTAAAACATTAAGTCTACAGAGAGAAGATCTAAAACCTAACAATATAGAGCACCCAAACTTACTTTCAATAAAAGGGCTATCTCTTCCAACTACTCTTATTAGTTCATTATCACGTGCTGGTATTTCTAGTCTAAGTTATTGTCTAGATGAGAATAAAGATGCAGTAGAACAATGGCCAAAGCAAGTATCTGAAACACTCAGGCGAATACCTAAAAGTCAAAGCTCAAATATCGCATTTAAAGTTAAGCTTTTTGATATGCCACAAGTAGAGATTGTTTTAAATAAAGTGTCTAATGGTTGGCTTATTGCTCAAACAGATTTAACAAAGCCAGATCCTTGGCGGTTGCTTGAACAGGTAATGGGGTTTTTACGCTTTAGAGGTCAAGTTGCTTAAATAATAATTTATAACAGTCAAGTGCTTTAAAACCTTATTACATTTGGTTTTAAGATGCTTTTGCATAACACTTGGCTGTTTAAATATTAACTTATTTAAACAGCCAGATTAGGAAAACTTACTTTATCACTAATATTTTATATTGTTAGCTAGATAGAAATAACTACTATAAATATATACCAATAATTATAGTAATTTATAAGGATTAATTAATCTATTTTATAGCTTAATATATTCTAAAAAGTTCTTAGTACATAGAGGCTTATGTGATAAATATTTCTGATAATACCCTATAAATCTGTAAGTTATGAAAATGTATTAAGTTATTATTATCAGAGAAAATATAAGCAATAACATAAACAATAATATTAATAATAGTACATTGATATTTAATAAAATAATTGTTAAATTTATATTAAATATCTTGTCTATATATGTTGTTTATGTATAATCAAGGTTCAAATAAGAACAGGGCATTAATTTTGCGAAGTTAAAAAAAATAATAAAAGATTAACAAGACACAAGACACAAGATACAAAATTAAAAGTTTATATATAAAAACTTTTAATTTTGTGTAAAAGCTTGTTTGAGCAAAACCTTTAACGCCCAATGCACAATTAACAAAACGTGTAATCCTGGGTAATTAAAAACCTTCTAACTTACTGAACTAGTTATTAATTATGCCGGAAATAGAAGATCCTTTTCAAAATTTTGAAGTAAAACAATATCTCGAAAACCCAATCGATTTTCAAGAATTGACCAATAAAATTAGGTCAATAATTGCTCAATCATCAGAACATATAACAGGTGTTGCTTTATCAAGCTTTCTCCAATTACTTGAGATGGAGAAAAAGACCTGTTTGCTTCAAATATCATCAAAAGATAACCTAGGATTTCTATACTTCTTTTCTGGAAGGCTTGTAAACGCTCTTTGTGATGAATATGAAGGAGAAGAGGCTGTTTATAAAATTCTTTGCTGGGATAACGTAGAAATAGAAATTAGGGAGATGGTAAGAAAAGAACAAAATCGTATAAATAGTATAAGCAAGCCTTTGCCTAAACTGTTGATGGAAGTAGCAAAGCTTAAGAATAAAGAAAGTAAAGATAAACAAGATATTAAAGAAAAATTGTTATTAATATCTGAGATTCAGGGTGTTGAAAAAGATTTAGCCAATAAAACAGTTGATGAAAAGTCAAATGAATTCCAAAAGGAGATAAGTATGGGTAATGTAAACGAGTGTTTGAGTGAATTAATGAAAGTTGATGGGGCAATGGCTGCAAGTGTTGTAGATGCAAAGAGTGGTATGGCTTTGGGAATGGCTGGTAGTGGTATTAATTTAGAGCTTGCCGCAGCAGGTAACAGCGAAGTAGTTAGAGCAAAAGCAAAAACAATGCACAACCTTGGCCTTAAAGACAAAATAGAGGACATTTTGATCACATTAGGTCAACAGTATCATCTTATTCGTCCTTTGACCTCAGCACCAAATCTATTTATCTATTTTGTATTAAATAGAGCACAATCTAACTTAGCTATGGCACGCTATAAACTAAGTGAACTTGAAGGTAAGCTTGAAGTCTAAAGGGTTTTAAGTCACCTCTACTAAACTAAAATAAACTAAATCCTACCTAATCAAAGTCAAAAAAGGTTTATAACTAGCTACCAAAAATTTTGCTAAATGTTAATGTGGGTGTTTCTAATATAAGAAAACACCCACATAGGACATTCTTATTTTTTGATTTTTTTAAGCAAGATTTATTACATCACATTAGTTTCTAAGTAGGTATGAACTACCATCAATAACTATTAACCCTGGTTTTGCTTCATTAACATTTTCTGGATAAACAAAAAATGTATATATAATTTTTTGGCTATCAGAATAAGTAAGCTCTAAAGTGTTTCCTATAATGCGATAAGTGCCTGAACCACTTGTTCGAGTAGAAGTTGCTCCACCAGCACCAGCAAAACCAACAAAACCTTTTTGAGTAAATTTACCATCTTGGCTAAAAACTAACTGGTTTTCACCACCAACTCCCCCACTAGTCGTATTAGTGAAAGTTCTAATAGCATAAGTTCCATTTAAGCGTAAGCCGCTAAATTGATCGACTTTATAGAATTTTGTCCGTCCAATTTGTAAAGAACCTTGATTTTTAGTAAAAACTATAGGAGGGTTAGCAGGATTATTACCAATACGAAATTGGATTTGATCCCCAGATATTTGATAAACACCACAGCTATTAGGATCAATATTTTGTGCTTTGTCTAAATCAAAATTATCTAATGAACCTCCTTTGGGCAGACCAAAATAAACTCGTCCATCAGGAGAAAAGAAATAATACACTTGTCTAACAATATAATCATAAAACTTGGTATTAGGGTTAAATTGCTGGCGGCTTTCTGTACCAACATATAAGCCTGATAACCCATTGCCAGTAGGTTTAGATTTGCTGGCTGATGTATTAGAGTTAGTAGAATTAGATTTATTATTAGATTCAACAATATTAATAAAATCTGTTGACCCTAGAAACTCTTTGAATACAGGGAAATAGCGATTATATTCTTCTTGAGAAGAAGCAGAAAAAGCCATTAATTCAACTCTATTTCCAGGGTTTGCACCAACATAAAACCGGTAAGCTTGACGATTATCTTCTGTTTGTATTACTCCTTGAAATAAAAGAACTTGGTATTTTTTATCATCATCAGTGGTTTCTTCAATATTATTTTTAGAGAGAATTTTAGCGCCTTTATTTAGCTGAGTTAAGGCTGTGTCAAACCACTCACGAAAGTTACCTGTAAAATCTTGCCCTGGAAGTATTGCAATAAAAACAGATGCTTGCTCAAGAGGCTTATCTCCAGGAACAAAAGCTATTCCACCAGGTTGCTCAATGGCTTTCCAACCTGATGGAGTGCTATAGAGTACATTTCCAACACGAGATTTAGTAGAGGTATTTTTTTGAGTTGCTTGTGTACAGGTTAGAGAAGTAAGTATTAATAAAATAATGACAATAAAGGGCTTAACCCCTGCTAAATTAATATTTAGTAATTGCATAAAACTGCATTCCTTAATTTTAGACCAAATATATAAGCCAGATTTTTTATTATTTTGGTGTTTTATATAGATGAGAATTTCTAACTTTCCGTTATTGGAAAACCGGCTTCTTTCCAACTACGATATCCACCATCCATTGAATAGACATTGCTATAGCCCATTTTTTGTAGATTGTCGGCTGATAAAGCTGAGCGAAAACCACCACCACAATAAAGAATAATTTCAGCAGTTTTATCTGTAATTTTATTTTCTATATCACGTTCAATAATTCCTCTGCCTAAATGTTCTGCCTTAGTAATATGGCCTTGTTGCCATTCATGATCTTCTCGTACATCAATAAAGTAAAGCTTTTCTTCACGATCTAGTTTAGCTTTTACTTCTTCAATAGAAAGCTCTTTAATACGTGTTTTAGCATCTTCTACAACGCTTAAAAATCCTGGAGAATGTTTCATAAATGCTCCTAAATTATAGAATATATTAGCTATATGGTGAAATGATACCCAGATTATACACAAGCGATATAAATTAAGGAATTAGTTTTAGGAGATTTTAAGCTAATGGTTTATTCAGACCTTACAATATGGTTACTATCAAATAAAGAAATAAGCATATTAAAGGCAGATTCTGTAACTTGTTTGTCTTTAGATTCAATAGTTACTTTAACTCTATAATCATCACGATCAAAAACAGGGTAAGAGCCAATTGCAACTTGGGGATAGTCTTTAGAGACTTTAGTGAGGTAGTCTGCAATATCAAATTCGTCTTGTTTGGTAAATATTAGTTTTAGGTAAAATTCTGAAGCGCGAAAACGCTCTTTTATAGCAGAAAATTTTTGTCTAAAAAATTCTGGTACTCCAGGAAACACATAGACATTTTGGTAAGAAAGTATTGGCCAACGTAGTTCTGGAACAGTAATAAAGGTTGACCCTTGAGGAACATCAGCCATTCTTAGGTGGGTTTCTTGGATTTTATCTCCAAAAAATTTTCTTAGTGCTAGTTCTATTTCAGGATGCCTATGCATTTGAGAGCCAAAGGCTTTGCAAACACCTAGTATTGTTACATCATCATGAGTTGGCCCAACACCACCAGAAGTAAATACATAAGTAAAACGTTTAGACATATTTGCAATTGCTTCTGCAATTTGCTCTATATCATCAGACACTACCATAACAAGACGTAAGCTAACGCCTAGATCCCGTAGTTCAGAGATTAAAAACTTAGCGTTTTTTTCCTCAGTTTTACCACTGAGAATTTCATCTCCAATAATTAAAATGGCAGCAGTTGTTTGACTCATGCCCCAATAATAAATGTTACTGGCAAACACTACAACAACTAAAAAGAAAAATTTTATTTCCCCTGTTAAAACGCTTATAAAAACATTTAGCTATCTTGAGTTTTGTTTTTTGATAAAAAAGGGAACTTTGTTGTTAAATTTTGCCAAGATAAGGTTTTAACTAAACTATCAAAAAGTGAATAAGTCACTGGAGTTACAAGTAAGGTTAAAAGTAAACATAATGATTGACCACCAATAACAATAATAGCAACTGAACGACGAGAAGCTGAACCAGGCCCTTGACCAAGTGCCATTGGTAACATTCCTGCTACTAGGGCAATGGTTGTCATTAAAATAGGGCGTAACCTGTCTTGACAAGCACGTAGCACGGCATCATAAGTACTTAATCCACGCGAACGCAATTGATTAGCATGATCAATTTGTAAAATAGAATTCTTTTTTACTACCCCAAATAACATCAAAATTCCTAGAGCAGAGAAAATATTTAATGTTTGGTTAAACATAATTAATGAAAGTAAAGCAAAGGGAACAGACAAAGGTAAGCTAAGAAGGATAGTAATAGGATCAAGAAAACTTTCAAATTGTGCTGCTAAAACCATATACATAAATGCAAATGAAAGTACAAAAGCAATAAGGAAGTTTCTAGCTGCACGTCCTAATTCTCGGCTACGACCTTGAACACCATATTGATATTCTGGTGAAAATTTCATTTTAGCTACATTTGCATTTATCAATTCTAAAACTGGCCCTAATGATTGACCACGTTCAATATTTCCAGAAATAACAACTTGGCGTTGTCGGTTATAACGATCAATTTGTGCAGGGCCAGTACTTTCTTCAAGATGAATTACTTGATCTAACCGTACACTACCTAATTTAGTAGATGGTACTGTGAGCAAAAGCAACGCCTCAACTTTATTACGGTCTTTTAACTGTGCACGAACTTGTACATCATAACGATCTTCTCCCTCACGATAGTTTGACACTTGGTCATTACCACCTATTAAGGTACGAATGGTGCTAGCAATATCACTAATTTTTACTCCTAAATCTGCTGCACGCTCTCGGTCAATAGAAATACGTGCTTCAGGCTTACCAGCAATTAAGCTATTGTCTAAATCTACTACACCAGGAATTGTACGAGCATAGTCAATAATTTTTTGTGAATAAATTGTTAATTGGGCTAGATTTGGGCCTCTTAAACTATATTGAATATCAGCATTTTTCATAGCACTACTGGAAAAAGCAGCTATATATGCAACAGATGCCCGTAAATCTTTGTGTTTAGCCATTAAACGACGAGCTTTTTCCATTACATCTGCTTGAGGGTATTTTCTTTGAGTAACATCTACTATTTTGACATAAATAGTTGCTGAATTAGGATTACGTTGGGAATCACCACCAATAGTAGTAAGTAAACTTGTTACTCCAGTAATTGCCCGAAGCTCTGTTTCTATTTGGGTTAAGCGTTCTGCTGTAGCAGTAAGCGAATAACCTTCAGGTGCACGAACATCAACTTGAAAATCACTAGTATCATCTTGAGTAATAAAGTCTTTACCTACTTTTTGAAATAAAGGCACCATAGTCAGTGTTATGATTATAGAAACTACTATTACTAACAAGCGAAAACGCATACAAAAGCGTAGTAAAGCCATATAGCTACGTTCTATTAAGCTATAGAAAAAAGATTGTTTAGCATGTGCATTTTTGCTTACTTTTAGGAAACGTGCTGATAACATTGGAGTTAATGTAAAACTAACAAGTAAAGAAACTCCAATAGCAAAGGCAGCAGTAAGCCCAAAACTTTGCATAAAGCGCCCAACAATCCCGCCCATAAACGCTACAGGTAAGAAAATAATAATCAAAGAAAGCGTAGTTGCCATTACAGCTAGCCCTATTTCATTAGTTGCTTCACGGGCTGCTTGTAATGGAGACATTTGCTTTTCTTCCATAAAGCGATAAATATTTTCTAGTACTACAATTGCGTCATCAATAACAATTCCTACAGAAAGCACTAGGGCTAACATAGTCATTTGGTTAAGGGTAAAATTCATATAGTACATCAATGCAAAAGTTGAAACTATTGATGTAGGAATAGCAATAGCAGCAATAATTGTAGAACGGAAATTACGTAGGAATAGTAGAACTACTAGAGCAGCTAAAAATCCACC
>Ga0075163_10000409_pt1 | contig 54713 bp, 69 predicted proteins | sample JI1023141ADNA_FD_71478 | JGI IMG/M metagenome (GOLD analysis project Ga0075163, IMG submission 71478) | Wastewater effluent complex algal communities from Wisconsin, to seasonally profile nutrient transformation and Carbon sequestration -... | ecosystem: Engineered > WWTP > Effluent > Algae... | reverse complement strand
GGGAGAAATCCATCGCCTCCGCCGAGGCCTGGATACTCGTCGCCCACATCCGCCTCCTGACCCGCCGCCTCGCAAGGTACTGCTATGTCTCGTAGAGTTTCGAGTCCGGCTCTCAGAGAACCCTGGGGCGGGGGACTTGGACGTCCGTTGATGGCGCGAGCGGCCGCCCCGGTCGCGGCCGGTGCGGATCTCAGCTGGTGGCGGCGTCCTCCCTCGCCCGCCCGGGGAGCGCGACTACCGTGCCGCGGCCCGGGTTCAGTGCGGCGTAGACGCCAGCCATCTTCGCGGCGGTTTCGATCCCCCACCCCATACGGACCGCGAGGTCGGGCACGCTGACGCCCGCCCACACGAGTTCGGTCACCTTGGTCCCGCGCAGGTCGTTGAACCGCAGTTCCCGGCGGATGCCGAAGCGGGTGGCGTAGTCGCGAACCTCGCGGGAAAGATGGACGGCGCCCCACGCCTCCGCTCGTGCCGGCTTCAGGATCAGACGGCGCGAAAGCGGGGCCTTATCGACGATCGCCTCGGCGGCCGGGGTGAGTGGCGTGTTCACGATCCGGTTGCGGCGCTTGTTCGGCCGCAGCACGATCGCCCGCCCACCGCCCGGCGTCGACTTGATCTCGCTGCGCTCGAGTTCGACGAGGTCGCCGATGCGCAGGCCGGTTTCGCGCGCTAGCCGCAGTGCGTCGGCGAGGGGCTCCGGCGCCAGCCGGCAGAACAAGTCGACCTCGGTGTCCTCCCAGATGATCTCCGCGCGACTCGTACCCCGATAGAAGCAGGGGATGCCGTTCAGGTAGTTCACCGCCACCCGCTCGGGGTGGCGGAAGCTCGCCCAGCTGAGCGCGAACTTGAACGCATTGAGGCGCAGGTCGGCGACCTTGCCGGTCCAGCGTGTCTCCACCCAGTCGAGCACGTTGCCCTTGATCGCGACGCTGTTGACGATGCCGAGTGGCGCGCTGCCGTACTTGGCGCGCACGTCGACCAGGCCCTTCAGGTAGTCGGTCCGGGTGCGTGGGGCGAGCCGGCAGAACTCGCGCGAGCGCTCGTAGGCGTCGAGCAGGTCGTTCAGCGTGCTCCAGCCGTGGCCGGTCGCCGGCGGCTCGATCACCGCCCGCAGGCCGATCGCCGCGTCGAAGGCGGCCTGATAGCCCGGGGTTCCGGGCGGGTTCGGCTCGCCGGTGCGCCAGATGCTCGGACCCCTGCGGCCGACTGTATGGTATTCGACCTCGTCACCTCTGGCGTTCTTCTTCCGGACAATGATGATCGTGTCGTAGCGCGCCGGCATGAGCTATTCCCCCGTTCCCCAACGGACACGGACGCTCTGTTCCCGCAGACTAGCAAGACAATAAGAGACGGGATTCATTTGGCTTTCCGCTGCCGAGCCACTGGCGCGTCGCCCGCCGCGTTGTCACGGAACCAGCGCTCGACGGGGTCGGCCTCGGGCTGGGGCGCCGCCGGTCCGTCGTCGCGCGGGCGCGTCAGGACGGTCACATCGCGCCCGTGGACCTCGAAGCCGTAGACCGGCAGCTCCAGCCGCTGCGCCAGCCGCACGAAGCGCTCGACCCGCGCCTCGGTCGTGTTCCAGCGGACCCGCGGCGGCTTCATAGCTCCGGGGCCGGCCCGGCCGCCGCGATCACAGCCACTCCGCGGCTTCCTCCAGCTCGGGCCAGAGGCGCAGGACCTGGCGAGCCACCTTCTCGTGGCAGGCATCGAGCGTCGTGCCGCGCGCCTCGACCGCCACCGAGCCGTCGAGAGAAGGCCAGCAGAGCCGCAGCGTGAACATCGGTCCCTCGCGCTCGGCGGCCACCGCCGGGGCGATCCCGGCCAGGGGTCCGTGCGCGAACGCCAGCGCCAACGCACCGGCGAGCGACGAAGCCTCGGCGCTCACGATGCGGCCTCCACCAGGTGGGACGGCAGGTCGACCGAGGCAGTGACCCGGAAGTCGCCGTCGACGCGGGTGATGTAGACCCGCTCGTTTCGGGTGCACAGAGCGACGCGGACTTCCTCGCCGCCGGGCAGGTCCGCGACGAGATCCCCGACCGCGGGGCGGAAGCGCAGCCTGCCCTCGGTGCCGGCGAGTAGCCCCGCGGCAGTGCCCGGCATGCCCCGAGGCGCCCAGCAGGCCGCGCGGCGCACCGCCATCTCGAGCGCCGCCATCAGTGCGCCGCCTGCATGAGATGCTCCAGGAGCGCGGCGGCGCGGCAGCTACCGTCGGCGGCGGGGACCCTCGCGCCGCGCACGAACTTCACGTGCGGTGGGAAGGCACCGACGACGGCGGCTAGGTCGGCAGGTTGATTCATTCAGGGGCCTCCAATGTGGCGAATGATCTGCCGCCCCATCTGTATCCGCATTTTACGGATCGTCAATTCCAATTGATGTGATTTTTCCGGATTCGCTCGTCGCGTGCGAATGAGCTACCGACTCCCGGAATCCGCAGACACGAGGAACGTCATGAAGCACATCCGCGAAGTGCAGGTCATCGACCACAATGCGCCGGAGCTGGTCGACCTGTTCGATCACCTGCGCGACACCCTGATCGGGCGATATGGGATCACCAAGGCGCGCTACGTTCACCTGGCGCCATCGGCCACCGGTTTGCGCCTGAGGGTGTCAGCGAGTCCGGAGCTGGAGCCGCTCGCCGTCGACTTCGTCGCGAACCGACGGCACGAGCTGCTACACGATCTGGCGGAGCGCCTGCGCCGGCCGGAGCCGACGCGCTTCCTGACGGGCGGCGGCGCCTCGGCGGAGGACGTTCCGGAAGCCCTGCGCGCCGCGCGACGACTGTATGATGGGCAGGTCAACAAGCTAATCGGCGAGGGGTGGTGGCACGGCTTCGAAGTGCCGACCTTCGGGCCCTGTGGGCGGCGGGGCCTCTTCCTGGTCAACGCGCCGCTCGAGCAGCCCCTGACCAGCGCCTACATCGGCGACGTGCGCCGGACCGTGCAGGACTTCCACCTGGCTTACAGCGCCGTCGATCTGGCGGCCGAGCCGCCGCCCGTGCCGGCGGTTGAGGAGCGGGAACTTCTGCGCGGGCTGGCGTCGGGGATGCGCATGGAGGCTCTTGCCGCCCGGCTCGGCCTCACCACGCGCGGAACCGAGGACCGCCTCAAGCGGATTCGGGCGAAGCTGGGGAGCCGGACGACCATCGAGGCCGTCGCCAAGGCGGTCGCCATGGATCTGATCCTCTGAGACGTGGTTTTCCACGTCGGGGACGTGGGAATCCGGATATTGCGTCACAACCATAGGGCGATCATTCATCCCGCATTGTTCGTTTGGCGAGGGGGAATAGTCATTGCGCCGCCCGTTTCTGCACCGTGTCGCTCTGGCCGCCGCGATCGGCTTCGGCGTCCGCGTCGAGACTATCCTCGCGCCGGCAGATCGGACTGCGCGTCGAGTTCGAGCATGGCGTTGCAGATGCGCTCGGCTGCTTCGAGCGGCAGGTGGCGCGGGTCGCCGTAGAGGATGAAGTCGAAGGTGATGTCGTGGTGCCAGCGGAAATGGCTCACCACCGCCTGCGAGGGATAGACCCTGGCCCGCTCGTAGTCGGCGTAGGTCGAGGTCGGCAGATCGAGAACCGCGGCCATGTCCTTCTGGCTCACCCCGAGCGCCATCCTGACCGCACGCAGTCGGAACGCCGTCGCCTCGAGCGAGATGTCTCGGTAGCGGGCCAGCGCCCGGGCCTTCTCGACGTCCATGAGCGAGCCTCCCAAGCCTCCGTCCGACTCGCCGCAGTTTCCGATTTTTCCGGATAGAATGCGAGGGATCGTTTTCCGCATCTTGTAAGTCCGCATTTTCCGCATTAACCTGATGACATGTCGACCGACCCACGTCACTTCATCATCATGCTCGGCGGCTACCGGAAGGTGGCCGGGCGGCTCGGAAAGCCCGAGTCGACGGTGCACGGCTGGACCGTTGCCCGGGACGGCAAGTTCCCAAGCCGGCTTTACCGCGCGTTCTGCGCGCTCGCCGACGAGGCCTGCGTCGAACGCCCTGAGCCTGACCTGTTCCGCTTCCTCCCGCTCCCGCTGCCGCCCGCAGAGCGTGCGGCGTGAGCAAGTTCAACGCCCGCAAGGTGGAGATCGACGGCCATCGCTTCGACAGCGCGGCCGAGGGCCGGCGCTACGCGACGCTGGCGGCGCTGGAGCGCGCCGGCAAGATCGCCGGGCTGGAGCTGCAGCCGCGCTTCGACTGCGTCGTCGCCGGCGTGAAGATCTGCGCCTACGTCGGCGACTTCCGCTACCGCCGGGACCGCTCCGTGGTTGTCGAGGACGTCAAGGGCGTGCGCACGGCGGTCTACCGCCTCAAGCGCAAGCTGGCCGAGGCCTGCCATCCCGGCCTCGTCATCACCGAGATTCCCGCCGCAGGAGCGGGCAGACCACGCCGCCGGTAGGGACCGAGAATCCCGGCGGTGGAGGTCTGGGCGACACCCACCGGCCGGCGGCGACAAGTTGAGGAGTGCTTCATGGCGCTGTCGCTTTCGAGCCTGGTCCGCCGCAAATCGGACAAACCGCCGCGGATCGTCATCTACGGCGTGCCCGGCATCGGCAAGACCAGCCTCGCCGCCGAGTTCCCCGAGCCGATCTTCATCCAGACCGAGGAGGGTGCGGGCAACCTCGAGCTGACCACCTTTGCGAATGGTCCGCTCTCCGGCGCGGCCGAGGTCGACGAGGCGATCGAGCTTCTGCTGACCGGCGATCACGCGTTCCGGACGGTCGTTCTCGACACCCTGGACTGGTTCGAGCCCATGCTCTGGGCGGCGGTCTGCAAGCGCAACAAGTGGGACAGCATCGAGGATGCGGGCTTCGGCAAGGGCTACATCGCCCTCGACGCCGACTGGCGATACTTCCTCGGCCGTATGAACGCGCTGCGCGACGAGCGCGGCATGACGGTGATCTACCTCGCGCACGAGGAGATCCGGAACTTCTCCGATCCCGAGCGCGACAGCTACGACCGCTACCGCCTGCGCCTGCACAAGCGCGCGGCCGAGATGGTGGTGGAGCACGCCGACGTCGTCGGCTTCATGAACTACGTCACGACCATCAAGAAGGAGAAGGCCGGGTTCAACAAGGAGACCGCCAAGGCCTCCGGCGCCGGTCTGCGCACCCTGTACCTGGCCGAGCGGCCCGCCTTCACCGCCAAAAACCGCTTCGACATGCCCGACAGCATGCTCGTCACCCGTGGGCAGGGCTACGCGGCGCTGGCGAAGTACCTGCCCGGCCACCGCGGCGCCGCGGCCACCCCCAACGCAGCCTGAGAGGACCGACATGGCAAGTCTCGGAGGAACCTACGACGCCAGTCAGGGCGAGCAGATGAGCGACCGCTCGGTCCTGCCGCCGGGCGAATACCTGGCGGCGATCGCCCGGAGCGACGTCACCGACACCAGGAAGGGCGACGGTCGCAAGGTCGAGCTCGAGTTCGAGGTGCTCGACGGCGCGCAGAAGGGCCGGCGGTTCTGGGCCACGCTCAACCTCTGGAACCCGAGCCCGACGACGGTCGAGATGGCCCAGCGCGAGCTGAACTCGATCTGCCACGCGGTCGGCAAGCTGCGCGTCGCGGACACCACCGAGCTGCACGGCATCCCGATGCTGGTGAAGCTCGGCTTCCAGAAGAACAACCCCGAGCGCAACGAGCCGAAGGGCTACAAGCCCGCCGCTGGCGCGGCCCCGAGCTCGCCCGGCCGCGGCGCGACCGCGAGCGCCCCCGCCGCCAGCCGCGGGCCGTGGGCGTGAAGCTCCAATCGGAGGCAGGAGAGCACCAACAGATGACATCGAAGAGCAGCGTGGAGCCCGTCCTCCACATCGATCCCCTGAAGCGCGGCCGGATCACGGTCAAGCTGATCGGCACCACCCCGTTCTACTTCAACGCGATGAGCGCGAAGGCGAAGCGGACACTCTTGATCGGCGGGGGCAAGAAGACCGCCGCGGAGAGGCAGGAGCTGAAGCACGATCCCGAGGCGGAGTTCCGCGACAGCGTGGGCGTGCAGTTCGCCGATGGACCGACGGCGCTCGGCTTCCCGGCGCCCGGCGTGAAGCAGGCGATGGCCGAGGCCGCGCTGGAGACGCCGGGGGCGAAGAAGACCGCAGTCAACCGGCTGGTGTTCATGCCGGAGGCACGGATCAGGATCTGGGGCAAGCCGCTCCTGAAGATGGACGTGGTGCGCTCGGCGGACATGAACAGGACGCCCGACATCCGCACCCGCGCATTCCTGCCGCGCTGGGGGGCGGAGATCGACATCGCCTTCGTCACCCCGGCGCTGTCGGTCCACTCGATCATCTCGCTGCTCGCCAACGCCGGCATCATCGTCGGGATCGGCGACTTCCGCCAAGGCAGAGGAAAAGGGAGTTTCGGCACCTTCGCCGTCGCCGGCGACGAGCTCGGCGAGTGGGCCGAGGAGTGGCAGGCGATCACCGCCGAGGGCCGGATGGTGCAGCTGGCCGCGCTGGCGCAGCCCGCGGCCGCCGACGCGGAGACGCAGGAGCTTCTGGCGATCCTGCAGGCCGAGCGCGTGCGGAGGGCCGCCTGATGGCCGCCTGGAGCGCGCGCGAGCGCCAGCGCGTCGTCGATGCGTACCTGAACCAGAGCGGCCGCAACCAGTTCGTGCCGCGCGAGTTCCTCGCCTGGCTCCGCGAGCGCCCCGACCACCCGGTCCATCCGGTCTTCTTCGGGATCGACGACGCGGAGGCGGCGCAAGCGTGGCGCGAGGGCCGGGTGCGGCATTGGATCTCCGGGCTCCGCATCGCGGTGCGGGCGGCCGACGCCGGCCCGTCCGTGGTGTCGGGCGTGGTGGTGCGGGAGGTGCCGGCGATGGTCTCTCCGGTCGCCGGGCGCCGGGATGGCGGCGGCTACGCGCCGGTCGATCCCTCCGACCCGGCGATGCTGGCGGAGCTGCGGCGGCAGGCCGCTGGCGCGCTCGATAGCTGGCTCGGCCGCTTCGCAGGCGTGGCCGAGCTCGCCGGCGTCGACGCGACGCCGATCAGGGAAATCGCCGCCCACCTCGCGGGCGGCGTGGCGGTCGCAGCGTGATGCGGCGGCTGGTCACGGAGCGGCGGTCTAGGCCGGGCATAGGCAGGCGAGACCTGGTGCGACCAGGCGGGGCGGGGCGGTCTTGGCTCGGCTTGGCCGGGTGCAGAGTGGCGTCGCACGGCGGTCCAGGCGGGGCAAGGCGGGACAAGGCGGGGCAAGGCGGTCGAGGCGAGGCCCGACGCGGTGAGCCTAGGCGTGGTGACGCCCGGCGGTCGCGGCAAGACCTGGCAGGACCTGGTCCGGCGTGGCTTGGTCGGGAATGGCGGGGCAAGGCGTGGCCAGGCGGTCGTCGCTTGGCGAGACCGGCCGGGGCAAGGCATGGCGATGTGAGGATCGCCATGCCCCCACTTCTCCCTGAGAATCGGAGGAAATAGTGGCCGTCATCCCACCTGTTGAAAGCCCCACCGTCCTGGCGATCTGGCGCGCCCGCGAGGCTGAGGCCGCGGCCGACCCGCGCTCGGGCTACGAAGGCTACGGCGTCAGCGCCTCGGCGTTGGGTTCTCCCTGCGACCGCCAGATCTGGCTCACGCTGCGGTGGGCGTCGCCGCCGGAGATCCACACCGGGCGCCAGCTCCGCATCTTCGAGCGCGGCTCGCTCGAAGAAGAGCGCGTGATCGCTGATCTGCGGCGCGCCGGAATCGAGGTCTCCCGCGAGCAGGAGCGCTTCGCGCTGGCCGGCGGCTGGCTGCGCGGCAAGGTCGACGGGGTCGGCCGAGGCTTCCTGGAGGCACCGAAGGCCGAGCACGTCGTCGAAATCAAGTCCATGGGAGCGAGCGGCTGGCGCAGCGTGAAGAAGCACGGCGTCGCGGCGAGCAGGCCAGAGCACTGGCACCAGCTGCACATCGGCATGGCGGCGCTGGGCATCGCCCGCGGTGCATACGTCGTCGGAAATCGAGACACCGAGGAACTCCTCGTCTTGCGCATCCACCTCGACCTCGAGGAGGCAAATCGCCAGGAGGTGCGGGTCGAGCGGCTTGTCGCCGCGCACGACGCGCCGCTTCGCATCGCCGAGACTGCAGATCGCCCACCCTGCCGGTTCTGCCGGCACAAGGCGCTCTGCTTCGAGGCGGCGATGCCGCGGCGGCACTGCCGGACCTGCCTGCACTGCGCCTTCGGTCGCGACGGCAACGGCCATTGCATGCGGTTCGACGAGCCGCGCTCGCCTCAGCGCCAGCAGGAGGGCCGGGACTGCCCGGCGCACCTCTACCTGCCCGCGCTGGTGCCCGGCGAACAGATCGATGCCGACCCGGAGGCCGAGACCGTTACCTACCGCATGCGCGACGGGACCACCTGGATCGACGGCGCCACCGAGGAGACAGCATGACACCGTCAGCATTGGGCCGCTGGGCTGCCCGCGCCGAGCGGGGCGAGAGCTTCGTCTATGCCGTCGCCGGCGGCCGCGAGCCACCGCCCGAGGACATGATGAAGGCGGCGCGGCAGCTCCGCGCCAAGGGCCTGGTGGCGCTGGTGCAGCGCCGCATCTCGCCGAGCCAGATCGCCTACTTCGCCCAGCGGACATGGAAGCAGGACGGCGAGCGATGACCCGGATCAGGCTCCCGGACCGCCGGCGCAACACGATCCGCGACATCGCCTTCGGCGGCCAGGCCTTCACCGTATGCGTCGGCCACGACGACGCCGGTCGGCCGCTCGAGGTGTTCGCCGACGGGCAGAAGTCCGGCTCGACCATGGCAGCCTTCATCGACGACGCCTGCATCGTGATCTCGATCGCGCTGCAGCACGGCATCGCCCCCGCGACGCTGGCGCGGTCGCTCTCCACGGTGCCGGTCTGGGAGAACGGCGTGAAGGGCGAGGGCCCGGCGAGCCCGGTCGGCGCCATCCTCGCCGCGCTCGAGCCAGCTCCGGCTCTGCCATGGACGGCGGCATGATCGAGCTGCGCGACTACCAGCGTGCGGCGATCGACGCGCTCTACGCCTGGTTCCGCGCCGGCCGCGGCTCGCCTCTGGTGGTGGCGCCGACTGGCTCGGGCAAGAGCGTCATCCTCGCCGAGTTCGCGCGCAGCGCAGTGGTGGCGTATCCCGAGACCCGGATTCTCATCGTGACCCACGTGCGCGAGCTGATCGCGCAGAACCACGCGGCGCTGATCCGGCTCTGGCCCGACGCCCCGGCCGGCATCTATTCGGCCGGGCTCGGCAAGCGGCCGCTCGGCCGCCAGATCCTCGTCGCCGGCGTGCAGTCGGTGGCGCGGCGCGCCCGCGATCTCGGGCACGTCGATCTCGCCATCGTCGACGAGGCGCACCTGGTGCCGCGCGCGAGCGACACCCAGTACGGGCGGCTGTTCGAGGGGCTGCGTGATCTCAACCCGAGCCTGAAGGTCATCGGCCTCACCGCTACGCCCTTCCGTCTCGACAGCGGCCTGCTGCACGGCGGCGCGAACGCGCTCTTCGACGGCATCGCCTACGACATCCCCGTCGGCATGCTGGTCGAGCGCGGCCACCTGGCGCCGCTCGTCTCCAGGCGCCCGGCGGCGGCGTTCGACACTGCTGGTCTCCACCGCCGCATGGGCGAGTTCGTCGAGCGGGAGATGCTCGACCGCTTCGGTGGCGACGCCACTCGCGCCGCCGTCGCCGAGATCGTCGAGCTTGGCCGCGACCGGCGCTCGTGGATCGCCTTCTGCATCTCGGTCGAGCACGCCCGCGCGGTGCGCGACGAGCTGCGCGGCCACGGCATCACCGCCGAGACGGTGACCGGCGACACCCCCGGGCCCGAGCGTGACCGGGTCCTGCGCGCCTACCGGGCGGGCCAGCTGCGGGCGCTGACCAGCGTCGGCGTGCTGACGACCGGCTTCGACGCGCCGGCTACCGACCTCATCGCCATGCTGCGGCCGACCGCCTCCACCGGGCTCTACATCCAGATGGCCGGGCGCGGCATGCGCATCGCGCCGGGAAAGGACGACTGCCTGGTGCTCGATTTCGCCGGCAACGTCATGCGGCACGGCCCGGTCGACGCGATCGCGCTGCCCGAGGAGAAGAAGGGCAAGGGCGACGGCGAGCCTGCCGAGCCGCCGGCCAAGCTCTGCCCGGGCTGCGACGCCATCGTCCCGATCAGCACCCGCGAGTGCCTCGACTGCGGTCACGTCTTCCCGCCGCCCGAGCCGAAGCTGGAGGCCACCGCCACCACCGAAGCTATCATGGTGCTGACTGCCCGCGACGAGTGGCAGGCGGTCCGCGACGTCGGCTACCGCCGCCACCGCAAGCCCGGGGCGCCCGACAGCCTGCGCGTCGACTATCTCGTTGGCGCCAAGGTGGTCAGCGAATGGGTCTGCGTCGAGCATACCGGCTACGCCCGGGAGAAGGCCGTCGCCTGGTGGCGCCTGCGCGGGGCGGACCCGCCGCCCGACAGCGTCGAAGAGGCTCTGGCGCGCGTGGCCGAGCTGCACAATCCCGCCGAGGCGGTGCTGGTGCGCGACGGCAAGTACCACCGGATCAAGCGGGTGCGGTTCGCCGATCCCGAAGAGCGTGCCGCATGAAGCCGGAGCGGCGGCCGGTGGAGTCGCCGCCTTACCCTTGCGCCGTCTGCAATCGTGCCAGTGCCGGCTTCGGGTTCAGCGCGCCGGGGACGCAGGGCGTACCGGCGTTCTTCTGTTCGATGTGCTGCTCGGAGGTCTGGATGGTCGCCCACCGCAGGAAGATCGAGCTCACCCGCGACGAGGCGGCGGCGGCGCTCGCCGGCGGAAAGGCGGCCGGCGCCTTCCTCGACGAACTCGGCCGGACCGACCTCGGCCAGCTCTCGCGCGCCGAATGGGTCGAGTTCTGCGAGCGGCTGACCCGCGGCTACCTCGAGGCGCTGCAGCGCCAGGCCGACGCGCAGGTGCCGTTCTGAGATGCCCGCGCCAATCTCCCCCTATGCCCAAGCGGCGGGGCGGCTCCGCGACATGGGCTACCACGCCATGCCGGCGAAGCCGGGCGAGAAGGTGCCGGGCCACTTCGAGGCCGGGCGCTGGTCGCACATGGCACGCTGGCAGGACTGGTGCGCGCGCATGCCGCCAGAGTTCCTGCACGAGCGCTGGGAGAGCTGGCCCGACGCGGGCGTCTGCATCGCCCACGGTGCCGTCGTGGGGGCTGACGTCGACACCGAGCGGAAGGACGTCGCCGCGGCGGTGGTGGAAGCCCTCGGTCCCTCACCGGTGCGCCGGCGCGGGCAGAAGGGCTGGATGGGCTACTATCGCCCCGGACCCGGGTGCGACGGGCTCGGGGCCCGCCCGCGCTGGTACCACCCGGACGTCTGCGTCACCAATGCGGACGGCAGGCGAAGCTGGCCGCCGCTGGTCGAGCTGCTGTTGCATGGCACCCAGTCGGTCGTGCCGCCGACGATCCATCCCGACACCGGCCTGTCCTACCTCTGGCTGACGCCGGACACGCTGGAGGACATGGCCCTCGGCGATCTGCCCGAGCTGCCGGCCGATCCGGTCGCACGCCTCGACGCCGCGCTCGGCGGGCTGGGCCTGACCCGCGAGAACCCGAACGGCCGGGCCCGCGCCGCTGGACAGCGCGAGCCCGCCCCGGCCGGCGTGCACGACCTGGAGAAGCCACGGTTCCGCTCGCTGAACGAACGCGCGCTCGCCGCGCTCGATCGCTGGTTCCCGGCGCTGGGGCTGCCGCGGACCCGGCAACGGGGCGCCGGCAGCTGGGAGGCGATCGCAGTCTGGCGGCCGTCGTCGAGCGGCCGGCCGCTGGAGAAGCGCCGCGCCAACCTGCATGCCTCGCCGAGCGGGATCCGCGACTTCGGTGACGGCGAGTCCTACACGGCCATCGACCTGGTCATCGCCGCGCGCGGCTGTAGCTTCGACGGCGCCGTGGAGTGGCTGGAGCCGTTCCTCGACCCCGAGCCGCGGGCGGAGATCGACCTCGACGCCATCGCCGCGGCCGCGGAGCGGAAGCGCGCGGTGGCCGCAACTGCGGATCGCGCCGATGCACCCGGTAATCCTGTTCCGCAGTCGGGCGCGCCCATCGATCTGTCCGGCTGGTGCGCGGCGCCGGCGTTCGGCGGCCTCCGGCAGCGCACCGGGCTCCGGCCGACCGAGCTGCCCTCGGACGCCGCCTTCGAGGCGCTGGTGCCGCGCGCGCCGCAGCCGTTCCCGCTCGGCCCAGACGACTGCCCGGGGCTGCTGGGCGAAGTCGCCGGCTACATCGACGAGGCCTCTGCCACCTCGACCGAAGCCGGCGCGCTCGCCGTGGCACTGCCGGTGCTCGGCGCCGTCATGGGGCGCGCCTTCGCCACGCCGTCGAACCTGCGCACCAACATCCTCTCGGTGGCGCTCGGCGGCTCCGGCTCGGGCAAGACCAGCCTGGTCAATCCGGCCAAGGAGCTGCTGCGCCTCGCCGGCGCGCCCGAGGTCATCGGCCAGGACCGCATCGCCTCGGGCTCGGGCCTCCTGCGCATGCTGACCGTCGAGCCGCGGCGCGTGTGCTTCCTCGACGAGTTCGGGCACCTCCTGCAGCAGATCGGCGCGCCGGGGGCCGGCATCCACTCGCGCCAGATCCTGACCGAGATCACCAAGCTCTACTCCGACGCCGGCACGCTCTACACCGGCACCGCTTATGCCGGCCGCGAGCCCGAGCCGATCGACTGCCCGCACCTTTGCCTCTTCGGCATGGCGACGCCGGAGCAGTTCTGGCGCGCCTTCGGCTCGTCCTCGCTCGAGGACGGCTCGATTGCGCGCTTCCTCGTGTTCCCGATCGGCGCCACGCGCATCAAGGACCCGGAGCTGCGCCTGCAGCCCCGGGCCGTGGCCGCCGTGAAGGCGCTGGTGGACGCGATCCGCGGCCTCGTCCGCGGCAACCTCGGCCGCCCCTCGCTCCTCACCGTGGACTTTGACGAGCGGGCGGATGCGGCGCGTCTGGCGCTGCAGCAGACGATGCAGGCCTGCGCGCAGTACGCCGAGCTGAACGGAGTGCGCGGCGCGTCGGCGATCCTGCGCCGGGTGGCGGAGAACGCCCAGCGCATCGCGCTGATCTCCGCCGCCGGCCGCAATCCCGGCGCCCCGGTGATCGAGATGCGCGACTTCGACATCGGACACGCGCTCGCCCGCTGGTCGGCGACCACGATGATCCACAACATCGCCAGCCACATCGCCGACAACCAGACCGAACGGGACGTGAACGACGTCGAGCGCTTCATCTGCGAGGCCGGCGGCCGCGGCCGGACCTGGCGCGAGGTCCAGCGCAAGTTCCGGCGCGTGAAGGCGCGCGATCTCAAGGACATCTACGAGGGCCTCGAGCGGGAGGGGTCGATCCGTGTCGAGACCGACACCCCACTTGGCGGGCGCTGGCCGGTCAAGACCGCCTTTCCGGCCCAACCGGCTTGAGTCGCGCCAGCGCTGGGCGCACCATGCACCTGAGCCGGCCCCCGAGTCCGGCGGGCCGGCACAGGCGAGAGGATGACGCCATGTGCCACGAATATGCCGATCTCAGGCATCTCAGGCGCGAAGCCGAGGAGCGGATGAAGGAGAGCGTCCGCGAGACGACTCCTGCGCCGGCTCCGACACCTGAGCCCGCCGGCGGGCTGGTTGCGGTCCTGCGCGAGCTTGTCGAGAAGGTAAGGCCCGCGAAGACCACGGTCGCCGCCGAGTAGGCTGACCCTCGGCCTCGGCCTCCGCCCCGGCGCACCTGGATCGCCTTCCCCTGACCAGCGGGCGTCCGTCCCTGTCGCCCTCCGCGTCGCCGCGTGCTAACGCTGGACCGACCGGACCTCGCGAGGTCGCCCATTGCGCATCCCTTTCGTGACCGTCGATGTCTTCACCGACCGGCCGTTCGGCGGCAACCCGCTCGCGGTGATCCTCGACGCCCGTGGCCTCTCCGACGCGCAGATGCAGGCGATCGCCCGCGAGTTCAACTATTCGGAGCAGACCTTCGTGCTGCCGCCCGAGAATCCGGCGCACACCGCTCGGGTGCGCATCTTCAACCCGACCGCTGAGATGCCCTTCGCCGGCCACCCGAACGTCGGCACCGCCTACGTGCTCGCCCGAGCCGGCACCGTTCTCGGGCAGCCGGTCGGCGACGCATTGGTGTTCGAGGAGGGCGCGGGGGCGGTCCGGGCCGAGGTGCTGCGGGACGGCGCCAACGTCGTCGGCGCGCGCATCGCCACCCCACAGCCGCTCGACCTCGGCCCTGAGGTGCCCGTCGCGCCCCTCGCCGCATGCGTGGGACTGCCGCCCGACGCCTTCTCCGCCGTCGCACATCCACCGCGCGTCGCATCCGTCGGTCTCACCCAGGTGTTCGCCGAACTCCCCGATCTCGCCACGCTCGTCGCTGCCCGCCCCGACCCGTCCGCCTTCGCCGCCGCCGAGGCCGCCCTGCCGCTCGGGGGCGCGGCGCTGCTGCTGCATATCTGGACCCGCACCGGCTCCGGCACGGTGCGCGCCCGCATGTTCGGCCCGACGATCGGCGTGCCCGAGGATCCGGCAACCGGCAGCGCAGCCGGCGCGCTCGGAGCGCTGCTCGCCGCGCGTGGCGAGGGCACCGACCTCGTCATCGAGCAGGGGATCGAGATGGGGCGGCCCAGCCGCATCGAGGTCGCTGTGCGCGGGGCCGCGGTCACCATCGCCGGACCGTGCGTGCCAGTCATGGAAGGCGTCCTGACGCTCTGACCCGTCGACCCTCGTGGCCGGAGGATTTGTTGGCCGCCCGCGAGCAGCCGCAGGGCGCCGCCTGAGCCATCGGCGCGATGATCCGGAAGGCGGGCGCTGGTCGTCAGGCCCCCTGGCCACCCTTGGCAAGCGTCCGTCCCGACCGGCAAGTGTCCCGCCCGGACACTTGCCCCACGCCCTCCGCTTCGGCGGGACTCTTGCCCGCCGGAGGGACGCTTGGCCGGACACTTGGGATGCCGTCTAATATTTGAAAACAAAGGAAATTATGGGTAGGAAGGAGCAAGTGTCCCAAGTGTCCCTTCTATTCGATTCTCTCTCTGGATCTGATCCTCCTAGGGGGTGGGAGCATCAATAGACGGGACACTTGGACACTTGCCGGCGCTCCCGGGCTCGCGCTAAGGTTGCAGCGCCCAGACCTCCACCGCCGCCTGATGCAAGGGCGGCGATGCAATCACTCCGAGCCTACCGCGATCCGCGGCGCGCGATCTCGATCGAGGCGCTGCTGATCTGGACCTTCCGCGCCCAGCGCGCCGAGCTCGATCCGCCGCGGGATCGCGACCGCACCCGGCCCGCCGTCGGCACCGAGTGGATCATCTTCCAGCGTGGCGCGGTGCTCGGCTGCACCATCGACTGCTCGCGCCGCGTGCTCACCGACCGGGTGCACGACGACGCCGAGACCGTGGCGGCCGTGGTCTCCGGCGCCCTCGACTGGCATATGGCAATCCGGGTAGCCGAGCTCGCGCGGGCCGGCCGGCGTCCGACCGTCATCACCGGCCCGGTCCGCTGCACCGCGGCCGAGTGGCAGGAGAACCAGCACGCCCGCTGGCCGGTCACAGCCCCCGCGCTGCCCGCCAGGTTTCCCGGCGGTGTGTGGCGTCCGGCGATGAAGGACCGCAAGAGCCGGGAACGCTACGAGGGCTACTGCACCCCGGTCACCTTCGACCCGACGCCGCAGCAGGTGGCCGCCTCGCGGCGCGACTACCTCGCCTGGTGGGCGGCCCTCCACGAAGTGCGCGAGCGCCTGCTCGCCGCCCCGGTGCTCCGCGACCACGAGCTGGCGGCGGAGATGCCGCCGGCGCAGCCGTGGAAACTTTCTCACAACCAGAGCGAGAAAGTGGATTGACTTCTTTCGAGCTATGGTTGACAAACGACCCCGCGACCTATTGCGCCCGGCGGCCGGATGGCTGGCCGGGCGCTTCGACTCCGGAGAGTCTCCAGGCGCCCTAGACCCCCTCGACTGCCGCTAACCCATTGAATTCTTGGTTCCTTTCCGGCGACGATCGTATGCTGGCGGGCGAAGCGCGCGAGTTCGCCAGCGACAGCCGCGAATTTTTGGGAAGCCACCCGGAATCCGGAATCCACCGGCTCGCCTGATATCTTCGACAAAACAAAGACTTCCACCCTTCCGGGGGTGGCTTCCGGCTGGACCCCTGAAGGAGTCCACCGGACCCAGTGGAATCCAGCGCGGAGTCCACCTCCGGGAGTCCACCCGCCCGCCGCCGTCCAGCCCACAAGGTGCCGACCATGACCCTGAGCTTCGCTCCGGAGCGCATCGAGCAATGGCCGCTCGAGCGCCTGAAGCCCTACGCCCGGAACGCGAAGACGCACGGGGCCGACCAGGTGGCGAAGATCGCCGGCTCGATGGCGCGGTTCGGCTGGACGGTGCCGGTGCTGGTCGGGGCCGATGGCGAGGTGATCGCCGGGCACGGCCGCATCCTCGCCGCGGCGCAGCTCGGGCTGACCGAGGCGCCGGTGATCGTGCTCGACCACCTGACCGAGGAGCAGCGCAAGGCCTACCGTCTGGCCGACAACCAGCTGACGACGCTCGGGGAGTGGAACGAGGCGCTGCTCGCCGCCGAGCTGCAGGAGCTGGCGGCCGACGACTTCGACCTGTCGGTCGTCGGTTTCTCGGACGCCGAGCTCGATCAGTTGCTCGCCCTCGACGTCGGCGGCGGTGAGGCTGCGGAGGGGCCGAGCGTCCCGCCGGTCGTGGTTCCCGAGCCGCCGCGCAACCCCGCGTCGCGCACGGGCGATCTCTGGATCCTCGGCGACCACCGCCTGCTTTGCGGCGACAGCACCAGCGCGGTCGACGTGCGCCGGCTGATGAACGGCGAGCGGGCGGTGCTGTTCGCGAGCGATCCGCCATATTTGGTGGACTACGACGGCTCGAACCATCCGACGCGCAACAAGGACTGGAGCCCGAGCTACGGCGTCACCTGGGACGACAGTTCGCAGGGCGCCGAGCTCTACGACGGCTTCATCCGCGCCGCCATCGCCGAGGCGATCGCCGAGGACGCCGCCTGGTACTGCTGGCACGCCTCGCGCCGGCAGGCGATGCTCGAGGCCTGCTGGGAGAAGGCCGGCGCCTTCGTGCACCAGCAGATCATCTGGGTGAAGGACCGCGGCGTCCTCACCCGCTCGCACTACCTCTGGAAGCACGAGCCCTGCTTCATGGGCTGGGTGCGCCCGCACCGGCCGCCGAAGGTCGCCGACGAGATGCTGGCCTCGACCTGGGTGATCCCGAGCCTCAACGGCGAGGAACGCCCGGACCATCCGACGCCGAAGCCGCTCGACTGTTTCGCCATCCCGATGCGCCAGCATGTGGCGCGCGGCGGCCTCTGCTACGAGCCGTTCTCGGGCTCGGGCTCGCAGATCATGGCCGGCGAGGCGACCGGGCGGCGGGTGTTCGCGATGGAGATCAGCCCGGCCTATGTCGACGTGGCGGTCGAGCGCTGGCAGGCCGAGACCGGGCGGGAGGCGGTGCTCGACGGCGACGGCCGCAGCTTCGCCACGGTGAAGGCGGAGCGGCTCGGTTCGGGTGCGGAGCAATTGGCCACAGAGGCCGCCGAGGCGAAGCCCGCCCGCCGGCGCAAGTCGGCCGCCGCGTGATCACCCATGCGAGTCCTGGTTGGCTGCGAATTTTCGGGCGTGGTCCGCGACGCCTTCCGGGCGCGCGGCCACGACGCGGTGTCCTGCGACCTGCTGCCGTCCGAGCGGCCGGGTCCGCATGTCGTCGGCGACGTGCGGGACGTCCTGCACGACGGCTGGGATCTGCTGATCGCCCACCCGCCGTGCACCTTCCTCGCCAACAGCGGCGCGAAGCATCTGTATCTCGGCTGCCGCCGCGAGAACGGCGCCGCCGGTGACCGCTGGGCCAACCTCGGGCATGCGGCGGCGTTCTTCCTCGCGATGCTCGCCGCGCCGATCCCGCGCATCGCGGTCGAGAACCCGATCATGCTCGGGCACGTCCGGCGGCTCTTCGACCTGCCCGCGCCGTCGCAGACGATCCAGCCGTGGCAGCACGGGCATCCCGAGACCAAGGCGACCTGCCTGTGGCTGAGGGGACTGCCGCGGCTCATGCCGACGTCGATCGTCGCGGGCCGGGATGCGCGGGTGCACCGCGAGCCGCCGGGGCCGGATCGCTGGCGCAACCGGAGCCGGACCTATCCTGGCATCGCCGCGGCCATGGCCGAGCAATGGGGCGGCGCCTGAAGTGGAAGCGGCGGCCCGTTCGGTTCTGGCCGCCGCAAGCCCGTCGGCTCATTCCGCCGGGTAGTTCACTGTGGTCAGCACGAGGAACCGGTCGTCGCGGATGACGGCCGTGTCGTGGAACGTGCGTCCGACCGCGCTGATGGTGAAGTTGGCGACGAGAACGTCGCCGTGGGTGATCTCGGCATTGGGGACGGTGGTGTCGAGCGCGCCCGGCTCCAGCCCGCCGAGCAGGTCCTCGAAGAACCGCCGGATGTCCGCGGTGCCGCTGATGACGCCATCCGTGGTGATGATCGCCGACTGCTCGCTGAAGTCCGCCATCACGCCGTCGATGTCGCCGGCGGTCGCGGCCTGCACGTGCCGCTCCCAGACCGCGCGGCTCGCCGCCTCGTCGGAAAGGGTGGCAGAGCCGGCACCAGGTGCCGCCGCTCCGCTCGGGGTCGCTGTCAGAATGCTCGTCATCGGGGATGCTCCTTCCGGTGTCTGCGCTGCTCCGGCCAGAGTCTGCCGATGGCCCGCGCGCTTCAACTCCAGCTTCTGGAGTGGCCGTCGACGGCGGGCGGGACTAGAATGGCGGGCATGCGAGGATACGGTCAGTTCTGTCCCATGGCTCTGGCCGCCGAGATCATCGGCGAACGCTGGACGCTCCTGATCCTGCGCGAGCTGATGCTCGGCTCCACGCGGTTCAACGACATCCACCGCGGCGTGCCGCGCATCTCGCCGACGCTGCTGACGCAGCGGCTGCGGGCGCTGGAGATCGCCGGCATCGTCGAGCGCCGCGAGGCGGGCGGCTACGGACTGACGGAGGCGGGAGCCGAGCTCTGGCCGGTGATCGAGCGGCTGGCGGTCTGGGGCAAGACCTGGCTGCCGGCGACGCTGAGCCAGGGCGGGGCCGACCCCGATCTGATCATGTGGGATCTGCACCGGCGGATGGAGCTGGAGCGCCTGCCGCCCGAGCGCACGACCATCCACTTCGTCTTCACCGACCAGCCGAAGGCGAAGCGCGACCGCTGGATCCTCTGCAGTCGGGACGGCGCCGAGTTCTGCATCACCGACCCGGGCTTCGAAGCGGACCTCTACGTGACCACCGACAGCCGCACCATCACCTGGGTCTGGTACGGGGACATTCCGCTGAAAGCGGCGCTCGACGAGGGCCTGATCCTGCTCGACGGCCCGGCCCGGCTCTGCGCCGCGTTCCCCTCATGGCTTCGCCTGAACCTGCTGGCGCAGGTTCCCCGGCGGCATCCGCTGCGCCACGATCAATCGGCGGCGGCCTGAACGAGAACCGCCGCCCTCGCGGGCGACGGGAGGTCTTCGCGGCGCTGATCAGCCCTCGCCGGGCGGGTCAGGATCGAGCGCCTCGATGCTCTCGACCACCGGCGGGAACGCCTCGTCGGCGTCGAAGTACGAGGTCGCGATCTCGATGCGGACGAGTTCGGGCCAGCGCTGCTGGTGATCCGCCGGATAGTAGCCGAGGTGCATCGCCGCCACGAACTCGGCGGAAACCACACCGGCCCGCTCCCGGACGTCGGTCTCGATGATCAGCGTGGCGTGGTGCTCGTCGTCGTAGGCGTGGACGCGATAGCGGGGCACCGCGGCGTTTCCTTGCCCGCTCACTGCTCGGCCCCGGCCGCGTCCTCGATCATGTCGATCGCGGCGTGGATGCGGCGCGCCACCGTCGGCTCGCAGGCGGCGCTGAGATACGCGGCGCGGAAAAGCGCGAGGTCGCGTTCGAGCACGGCGAGCGTGAAGCGGTTTCCGGCGCGGACGTTGCGCAGGCAGCGCTCGGCGTCGTGGGCGATCCGGCGGCAGTCGAGGCGCGTCAGGCTGGGCGTCGTCATCGTCGGGCTCCCATGGTTGTCCGTCCCCGGACTACAAGGCTCTGCGGCGCGCCATGTTCAAGTCGGGCGAGCGATCTTTCTGATGATCTTTCAAGTGGTTGCTCGCTCGACCGCGTGACGTTGGAGTCGAAGGTCGCCGCGATTGGAAGCTGGCGAGCGGCAGGGCCGGCTGGTAGCGTCGGGCGATGTCCGGGGACTGGCAGCACATCGAGATCAACGACCACGGGTCCGTGGTCATCCTGCGCCCGATCTCGGACGCAGGCCGGGAGTGGCTCGAGCGGCACGTCGGCGAGCCGGAGCCGGGCGGCGTCTACACCTGCGAGCCGCGCATGGCGCGGGACATCCTGGCGGCGGCGGCGCGCGACCTTCTGTCGTGGCAATGAGGAACCGCCGCCCGGGTGGGGCGGCGGTCCGGCTTCTCGGGTGTCCGTCAGTTCGGGCGGTCGCCGCGCTGCTGGCGGATGGCCCGCTGGATCGTGTCGTCGGGCGCCTCGCCGGGCAGCGCGATCAGCGCGAGGCGCGCCGCGACGTCATCGCGGATCTCGATCAGCCAGCTGCCGTCGGCTTGCCGCCGGCCGGTCTGGTGGAAGTCGTAGATCGCCGCTCCGCGGATGGCCTGCATGGTCTCGTCGGTGATGCGGATCGTCGGCATCGCCTCACGCCTCCGGCGCGAGGCGGTAGATGCGCTGATCTCCGGTCTTCTCGGAGGTGACGGTGAGGCCGAGCTTCTTCTTCAGCGCCCCGGCGAAGGCGCCGCGCACCGTGTGCGGCTGCCATCCGGTGGCGTCGACGATCTGGGCGATGGTCGCGCCCTCCCTGCGGCGGAGCATGGCGATCAGCTGCGCCTGCTTGGTGCCGTCGCGGGTCTTGGGCGCAGGCGCGACGTCCGCGCCCGTGGGCGCCGCCGTCCGCGACCGGCCCCGGCGCTTCGGGGTCGCCTCGACCGGCGCCGTGTCGGCGCCCTCGTGCGCGCCCGCGGCCGGCTCGCCGGCGGAGTTGATGCCCTCGTTGAAGGCGTAGGGGACTGCGGCGGGCTCGACCCCGATGGCCTCGGCGCCGGCCGCGGTGATGAAGAGCAGTACCCCGCGGCCGTCCGGCTCGGGGAGGTTGCGCCAGATGGTGTTCATCGCCGCGTCGGCCTTGCGCGGGCTGTCGACGATGTGCTCGCGGATCAGCCCGCGGGCGAGGAGCGCGCCGACCACCTTTCTGGCAGCGCCGCCGCGGAGCGAGCCGGGCAGCGGCAGGACGTTGCCGTCGGCGCGCTGCGCCGCAGCCGAGAGGATGATGACCTGAGTATCGGAGAGCTTGGACATCGGGTGGTTCCCTTGCCACGAGGCCGGGACCATCCCGGGCCTTCTACGACCCCGAGCCGCGCATCCCCGTGGGTGCGCGGCCGAGGCGGGAAGGGCTGCGATCAGTAGGGAAGCTCGGCCATGATCGCGTAGTGGTTGGCGAAGCCGGTGAGGTAGGGGAGCCCCTTCGGGATCCCGGTCTCGCGGCTGGTCCGGCGGTCGATGCGCCAGCCCATCCAGCGGGCGATGGCGGTGTCGATGGCTTCCTTGAGCGTGTCTCCGCGGGCGAGCTCGCCCGCGACGTCGTCGGCGAAGTGGCGGCCGTGGCGGCTATCGAGGAAGTCGCGCACCCCTTCGGGCGAGGCGGTGGTCGCCTCGGCGATCCGGCGCGAGGCGATCGCCCAGGCCTTCGCCGGGTCGGCGGCGGGGTCGTTCTCGATGCGGCTGATGGTGCCCCAGAAGCCCCAATCGGTGTTCCGGGTCGGAAGGATCGTCGCGGTCATGTCTGGCTCCAATGCAGCGTCTGCTTGACACCACACATGCTCGCTTCCGCGGACAATCCAAGCGGATAAGTGGATCATATCATTGCTAAATCGAGGCCGCGATGCAGGGCATGAGCGAGCGCGAGTACGCCGCCCGCGCGGGGCTCTCTCGCGGGGCGATCCAGAAGGCGAAGGCTGCCGGGCGACTGGTGCTGCACCCCGACGGCTCGATCGACGCCCCCGCGTCCGACGCTCGGCGCGCGGGTGCGACCGATCCGTCGAAGCAGCGGCCCGCGCCCGAGCGACCGCCGACGTCGCCGAAGCTGAAGCCGGTGCCCGCCGCCGCGCTTACCGCGGTCGGCGACACGCTGCGGGAGAACGGCCTGCCGCCGCCCGCCACCGGCGGGGCGACCTTCCTGCAGGCGAAGACCGCCAACGAGGTGCTGAAGTCGCAGGAGCGGCGGCTGAAGCTCCAGAAGCTCAAGGGCGAGCTGGTCGACCGTGACCGCGCCGAGGCGCTGGTGTTCCGGCTCGCCCGCGAGACCCGCGACGCCTGGGTGAACTGGCCGGCCCGTGCCGCGGCGCTGATCGCCGCCGAGCTCGGGCTCGATCCCGCCACCATGCAGAAGGTCCTCGAAGCCCATGTCCGCGCCCACCTCGACGAACTCGCCGAGGTCCGGCTCGATCTCGGCTGACGACGGCTTCTTCGCCTTCGACGGCGCCGCGGCCTTGCTGCGCGCCTGGGGCGGCGGGCTGAAGCCCGATCCGCTGCTGACCGTGTCGGAGTGGGCCGACCGCTACCGCAAGCTCAGCTCGCGGTCGGCGGCGGAGCCGGGGCGCTATCGCACCCGCCGCACGCCCTACATGAAGGAGATCATGGACGCGCTGTCGCCCGGGCATCCGGCTCAGCGGGTGGTGTTCATGAAGGCAGCTCAGGTCGGTGCGACGGAAAGTGGCAATTCCTTCATCGGCTTCGTGATCCACCAGGCGCCGGGGCCGATGCTGGCGGTGCAGCCGACCGTCGAGCTCGCCAAGAGGAACTCGCGCCAGCGCATCGATCCGCTGATCGAGGAGAGCGCGGAACTGCGGGCGAAGGTGAAGCCGGCGCGCTCGCGCGACGCCGGCAACACCATGCTGTCGAAGGAGTTCGCCGGCGGCATCCTGATCATGACCGGCGCCAACTCGGCGGTCGGGCTGCGCTCGACCCCGGCGCGCTACATCTTCCTCGACGAGGTCGACGCCTATCCGGCCTCGGCCGACGAGGAAGGCGACCCGGTCTCGCTCGCCGAGGCGCGGTCGCTGACCTTCGCGCATCGGCGCAAGGTGTTCCTGGTCTCGACCCCGACGATCCGCGGCCTCTCCCGCATCGAGCGCGAGTTCGAGGCCTCCGACCAGCGGCGGTTCTTCGTCGCCTGCCCGCACTGTGGATTTCCACAGTGGCTGAAGTTCGAGCGGCTGCGCTGGGAGAAGGGCAAGCCCGAGACCGCCGCCTACGCCTGCGAGGGCTGCGACGTCACCATTGCCGAACACCACAAGACCGCCATGCTCGAAGCGGGCGAATGGCGGGCGACCGCCACCTCGGCCGACCCGACGACGATCGGCTTCCATCTCTCGGCGCTCTACTCGCCGGTCGGGTGGCTGAGCTGGGAGCGGATCGCCCGAGCGTGGGAGGCAGCCCAAGGCTCGGACGAAGCGATCCGGGCGTTCCGCAACACCATCCTCGGCGAGACCTGGGTCGAGACCGGCGAGGCGCCGGACTGGCGGCGGCTCTACGACCGCCGGGAGAGCTGGCCGGCGGGCACGGTGCCGAAGGGCGGCCTGTTTCTGACTGCCGGTGCCGACGTGCAGAAGGACCGGATCGAGGTCGACGTCTGGGCCTGGGGTCGCGGCCTCGAAAGTTGGCTCGTCGATCATGTCGTCATCGACGGCGGACCGGAGCATGCAAGCAGCTGGGACCGGCTCGCGGCACTGCTCGGGCGCACCTGGCCGCACGCGCGCGGCGCCGACATGCAGATCGCCCGCCTCGCCATCGACACCGGCTACGAGGCGCCGGCGGTCTATGCCTGGGCGCGTCGCCAAGGCTTCGCGCAGGTGGCGCCGGTCAAGGGCGTCGAGGGCTTCAACCGGGCGAGCCCGGTGTCGGGGCCGACCTATGTCGACGCCACCGAAGGCGGCCGGCGCATCCGCCGCGGCGCCCGGCTCTGGACCGTGGCGGTCTCGACCTTCAAGGCCGAGACCTATCGCTTCCTGCGCCTCGACCGGCCGACCGCGGAAGAACTGGCCGCGGGCGCATCGTTCCCGCCGGGAACGGTGCACCTGCCGGACTGGGTCGATGCCGAGTGGCTGAAGCAGTTCGTCGCCGAGCAGCTCGTCACGGTGAAGACGAAGCGCGGCTTCGTCCGGCTCGAATGGCAGAAGCTCCGCGAGCGCAACGAGGCGCTCGACACCCGGGTCTACGCCCGCGCCGCCGCCTGGATCGCCGGTGCCGATCGCTGGCCCGAGGCGAAGTGGCGCGACCTCGAAGCGCAGCTCGGGACGGGTGGTGACGCAGGCGGCGATGACAATGGGGCGGACGAGACGGCCGCGGAGCCGTCGGCGGGATTGATCCGGCGCCGCCCCAGCCACGGCCGGCGGGTGTTCCGGTCGAGCTATCTGGGCTGAGGGCCTTCCCATGACTCTCGACGAGATGATCGCCCACCGCGACGCGCTGCTCGCTGCCCGCTACCGCGGGGTACGCACCGTCGAGGTCGAGGGGCGCCGGGTCGGCTACGCCAGCGACGCCGAGATGGCGGCGGCCTTGGCCGACCTCGAGCGGCGCATCGCCGCCGGGCAGGCAGGAGCGCGCCGTCGCATTGTCCGCACCGCCGCCAGCAAGGGGCTCTGAGCATGACCGGGGCGATGACCCGCTGGCGCCGGCGCATCGGCGCGCTGGTCGGCGGCTTCGAAGCCGGCGAGGCCAGCCGGCGGCTGCGGCACTTCCAGCCGAGCCGCGCGCATCTCAACACGCTGGTCGCCGCGGCCGGCGCCGACATCACCGCCCGGGCCCGCTGGCTGGTGCGCAACAACGGCTACGCCGCCAACGCCATCGAGAGCTGGGCCGGCAACGTCGTCGGCGCCGGCATCAAGCCCTCGTCGCTGATCGGCGACCCGGCGCAGAAGGCGGCTGTGCAGCGGCTCTGGCTCGCCTGGACCGACGAGGCCGACGCCGAGGGGTTCACCGACTTCTACGGGCTGCAGCGCCGGGTGGCGCGCGAGATCTTCATCGCCGGCGAGGTCTTCCTGCGCTTCCGCCCGCGCCGGCCCGGCGACGGGCTCAGCGTGCCGCTGCAGCTGCAGATGATCCCCTCGGAGATGCTGCCGCTCGGCAGGACCGAGCCATGGGGCGGCAACCCGATCCGCCAGGGCATCGAGTTCGATCGCATCGGGCGGCGCGTCGCCTATCACTTCCTGCGCCGTCACCCGGGTGATCTGACCGACCCGGGGCTCGCAGGCGAGACGGTGCGGGTGCCGGCCTCGGAGATCATCCACGTCGTCGACCCGGTCGACGCCGGCCAGCTGCGCGGCGTCTCGCGCTTCGCGCCGGGCATCGTCAAGCTGTTCCTGCTCGACCAGTACGACGATGCCGAGCTCGACCGGAAGAAGGTCGCGGCGATGCATGCGCTCTTCATCACCACGCCGGCACCGGCCGAGCCCTTCGACGTCGCCGAGAGCGACGCAGGCGGTGAGCGCAGCATGGACCTGCAGCCCGGCCAGGTGGTGATGCTCGAGCCCGGCGAGGAGGTGCAGACCTCGGCGCCGGCCGACTCCGGCGGCACCTACGAGCCGTTCCAGTACCGGACGCTGCTGCAGGTCTCGGCGGCGCTGGGCATCCCCTACGCCTACCTCTCGAACGACATGGTGCGCGCCAACTACTCGAACTCGCGGCTGGCGCTGCTCGAGTTCCGCCGCCGGGTCGAGGCCTATCAGCACGCGGTGATGGTCTGGCAGGTCTGCCGCCGGGTCTGGGCGCGGTGGCTCGATGTCGCGGTGATGGCCGGGGCGCTCGAGCTGCCGGACTACGAGCGGCGGCGGCGGGAGCACGCCGCCTGTGCCTGGCTGCCGCCGAAGTGGGACTGGGTCGATCCCTTGAAGGACGCCCGCGCCGAGATCGAGCAGATCGAGGCCGGGCTGAAGAGCCGCACGCAGGCGCTCGCCGAGCGCGGCTACGACGCCGAGCAGGTCGACGCGGAGATCGCCGCCGACCGCGCACGGGAGAAGGAGCTGGGTCTGAGCTTCACGGGCGCCGCGGCCCCGGCCGGGCCGCCGGCCGAGAACCCGGCGGACGGTGACGACCCGCGGAACAGTGACAGCGACGCAGACCCGAAGGCAGACTGAGGCATCCCATGCATTCTCCACTGCTCACCCGGCTGGCCGGCCGGCCGCTGGCGCTCGCACCGTTCGCGCTCGACGGGCTGCTCGCGCTTACGCCGGAGGCGCGCGTGCCGATGCTCCGGGTTCCGAATGAAGACCGGGGCACGGCCGGCTACGCCGTGACCGACGACGGCATCGCCGTCGTGCCGGTGCTCGGGCCGCTGCTGACCCGCGGCGACTGGCTGACGACGCTCCTCGGCGCGACCGACTACGGCACGCTCGGCTGCACGCTCGAGGCAGCCTTCAGCGACCCGTCCGCCCGGGCGGTGGTTCTCGAGCTCGACTCCCCCGGAGGCGAGGTCGGCGGTCTCTTCGATCTCGTCGACCGGATCGGCGCGCTCCGCGAAGGCTCGGGCAGGCCGCTCTGGGCCGTCGCCGGCGAGGCGGCGCTGTCGGCGGCCTACGCCATCGCGAGCGCGGCCGAGCGCATCTACGTGACGCGCACAGCCGAGATCGGCTCGATCGGCGTGGTCGCCGCGCATGTCGATGTGAGCGGCGCCGACGCGATGGCGGGCCGGAAGTGGACGCTCGTCCATGCCGGCGCGCGGAAGACCGACGGCAACAGCCACGAGCCGCTCTCGGACCGGGCGCTCGCGGCGATCCAGGCCGACGTCGATACGCTCCATGCCGAGCTCTGCGCGCTCGTCGCCCGCAACCGGCGCCTCACGCCCGAGACCGTGCGCACCACCGAGGCCGCAATCTGGCGCGGGCCTCGGGGCATGGCGGCCGGCTTCGCCGACCGGCTCGGCACGATCGACCAGGCCCTCGCCGATCTCGCCGCAAGCCTCGATCCGCCGCCGGGGCGCAGCGCCCGGCTCCTTCCCACCCGACCGATGCAGGGAACCAGCATGACCGACCAGACGACCACCGCGACCGCCGCGCAGCCCGCCGTCACTGATCCGCCGGCGAGCCCCGCCGCACCGGAAGCGCCGGCCACGCCCGCGCCGTCGGACACCGCGACCGCCGCGGCACCGGTGGTCACCGCGGCGGTGGCCGCGAGCCCGACTATCCCGGCGACCCCGGCAGAGCTCGCCGGCACGGCCGCGCGGCTCCGCGCCGAGTTCGCGGAGATCGCGTCGGTGGCGGCGCAGGCCGGACGGCTCGGCGTCGACATCGACGCCGCCGACGCCATGGCGCGCGGCGTCCCGCCGGATGCGCTGCGGCGCTCGGTGCTGGAGGCGCTGGCGGCGCGGGGCGAAGCCGCCGCGGTAGTGTCCGCCGCGCCCGCGCCGTCGGCCGCCCCTGGCGCCGAGAGCCCGATCGTCCGGCGTGCGCGGGAACGCGCCGCGGCCCCGCGCAGCTGATCCCGAGGAGCTGACCGATGCCCGTCCTGACCCAGTCGCCGACGCTCGGCGATCTCCTGAAGTACGAGCTGAACGCCAACTACACACGCGAGACCGTGACGCTGAAGGCCGGCACGAGCTATCCGCTCGGCGCCGTGCTCGGCCGGATCACCGCGACGGCGAAGTACCGGCTTTCGCCCGCCGCCTCCGTCGTCGGCGACGAGGGCGCCGAGACCGCCGTCGCGGTGCTGGTCGAGGCGGTCGACGCCACCGCGGCGGACGCCACCGGCCTCATCGTCGCCCGCGGCCCGGCGATCGTCGCGAAGGCGGCGCTGGTCCTCGACGCCTCGGTCGACCAGCCGGCGGAGATCGCGGCCAAGCACGCCCAGCTCGCCTCGGCCGGCATCGTGCCGCGCAGCACCGCCTGATCCGCCGCGCGCTGGCCGATCATCGCCGCCCGACCCATCCGGGCGGCGCTCTCTTTCCCGGGCTTCGGCCCGCTCCCCTCCCTTCGCATGAGGAGTCCGGCCCCATGGTCGTGATGCTGAATCCGTTCGACGCCGGCGGCTACTCGCTCGCCGAGATGACCCAGGCCATCAACATCCTGCCGAACGTCTACACCCGCCTCGGCCAGCTCGGCCTCTTCCGCTTCGAGGGCGTCACCCAGCGCTCGGTCGTCATCGAGCAGGCCGAGGGCGTGCTGAACCTGCTGCCGACCGTGCCGCTCGGCGGGCCGGCGACCGTCGCCAACCGCGACGCCCGCTCGATGCGCTCGTTCACCGTGCCGTGGATCCCGCACGACGACGTGGTCACGCCGCAGGACATCCAGGGGGTGCGCGGCTTCGGCGTCGCCGACGCCGCCGACCCGCTCGCCACCGTCATGGAGCGCAAGCTCACCCGCATGCGGGTGAAGCACGCCCAGACCCGCGAGTACATGGAGGTGAACGCGCTCCGCGGCATCGTCAAGGACGGTGGCGGCGCCACCCTCTACGACTACTTCTCCGAGTTCGGGCTGGCGCAGCTCGCCGTCGACTTCGTGCTCGGCACCGCGGGGACGCAGGTGCAGGCGAAGATCCGCGAGGTGCTCCGCAAGGTCGAGACCGAGCTCAAGGGCGAGACCATGACCGGCGTGCTGGCACTGGTCTCCCCGGAGTTCTTCGACAAGCTGATCGGCCACGCCAAGGTCGAGGAGGCCTACCGCTACTTCTCCTCGACCGGCGCCCAGCCGCTCCGCGAGGACACCCGCCGGCGCTTCCCGTTCGGCGGCATCGTCTTCGAGGAGTACAACGCCACCGTGACGCTCTCGACCGGGGCGACCGAGACGCTGATCCCGGCCGGCGAGGGCATCGCCTTCCCGCTCGGCACCCTCGACACCTTCGTCACCTACGGTGCTCCGGCGAACCTGATCGAAACCGTCAACACCATGGGGCTGCCGATCTACGCCCGGCAGATCGCCCGTCCCGACGGCAGTGCCATCGAGGTGAAGACCGAGGCCTCGGTCCTGCCGGTCAACAAGCGGCCGCGGCTCGCGGTGCGGCTGCACAGCAGCAACTGATGAGCGTCTTCGCCGCCGCCATCGACGCGCTCTTCACCGACCCGAACCTCGGGGGGGAGGCGACGTACCAGCCGGCGGACGGGGGCCCGTTCCCCGTCCGCGTCATCGCCCGCCGGGCCGACGCCGTCACCGGGTTCGGTGAGGTGCGGCTGTGGTCGGAAACGACGCGGTTCGACCTCCGCGTGACCGAGGTGCCGACCCCGCGGCCGGGCGACCGGCTCGTGCTCGGAGCCGAGACCTTCGTCCTCCAGGGCGAGCCGGTGCGCGACGGCGAGCGGCTGGTCTGGACGATCGACGTGCGGCCAGCATGAAACTGACGCTCGACATCCGGCCCGACCTCGTCGCGATGATGGCGGCGGAGGTCGCCGCCGGCGAGCGGGCGGTGTCGGCGGCGATGCGCGAGGCGGGCACCGACCTGAAGCTCGCTTGGCGCGGTCAGATTGTCGGCGCCGGGCTCGGGGCCCGGCTCGCCAACTCGATCCGGTCGGAGGTCTTCCCGAAGGCCGGCGCCAGCCTGAACGCCGCGGCGCTGGTCTGGTCGAAGGCGCCGGTGATCGTGGGGGCCCATGACGCCGGGCCGCTGATCCGGTCGAGGAACGGCCTGTGGCTGGCGATCCCGACGCCCGCCGCCGGCAGGGCGCTCGGCGGCCGGCGGATCACACCAGGCGCTTGGGAGCGGAAGACGGGGCTCAGGCTGCGGTTCGTCTACCGCCGCACCGGCCCGAGCCTTCTGGTCGCCGAAGGGCGGCTGAACACCAAGGGCCAGGCGGTGGCGTCGCGCTCGAAGACCGGCCGCGGCCTTGCCACCGCGCCGATCTTCCTGCTGGTGCCGCAGGTGAAGCTGCCGAAACGGCTCGAACTCGCACGGGACGCCGAACGGGCGCACGATGCGGTGCCTGGGCTGATCGTGGCGAACTGGGCGGAGGGAAGGATTTGACCGGCCGACGCGTGTAGCCGGGGTTCGCATGCACGCGAGCACTTGAACGCCACGACTGATTGTTCCGCGGAACGCACTGGTATTCGGTTAGTCGGCATTCGCCGTCCACAGCCGCGCTTCGGCATCAGCCTTTTCTCGTCTCCAATCGTCGTGCGCACGGCGATTGGTATCCTTGAGGTCTATCTCGACGTAGTCCCTACGGATGATATCGAGCAGCTTCGCGAGCTGGGCGACCATGTCCTTACGTGCTTCAACGATGTCGTCCCAATCTCTCTGACGGTCAGCAGAGAGCGGCACGTCAGCCACACTGCCAAAGATGTAACAACCCACATTGTCGGAGTGATAATTCTCGACCGGTTCGAGTGCCCGTTGCCAGGCGGCGTCGAGCCCGCGAAACGCGTCGTCGAGCTCGGGATCGTTGATGTGGAATAGGCTGTTTTTGATTACGCCATGATAACTGTAGAAGAAGTGAAGAACTTCGTTGGCTATTCTATGCGGTAGTTCTTCAATATGCTGCTGCAGCACGGGCATCTTGATTTGGGACAGCGCCCACGTAGCGTTCTCGATATCTCGACGCCGACGGATTTCTCTGGGGTCCGCAATTTTGAGTTCAGCAGGCCTGGGCGGGCGATCCTTGATAATCGCGGTGATCGCCGTACCCAGTAGCGCCTGCAACTTGGTGATGCCTGTCTTGTCGGAAACTGACTTGACAGAATATCGGGAGACGCGCTGACGGTCGAAATCGAACGGCAGATCCTCGAACTTCGCAAGGCTAAGATTTGTCAGCAGGATCAAGCGCTTCCATCCGAGATGCGCGGCAGCGTAGCCAATCTCGAAGGTGACATTCGGATTCGGGCAGGCACGGGCGGTCGCGCCAGGCGGTGTCACGGTCGTTACGTCCCCTAGAAAGACATCAGCGGCCTCGATCTTGGCGCGGATGCTGTCGGGAACATTGTCCGACCCGATCATGTCGCGAGTAGCTTCATCTATCTTGAGGACAAGCCCGGGCTGCGCACTTTCGATCTCCGCCGCAGCGCGCGCCAGCGCGAGACGGATAGCATTTCGATTGGTGTCGCCGGGCGAATCGCTCTGCCAAGCGTAGAAGATGGTCAGCTCGCTCGGGGAAACGGACATGCAGGTCTCCGGCTTCTCGTCAGCGCGGCTTCGTCCCACGTCGGGACGAGACGGCAGTCTCTATTCCCTTCTACGGCACCGCACCACCACCCTGGTCGCTTCATTTGGAAAAGACCTGCATTCCAGTGCGTTTGCTAGTCCCTTTCGGCGACCCCCAAATGATCGGGTGCCAGTCTGCCGTTTTGATCCCACTCGTATCGATTGAAAGATTCGACGATGCCCTCTACCCGCGAAACCATCTTGCAGGCGCTGCACGTCCTCCTGCAGACCCAGCCTGCGCCAGTCCTGCGTGGTGAGGTCCTGCCCGAACGCGTGCCGGCCGCCGGCCTGTTGATCCTGCGCGACGGCGACCCCGGCGAGCTGGCGGTAACGCTCTCGCCGCTCCGCTACCACTACCAGCACCGCGCCGAGGTCGAGGCGGTAGTGCAAGCCGGCATCGGCAGGGACGCGGCCTTCGACATGCTGGCCACCGGGGTCGCGTCCGCGCTCACGACGGACCGTACCCTCGGCGGCCTCTGCGACTGGGTCGAGGCCGAGGCGCCGCGGCCGGTCGACCTCGCTCTCGACGGCGCAGCGGCAATGAAGGCTGCGGTCATCCCGATTGTCCTGCACTACGCGAGCGCAGATCCGCTCGGCTGAGGGTTTCAGCAGGTCCGGTAGTGGTTGCCAGAATAGCGGCAGTACTCCTGCGCCGTTCCGCTCGCGATCATGGCCGCTGTGATGTCGCGCCCATCTGGCAGGAAGCATTGGCCGACGATGCGGCCGTAGCGGTCGATGTCGCGCTGCCTGCAGGTGAGCTGCTGACTGGAGATCAGCGCCGTCAGAGCGGCCGTCGCCTGCGAGCCGCCGGGCATGTCGACCTCGGGGGCATCGAGCCCCCAAACCCGGATGCGCTCGCTTGCGGAACTGATCCAGAAGGTGTCGCCGTCGACCACCCGCGTCACACGGCCGGTGAAGGTGTCCGCATCGCCCGGAGCACCGGCGCCGCCGGGCAGGTTGGCGTAGCCGGCGCACGCGGCGAGCGCGACGACGGCGACAGCCGTCCCAATGTTGTGCGGGCTGAGGCCGCGGGCGGTTCGCCGACGGTGTTTACGGGGGAACGACCTCATATCGCGGGATGGCCTCCGCCGATCAGGTTGCCGCGCCGGCGCTGCCAGCGCGCCATCTCGTAGTACTGGGTGGCGATGTCGAGACCCTTGATCCCGAGGTGGCGACGCTCGGCGATGCGAGCGACGCGCCAGTAGTGCTGGCGACGTTCCTCGGACACCGACTGGTCGCCCGAAAAGGTCTGAGCCATCTCGACGCCCCGCGAGCCGAACCGATAGACGAGCGCTTCGGCCTCGAGCATGGCCGCCCGGCGCGCCTTCAGCGCGGACCAGATGCGAGAGAACATGAACACCCCCCACCAATCCCCGTGGGGACCATGCGCAATCGCTCCGCGACAGGCAAGCTGAAGCGGCCGGCACGGTAAACCGCTGATCCGGCATCCTAATCCGAGGAAGGTAGAACATGGCACGCGCGCAAGGGGCGCGGGCGCAGATGGCGCTCGCGTTCGAGACGGTCTACGGCACGGCCCCGGCCAGCGGCTATACCAAGGTGCCGTTCGCCAGCACTTCGCTCGGCTCCGAGCAGCCGCTGATCAGCTCCGAGCTGCTCGGCTACGGCCGTGATCCACTGGCGCCGATCAAGGACGCGGTGACCGCCGACGGCGACGTGGTGGTGCCGATCGACGCGGCGGCCTTCGGCTTCTGGCTGAAGGCGACGTTCGGCGAGCCGACGACCTCGGGCGCCGGCCCCTACACCCACGAGTTCCGCTCCGGTGGCTGGACGCTGCCTTCGCTCGCGATCGAGACGGCGATGCCCGAGGTCCCGCGGTTCGCGATGTACTCGGGCTGCGTGCTCGACCAGCTCAGCTGGCAGATGCAGCGCTCGGGGCTCCTGACCGCCACCGCCCGTCTGGTAGCGCAGGGCGAGGCGGTCGGCACCACCACCGCGGCCGGCACGCCGGAGGAGCCGGCGCTGAAGCGCTTCGGCCACTTCAACGGCAACATCACCCGGAACGGCACGGCGCTTGGCAACGTGGTCTCGGCGGAGATCACCTATGCCAACAACCTCGACCGCATCGAGACCATCCGCAGCGACGGCCGCATCGACGGCGCCGATCCCTCGATCGCGGCGCTGACCGGCAGGGTCGAGGTGCGTTTCGCCGACAGCACCCTCGTGAACCAGGCGATTGCCGGCGATCCCTGCGAGCTCGAGTTCGCCTACGCGCTGCCGTCGGGCGAGAGCTTCACCTTCACCGTGCACGCCGTCTACCTGCCGCGGCCGCGGATCGAGATCGCCGGTCCGCAGGGCGTGCAGGCGACCTTCGACTGGCAGGCCGCCCGGGACCCGGGGCTAGGCCGGATGTGCACCGCCACGCTCGTCAACGACATCGAGGAGTATTGATCCGATGCTCAGGCTGGACCTGACCTCAGACCCGCGCTGGCTCGATCTTGGCCACGGCGTGCGCCTCCGCGTCGCCCCGCTTACCACCGCTCTGATGGTGGCATCGCGCAGCGACACCGCCGTCGAGACGCTGCCCGCCGCCGCCTCCGAAGAGGAGCGGGCGCTGGTCTTCGCGAAGGCGATCGCCCGGCGGGCGGTGACCGAGTGGGAGGGCGTCGGAGATGCCGATGGCAACCCGGCGCCGGTGACGCCCGCGGGGATCGACGCGCTGCTCGAGGTCTGGCCGATCTTCGAGGCGTTCCAGGCGACCTACGTCTCGAAGGGCCTGCTGCTGGATGCGGAAAAAAACGTCTCCGCGCCCTCGCCGACTGGCACTTCGGCGGGGGCGACCGCTACTGCGCGGCCTGCGCGCAAGCGTGCCCGGACTGCCCGGCGCGGCTGAACCGCCCGGCGACCATCGACGGCTGGCAGGTCTGGGACCTGGTCACCCGCCTCGGCGGCCAGCTGCGGGTGATCCCCGGCGCGGTGATCGGCTGGGACATGGGCGCGGCGCTGGCGCTCGCCGCCGCCCTCGGGGTTCCTGCACTCGCCGCGGCCGAGCTGCTGCCAGAGATCGAGGCGGCGATGGTCCGCCGGCTCAACGAAGCGATCGGAGACGGGCGTGGCTGAGAAGAGAGTGTCCGTCCGTCTTGCCGTCGTCGGCGGCCGCGAGGTGCGGGCCGAGCTCGAAGGCGTCGGCGAGGCCGGCAACCGCGGCTTCGGCCGGCTCGGGCGCGAGATGGAGGCGGCGAACGCCCGGCTCGCCGCCTTCTCGCGACGGGTCAAGGTCGCGACCGCCGCCGCGATCGCCGCGGCGGCGGCCAGCGGCATCGCCATGGTCCGCTCCGGGCTGGCGACGATCGACGCGCAGGCGAAGCTCGCGCAGTCGCTCGGCACCACCGTCGCCTCGATCCAGGTGCTGGAGCGCGCCGGCGAGCTCGCTGGCGTCGCGATGGCGGGCATCGAGCAGGCGACCAAGGACCTGACCCGGCGGCTGAGTGAGGCCGCCTCCGGCGCCGGACCCGTGGCGGATGCGCTCGGCCGGCTCCGGCTCTCGGCCTCCGAGCTGCTGGCGCTGCCGCTCGACGAGCGGGTCGGCCGCATCAACGCGGCGATCGAGGAGTTCGTCCCCGTGGCCGAGCGCGCGGCGGTCGCCGGCCAGCTCTTCGGCGAGGAGGGCAGCATAGCGATGTCGCGGATCGACACCGCCACCCTGCGCCAGGCGACCCAGGACGTGCGCGACTTCGGCGTCGTGGTCTCCGAGGCCGACGCCGACCGCATCGAGCGCGCCAATGCCGCGATGTCCCGACTCGGGCTGATCTGGCGCGGGCTCTCGCACCAGCTCGCCGCCGCGGCCGCCCCGGCGCTCGAGGCGGTGGCGGACGCCATGGCTGCGCTCGCCCGCAGCACCGGGCCGCTCGGCATCGCCATCCGCGGGCTCTTCGACAACCTCGGCCGGCTCGCGGCCTACGCCGCGACCTTCGCCGGCATCATGGCTGGCCGCTGGGTCGCCGGCCTCGTCGCCGCGGCGGTCTCGGTGCGCGGGCTCGCCACCGCGCTTGTGGTGCTGCGCGGGGCGCTGATCCGCACCGGCATTGGGGCGGTGATCGTCCTCGCGGGCGAGCTCATCTACCAGTTCGGCCGACTGGTCAGCGGCGCGGGCGGCTTCGGCGAGGCGCTGTCGCTCTTGGGCGATGTCGCGTCGGAGGTCTGGGAGCGGATCAAGCTCGGCGGCCGGTCATTGGCGCTGTCTCTGCAGTCGGTCTGGGCGACGATCGAGGCCGGCTGGCTGACGGCGCTCTCCGGCATCCAGCGCAGCTGGGCCGACTTCCTGCATGCGGCGACCGGTGGCCTCGCCCGGATCCCCGGCATGGAAGACGCGACGCTCGCCTTGAGCGAGGCGGCGATCCGTGCGGGATCGGCCTTCTACGAGACCTCGGCCGCGGCGGGCGAAGCGAGCGCCCGGGCCGACGGGCTCGCAGCCTCCGCGGCTGCGACCGCCGGCGCCGCCACTGCGCCGCTCGCCTCGTTGCAGGCGCTGCGCGACGCGGTGAAGGGCTCGGCGGACGAGGCGGAGACCGCGCTCGGCGGGGCGACGGTCGCGGCGGACGAGTTCGGCGGCGCAGTCGAGAAGGCCGGCGGCGCCAGCGCGGCGGCCGCACCGGAGGTCGCGGAGGCGCCCGAGGCGGCGAAGACCGGCTGGGAGCGCGCGGCCGATGCCGTGCGCGACTACGCCGACCGGGCGAAGGAGACCGGCGACGGGATCGGCGAGGCGCTTATCAGTGGCTTCCGCGGCGCCGAGGATGCGGTGGGCGAGTTCGTCAAGACCGGCAAGCTCGGCATGCGCGACCTCGTCACCTCGATCCTCGCCGACCTCGCCAAGGTCTCGGTGCGACGCTTCGTTCTGGCGCCGGTCGCCAACGCCCTGTCCGGCGTGCTCGGCAGCCTCGGCCCGGCCTTCGCCAGCGTGCTTCACACTGGCGGTGTGGTCGGGGCATCGGCGCCGCAACGGCTCGTCCCCGCGCTCGCCTTCGCCGGGGCGCCGCGGCTGCACGGGGGTGGCGTGGCCGGCCTTCGTCCGGACGAGGTGCCGGCGATCCTGCAACGTGGCGAGCGGGTGCTGAGCCGGGCGGAGACCCGGGCTTTCGAGCGGGCGCGAGGCGACGGCGGCGTCACCGTCAACATCCATGTCCGCGACGCCGAGAGCTTGCGGCAGTCGCGCACTCAGGTCGCGAGTGACATCGCCCGCGCGGTCGCCTTCGGCAGACGAGGAATGTGAGATGGCCTTCCACGAAGTCCGGTTTCCGGACGACATCAGCCGCGGCGCCCGCGGCGGGCCGGAGCGGCGAACCCAAGTAGTCGAGCTCGCCTCCGGCGACGAGGAGAGGAACGCGTCGTGGGCGGACTCGCGCCGGCGCTACGACGCCGCCTACGGCATCCGCCGCGCCGACGACCTCGCCGCGGTCGTCGCCTTCTTCGAGGCACGGAACGGCCGGCTGCACGGCTTCCGCTGGAAGGACTGGGGCGACTTCAAGTCCGGCCTGCCGTCGGCGCCGGTAACGCCGATCGACCAGGCCCTCGGCACCGGCGACGGCACGACGACGGCGTTCCAGCTGGTGAAGCGCTACGAGAGCGGGAGCCAGGCCTGGGTCCGGCGCATCGTCAAGCCGGTCGCCGGCACCGTCCGCGTCGCCCGCGCCGGCGTCGAGGCGGTCTCCGGCTGGTCGGCGGATGCGACGACCGGGATCGTCACCTTCGCCGCCGCGCCCGGCGCAAGCGTGCTCGTCACCGCCGGCTTCGAGTTCGACGTGCCGGTCCGCTTCGACACCGACCGGCTCGACGTCACCTGGGACCTCGACCGGCTCGGCTCGATCGCGTCGATCCCGCTGGTGGAGGTGCGGCGATGAAGAGCCTGTCGCCCGCCCTGCAGACGCATCTCGACAGCGGCGCGACGACGCTGGCCTGGTGCTGGCGCATCGAGCGCAGCGACGGCGTGGTCTTCGGCTTCACCGAGCACGACCGCGAGCTCACCTTCGGCGGCGTCACCTACGAGCCGGAGTCCGGCTTCGCGGCATCGGAGATCCGATCCGGCACCGACCTCGCGGTCGACGCGCAGGACGCCGAGGGCGTGCTGACCTCGGACACCGTCACCGAGACCGACATCCTCGACGGCCGCTGGGACAACGCCGCCGTCGAGGTCTGGCGGGTGAACTGGAAGGCGGTGTCGCAGCGGGTGCTGATGCGGCGCGGCGCCATCGGCCAGGTCCGCCGCGGCCGGCTGGTCTTCGTCGCCGAGGTGCGCTCGCTGGCGCATGTCCTGAACCAGACCGTGGGCCGCACCTTCCAGCACGCCTGCGATGCCGAGCTCGGCGACGCCCGCTGCGGCGTTCACCTCGACGATCCGGCGTTCAAGGCGACCGGATCGGTCACCAGCGTCACCGGCGATCGAAGCTTCGCGGCCTCCGGCCTCGGCGGCTTCGCGGCCGGCTGGTTCACCCTCGGCCGGCTGACCTGGACCAGCGGCCCGAACGCCGGGCGCATTGCCGAGGTGGCGAGCCACGACGTCGCGGCCGGCGCCCGCCGCCTCACCTTGCTCGAAGCGCCGGTGCGGCCGCTTGCGGCTGGGCACGACTTCGTCGTCCGGGCCGGCTGCGACAAGCGGCTGGAGACCTGCCGCGACCGCTTCGCCAACATCGCGAACTTCCGCGGCTTCCCGCACATCCCCGGTCAGGACACGGTGATCCGTTACCCGAACCGCGGCGACGCGAACGCGGGAGAGGTGCTGTGATTGTCGCCGATCCCGCGGTCGTCGTCGCAGCCGCGCGCGGCTGGCTCGGTACGCCCTACCACGACCAGGCGAGCGTCCGCGGCGTCGGCTGCGACTGCCTCGGCCTCGTCCGCGGGGTCTGGCGCGAGCTCTACGGCCCCGAGCCGATGCCGATCCCGCCCTACAGCCGCGACTGGGGTGAGACCGGCACGCGCGAGCCGTTGGCTGAGGCGGCTCGACTGGTGATGCTCCAGCTGCCGCCGAACGCCGTCATGTCCGGCGCACTGCTGCTCTTCCGGATGCGCGCCGGCGCCGTCGCCAAGCACTGCGGCGTCGTCACCGCCCCCGACCGGTTCATTCACGCCTACGAGCGCAGCGGCGTCGTCGAGGTGCCGCTCGATGCCGCCTGGCGCCGACGCATCGCCTTCGCCTTCCTGTTCCCGAACCCGAGCTGAGCCATGGCCTCGATCATCCTCGCCGCCGCTGGCACCGCCATCGGCGGCTCGATTGGCGGCTCGATCCTCGGCGTCTCGGCGGCCGCGATCGGCGGCGCCGTCGGCTCGATCGCGGGCGCCGCCATCGACAGCTGGCTCGTCGCCTCGATGGCGCCGACCCAGCGGATCGCCGGCCAGCGGCTCGACACGCTGCAGATCACCTCCTCGACCGAGGGCGCGGTGATCCCGCGCGTCTTCGGTGCCATGCGCACCGGCGGCAACATCATCTGGGCCACCGATTTCCGCGAGGAGACCGAGACCACCCGCCAGGGGGGCGGCGGAAAGGGCGGCGGCGGTGGCGGCGGCACCGAGGTCACCGAGTACTTCTACTTCGCCTCGTTCGCGGTGGCGCTCTGCGAGGGCCCGATCACCGGCATCGGCCGTATCTGGGCCGACGGCAAGATCCTGAGCCGCGACGGCGTCACCCTGCGGCTGCACAAGGGCGGCGAGGACCAGCAGCCCGACCCGTTCATCACCGCGAAGATGGGTACGGCCAACACCCCGGCCTATCGCGGCACGGCCTACGTCGTCTTCGAAGAGCTGCCACTCGAGCGCTTCGGCAACCGGCTGCCGCAGCTCTCCTTCGAGGTGTTCCGGCCGATCCTCGACGGCACCTCCGCCGAGAGCCTGGTCAAAGCCGTGACGCTGATCCCGGCCTCGGGAGAGTTCGCCTATGCGACCGAGATCGTCCGCCGCGAGGGCGGCGACGGCGAGACCGCGGCCGAGAACGTCAACGCCGAGCCCGACGCCGCCGATCTCGCGGTCGCGCTCGATCGGCTCGAGGCCTGCGCGCCGAAGGTCGAGTCGGTGTCGCTTGTCGTCGCCTGGTTCGGCGATGACCTCCGCGCCGGCCATTGTCGCATCCGGCCAGGCGTCGAGGTCAGCGCGAAGAGCACCACGCCGGAGAACTGGTCGGTCGACGGGGTGAGCCGGAGCTCGGCGCATCTCGTCAGCCGCGACGAGCAGGACCGCCCGGCCTACGGCGGAACGCCGTCCGACAGCGCCGTCGTGCAGGCGATCCTGGAGCTGAAGGCCCGCGGCTACCGGGTGATCTTCTACCCGTTCATCCTTATGGATGTTGCGACGGACAACGAGCTGCCCGACCCGTACTCGAATGGCGCCGCGTCGATCGGCCAGCCGACCTATCCCTGGCGCGGGCGGATCACCTGCTCGCCGGCGGCAGGCTATGCCGGCAATCCGGACAAGAGCGCCGCCGCGGGCAGCCAGGTCGCGGCCTTCTTCGGCTCCGCCCAGCCCTCCGACTTCGACGTCGCCGGCGAGCGGGTGGCGTGGGACGGCGATCCCGACGACTGGGGCCTGCGGCGGATGATCCTGCACTACGCGCATCTCTGCGCCGCCGCGGGCGGGGTCGACGCCTTCCTGATCGGCTCGGAGCTGCGGGGCATCACGCAAGTCCGGAGCGGCGCGTCGAGCTATCCGGCAGTCGCCGCGCTGGTCGACCTCGCGGCCGACGTGCGGTCGATCCTCGGGTCCGGCACCAAGCTCAGCTACGCCGCCGACTGGTCGGAGTACTTCGGGCACCACCCGCAGGACGGCTCGGGCGACGTCTTCTTCCATCTCGACCCGCTCTGGGCGGACGCCGCGATCGACTTCGTCGGCATCGACAACTACATGCCGCTCGCCGACTGGCGCGACGGCCTCGACCACCTTGACGCCGCGGATACCGACGCGATCACCGACCTCGACTACTTGCGCGGCAACGTCGAGGGCGGCGAGGGCTTCGACTGGTTCTACGCCAGCGCCGCCGACCGCGACGACCAGGTCCGCACCCCGATCGCCGACGGCGCCCACGGGCGCCCGTGGGTCTTCCGCTACAAGGACTTGCCGAATTGGTGGGCGAATCCGCACCGCAACCGTCCGAGCGGGATCGAGAGCGGTGGTACGACGGCGTGGGTCCCGGAGAGCAAGCCGATCCGCTTCACCGAGATCGGCTGCCCGGCGGTCGACCGCGGGCCCAACCAGCCGAACGTCTTCTATGACCCGAAGTCGGCCGAGAGCTTCCTGCCGTACTTCTCCCGCGGCTGGCGCGACGACGCCGTGCAGCGCCGCTTCCTCGAGGCGGCGCTCGGCTACTGGGCGGAACCCGCGAACAACCCGGTCTCGGGCGTCTACGCGGGCCGCATGATCGCCACAGCAGAGACGGCGGCCTGGACCTGGGACGCGCGACCGTACCCGGCCTTCCCGGCACGGAGCGACGTCTGGACCGACGCCGACAACTGGCGGCTCGGGCACTGGCTGAACGGCCGTCTCGGCTCGGTGTCGCTCGGCAGCCTCGTGCGCGACCTCTGCCGCCGCGCCGGGCTCCCCGACAGCCGGATCGACGTCTCGGCCCTCGCCGACGTCGTCCACGGCTATCTCGTCACCGCGATCGAGAGTCCGCGCGCTTCGATCGCACCCTTGGCCCGCCACTTCGGCTTCGACGCGGTCGAGAGCGAGGGCGTCATCCGCTTCCAGCCGCGCGACCGCCGGCCGGTAGCGACCCTTGGCCTCGACGATCTCGCGGTCGGGGACAACGCCGACAGTGAAGTCATGGAGCTGGTCCGGGCACAGGAGACCGAGCTGCCGCAGGCGCTGAAGTGGCAGCTGGTCCGTTCCGACGAGGAGTACGACGCGATGAGCGTCGAGGCGCGCCGGGCGACCGGCACGGCGCTGCGCATCACTTCCGAGAGCTTCGCCATCGCCACGCCCGCGGGCGACGCCGAGCGGCGCTGCCGCCGGGCGCTGCTCGAGGGGTGGGTCGGGCGCGAGACCGCGTCGTTCCGGCTGCCGCCGTCGCGGCTCGCCCTCGACCCGGGCGATGTCGTCCGCCTTGACCACGACGGCCGGCTCGCAGCGCTGCGGCTGACCAGCGTCGCCGACGCCGGCGCGCGCGCGGTCGAGGCGGTGCGCACCGACGCCAGCGCCTATGGCATGGCACCCGGCTTCGACCGCGCCCCGCGGGTGTCGAAGCCAGTGGTCTACGGCCCGCCGGCGGTCGCGATCCTCGACCTGCCGCAGCTCCGCGAGAGCACGGCCGCGCACCAGCCGCTGGCGGCGGTTCACGCCGTGCCCTGGCCGGGCCGCATCGCCGCCTGGACCAGCCCCGGCGAGGACGGCTTCACGCTCGCGACCATGCTCGGCCGACCGGCGCGGATCGGCCGGCTGGTCTCGCCGCTCTATGCCGGGCCGACCTCACGGTTCGACCTCGGCAACGTCGCGATCGTCGATTTCGCCTTCGGCACGCTCGCAAGCGTCACCGACCTCGCACTCTTCGCCGGGGCGAACGCGCTTGCGGTCGAATCGAGCCCCGGCGTATGGGAGGTGCTGCAGGCAAGGGTCGCCGAGCTGATCGCGCCGGGACGCTACCGCCTGTCGCGACTGCTGCGCGGCCAGCGCGGCACCGAGGGCGCGATCGGCGACCCGGCGCCGGCCGGGGCGCGCGTCGTCACGCTCGACGAGGCGCTGGCGCCGCTTCCGATTCCGGAGGCGGCGCTCGGGCTCGCGGCCAACTGGCGCTTCGGTCCGGTGTCGAAGCCGGTCGCCGATCGGTCCTACCGGCAGCTCGGCTTCACGCCGGAGGGGGTCGGCCTGCGGCCGTTCTCGGTCGGTCACGTCCGCCAGCCGTGGCGGACGGCGCGGGAACCCGGTGATCTGGTGATCGCCTGGACCCGCCGCTCGCGGGCGCTCGCCGCCGACAGCTGGACCGCAGCCGAGGTGCCGCTCGCCGAGGAACGCGAAGCCTACGAGGTCGAGGTGCTTGACGGATCGGCGGTGCTCCGGACGCTCGCCGCCTCGACCACCAGCGTAACCTACAGCGCCTCCGAGCAGCTCGCCGATCTCGGCGCTCTGCTCGGTCCCGGCGACGCCCTCGCCATCCGCATCTTCCAGCTCTCCGCCCTTGTCGGGCGGGGCGCGCCGGCCTCCATCACCCTGCAGTTCTGAGCATCATGCCCGACACCAGCACCCACCTCCTGCTGCCGTATCTGCTGGCGGCGCAGGCGCAGAAGCACGTCACCGTCAACGAGGCGTTGCGGCTGCTCGACGGGCTCGTGCAGCTCGCCGTGCTCGACCGGCACCTGACCGCGCCGCCGGCGAGCCCGGCGGACGGCGCGCGCTACATCGTCGGCTCCGGCGCCACTGGCGCCTGGGCTGGCTGGGATCTGAACGTCGCCTACCGGGTCGACGGCGCCTGGATGCGGCTGGTGCCGCGGCCCGGCTGGCAGGCATGGGTGGCCGACGAGGCGAGCTTCCTCGCCTGGAACGGCACCGCCTGGATCGCCGCAGGCCTGCCGGCCTTCTTCTCCGACGCCGTGTTCGAGCTCGCCCACGACGCCGACCCGACGCGGCGCGCGGTCTTTGACCTGGTGGCGATCGCCGCGGGCGCCACGCGGACGTTCGCGCTGCCGAACGTCTCGACCGAGCTTGCCGGTCTCTCGGGGGTGCAGACCTTCGACGGCGACAAGACCTTCGCGGGCGAGATCGAGGCGACCGGTGCGGTGGCGACGATCGGCACGGCACCGGGCACCGCCACCTATGGCGTCGGGACCGGGGCGACGACCGCCGGCGCCACCAAGACGGTCAACCTTGGCACCGGCGGCGCGGCGGGCTCGGACACCGTCGTCAACATCGGCTCGGACACGCCCGGCGCCGACGGCACGACGGTGGTCAACACGCCGACCGTCACCTTCGCCAACGGCGTCACCGTCATCGGCATGCCTCAGGCCAACCTCACGGCGCTGCTCCTCGGCCTCGGCGGGGCGGTCGCCGATGCCTGGAACCGGCTCTCCGTCAACACGCCGGCGGTGCTCCTGAACAACGCCGGCGCCGGGATCGAGGCCACGGTCAACAAGGCCGCCGCCGGGAACGATGCCGCCTTCGCCTTCAAGACCGGCTTCAGCGCCCGGGCGCTGATCGGTCTCCTCGGCTCTGACGACTTCAGCTTCAAGGTCAGCCCGGACGGCTCCGCCTACCACGACGCGATCCTGATCGACCGGACCAGTGGACGGGTAGAGCTGCCGAAGCCGGCGATCCTGCCGGCGGCGAGTGGCGCCCCGGCGGCGCCGGCATCGGGCAAGCTCGCGCTCTACGCGCGGACGCGCGCCGGCCAGTCCTGGCTCGACGCGATGCGTTCGAACGGCCGCGACTTCTCGCTGCAGCCGCACCTCGGGCTGGCGCGACCGGCGAACTGGCTCCCGTCCTCGGGCGCCACGATCACCACCGAGGGCATGTCGAACGCGACGGTCGGTACGGTCTCGACACCGGGCCTCTCTGCCGGCTCGCTCGCCAACAGCATGCGCCGCTGGCGGCTGACCTCGGCCGCGACCGCGGACTCTGCTTCGGACCAGCGGAGCGGCGTCTTCACCTGCTGGCGCGGCAATGCCGCCGGCCTCGGCGGCTGGACCTTCGTCACCCGCATATCGCTCGCCACGTTGCAGGCGACCGGCATGGCGTTCTTCGGCCTCTACGGCTCGAACGCGACGCTCGCCACCACGCTCGCGCTGAGCGCCGTCGTCAGCTGCATCGGCATCGGCTTCCAGCGTGGTACCCACACCCGGTGGCAGGTGGTGACGAACGACGCGAGCGGCGCGCCGACGCTCGTCGACATGGGCGCGAGTTTCGCCATCGCCTCCGGCGGCGTGCTGACGCTGATGATCGCGGCGGCACCCAACGCATCGTCGGTCTGGGTGCGCGTGGTCGACGAGGTGAGCGGTGCGGTATTCGAGCAGGAGGTCACGACCGACCTTCCGGCCGCGAACCAGTTCCTGGCGCCCCGGCTCTTCATGAACAACGGCGCCACCGCGGCCGCCGTCGCCTTCGACTGCTCGGGCGTCTACCTCGAGACCGATTTCTGATCGACCAGTGGGGGGCCACAGGCCGAGCCGGGGTCGCCCGGCCACCTTTTCCAGAGAGGATGATCGCCATGACCCCGCCACGCCACGACGCGGCCGTCCGCCTATCCGATAACGAGCTCGAGGCGATGCTGGAGCGTGCCGCCGAGGAAGGCGCGCGGCGGGCGCTCTCCGACGTCGGGCTCGGCGGCAAGGACGCGGTGCTGACCATCCACGACATGCGCTCGCTCCTGGAGTGCATCAGCTTCGTGCGGCGCACTGCGGTGCAGACGGCGGTGCACGTCATCACCACCGGCATCCTGGTCGCGCTCCTCGCCGGCATCGCCATGAAGCTCCGGTGGTTCGGGCCGAGCCCGTGACGCATCGAGGCGCTTGCCCTGCGGGGCGGTTTCGGGTTGGTGTGCGCCATGAGAACTTTCAGCGAACATCCTTCGAATCGCCCGGGGCCAGATGGATCGGCGCAGCACGCCGCAGAAGAAGCTCGACGACCGCGCCTTCCCGGTACGGGTTCATGTGCTGGTGCCCGAGCGCGGTTTCGAGAACCTGCTCCTCGACATCCACCGCTGGCTCGACGCCGAGATCGGTCGCGGCAACTTCGCGGCGCATGGCGCGGGGGCGGGGCTGACGGATGCCACCGCCTGGTACTTCCGGACCGTCGAGGAGGCGCAGGCCTTCGTGACCAGATTCCCGACGCTCGAGCTGGCTGACGGCACCGAGTGGCCCACGTATCAATCGCCGTACCTGCCGTTCGGGCGCGGCGCGGACTGGAGCGATCCCGTGTGCAACCTCTACTCGATGCTGAAGTCGCAGGAGGCGATGCGCCGGCTGTTCGACGGGCTCGTCGATCGCGCCGGCAACATGCCGCCGCTGCCAGGCATCTATCCCGACTACAGCGCGCCGATCATCCGCAACGCCGCCGACGGCCGCGAGCTCGTGATGGCCCGCTGGGGCATGCCGACGCCGCCGCAGTATCTCGTGGGCAAGCGCACCGATCCGGGCGTCACCAACATCCGGCGGGTCAGCTCGTCCCACTGGCGGCCATGGCTCGGCACGGATCATCGCTGCCTGGTGCCGTTCACCAGCTTCGCCGAGAACGAGCTTCAGCCCGATGGCACCAGGCCGCCGGTGTGGTTCGCCTTCGACGAGACCCGCCGGCTCGCCTTCTTCGCCGGCATCTGGGCCCGCTGGACCTCGGTTCGCAAGCTGAAGGAGGGCCAGGTGACGGCCGATCTCTACGGCATGCTCACGACCGAGCCGAACGCCGAGGTCGGCGCGGTCCACCCGAAGGCGATGCCGGTGATCCTGACCGAGCCCGGTGAGTGGGAGACCTGGCTGGCCGCGCCATGGGCCGAGGCGAAGGCTCTGCAGCGTCCGCTTCCGGATGGCACGCTACGCATCGTGGCCCGCGGAGTCCCGGAGGACGCGATGCCGGCGTAGTCCGGCGGCGCCGGAGCGACGAAGATCTGTGCCCTTCCGATGATCGGAACCGGCCCGCCGCGTTGCCCGCCGTCAGGCCGACGTTGGAACGGCGTTCGAAACCTGACGTTCGGCAACGCGGATCATCTGCCCCCGTCGCCGGCTCCAGACCTCGAGCATCGCTGCCCGCTGAGCGAGGTCGGCGTCTTTGAAGCAGAGGTATCGATCGGCGGCGAGCTTTGCCACCAGCTCGGCCCGCACGTCCTCGCGAAGCGCGCCTGTCGGCGCCTCGGCGGCCTTGAGCGCCGCGTCGAGCCCCTTGTAACCATGATGCCAGATCAGCGCTTCCGCCGTGGTCACCGCCGTCCGGTATTGCCTGAACATCTCGACATACGCTCGCACGAACCACCACAATCTCGACAGCATCGCATCCCCTCCGGCCCCGCGCGATGATCGCGGGCGGAGTACCCTTCGCGCAAGCGCGGCGCGTTGCCTTGGTGAAGGGAGAACCCGGCGGCAGCCTTCGAGGCTCCGAGGTTCGGCCCGGGCCCGTGATCAGCTCTCGGCCTTGCGACGGCGCCTCGGCTTCGGTTCGGGTTCGGGCGGCGGGGCCGGCTTGCGGCCGAGGCCGATCTGCTTCGCGAGCGCCTGCCGCTGGGCGGAGTAGTTCGGTGCCACCATCGGGTAGTCGGGCCGGAGGCCCCACTTCACCCGGTAGGACTCCGGCGTCAGCCCGTGGTCGGTCATCAGGTGCCGCTTCAGCATCTGCAGCTTCTTGCCGTCCTCGAGGCAGACGATGTGGTCGTCGGTCACCGAGCGCCGGATCGGCACCGCCGGCGTCAGCTCCGCCGACGCCACGGGTTCGTCCGTCGCAAGTCCGCGCAGGGTGTCGAAGACCGTCTGGATCAGCGCGCCGACCTCGGGGGCAGCGACGGCATTGTTGCCAACATGCGCCGCGACGATCTCGGCGGTCAGGGTGAGAATCTCGCCGCGGTCGATGCTGGTGTCTTCGGCCATTCGCTTCCTCTGGGATGGCGCTCACGGACAGTGAGCGCTGCGCGAGCAGTAAAGCCCAGACGTTCCATCCACAAGTAACTGAGTAGACCGGCTGAACTTCGGCAGGCGGCCGCTGGTGATACCCTGGCGCCACGGCTGCGCGGCGGTTTGCATGACTGTTCAGCGGCTTTTGCGCTCGGCTGTTTGGACGCGCAGGCGCCACCCGCGGACCCCGCACCGCCCTGTTGGACTGGCCTGCCGTGCCCCGCGTGGCGGGCAGACTTCCTCTCGGGGCTGCGTAGTTCCGGACGCCCCGACGCCCCCCCGCTCCCAAGGCCCGCCATCCCGGCGGGCCTTCTCTTGTCCACGGAGGACTCCATGAGCTTCTACACCCACTGGCGCGACGTGCCGGCGGCTGCCTGGCGCTGGCCGAGCTTCTCGCCCGCCGAGATCGCCTGCCGCGGCACCGGCAAGCTCCTCCTGAACGAGGCGGCGCTCGACAAGCTGCAGACGCTGCGCGACCGGCTGGGCAAGCCGCTGATCGTGCGCTCCGGCTACCGCAGCCCCGAGCACAACCGCGCCGTCGGCGGGGCGAAGGCCTCGAAGCACATGGAAGGCATCGCCTTCGACATCGCCATGGCGAACCACGATCCCGAGGCCTTCGAGACGGCGGCCCGGGCGATCGGGTTCCAGGGGTTCGGCTTCTACCCGCGCTCGGGGTTCATGCACATCGACCTCGGACCGGCGCGGAGCTGGGGCGAGCGATTCCCGAATCGTGCGACCTCCTTCGCCGCCGAGACGCCGCCGGCGCGCGAGGTGTTGGCGGAGAGCCGAACGCTGAAGGGTGGCGGCGCGGCCGGCGTCGCCACGGTTGGCGCCGCCGGCGTCGAGGTGGCGCAGGAGGTGCTGGCCGAGACGCAGGGCGCGGTGCTTCCGCTCGTGCCCTATCTCGACACCCTGCGGTGGGTGTTCATCGCGGTCGCGCTCGGCGGCATCGCCGTCGCGATCTATGCACGGCTCGACGACTGGAAGCGAGGCGGGCGATGATCGCCGGCCTTTTCGCCGGGCTCGGCGCGAAGCGGCTCGGCCGGGCTGCCTTGCGCGTCGCCGCAGTGACTGCGGCCGTCCTCCTGCTCCTTCTCGCCTGCCGCCGCTCGGGGGAGCGGCTCGGCCGGCTCGCGGAGCGGCTCGAAACCATGGAGAAGTCCAATGACGTTCAGCGCGACATGCTGGAGGCCGCGGCTCGGCGCCCTCGCAATCGGGGCGAGCTTGCTCGCCGGATGCGGGACGGGCGGTTCTGATCGCGGCGTTGCGGCCACCTGCCCGCCGGTGGTCGTGTACAGCGCCGAGTTTCAGGAGCGGGCGGCCGCCGAGGTGGAGATGCTGCCGGCGGACACGGCGATCACCGAGATGCTCAGCGACTACGCGGTGTTGCGGGATCAGGCGCCGGCGTGTCAGGCACCGTGACGAATATTGACTATTCCAGCGGAATTCGCTTGAGCATCTCCGTACGTGTCTGGGGCGTGATGGCGCCTGATGAGCGGAAGGCCTGAATGGCGGCTTCGAGAAGTTGATCCGCAGCCTCCACGTTTTGCCGGTCAAGCGGCAAGCGCACGTCTTCGATCGGCGCAGTCAGGTCTGTCTCGGGGTCGCGTTGCAGTCGGAGGCCGAGCCCCTTTGCCCATTCCCAGCAGAGGCGATTGGCGGCAAGGACCTCTTGAGGTTCCATGGCCCACAGGGTGTCGATGAGCCGGACCCGCTCGGATTTTGCCTCCGATACCATTCCGTTTGTGATGACGTCAGAGGTCTCCTCTGCCAAATGCGCAGCCATGACCTCCGAGAAAAATGCGGATCGAGCTGTGAAGCTGGCTCCCTCGGCGCTTTCAGGTTCGAATGCAGAGGTTGAGATATAGGCTAGCGCGGCGCAGTCGATTGCCCGGTCGATCTGCCATTTGCTTGGCGTCGCCTCCGCAAGACACAAGAGCGGGGTCAGGACGGCTCCGAGCAGCGCGACTACTGGCACAACCGCGCGCGCCGGCGTCTGCTCTATCAGCGCGAGCCTCCCGGCCGTTGCGGTGAAACCTGGCCGTGCAATCATTCCATGCCAGCCGACTGCTGATCCGATTGAATGGCGAAGCGCACGCCCTCCGCAACCAGGCCCATCAGGACTCCGTCGGCATCGAAGATTGCCGGGTCCGTGTCTGTGGTAATGCTTGCGGTCACGAGGTTGAACAGCGCCGGATCCTCGCCCGCCACCTCGCTCACCATAGTCGTGGCCCACTCACCATCTGGGGCGGACCTGTCCGATCTGATGTAGAGTCGGCCCGAACCCTGAGTCGTTGAGGTTACCAGCCGAATCTCATTCCGAACTAGGTAAGGGACTGTTGACGGGCGGAGGTGACTAGACGTGTATTCATGAAGGTACAAGGTTGATTCCTTGTCAGCCCTCATAAACGCTATATGAATGGTTGGGGACTTTAGCCTAAATCCTTCCAGACCTCCGGTTTTATCTGTTTCAAACTCACCGGGGGGGCATAGTGCCATATGGCCTATGAAGGATCCTCCTCGGTAGGAGAGATTGTTCTTCGCCAGGAAGTCAAACGCCCCCGCCGCCACAGCTGCGGCGTGGTAGTTATCGACAAGGATGGCGCCATCCTCGGTTCTGGATGTGCTCGCTCCGAACTCGCCCTTCTCGACATAGTCTTCCAGCGCAGCCTGCGAGGACTTTCCCCAGCGCCCGTCAATCACGCCAACGTAGCTTCGATCGAGTGAAAGCCCAGCCTGGAGCATGCGCTTCTCCGCGGGGTTCAAGGTTCGAGCGTCGAACTCGGCAAGGAGGCCCACCGACCCTGCGCAGGCGCCAGTGCCGTATGATCCAACAAAAATCGCCGCTATAAATACCGCCATGATTGAGTTCGAGAATATTGATAGAATCATCAAGCTATTCCTCTTACGCAACAGAAGGTTGTTGTTTTTAAGATCAACTATCTCCGGACGCCAGGGAATTTAGAATGCTTCCACATACTCTAAACGATTGCCCTGCCTCACCAAGGCCGTGCGTAGGAATCGACATGGTCGATCCGTTCGGCAACCCGACCTGAAAGTCTGGGAGATACGCCGCGTTGGTTGGGATCACGCCCCACCACTGCTCGCCCATGCCAATCTCGACGTCGAGGTCGAAATAGCTGAGCGTCCCGACCCCCGACCATCGTCCGCCCAGAACGAGCCCCATCGGGTCGGAACGGTAAGAAAGCGTGATCTCGATCGGCCCCTCGTCACTGAGGCCAAGCTCGGCCGGTGCGGGTTGTTCGCGCGGCACGATCCTGAAGCGTATTCTTTCGTCGGGAAAGAGTTCGAAGCTGATCAGCATCGTTGGCAGGCTCGCCATAAGAAGGCAGGTTGGCGGGGCGCCGCCCGGATCTCCGTATTCGAGCTGCACGTCCCAGAGGTCACCGCCATCGACGTCCGCGACGTAGAGGCTTCGCCATTTTCCCAATCCGGCTGCTATGCTTGGCGACATTGAGGTCGCGTGAGCGACGATGACAATCGCGCTGACAAGGCCCAAACGCATAAGATTTCCTCTCCCGGACGCCAGAGTGAGCCCGCTTGACGCGTCTTGCGTCCCGTAACATCGATCTAGACTCAGGGATTGCGCCATTCCGGCCTCACGGGAAGCCCAGCGGTCTTCTTGCCTCGGGCGTCCGCCACAGCATAGCGGACGGTCGCCACCCGCTGCGGCGAACCGGGGTGCGTCGACCAAAGTGACATGGCGCCGTTCGCGCCAGTTCGACCGCCGCCGCCTCCCTCGCGCCTCGCGAACAAGAGCGAGCCCTTCTCGGCGTCATATCCCGCGGCCTCGGCGATGTAGGCGCCGAGCATGTCGGCCTCCAGTTCGTAGGTCTGGCTGTAGGCCATCCCGCCTACGGCCGCCCCGGTGTTCATCGCGTTCTCGATATTGCGCTGGTTCTGATAGTAGTCGGTGCTGCCCGAGCCGGCATAGGCTGCGGCCATCCCGAGGATCAGCGCACCGGCGAGCTGCTGGCCTGCCTGTTTCTCGAGATGGCTCGCGATATGGTGGCCGGCCTCGTGGCCCATCACGAAGGCGACCTCGTCGTCATTTCGTGTGCCCTGCAGCAGCGGCGCGGTGATGATGATGAGTGGTCCGTCCGAATTCACGGTCTGGAACGCGTTCGCCGGGGACATCGGGTCCAGGTCGACCCGGATTGCCAAGTCGCAGTCCCGCTTCGGGGTTTCCTGCCGGCACATCGCCTCGGCATGGGGCTCGATCCGCGCCGCGACCCGCTCGAAGCGCTCGACCCCGTCGAGCACGGGCACCCGTGCGAGCGGCGTCGCGCTTTCCCGTGCGATCACCGCGTTCGCACGGGAAAGCTCCGCATCTGCCAGCACGGGCATCTGATACGTCGTGCCGCAACCAGTGAGCGAGATCCCTGCCGCAAGAATCGCGACGCTTGATCGAAACATCCGACACCTCTTACCCTAACTCAATGATCCGATTAGCGGATTTTTCGTATGAGTTCGACGTTGGCGATGTAGGAAGGTGAACGGGTAAATGCCCGAACGGGCTCGGCGCGCGTCACAAGGAAACGGGTAGTTCTGATCGATGTGCGGGGACTGCCGCCCGCAGTCAGTTGCAGCGTCGAGTTCCAGGATCAGGCAGCGCGACCGACGCCGAGATGCTGCCAGCCGATCCGCCGTTCATCGACATGCTGAGCGACTATGCCTTGTTGCGGAACCAGACGCGCGCGTGCCGCGGTGGGGCCGACGGCGAGCAGTCTCCACCGATTTCGCGGTAGAGTGGTAATTGACACAGCAGACGGTGAGGCGGCGTAGTCCCGTCATGGGGATTGCGGTCTCCCCATGAGGCGCCAGCCGAAGAAGCATCGCGTCCGCTCTCGACAAGGACGCGCGTCATGTCGTCGATCCGACGATCGCCCGCCGGTCTGCACCATCCGACTGACGGCGCGCAGGTCGCATCCGCCAACGTTGGCGATGGCTCCCCTGAGCCGCCGGGTGGCACCGCCTCACCTCACCGAGGCACGACCACCGCGATCTACGCCGCCCGTGCGCTCAGGGATTTCGGGGACGGCTTCGTCGCCATCCTTCTCCCGGTCTACTTGACGGCCCTCGGCCTTGGTCCCCTGGAGGTCGGCGTCGTGGCGACCGCCGCGCTGCTCGGATCGGCACTGACGACGCTCGGCATCGGCCTGCTCGGCCACCGGGCCGATCAGAGGCACCTGCTGGTCGCGGCCGCTGGACTGATGGTGCTGACGGCGGCTGCACTTGCGCTGTCGAGCATCTACTGGGTCGTGCTGCTCGTCGCCGCGATCGGCACCATGCTCTCGCAGGCTGTGACCGATGCCGAGCGCACGCGCATGTTCGCGCGCTACAGCCTGATCGGAGCCCTGGCCGCAGCAATCGGCGCTTTCGCCTCGGCGAGTCCGGCGCTGCTGGCCGACTTCGGCATCGAACGGCTCGCAGCGTTGCGCAGCATGTTCCTCCTCTACGCGGTTCTCGGCATCGCTGGCGGCGCGCTCTACATGGGATTGCCGAAAGGAGCATCGTCCCCGGCGGACAGGTCCGCGCCTCCCCTCGGCCCCTCGCGCGGCATCGTGTACCGCTTGGCGGCGCTGTTCTCCGTCGATGCCTTTGCCGGCGGCTTCGCCGTGCAGTCGCTGCTCGCGTTGTGGCTGTTCCAGAAGTTCGGGTTGTCGCTGACCGCGGCCGGGCTGTTCTTCTTCTGGTCGGGCGTGCTGGCGGCATTCTCGTTTCCGGTGGCCGCATGGCTGTCGCGCCACATCGGCCTCGTCAACACCATGGTGTTCACGCACATCCCGTCCAGCGTCTGTCTGATCCTCGCGGCGATCGCGCCCCGCCTCGATATGGCGCTCGCGCTGCTGCTGGTGCGGGCCGCCCTGTCGCAGATGGACGTGCCGACCCGGTCGTCCTACGTCATGGCCGTCGTGACGCCGCCGGAGCGGCCCGCCGCCGCGAGCATCACCGGCGTTCCCCGCAGCCTCGCCGCCGCAGTTAGCCCGGCGCTGGCCGGCGCGCTCTTCGCCGCGGGACTTCAGGCCTGGCCGTTCGTGATCTGCGGCGCGCTGAAGATCCTCTACGATTTCGCCCTGCTCTGGATGTTCCGACACATCCGGCCGCCTGAAGAGCAACGATGAAGCCCCAAAGAATGGCACGTCGCCAGGCGGTGACGCTGGCGACGTTGATCGAGCCGTTCCCACTGGACTGGGAAGCGCAAGTGACCGTTGATGACAAGCAGTGACCGGAATGGGCATTGATGGACTGGCTTGCCCCGGCTTCCCCTGCTAGGGTCTCCGAAATCTTCGAGAAGACAGGGATGGTTATGCAGCCCGAACCCGCGATGACTGTTCGCGACGTCGCTGGTTACCTGAACGTCGATGAAAAGACGGTCTACCGCCTGGCCAAGCGGGGTGAACTGCCAGGCTTCAAGGTTGCAGGCTCGTGGCGCTTCAAGAGGAGCGATCTGGATGCGTGGATCGATCAACAGAAGCAGGCTGCACAAGAAAATTCCGGGGGCGGGCATTGAGTGATCTGAACATCAGCAATTTCATCTGGAACATCGCCGATGATATCCTGCGCGACGTCTATGTCCGGGGAAAGTATCGTGACGTCATTCTGCCAATGACGGTTATTCGCCGTCTCGACGCGGTGCTGGAGCCGACCAAGGACGCCGTGCTCGCAATGAAGACGCAGCTCGACAGGGCTGGTGTTGCCAATCAGCACGCCGCGTTGTGCCAGGCGTCCGGGGAAGCCTTCTACAACACCTCGCAGTTCCGCCTGCGCGACCTCACCTCCCGCGCGCGTCGCCAGCAGCTGAAGGCGGATTTCGAGGCTTACTTCGATGGCTTCTCCCCGAACGTCCAGGAGGTGCTGGACAAGTTCAAGTTCCGCAATCAGATCCCGACGCTGGTCGAAGCCGACGCGCTCGGATTCCTGCTCGAGAAGTTCCTCGATCCGTCCGTCAACCTCAGCCCGAAGCCCGTGCTGCATGCCGATGGCACCGTTCGTCTGCCGGGCCTCGACAACCACTCCATGGGCACGATCTTTGAGGAGCTGATCCGGCGCTTCAACGAGGAGAACAACGAGGAAGCCGGCGAGCACTTTACCCCGCGCGACGTGGTGGAGCTCATGTCCCGTCTCATCTTCATGCCGATCGCCGACGACATCCAGTCGGGCACATACCTCGTCTATGACGGGGCATGTGGCACCGGCGGCATGCTGACCGTGGCGGAAGAGACGTTCACCAGGCTCGCGACCGAACACGGCAAGGAGGTCTCGGTTCATCTGTATGGCCAGGAGGTCAACCCCGAGACCTTCGCCATCAGCAAGGCCGACCTGATCCTGAAGGGCGAGGGGCTCGAAGCCGAGAACATGAAATTCGGCTCCACGCTTTCGTCGGATGCGTTCCCGTCCCACGAGTTCGACTTCATGCTGTCGAACCCGCCCTACGGCAAATCGTGGAAGACCGACCTCGAACGCATGGGCGGGAAGAAGGACATTCGCGATCCTCGCTTCCTGATCGAACATGGCGGCGACCCCGAGTTCAGCCTGATCACCCGTTCGAGCGACGGCCAGATGGTGTTTCTGGCCAACATGCTCAGCAAGATGAAGACGGCGTCGCCCCTCGGCAGCCGCATCGCCGAAGTCCACAACGGATCGTCCCTTTTCACCGGCGACGCCGGATCAGGCGAGAGCAATGTCCGACGCTGGGTCATCGAGAATGACTGGCTGGAGGCCATCGTCGCCCTGCCGCTGAGCATCTTCTACAATACCGGCATCGCGACCTACATCTGGGTGCTCAGCAACCGCAAGGCAGAGCACCGCCGCGGCAAGGTGCAGCTCATCGACGCCACCTCCTGGTTCAGGCCGCTGCGCAAGAACCTTGGCAAGAAGAATTGCGAACTGGGGCCCGACGACCTGTCCCGAATCTGTGACGCCTTCATGCAGGGCCATGAGGACGAGACGTCGAAGATCTTCCCTAATGAGCTGCCCCCGGTTTCCCTGGACATCGCTTTGTCGGAAAGGAGATCGAGATGGACCAGCCGAGGGACCCCCAAATGAACGGGCAGGATGGAGTTGCTGTTGTTGATGCGCCTGTGGT
>Ga0075163_10000408_pt1 | contig 54907 bp, 45 predicted proteins | sample JI1023141ADNA_FD_71478 | JGI IMG/M metagenome (GOLD analysis project Ga0075163, IMG submission 71478) | Wastewater effluent complex algal communities from Wisconsin, to seasonally profile nutrient transformation and Carbon sequestration -... | ecosystem: Engineered > WWTP > Effluent > Algae... | reverse complement strand
TGACGTCAGCGGGTCACTTGCGGCGGCGGCGGCGCGACACCACCAGGCCGAGGCCGATGGCGCCGAGGCCGATGCCGACGAACGGGCCCTGGCCGTCCTGATCGCCGGTCGAGCAGCAGCCGCCGTCGTCGGAGAAGTTGCAGACGCCGGTGCCGTCGCCGGCGCCGACGTCGGCGCAGGCGAAGCCGCTCGGGCAGGTGTCGTTGGCCAGCTCGCACGGCTGCGAGCAGAACGTGTCACCGGCCTGGTTCTGGACGCAGGTGCCGCCGGCGCAGGGCACGGTCTCCGAGCAGGTCTCGCCGGTCGACACCAGGCACTCGCCCTCGACGCAGGTCTGGCCGTCGCCGCAGCCGCCGCAGTCGAACGAGACGTCGACGGTGACGGTGGCGGTGGCGCGGTTGTTGGCCAGGTCGAGCGCCTCGGCGACGATGGTGTGGCTGCCCTCGGCCAGGCGCACCGCCTGGACCGAGTAGGTCGCGCCCTCGGGCGACGAGTCGGTGCCGACGGCGACGCCGTCGATCTTGAAGGTGACCTCGGCGATGCCCGACGCGTCGGTGGCGTCGGCGGTGATCGTGAAGGTGCGGGCGATCGTGCCGGCGGTCGGCGAGGTGATCGCGACGGTCGGCGGGATGGTCTCGGTGGCGCGCAGGCCGAGGTACTGCACCAGGCGCTGGTGGGTGTTCGAGCGGTTGCCGCCGCACGAGCAGTTGGCCATCGTCTGCTGCGGGGTGGTGCCGCACTGCGAGCTCATGTCGATGAACGACTTGGGCCACGCGCCGGCCTCGGACACGCCGACGTACGACATCTCGTCGGCCGGGGTCGCGACGTGCTCGAGCGCGAGGATGTGGCCGACCTCGTGGGCGATGGTCGCGCACAGCTCGCGGTCCTGCTGCGGCACGCCGAGGTGGGTGCCCGAGAACGAGAACGCGATGCCGCGCTCGGTGACGCCGCAGAAGTTGTCGGCCGACGCGATGCCGAACAGCTGGTTGGCGCCGAAGCCGAGCTCGGTGCCGGTGCCGCCGACGACGGCCTCGACGTAGTTGCCGCTGGTGGGCTCGGTCTCGACGACGCGCACGTCGTAGCGCGCGTAGGCGTCGCGCACGCACTGGGCGATGAACGTCCAGTTGAACTGCGCGTTGATCGGCGCGATCACCGCGGTGCGCGGCTGGCCGTTGGCGCTGACCGACGTGCTGGCGGTGTTGGTCGCCGAGTTGGTGGCCGCGCTGGCGATCGAGTAGGTGCCGCCGTTCTTGTTCAGGTAGATCGTCCGGGTCGCCGCCGCGGCGGCCACCGGGCCCGGGCCGCCGGCGCGCGGGATCTGCGGGGTGCCACACTGGTGGGTCGACCGGAAGGACGACTGCTGGGCGGCGGCGGGGAGGGCCAGCGCGCCCAGGGCGAGCGTGGCGAGGACGAGGCGGGACGGGGCGATTCGCATGGGAATGACCACCAACGGTGAAGGGAACGAGCTACGAGACGCGCATCCTACCCGGTTCTTCTCCGCGCCTGTGTGACGATCCGGCGCGGCCCGATGATCCGATGCTATCCGCCGCCGATGCGCGCAGGCATCGGCAGATGCGAGGACCCAAGCGGCGCCGCTGTCGCGTTGCGGGGTTACGCGGTGCCGGTGCCGAAAACAAGACCGCCGGGCGGAGAGCCCGGCGGTCGGTTGGGGTGGTGCGCGAAGGGGGACTCGAACCCCCACGGTGTTACCCACTAGCACCTCAAGCTAGCGCGTCTACCAATTCCGCCATCCGCGCATGGATGAACGATGAGGCGGGACACGGATACCGGGCGGCGGCGCACCTGTCAAGCGCGCGGTGCACCTCGTGGCGAGATCGGGCACGGCGTCGCGGCGGGGCGCCGAGCCGGCGTCAGGGGCCGGTGACCGGGGTGACCGTGAAGCCGGCCGCGGTCAGGAGGTCGGGGACGTTGTCCGGGCCGACCAGGTGGCCGGCGCCGACCGCCACGAAGCCGCCGCCGGCGTCGGCCATGGCGACCAGGTGCGGGATCCAGCTGCGGTTGCGCGTGCCGAGCGTCGCGGTGATGAAGTCGCCGAAGCGCGCCGGGTCGCGGCCGGCGGCGATCCACAGCGTCTTGTCGTCGAACATCGCCTTGAGCGCCGCGGCGTCGCCGGCGCGGTAGGCGGTCACCATCTTGAGCGTGTCGGCCTTGGCCTCCGCGGCGTGATCGAGCAGCGCCTTGATGTCGGCCGCGGTGGCGAACGGCTCGATCGCCGCCAGCTGCGCGGCGACCGGCTCGAGGTAGACCAGCCGCTTGTCGGCGGCCTTGGCGCGCGCCAAGAGCGTCATGTCCATCGGCGCGGTCATCGGCAGGTCCTTCATCGACAGCGCCGACAGCGCGGCGAACGGCTTCATCGAGTTCATGCCGTCGGCCAGCGCCGGCCCGAGCGCCTGACGCAGCCGCTCCCAGTCGGCGTCGCCCAGCTCGGCGGCGAGGGTCTTGCCGTCGGTGCGCACCAGCAGCTGGACCGTCGCCGGATCGGACAGGTCGGTCTCCATCGCGAACGCCGGGGCGGCGTCGAGCTGGGCCAGCACCCACGGCGGCAGCTCGGTCAGCGCGTCGACGCCGACGTGGATCGTGCCCAAGAGGTACAGCGCGTGGCCGGCCTTCTCGGCGCGGAAGAAGAACGGCTTGACCTGGGTGGTCGCGGCGGCCGGCGCGGTGGCCGGCGGCGCCCAGCTGTCACCGCCGGGGGCGGGCTGCGCGGGGGCGCTCGGCGACGGCGGCGGCGCCTTCGGCGTGCTCTTGCACGCGACCAGCGCGGCGAGCGCGACGGCGGCGAGCGTGGCGGGGATGGCGAGGCGCGGACGTCCGAGACCCATGGGCTCGGCATAGCACGGCGCGCGCGGCTACAGCGCCAGCGCCCACTTCGCGCTCTTGCCGCGCACGCTGAAGCGCCGGGTCAGCCCGACCGCGAACTGCTTCTGATCGAAGCCGCCGTCGATGATCGGCAGCGTCGTCGCGGGGAGGTCGGTGGTGCCGCGGTCGCGCCACGAGAACGTCGTGTAGATGTCCCAGTCCTTGACCGCCGCGAACACCATGCCGACGGTGACGCCGAGGCGGCTGCGCGGATCGAGCGCGTCGGAGTGGACGATCGGCAGGTCGAGATCGAAGCCGAGCCAGGTCGCGAACTCGCCGCGCGGCGTGTGGAACACCAGCTCGCTCGACCCGGCCAGCCCGGCTTGCCACACCGGGTCGTCGTCGCCCATCCGCAGCCCGGTAGCGCTGGCGCCGCCGCCGTACTGGAACGCCAGGAACTCCTCGATGCGCGAGCGGTGGATCACGCCGGTGCCGACCGAGCCCCAGAAGCCGTCGTCGCCCATCGTCGGCCCGCCGCTGACGCCGGCGGCGATCGCGTTGGCCTTGCTGGTGGCGATCTTCACGCCGAGCCCGCCGCCCTGGATGAAGATGTCCTTGCGGCTGTCGGGCTGCTTGGCGAGGAGATCGACCGAGCCCGACAGCTCGATGCGGCGGCTCGCGGTCCAGCGGGTCTGCAGGCGCAACAGCGCCAGATCGGTGAAGCGGATGCGCGGCCCGTCGGGCGAGGTCGCGGCGGTGATGAAGCGCAGCTCGCCGCCGATGTTGTAGCCGGGCGGCGCCACCAGCCAGTCCTTGGCGTACGAGCGCACGTCGATCGACTGGCCCGCCGCGCTGCCGAGCGTCCGGACCTCGGACGCGTCGAACGAGGTGGTGTCGGCGGTGCTCGTCGGGGCTGCGCGGTCGTCGGTGGCGGGCGGCGCGTCCGGCGGCGCCGGCTCGTCGGCCGGCGGCGGGACCGGGGTTGGCTCGGGCGCCGGCTGATCGGCGAGCGCGAGGGTCGGCGCGAGGGCGCAGGCGGCGGCGAGCAGGGCCAGGCGAGGCGACATGGTGTGGTCCGTTCTACGTGCGATCGCGGCAAAGGATCTTGGACGCGGTGGTGTCAGCGCGCCGGCGCGGTGCGGCGCCCGGGGCTCACCCTGCGACCCACGCCTCGCTGCGCTGCCACAGCTCGGCGGCGAGCGCGGCGTCGTCGGCGAGCCGGCTCGGGCGCTTCTCCTTGGCGTCGGTGTAGTAGCGGCCGCTCACGACGTCGGCCGCGGTCGCGCAGTGGATCGACGTGCGCGCGCCGTCGGCGGTCGACTTCATGAAGCGGGTCATCAGCCAGGCGAACGGCCGCGGGATCCGGCGGCTCCAGATGTCCGACGCGATGACGCCGGGGTGGAGCGACGTGGACGTGATGGCCGGATAGCGGCGGGCCAGCTCCTTGGTGAAGAGCACGTTCGCGAGCTTCGACACGGCGTACTCCTGCATGCCGGTCACCGACGCGGTCGGCTTCTGCAGCGCGTCCCAGTCGATGCGCTTGGCCTGGTAGTGCGAGGCGCTGGCGACGTTGACGATGCGGGCGCCGGGGCGCTGCTGGAGCAGCGGCAGGAGGCGGGTGGTGAACAAGAAGTGGCCGAGGTGGTTGGTGCCGAACGCCAGCTCGAAGCCGTCCTTGGTGAGGCCGCGCGGGCCGGCCAGACCGGCGTTGTTGATCAGCACGTCGATCGGCTCGCCCTTGCCGACCAGCGCGTCGGCGCACGCCCGCACCGCGGCGAGGTCGCCGAGGTCGAGCGCGATGAAGCCGAGCCGATCGTTGCCGGTGGCGCGGGCCAGCTCGTCGAGCACGGGCCGGGTCTTGGCCTCGCTGCGCGCGGCGACGGTGAGGCGGGCGCCGCGGGCGGCCAGGGCCCGCGCGGTCTCCTTGCCGATGCCGGTGTTGGCGCCGGTGATGACGATGTGGCGATCGGCGAGCTCGGAGGTGGCCATGGCGCCAGCGTGGACGAAGTCACGCGGTGCGACAACCGCGACCGCCGCGCAACCGCACGAGATCCGTGACGAACCGAGATTGCTGCGACCAGACGCGAGGCCGCGACGACTGATCCGCATGCACCTCTTCCTTCGCCTCGCCTCCGCCAGCGCGCTGCTCCTCGCCGCGTGCGGTGACGATCCGCTGCGCTACTCCGAGCCGGTCGGCATCAACCTCAAGGCCAAGTCGGCCGACACCGTCGGCGGCGTGGTCAGCGACGAGAAGGGCATCAGCACCGAGAGCACGAACCCCTACGGCAAGTTCGTCGCCGACGCGCGCGTGCAGCTCGGCGGCAAGGATCCGGCGGAGATCGCGCTCGAGGAGCTGACGCTGACCCTGGGCGCCGGCTCGACCGGCGTCACCCGGCTCGGCGAGGTGTTCACCGGCCAGGTCGACGTGCTGTTCGTCATGAACGACACCAACAACACCGCGATCGCCGGGGGCGGCGTGATCGCGGCGACGGCCGCGGGCGGGCCCGAGGCGCTGACCGCGTCGTTCACGTCGACGACGCTGGGCGCGGCCGACCTGGCCAAGGTGATCGCCGGTAGCTTCAAGGTGGTGATCCGCGGGCCGGCGGGCGCCGACTTCGAGACCAAGGGCGCCGACGCCGACCTCCAGCTCACGCTGACCTTCGCCGCCTACGAGTAGCCGGCCCGCGGCCGCGCCGCGCCGGTCACGCCGCGGGCGGCCACGTCGCGAGCAGCCGGACCAGCGCGCGCGTGCGCTGCGCCAGGGTCGGCACCTCGATGTACTCGTCGTGGGTGTGGAAGCCCTTGCCGCGCGGGCCGAGCGCGTCGATCGCCGGCACGCCGATCGCGCTGACGGTGTTGGCGTCGGAGCCGCCGCCCTGCAGCGGCGCCTCGCCGCCGCCCAGGCCCTCGGCCAGCGCGCACGCCTCGTAGCGCGCGAGCAGCTGCGCCGACGCGGCGGTGCGCTCGAGCGGCGCGCGGCGGATGCCGCCCTCGATCGCGGTCGACGTGCCGAGCGCGGCGTCGATGGCGCGGGCCTGGGCCGCGAACGCGTCCATCAGCGCGTGGCCGTCGACGGCGTGGACGTAGCGGAAGTCGATGTCGCAGCGGGCGTGGGCCGGGACGGTGTTGGCGCTGGTGCCGCCCGACGCCATGCCGACGTTGACGGTGACGCCGCGGTCCCAGTCGGTCTGGCCCTGGGCGAAGTCGATGAAGCGCGCCAGCGCCCACAGCGCGTTGCGCCCGTCCTTGAGGTTGTTGCCGGCGTGGGCCGCGGTGCCGGTGACGGTGACCAGCACCTTGCCGGTGCCCTTGCGCTGGGTGACGATCTGATCGGTCGCGCGGCCCGACTCGAACACCAGCGCCGCGCCGGCGCCGCGCGCCAGCTCCTCGAGCAGCGGCCGCGAGTGGTTGGAGCCGGTCTCCTCGTCGGCGACCGAGCACAGCGCCAGCGGCAGGTCGGCCAGCGCGCCGACGTCGGCGAGCGCGGCGAGCGCGGTGCGGATCGTCGCGAGCCCGCCCTTCATGTCGAGCACGCCGGGGCCGCGCAGCCGATCGCCCTGGTGCTCCCACACCTCGAACGTGCCGGGCGGGAACACCGTGTCGTGGTGGCCGACCAGCACGACGCGCTGGGCCGGCGGCGCCGCGGCGAACGCCGGCGTGGTCCACACCAGGTGATCGCCCGAGCCGGCGGTCGCGACCCGGCGCGCGGTCAGGCCGGGCAGCGCGAAGCCCGCCTCGAGCAGGTCGGCGACCTGATCGCAGCCGGCCAGGTTGCCGGTGTACGAGTTGACGGCGACCCACCGCGCGAGCAGCGGCAGGAGCTCGGGGGCGCGCGCGTCGGCGGCGGCCAGGGCGCGATCGACGAGGTCGGGCATCGCGCCGCAAGGTAGCACCTCGACCGCGATCGGCGCCGCTGGTACAACGCGGCCACCATGGCACGCAGGTTCAAGGCCGCCATCATCGGCGGCAGCGGTTACGGCGCCGGCGAGATGCTGCGCCGGCTCCTCATCCACCCCGAGGTCGAGGTCGCGCGCGTCGCCTCGATCGATCACGTCGGCAAGCCGGTGTGGCACGCCCACCCGCACCTCACCGGGTTGACCGACCTGGTGTTCGAGGACCTCGCGCCCAAGGACGCAGCGCGGGGCTGCGACGTGGCGCTGCTCGCGCTGCCGCACAAGGTCACCGCGGCCAAGGTGCCCGAGCTGATCGAGCTGGGCGTGAAGATCGTCGACATGTCCGGCGACTTCCGGCTGACCGACGCGGCGGCGTACCAGAAGTTTTACGGCAACGCGCACCCGCACCCCGAGCTGCTCGGGACGTTCGTCTACGGCCTGCCCGAGCTCAACCGCGCTGCGATCAAGGCGTCGTCGCGGATCGCCTCGCCGGGCTGCTTCGCGACGACGATCGAGCTGGCGCTGTTGCCGCTGGCCAAGGCCGGCCTCCTGGCCGGCGCGACCGCCCACGTCGTCGGCATCACCGGCTCGTCGGGCTCGGGCGCCGCGCCGCAGGAGGGCACGCACCACCCGGTGCGCGCGGTCAACCTCAAGACCTACAAGCCGCTGGTCCACCAGCACACGCCGGAGATCCTGCAGGTGCTGGCGGCGGCCGGCGCCGCGGATCTCGAGCTGCGGTTCACGCCAGTGTCGGCGCCGCTGTCGCGCGGCATCTTCGTGACGGTGTACCTCGAGCTGCCGGCCGACGCGGTCGACGACAAGCGGCTGGCGGCGCTGTACGACGCTGCGTATGCGGGCGAGCCGTTCGTGCGGCGGCCGACGACCCGCCTGCCCGAGGTGGCGGCGGTGTCGGGCAGCAACTACGCCGAGGTCGGCCTCACCGTCGGCGAGCCGGCCCACGGGCGGCGCACCGTGGTGTGCTTCGCCGCGGTCGACAACCTGATCAAGGGCGGCGCCGGCCAGGCGATCCAGAACATGAACCTGGTGCTCGGCCTCGACGAGAAGCTCAGCCTCCAGGATCCGGGCGGGTGGCCGTGAGCGCGCGGCCGATCGTCGTCAAGCTCGGCGGCGAGGTGGTCGGCGGGCCGGTCGGCGCGGCGGTCGCCGCCGACGTCGCGGCGCTGGTGGCGCGCGGCGAGCGCGTGGTCGTCGTCCACGGCGGCGGCCCGCAGGCGACGACCTTGCAGAAGGCGCTCGGCATCACGCCCAACATCGTCGGCGGGCGGCGCATCACCGACGCCGCGACGCTCGACGTGATGAAGATGGTGGTGGCCGGCAAGGTCAACGTCGACCTGTGCGGCCAGCTGATGGCGGCCGGCGCGCGGCCGGTCGGCCTGCACGGCGCGTCGTCGGGCGTGGTCCGGGGCGTCAAGCGGCCGCCGCGCGTGGTGTCGGGTGGCGGCCCCGACCCGATCGACTTCGGGCTGGTCGGCGACATCACCGGCTTCGACGAGGCGCTGCTGGGGTTGCTGCTGGGCGCCGGCCACGTGCCGGTGCTGGCGTGCCTGGCGGCCGACGCCAGCGGTCAGGCGCTGAACGTCAACGCCGACATCGTCGCCAACCAGGTGGCCAGCGCGCTCGGCGCCGCGCACCTGGTGCTGGTGACGTCGACGCCGGGCGTGCTGAAGGACGTCAAGGATCCGGCGTCGCGGCTGCGCACGCTGACCGTGGCCCAGGCCAAGGCGGCGATCGCCGACGGCACGGTCTCGGGCGGGATGATCCCCAAGCTCGAGGAGTCGATCGGCGCGCTGGCCGACGGCCGGGTCGGGGCGATCCACATCGTCGGCGACGTCGGCGTCGGCGACGTGGTGAGGGAGGTCGCGGAGGCGGGCGCGGTCGGGACGGCGTTGATGGCGTAGGCCGGGATTCCCGGTTCCCGGTTCCGACTCCGGCTCCGGTTCCGGCTCCGGTTCCGGCTCCGGTTCCGGTTCCGACTCCGGTTCCGGTTCCGGCTCCGGTTCCGACTCCGGTTCCGGCTCCGGTTCCGACTCCGGCTCCGGTTCCGGCTCCGGTTCCGACTCCGGTTCCGGCTCCGACTCCGGTTCCGGTTCGTGATCCGCGCGTCAGCGGGCGGCGGCTTCGCGCTCGCGCAGCTTGTAGCGCTGGATCTTGCCGGTGGCGGTCTTGGGCAGGTCGGGCACGAACTCGATCTGCCGCGGGTACTTGTACGGCGCGAGGCGATCCTTGACGAAGGCCTTGAGGTCCGCCTCGGTGACGGTGGCGTCGGGGCGCAGCACGACGAACGCCTTGGTCTTGGTCAGGCCGTCGGCGTCGGGCACGCCGATGACGGCGGCCTCGAGCACGGCGGGGTGCAGCGTCAGCGTGGCCTCGACCTCGAACGGGCTGACGTAGACGCCGCTGACCTTGAGCATGTCGTCGGTGCGACCGCCGTAGGTGTAGGTACCGTCCGGGTTCCGGACGTACTTGTCGCCGGCCTTGGTCCACCCGCCCTGGAAGGTCTCGCGGGTGCGCGCGCGGTTGCCCCAGTACATGAGCGCGGCTGACGGGCCGTGGATGTAGAGGTCGCCGGGCTCGCCGTCGGGCACCGGCTGGCCGTCGTCGCCGCGCAGCTCGATCTCGTAGCCCGGCACCGGCCAGCCGGTGGTGCCGTAGCGGACGGCGTCGGGGCGGTTCGACAGGAAGATGTGCAGCATCTCGGTCGAGCCGATGCCGTCGACGATGTCGACGCCGAAGTGATCGCGGAAGCGTTCGCCGACCGACGCCGGCAGCGCCTCGCCGGCCGACGACACCAGCCGCAGCCGCACGGCGTCGCGCGGGGGCAGGGCGGGGTGGGCCAAGAGGCCGGCGAAGCCGGTCGGCGCGCCGAAGAACACCGTCGGCACGACGCCGTGGGCGCGCTGCGGCGCGGTGTCACCCAGCCAGCGGGCGATCGTCGCCTCGGGCGTCGGTCGCTCCGGCATCAGCACGGTGGTCGCGCCGACGCTCATCGGGAAGGTGAGCGCGTTGCCCAGGCCGTAGGCGAAGAACAGCTTCGCCGCCGAGAAGCACACGTCGCGCTCGGTCAGGCCCAGGATGCGCTTGCCGTACAGCTCGGCGGTCCAGTACGGGTTGGCGTGGGTGTGGACCGCGCCCTTGGGGCGGCCGGTCGAGCCCGACGAGTACAGCCAGAACGCCGGCTCGTCGGCGCTGGTGGCCACCGCGGCCGGGCGCGGCGGGTGCGCGGCCAGGAGCGCGTCGAGGGCGCGCTCGCCCGGGTGGAGCGGCGCCACCGGGCGGGCGACGATCACGTGGCCGACCTCGTGGTCCGCCTTGACCATCGCCGCGGCCAGGGTCGGCGTCAGCGCGCCGGCCACCACCACCGCCTGGGCCCGGCTGTGCTCGAGCAGGTAGGCCAGGTCGTCGGCGGTCACCAGCGTGTTGACCGGCACCGGCACCAGCCCCGCGTACTGCGCGCCCAGGAACGCCACCGGCCAGTCGGTGGTGTCGAGCATGAACAGCAGCACGCGCTGCTCGCGGCGCAGGCCGAGCACGCCGAACGCGGTGGCCAGGCGCTGGACCGCGTCGGTCAGCGCGCCGTAGGTCAACGCGCCGACGTCATCGACGAAGGCCAGCTTGCCCGGCCGCCGGGCGTTGGTGTCGAGCAGGTGTGCGGCGAGGTTGAAGCGCTCGCCAGGCAGCGGCACGTCGAACGGGGCGACCGCGTCGCTCACACGAAGTGCAGCCAGTGGTCGTGCTTGGCGTCGCTGCCCTTGACGATCTGGAAGAACGCGTCCTGCACGCCGAACGTCACCGGCCACTCGCCGCGGCCGATCTTGCGGTGATCGATCTCGCGGACCGGGGTGATCTCGGCGGCGGTGCCGGTCAGGAACACCTCGTCGGCGGTGTACAGCTCGTCGCGGGCGATCATCTCCTCGCGGACCTCGACGCCGCGCTCGCGCAGCAGCTGGATCGCGGTGTCGCGGGTGATGCCGGCGAGGATCGCGGCCGAGGTCGGCGGGGTGCGGACCACGCCGTTCTTGACGACGAAGATGTTCTCGCCGGTGCCCTCGGCGACGTAGCCCTGCGGGTCGAGCATCAGCGCCTCGTCGAAGCCGCTCTTGAGCGCCATGCGCTTGGCGAGCACCGACGTGACGTACTGGCCGCAGATCTTGCCCTTGTTCATGATCGCGTTGCCGTTGGCGCGGGTGAAGCCGCCGATCATGCAACGGATGCCCTTCTTCAGGCCGTCATCGCCGAGGTACGCGCCCCACTCGAAGGCGGCGATCATCGTGCGGACCGGCGGCTCGAACGAGCCGAGGCCGAGCGCGCCCGAGCCGAGGTAGATGAGCGGGCGCAGGTAGGCGAACGCCATCTTGTTGGCGCGCAGCACCTCGGCGCAGCCGGCGATCACCTGGTCGCGGGTGAACGGCACGTCCATGGTGCAGATCGCCGACGAGTCGAACAACCGGTCGATGTGCTCGCGCAGGCGGAACACCGCGGTGCGGCCGTCGGCGCGCTGGTAGGCGCGGATGCCCTCGAAGGCGCCGACCCCGTAGTGCATGGTGTGCGCCAGCATGTGATCGGTGGCGTCGTCCCACGCGACCAGCTTGCCGTCGAGCCAGATCGAGTCGACCTTCTTGATGCCCATGCCGGCTGCTTACCAACCCCAGGCAGAGCGATCAAGGCGCGCGACCGGTACAGTTCCGTCGAGGATCATCCCCACACCGGGCGCAGCGCGTCATGCGTAGGCGGTTACGCACTCGCTGGCGTGGCGCTCAACGCGTGCCTTGACACGCCGTGGTCGGCGCATTACGTAAGGCCCGGTTTTTACCCACATGCGCGATCTGTACGAAGTCCTCGGGGTAGCCCGTGATGCGAGCGCCTCCGACATCAAGAAGGCGTATCACCGGCTGGCCAAACAGCACCACCCCGACCTGAACCCCGGCAACAAGGACGCCGAGGAGAAGTTCAAGGAGGCGGCCAACGCGTACCAGGTGCTCTCCGACGAGGAGCAGCGCCAACGGTACGATCGCTTCGGCCACGAGGGGCTGCGCGGCGGGGCCGGTGGGCCCGGCGGCACCGGGTTCAACTCGGTCGACGACATCTTCTCGGCGTTCGGCGACATGTTCGGCGACTTCTTCGGTGGGCGCACCAGCGGCGGGCGGCGCCAGGCGCGCGGCGCCGACGTCCGCGTCGACTTGCAGCTGTCGTTCCCCGAGGCGGTGTGGGGCGTGACCAAGGACATCAAGGTCGCGCGCGACGTGCCGTGTGGGACGTGCGCGGGCTCGGGCGCCCGGCCGGGCACCAAGCCCGAGACCTGCGCGTCGTGCAACGGCCGCGGCCAGGTCGTGCACAGCCAGGGCTTCTTCATGGTCCAGAGCGTGTGCCCGCGCTGCCGCGGCGAGGGCAAGATCGTCCGCGAGGCGTGCACCGACTGCAACGGCCGCCGCGTGAACAGCGAGACCACGGTGCTGTCGGTGACCGTGCCGCCGGGCGTCGACGACGGTCAGACCCTGCGCCTCGCCGGCAAGGGCGAGGTCGCCCCCGGCGGTGGCACCGCCGGCCACCTGTACGTCGTGCTCCACGTCGTCGGCGACGAACGGTTCCAGCGCGAGGGCGAGGACATCCTGACCGAGGTCCCGGTGTCGTTCGTCAAGGCCGCGCTCGGCGGCGAGGTCGAGGTGCCGGTGCTCGACGACAACTGCGACGGCACCGCGGTGGTCGAGATCAAGCCGGGCACCCAGCCCGGCGATCACGTCGTCCGCAAGGGCCAGGGCATCCCGCGCGTCGGCAAGACCGGCCGCGGCGATCAGGTCGTGCGCTGGAAAGTCGAGATCCCGCACAAGCTCACCAGCAAGCAGGCCGAGCTCATGCGCGAGCTCGCCACCGAGCTGGGCGAGGACGTGAAGGGCAAGCGCGGCGGCCTGTTCAGCCGCCTGAAGAAGTAGCCGCGCGCGCCTCCGCGGCGGCGATGTTCCACGTGGGACGCCGGCGGCGATGTTCCACGTGGGACGCCGCTGGTGATGTTCCACGTGGGACGCCGGCGGCGATGTTCCACGTGGGACGCCGGCGGCGATGTTCCACGTGGGACGCCGCGGGTGATGTTCCACGTGGGACGCCGCGGGTGATGTTCCACGTGGGACGCCGGCGGCGATGTTCCACGTGGGACGCCGGCGGTGATGTTCCACGTGGGACGCCGGCAGTGATGTTCCACGTGGGACGCCGGCGGCGATGTTCCACGTGGGACGCTGGCCTGTCGGTGCTCAGCGCGGGGGCGCGAGGTCGCCGAGGTCGACGCTGAGGCCGACGTCGAGCCGGCGGCCGTAGGTGGCGAGCTGGCCGGCGGCCTGGGAACCCTGCACGGTGAGATGCACGCGATCGCCGAGGTCGATCGTGGCGCCGAGGCCGGCCGACGCGAAGGCGCCGGTCGCCTCGGCGACCGCGCCGGGGTCGTCGTCGCCGCCGCCATCGGGCGTGACGGTGACGGTTGCGGGCACGTCGCTCTCCGTGCCGGCGCCGAAGGCGGCGAACAGCGTCACGCCGCCGGTGCGCCAGCTCGGCACCAGCGCGCCCTGGAAGCGCGCGCTGAGGTCGCGGCGCGTCGCGCGATCGTCGTCGCGGCGGATCGGATGCGACTGGCCGCCGAGCTGGGCGAGCACGCCGAGGCGAAAGCCCGGGCTCACGGGCACGGAGTGGCGGAGGTCGACGGCGACGCCGTAGACGGCGTCGTCCGGGACGCCGACCGCGGCGGTCGACTCGCCGGCGAGGGTGGTGGCGTGGGCGCGCCAGCTGGCGTCGACGGCGAGCCCGACGCTGGCGTCGGCGCCGACCCGGCGGCGCAGGACGACGCCGGCCTGATCGCGGGCGACCGCGGCGCCGCTGCGGTCGGCGTCCTGGGCGGTCGGCTCGCCGGTGGTCGCGACGTATCCGGAGACCTGGCCCGCGGTCGTCAGCGGCTGGCCGTCGTAGATCGGGGCCCGCGGCGCCGCGACCAGGCCGCGCTGGCGGAACGTGTAGGGATCGGCGACGCACGCCGCCGCCACGGTCAGGCAGCCAAGCAGCAACGGTCGAATGGGCAGGCGCATGCCCCCGGCTACTTCACGCCTCGTGCCGACGCCCAAGTCGGCGACGTCACGCGGATCAGTGGTGAACGTCCACCAAGCGAGTGGCGGACTCGTCAGCTGCGACAAATCGCCCTGCCAGCGGCCTGATCGGATACTGATGGAGGATGCGCACCTCGCTGACCCGCAAGCAGTTCCTCCGCGTCGTGATCCGTGGCAGCGCGGCGGGCCTGGCCGGCGCCGGGCTGCTGGCGGCGTGCGGCGGCGACGACGGCGGCGGCACCGACGCGCCGGTGGCCAGCGGCGACTGCCTGCAGAACGGGACGACCGTCGCGATCGCGGCCAACCACGGCCACGTGCTGACGGTGCCGCTGGCCGACGTGCAGGCCGGCACGCCGCAGACCTACGACATCCGCGGCACCGCGCTACACACGCACTCGGTGACGCTGACCGCGGCGCACTTCAGCCAGCTGGCGATGAACCGCACCGTGACGATCAGCACCCAGCTCGGGGACCACATCCACAGCGTGACGATCGGCTGCGCCTGAGCGGGCGCGGCCGCGCGCGGCGGGGCGGTCAGGGGACGTGCGTGGGCCGGACGTCCACCGCCGCGAACGCCGCGTCGGCGACCGCGGCGCGCGCGCGGAGCTGGACCGCCATCCGCGCGGCGGCGAGATCGCGCGCGGCCAGCGCGGCGACCTCGGCCGGCGTGGTCGCGGCGAGCCGGGCCCGCAGCGTGGCGTCGTGCTCGGGGCCGACGCCGCGGCGGGTCAGCTCGACGAGGTGGTCGGCGGTGGTCGTGGCGCCGCGCCGCTCGGCGGTCGCCGCCGCCAGCGCGCGCTGGCGTCCGCGCACGAAGGCGGCCCGCGCCGCGGCGGCGTCGTCGCGCAGCGCGGCGATCGTGGCCAGCGCCCGCGCCAGCGCGACGCCGGCCTGGGCCTCGGCGACCGCGCCGCGGATCATCAGCGTCGCGCCGGCCCCGGCGTCGACGTAGGCGACGTCGAGGCCGTAGCTCGCGCCGATGCCGTCGCGCAGGTCGCGCAGGTCGTCGGCGAGCATCGCGACCAGCACGGCGCGCGCGGCGCCATCGACGACCGGATCCGACAGCGCGGCGAACCCGATCGTCAGCTCGGCCTGGATCGCCGCGGGCGCGTCGACCGCGAGCCACGCCGGGCCCGGCTCGGGCGCAGCGCGCGGGATCGCCGGCGGCGCGGGGGCCTCGCCGGGCGGCCACGCGCCGAACAGCGCCGCGATCTCGGCGCGCATCGCGGCGGGCGCAAAGCCGCCGCTGACGATCAGCGTCGCGCCGGTCGCGCGGTAGCGCTCCTGACGCCAGCGCGCGAGATCGTCGGCGGTCAGGGCGTCGAGCGCGTCGGCGATCGCGCGCCCCGGCCGCGCGTAGGGATGATCGACGCCGAACAGCCGCGCCCGCAGCGCGCGATCGCCGGCCGTCGCGTCGACCGCGGCGGGCCGGGCCCGCTCGGCGCGGGCGATCGCGTGCAGCCGCGCGAGGTCGGCGCGGTTGTATCGGCCCTGCTCGAGGAGCCACGCCAGGTACCAGACGTGCCAGTCACCCCACACCGCCAGGCCGCGGGCGGTGAAGGTGGTGGTGGCCTCGTCGACCTGGCTGGCCAGCGCGGTCCCGCGGCTGGTGGCGAAGCGCACCCGGGGCAGCACCGTCGGCGCGTAGACGCCATCGCGGTCCGGTCGCAGCAGCAGCGCCGCGGCGCTGGCGACGCCCGGCGGCGCGCCGGCCTCGTGGGCGGTGCCGACCGGGAACACCAACCGCGCGTCGACCAGCGGGCTGGCCGGATCCGGGGCGAGGATGACGGTCAGGCCGTTCGCGAGCTGGTAGCGCGCGGGCGACGGCGTCGCTGCGGCGGCGCGGGCCGGCACCGGCGCGGGACGATCGGCGCGCGCTGGATCGACCGCCTCGCGCCACGGCACCTGGCTGTGCGCCGCGAGCGGCGCGGTGGCGGCCACGGTGGCGGGGGTGGTCCGGGCGGTCGGCGTCAGCACGACCAGCTGGGCCTGGTCGAGGGTCGCGAGCTGGTCCAGCGCGTCGAGCTGCGCGGCCCAGCCGGCGCCGTCGTCGGCCAGCAGATCGCCGCGCGCCAGCCACGCCGCCCGGCCGTCGTCGAGCGCGTCGGCGATCCACGCGCCGCGCCGGGCGTCGTCGTCCCACGCCACCAGCGGCGCCAGCGGGCGGGGCGGGCGCCCGGCCTCGACGTCGGCGCGGAGCGATGCGACGGCGGCGGTCGCCGCGGCGGCCACCGCGGCGCGGGCGTCGGCGACGTGAGACGGCGCGGTGACCTCGACCGCCGCCACCAGCGCCGGCGCCTGGGGACCGCCGAGCTCGACGACGGTCGTGCCGAGCGCCCACGGCAGCGCCTGGGTCGCGGTCGCCAGCGCGTCGGGCAGGCGCTCGCGGAGGGCGTCGAGGCCGCGCGTCAGCGGGCCGCCGCGCGGCGGCAGCGGCAGCGCGACCAGCACCGTCGGCGACGCGACCGGCGCGGCCCGCTCGACGACCGCGCCGTGGCGCCGGGGCGGGGCCAGCGGCGGCGCGGCGATCACCGGCCGCGCCGGCACCGCGCCGATCGTGCGCGCGATCAGCGCCGCGGCGTCGGCCGGCAGCGCCCCGGTGAGGACGACCGTGGCGGCGCCCGGGACGTAGCGCTCGCGCACGAAGCGGCAGGCCTCGACCGCCGACGCGCGCGCGAGGTCGGGGCCGTCGAGCGGCTGGGCGTAGCGGTGGTCGGCGCCGTAGATCGCGATCAAGGCGTCGGTCAGCGCCGCGGTCAGCGGGGTCTGGCGCTGCGCGTGCTCGGCCAGCACCACCGCGCGCTCGCGGTCGAAGCCGGCGCTCGGCAACGCGTCGCAGCCGGCCATGCGTCGCGCCTCGAGCGCGAGCGCCGCCGCCAGCGCGGTCGGCGCGACCCGGGCGACGAAGTGGGTGCGATCGGCGGTGGTCCGCGCGCCGTGCTCGATCGCCAGCGTCGCGAGCGCGTCGCCCAGGCCGGGGCGACCGGCGTCGCCGTCGAGGAGGAACGACGCGTGCTCGGCCAGGTGCGCCAGCCCGCGGCGGTCGGGCGGATCGTCGCCGGCGCCCACCCGGTAGCGCACGTCGATGGTCACGTCCGCCGCCCCCGGGATCGCCGCGAGCGCGATCTGCGCGCCGTTGCCGAGCGCGCGTACCCGCACGTCGACCGCGAACCGCTCGGCACGTGCGTCGGCGCGCAGCGGCCCGAACCGCGGCTCGCGGGCCCAGCGCGCGCAGCCCGTCGCGGCGGCGATCGTCGCGGCGACGATCGTCGCGGCCACCGCGACCACCGCCCTCCTCGTCGCGCACCCGGTCGCCCGCCGTCGCACCCGGCGCCTCGGAGCCTGTGAGTCTTTCGGGTTGCGCACCGGTCGACGCGTCGGGAGTTTGGCGTCCTGGGGGGAGGCTCGATCCCGGCTTCGCCGGGGGCGAGGGGGGCTCGGCGACGAGCCCCCTGCAACTCAGTTCATCTCGGCGCGCTCGGCCAGGACCTCGAGCACCTCGTCGACGAAGTCGTCGGGCGGCACGAACTCGTAGTGCTCCTCGGTCTCGCGGGTCGGCAGCGTGCGCAGCGCGCCGTCCTTCCACCAGTACAGGTTGGGCGAGATCGCGCCGGGGCCCTCGGCGTGCAGGCTGGCCGCCATCACCACCATCGCGTCGAGCGCGCGCAGCGCGCTGCCGTCGATGATCGGGTGCCACACCAGCGTGTGGCGGTTGGGCACGGCGCAGATGACGCCCAGCGGCGGCTCGTCGGTGACGAAGTCGTTGAGCAGGAGCAGGTTGGACGCGACGAAGTAGCTGTCGCCGGTCATCGCCCGCACGATCGCGCCGCCGACGTCGATCTCCTCGATCGCCGCGCGCTGCTCGGTGCGCCGCTGGTTGGCCAGGGCCTGGTAGTACAGCTCGTCGGCCGACACGCCCCAGCGCGGCAGCGTGTCGGCGGTGACCGTGACGACGTTCGACGGCAGGTCGTAGCAGAGCACCGCCGTCAGATCGTCGGCGACGTCGTGCAGCACGAACTGGTCGGCGCCCTCGACGAAGGTGTCGCGCGAGTACAGCCGCAGCCGCAGCACCGGGCGCGCCGCGGCCAGATCGCCGCCGAGCTGCCCGGCCAGCGCGCGATCGCTGCGGCCGGCGACCAGCGCGTCGAAGTGCGAGGCGATCACCTCGGCGTAGGTGTCGGGCGGCGAGGCGTGGCACAGCTGCGCGAGGTTGGTCAGCCCCAGCGCCTCGTCCTCGTCGCCGCCCCACCGGCCCCACAGCACGGCGTCGTCGACGCGGTACGGGTGGCCGCGCCGCGCCAGCTCGCCGATCAGCGCGCGCGCGAACGCGTACCACTCGTCGGCGCTCATGAAGCGCGCCCAGGCGGGGCGCGCCGCGGGATCGAGGCCGGGCACCATCAGTCGACGAACAGCGCGGTGGTGGTCATCACGTCGGCGCGCGCGGTGAAGGTGGGCACGCCGCGATCGAGCGCGGCGCACTGCGCGGTGCGGAACGCCGGGAACGCCGGCCGGCCCATCACCAGCGCGCCCAGCATCGCCAGCGTCGGCTCGTGGCCGACCACCGCGACCGCGAGGCCGCGCGCCGCCAGCGCGTCGATCGCGCGCCGCGGGTGGCAGCCCGGCGCGAGCGCGGCGTCGATGGCGATCGGGCCGAGGTAGTCGAGGCCGGCCGCCAACAGCTCGGCGGTCTGCACCGCGCGCGGCAGCGGCGAGCTGACGATCGCGTCGAGCTCGACCCGCTCGTCGCGCAGCAGCCGGGCCAGCCCGCGGGCGTGCTCGCGACCGCGCGCCGACAGCCAGCGGTCGGCGTCGGTGCCGGCGACGTCCTCGGGGACCGCCTCGGCGTGTCGGACCAGGTAGAGCTTCACGAGGACGATCGAGCATCCCGCCACCGGGGCGGGCTGTCAACGCGCGGCGACCGTCACGGCGCCGGCAGGATCGCCGGCGGAATCTGGTTGGGCATCGGCGGCACGCCGCCGCCCTCGATCCACGTGTAGACGAAGTAGCTGCCGAGCACGCGCTTCGAGTAGTTGCGGGCCTGATCGTCGACGATCGCCTCGATGAACTCGTCGGCGGGCCAGGTGCCGCGCAGCTTGAGCCAGCGCTTCACCGCGCCCTCGCCGGCGTTGTACGACGGCGGCACCAGGTGGATGAAGCCCTTCCACTGGTTCACCAGGAAGCCGAGGAAGCGGGCGCCGATCGTGACGTTCTTCTCGGGGTCCTTGAGGTTCTCGCGGGTCGGCGCGATGCCGGTGCCCTTGGCGAACCGGGTCGCGGTCGAGTTGATCATCTGGGTCAGGCCGATCGCGTTGGCGTACGACTCGAGCGTCGGCGTGAACGCGCTCTCCTCGCGGACGATGCCCTGCTCGAGCGCGACCGGCGCGCCGTTCTTGTCGGCGTGCTCCTTCAGCAGCGCGTAGAACGCCGGCGGGTAGGCGATGCGCCAGCGCGCGCGGTTGGCGCCGATCGGCCACTGCCGCTTGTAGTCGAGGATGTGCCAGCGGGTCGGCCAGTGCGACGCGCTGTAGCGGCCGGCCTTGTCGTAGAGCCAGGCCAGCGCCCACAGCTGCTCGACGCGATCCGGATCGTCGACCTTCTTCTTGTCGGTCGGCGGCGCCAGGCCGATGCCGCGCAGCTCGGCCTCGGCCGGATCGCCGAGGCCCAGGCGGATCAGCTCGACGGCGCGGGCGAACGCCGGCGTGGCGTAGGCGGCGCGCGGCTGGAAGCGGAACGCCGGCGCCGCGGCGTCGTAGCCGGGCGGATCGGTCGTGATGTCCTTCATCAGCGCGGCGAAGCGGGTGGCGTCGACCTCGCGGATGCGGTTGAGCGCCAGCATCGCGTAGTAGGTGACCGGGTAGGTGCGCACCGCGTCGGTCCACGCCGCGAGCGCCTCGGCGGTGCGGCCGCGGCGCAGCTCGGCCCGGCCGATCCAGTACTGCGGCTGGCCCTCGGCCCAGTAGTTGTCGTCGATCGGCACCGCGGCGATCTGCTGCCGCCAGTAGCCGATGGCCTTGGCGTCGTCGCTGGCGCGGAAGGCGCGCCAGCCCAGCCGCCACAGCGCCTCGGCGCGCATGTCGCCGGCGGGGAACTTGACCGGCAGCGCCTCGAGCGCGGCGGTGACCTTGGCGTCGTCGCCGAGGTCGGCCCACTCCTCGGCCTCGCGCAGGAGCGCGTCGTCGGCGTAGCTGTTGGCGGGGTCGGCGGCGGCGGCGGCGCGGTAGCGATCGATCGACGTCGCGTGATCGCCGTTGTACGCGTACGAGCGGCCGGCCTGGTACGCCGAGCGCACGGTGAGATCCTTGTCGCCCGCGGCGGTGCACGCGGCGATCGCCTCGTCGAACCGCGGCGCGGCCTCCTTGCGGTTGCGGGCCTTGAACAGGCTCTGGGCCCGGTGGTAGCTCGCGACGCAGGTGTCGGCCGGCGTGCGATCGGGCGCGGTCAGCGCGTCGGCGTAGGCCGCCTCCGACTCGGGGTTGCGCATGCCGTCGAACAGCGCCTTGGCGCGGGTGAGGCGCTCGGCGATCGTCAGCGGCGGCTGCGCGGCGCCGGCCTTGGCCAGCGCGTCGAGCCGCGCGGTGGCCTTGGTGGTCCACGACGACAGCGGATCGTCGACGGTGATCGCCCGGTACAGCGCGGCCGCGTCGGGGCCCGCGTCGTGCGCGGCCTCGAGCGCCTCGGCGCGGCGGAACCGCGCCTCCGAGCGGCGGATGCCGTCGGGGCGCCGGGCCAGGTAGTCGCCGTAGTGCGCGGCGATCGCGGCCGGATCGCCGGCGGCGCGCAGCAGATCGCCGACCAGCAGCTCGGCGTCGGCGCCGACGATGCTCGCGCGATCGACGCCGCGCGCCAGATCGAGCGCGCGGGCGGTGTCGTGCGCGAAGTAGCGGGCCCGCGCCTCTTGATAGCCGAGGTAGTCGGCCAGCAGCGGCAGCGACGCGCGGGCGCCGCCGAACGCGTCGGCGGCGGCCTGCCAGCGCCCGAGCTCGGCGAGCGCGACGCCCGACAGCGCCAGCGCGCGGCCGCGCTCGGCGGGATCGGCGGCGGCCAGCGCCAGCGCGCTGAACGCGCTGGCGGCGGTGGCCCAGTCCTCCCGGGCCAGCGCGGCGGCGGCCGTCGAGCCGGCGAAGTACGGCGCGCCCATGTCCTCGGTCAGCGCCGCGGTGGGCGGGCCGGGCGGCGGCGCGTCGATCGCCACGCCGGCGTCGACGCCGGTCGCGGCGACCGCGGGGCCCGGCGGCGGGACGTGGCTGCGGTGGCGCCCGGCGTCGTCCCCCGAGCACGCCGCCGCCCACGCGAATACACCGACGAGGAACCGGGCCTTGGACATGATCGGACCCTAACAACGCCGATCGCCACCGGCAAATTCCGGGGCCGGGCGACGGCGGACCGGTGCTTGGCCGTCGTGCGGTCGAGCAACAGGTCGGCGCACCGGGCGTCTCGCGTCGCGGGGGGAGGCTCGATCCCGGCTTTGCCGGGATCGAGGGGGGCTCGGCGACGAGCCCCCTGAAACTCAGTCGTGGCCGTGGCCCTTGCCGTGGCCCTTGCCGTGGCCCTTGCCCTTGCCGGGCCCGTCGTGGCCGTCGCGATCGTCGTCCTTGGCGTCCTTGCCCCACAGCTCGACCTGGGCCTTGCCGCCGCCGGGCAGGTTGCCGTAGCGGAACTCGACCTTCTTGATGAAGCGCGCGTCGCCCGGCAGATCGATCACGCGCGAGGTGGCGTTGGGGCCGAACACCAGCCGCAGGTTCGGCGAGAACGTCGTGCCGTCGCCGAACTCGACGACCATGTCGAACATCTCGAGCGCCGAGTGCTCGACGACGACGGCGAGCGCCTTGTAGCGGCGCTTGCCCTTGCCGACCTTGATCGTGTCGCGATCGACGCGGCCCTCGACCCAGCGCTCGCCGAGCTTGTCCCAGTCGCTCGAGCGATCGAAGCGCTTGTCGCCGCGATCATCGTCGCGCACCGGCGGGGGCGGGGGCGGGGGCGGCGGCGGCGGCGGCGCGGGGGGCGGCGCGACCACCACCACCGGCGGGGGCGGGGGCGGGGGCGGCGGCGGGGCCGGCGTGGGGGCGGGGGCCGGCGTCGGCGTCGGGCTCGCCACCACCGGGCCGGGCGTCGGGCCGGGCGGCGGGCCCATCGGCCCCGCCGGCTGGGTGTGGACCGTGCAGGCCGCGGCCAGGGAGACGAGCAGGAAGGACAGGGTACGCAGGTGCGCCATGGCCGCGACTGTACCGCGCGCAGCGGCGCCGACCACCGGCGTGACCGTCGATGATAGAGTGCGGAGATGGTCCTCGATCGATCGCCCCTGGGGTGGGTGTGCGTGGCCGCCGCGCTGGCGATCGCCGGGTGTCGCAAGAGCTCGTCCGAGCGCGCGGCCCCGAGCGCGCCGCCCGCTGCCGCACCGGCCGACGCGCGCCCCGGCGACGCCGCCGCCGCCAAGCCCGTCCCGCCGACGCCGCTGACCAAGCGCGACACCAAGCCGGGCGCCGCGGCGCTCGGGCGCAACGCGCTCCTGCCGCTCGGCGACCTCGCCGCCAAGCCGCCGGCCGCCGCGCGCGGCCGCTTCGTCTTGCGCTACGACGGCGCCGACAGCCCGACCCGCGCCAGCGTGCGCAAGGCCGGCGTGCTCGAGCAGATCATCCCGCAGCTCAACCAGAGCCTGCGTCTGCCGCGCGACATCGCGGTGGTCTACGCGCCGTGCGACGAGATCAACGCGTTCTACGATCCCGACGCGGTCACGATCACGATGTGCGACGAGTACGTCGACTATTACGGCGAGCTGTTCGCCGAGTACCCGGCCGACGAGCGCCAGCCGGCGATCCTCGGCGCGGTGGCGTCGACGTTCCTCCACGAGGCCGGCCACGCGCTGATCCACCAGCTGGCGCTGCCGACGGTCGGCCGCGAGGAGGACGTCGCCGATCAGCTGTCGACGGTGATCCTGGTCGCCAGCGGCGACGCCGGCAACGCGCTGGCGCTCGACGGCGCCTACGCGTTCATCGCCGAGTCCGAGGGCGAGGTCGACGACACGCCGTACTGGGACGAGCACGCGCTCAACGAGCAGCGCTTCTACAACACGGTGTGCCTGATCTACGGCTCGGATCCCGAGGGCTGGGACGACCTGGTCGGCGAGGACGACCTGCCCGAGGAGCGGGCCGAGCAGTGCCCCGACGAGTACGCGCAGATCTCGACGAGCTGGAACCGCCTGCTGGCGCCGTTCCTGACGGTGCCGACGGTGCGGGTCAAGCTCGAGGCGAAGTAGCCCCTGCTCGCCGGCCCGGGGTGAGGAGTGGTGCGCGATTCGATCGAGCGCCGAACGACGCGCCAGGCATCTCGCGTCTTGGGAGGGGGCCCCGTCGGGGCATGACCCGACGGGGGAGGGCGTGGCGACACGCCCTCTTGGGAACTCGCGCGGTTGCCCGCGCCCGGCGGCTGGCGCACGATGCGCGCATGAAGCACGGCATCGCGCGGACGACCGATGGGATGTTGATCGAGGTGGAGTTCGATGATCACGTGGCCGAGCGCTGCGCGTCGTCGTCGCAGGCCAAGGCGATCGGCGTCGCGTACGACGGCCTGCAGGCCGTGCTCGAGAAGATCGCCAGCCCGTTCATCGCCACCTACCGGACGCTGTCGACCAACGTCGAGCTGGCCGAGGCCGAGATCAAGCTGGGCCTGGCGTTCGAGGCCGAGGGCGGGATCATCCTGGTGAAGTCCAAGGGCAGCGCCAACCTCGAGGTGACGCTCAAGCTCAAGCCGGTGCGCCCGGCGCCGTGACCGACTGGACCCGCCACGTCGTCCTGATCACCAGCGGCGACGGCAAGCGCCACGGCTCGGGCTTCGTGGCGCGGCGCGCCGGCGTGGTCGCGCACGTCGTGACGTGCGCCCACGTCGTGAGCGATCTGGGCGACGCGGCGCTCGAGGCCAACGGCCGCCCGGCCAAGGTGCTGTGGGACGGCACCAAGGACGGCATCGACCTCGCGGTGCTCGCGGCCGAGGGCCTCAGCGAGGAGCCGTTGACGCTGACCCGGCGCGCGGCCCCTGGCGACGCGGTGGTGGCGGTCGGGTTCACCCAGGTCGATCGCGGCCGGCGCGCCACCGCGTGCGCGGCGACGATCCGCGAGGCGACCCAGCTCACCTACGATCCGGCCAAGGTGGTCAAGAAGCACGCCGGCTGGCTGCTGACCGTCGACGGCGACGGCGTGACCGACGGCTTCTCCGGTGGGCCGGTGGTGGCCGCCGACACCGGCCTGGTGATCGGCGTGCTCGGCCTGCGCGGCAAGGGCACCGCCGACGCGATCGCGATCGGCAACCTCGCGGCGTGGAAGGACGCGCCGCCGGCGATCAGCGGCCTGTCCGACGAGGTGGCCCGGCTCAAGCGCTCGAGCTTCCGCGCCCGCGCGCTGGCGTTCGTGCTCGGCGCGGCGCTCGCCGCGGCGGTGGCGGTGATCGCGACCCGGCGCGAGCGGCCGATGACGATCACGCCGCCGCCGGTGTGGACCGGCGACGTCTTCGGCGGCACCACCGCGCCCGAGGACGTGATCGTCAGCGCCGCGGCCGGCTGGCAGCGCAGCCGGCTGCAATACAAGGCCGGCGACAAGGTGTGCCTCGAGCCGAGCGGCCAGGTGTCGGTGTCGCATCCCGACGTCGAGCATCTCGCCGACGTGTGGCGGGCGCTGCTGGTCAAGCACGCCGCCGCCGGCAGCAAGCTCGCCGCCAAGCGGCCGCAGTACCCGCCGCCGGTCCTGACCGAGTACAACCGCTTCCAGTTCGCGTGGGCCGGGCCCGAGGGGCAGGCCGGGCGCGACGGCCTGTTCGACGAGTGCCGGCTGGCGCCCGCCGATGGCTGGGGCGCGCTCTTGATGGTCGAGCTGCGCGAGCTGGGTTACCCCAACCTCGAGGTGCGCGATCCGCTGCAGCTGTTGGTCGAGGATCAGCGCGCGGTCGCCGACGTGCGGGTGCTCGGCGGGCGCCGCGAGGTCACGTTCACCAGCGACGCGTACCTCGCGTTCATGGTCAACGACGCGGTGCTGTCGCCGCGCCACGGCGCCGCGCACCCGCTGTGCGTCGAGCCCGAGGCCGCGCTGGCCGCGGCGCGCCGCGCGCTGGCCAACGACCTGGGCCACCAGCTCGGCGCGGTGACAGCGCCGCTGCTGCCGTTCCTCGACAACGCCGGCGAGTTTCGGGTGCGGATCAAGAAGGGCGCGTGCGCGCCGATCAACGTGCTGCGGACCCGCGCGGTGCCGTGACCCGCGGGCTCACCAGCTCGGCAGCTGGCCGAGCAGGCCGCCGGCGCCGGCCAGCGAGCCCTGGTGGGTGACGTCGACGGTGAGATCGCCGATCTGCGTCGAGAAGTGCAGCCGCGCGGTGAGCCGGTAGCTGCGCTCGCCGCGGGCGATCGCGGCGGCGGCGTCGTAGGCGGTCGCGAGGTCGATGCGCAGCGCGGTCGACACCGGCGCCGAGCCCTTGGCCGGGATGGTCTGGCTGGCCTCGATCCGGCCGCGCACCGCGGCGGCGCCGCCGATCGCGAGCTCCCAGTCGATGCCGGCCAGCGGCACGCCGAACGCGTTGGGGTTCATGACGTCGAGATCGAGCCGGCCCTCGAGGCTGGTCAGCGACGCGGTGCCGAGCGACGCCGACCGCACGGTGGCCGTCGGCTTCTCGACCGGCGACATGATGAAGCAGGCGGCCAGCGGGGCGACGACGAGCAGGATCGCGAGGCGGTAGGCGAGGCGCATGGCCGTGGGTACAGCAAGGACCGGGCCCACGCGGCCCGCGGCGCGATTTCGGGGGCTTGCCGGTGCGGGCGGGGCGCGCGTGAACCCGGCTTCACGCGCCGGCGATGTCAGATCGCGGCAGTAGCGTCCGCCACCGTGCGCATCCTCGGGATCGATCCCGGCAGCCGCGTGTGTGGCTACGGCGTCATCGACGTCGTCGGCCCCGACCTGTCGTACGTCGAGTGCGGCGTGCTGACCGCGCCCGAGGATCACCCGTTCGAGGCCCGGCTGGGTGAGATCGCCCGCGGCCTGGGCGAGGTGCTCGACGAGCTGGCGCCGGCGGTGGTCGCGGTCGAGGACGTGTTCGCGCGGGTCAACCTGCGCACCGCGCTGGCGCTGGCGCAGGCCCGCGGCATGGCCCTGGCGGTGGTGGGCTTGCGCGGCCTGGCCGTGGCGTCGTATCCCGCGCCCCAGGTGAAGAAGATGATCACGGGCCGCGGCCGCGCCGGCAAGGAGCAGGTCGCCCACATGGTGGCCGCGCTGGTGAAGCTGCGCACCCCGCCGCGCGCCGACGCCGCCGACGCGCTGGCGCTGGCGATCGCCCACGCGCGCGCGGTGGTGGCCGAAGCCACCGCGCCGCGGATGGTCTCGGCGGTGCGGCCGGCGCCGAGCCGGGCCGGAGGTGCCGCGTGATCGGCCAGCTCCGCGGCACGCTGGCGGCGCGGCTCGCCAACAACCACGTGATCGTCGACTGCGGCGGCGTCGGCTACGAGGTCGCGTGCTCGGGCTACACGCTGGCGGCGCTGCCCGAGCTCGAGCAGCCGGTGACGCTGCGGGTGTTCACCCACGCCCAGGAGAACAAGATCGCGCTGTACGGGTTCGCGACCGCGCCCGAGCGCGAGCTGTTCGATCACCTGATCACCGTGAAGAACGTCGGCCCGTCGACGGCGATGGCGATCCTGTCGGGCGGCGCCGAGCCGCGGATGATCGCCGAGCTGATCGCCAAGGAAGACACCGCGGGCCTCACCAGGATCAAGGGCGTCGGCAAGAAGACCGCCGAGCTGCTGGTGGTCGAGCTGCGCGAGAAGTGCGAGCTGTTGCTCTTGTCGTGGAACGCCGCCGGCGTGCCGCGCGCGGTGGGGTTGCCGGCCGGCGCCCGGGCGGCGCGGCACCCGATGCTCGCCGAGGTGGCGGCGGCGCTGGTCGGGCTGGGCTGGAAGCCCGTCGAGGCCGAGCAGGCGGTGGCCGAGCTGGTGGTCGGCCCCGGGATCACCCTCGAGACCCTGGTGCGCGCGGCGCTGCGCAACATGCCGCGGTAGAACTACGGCCCATGGCGCGCAAGGTCCACGTCGACGGCCCCGAGCCCGCACCCGCGGCGGACGAGCGGCCGATCGCGCCGGTCGAGCAGGCCAGCGAGCGCGCCTGGCAGGCCCAGCTACGCCCGCGCACCTTCGACGACTACATCGGCCAGCGCGAGCTGATCGACAACCTGCGGGTCAGCGTGCGCGCGGCCCGCGAGCGCGGCTGGCCGCTCGATCACTTCTTGTTCGCCGGGCCGCCGGGCCTGGGCAAGACCACGCTGGCCAACGTGATCGCCAACGAGCTGGGCGTGAACCTGGTGGTCACCAGCGGCCCGGCGATCGATCACAAGGGCATGCTGGCGTCGCTCCTGACCTCGCTCGGCGAGCGCGACGCGCTGTTCATCGACGAGATCCACCGCCTGTCGCCGGTGGTCGAGGAGAACCTCTACCCGGCGATGGAGGACTTCCGCTTCGATCTGTTCATCGGCGACGGCCCCCACGCCAAGGCGATGACGATCCAGCTGCCGCGCTTCACGCTGCTCGGCGCGACCACCCGCATGGGCCTCCTGTCGGCGCCGCTGCTCGACCGCTTCGGCTTCCACTGGCAGCTCCGCTACTACGACCTCGCCGACATGACGGCGATCGTCCGCCGCAGCGCCCGCCTGATCGCGATCTCGGTCGACGACGGCGGCGCGGTCGAGATCGCGCGCCGCGCCCGCGGCACGCCGCGCATCGCCAACCGGCTGCTGCGCCGCGTCCGCGACTTCGCCGCCGTCGAGGGCGACGGCACGATCACCGCTGGCGTCGCCGCGGGCGCGCTCGATCGCCTCGCCGTCGATCACGCCGGCCTCGACACCCTCGACCGCGGCTACCTCACCGTCGTCTGCGAGCGCTTCGATGGCGGCCCGGTCGGCATCGAGGCCATCGCCGCCTCGCTCTCCGAGGAGCGCGGCACGCTCGAGGAGGTCGTCGAGCCCTTCCTCCTGCAGGTCGGCTTCATCGCCCGCACCCCGCGCGGCCGCGTCGCCACCGCCGCCGGCTACGCCCACATCGGCCTCACCGCCCCCGCCAAGGCCCCTACCGGCGGCGGCCCCCAGGGCCGCCTCTTCTAGCCCCCGCCTCGCGCACCGCGCTCGTCACACCCCCGCCTCGCCGCACCGCCCTGCGCATCACAGGCACGCGCGCGCGCCTCTCTCCCAGTCGTCGCGAGCGCAGGGAGGCCAGAGGGTCTCGCGGCCCGCGTAAATTCCACTGCCCGGTGGTGGTGCCACGGTCGGTCGTGGTGCGGCACTCCCTCTTCGATCGCAGTCGGGCCCTCTGCACCGCGGGCCAAGGGACCCTTCTGGTCTCCCCAAGCGACCCCGATCTCCCCCCGCTCCACCATCGCCCGCGCGCCACATCCCGCGCCCGCGCCCGCGCCCGCGCCCGCGCCCGCGCCCGCGAGCCTTCAGTACAACCGATGCAGATGACTCCCCGCGTAGTAGCGCGCCAGGATCTCGGCGTGCGACTTCCCCGCCGCCGCCAGGCCGATCGCGCCGACTTGATCCATGCCCACGCCGTGACCGAAGCCCGCCCCGCGGAACACGAACGCCGTCGGCGCGTCCGCCGGGCCCTTCCCGCTGACCACGAACAGCGTCGACTTCAGCCCGCCCAGCAACCGCCGCAGGTGGAGGTCGCCCTCCGCCACGACCGTCCCCTTCGCGCCGACGATGCGCAGCGCGCCGATCCGCCCGCCGCGCGACCGCTTCACCGGCTCGAGCGATCGGACCGCGCCGACCTTCGGGTACTCCGCCGCGATCCGCTTGGTCAGCTCCGCCGCGTCGACCTCGACCGTCCAGCGGAAGTGCTTCTTGCCCCACGCCGTCGCGCCGCTCGGGAACTTGTCGGGCGGCGCCGCCAGGAACGCCTCGAGGTTCGCCTCGTCGAGCGTCGCGAACGCCTCGGCCAGCTTCGGATCGGTGGTGTCGACCTTGCCGCGCAGCGACGGATCGGGCGCGCCGCCCCAGATCCAGTCGTTGTCCTCGGGGTGGCCGCCCGCCGACGCGCTGTAGCGCGCGTCGACCAGGCCGCCGCCGTCGCGCAGCATCACCACGCCGCGGGTCTTGTCGACCGCGCGGGTCGTGCGCGGGTGCTCCTTGCCGGCGCCCGCGTAGACCTGGCAGGCCTGCGTCGAGCAGAGCAGGTAGGGCTCGGTCAGCGGGCGGTGGCCGATCTTGGCCAAGAGCTCGGTGCGCGCCGCGATCGCCTGGGCCTCGAGCGCCGCGTCGGGCGCGTCGGCGAAGATCTCGGCCGGCACCAGCCCGGCCAGCAGCTTGTCCTCGGGCACGGCGTTGACCGCGGTCAGCTTGCCGTCGGACCCGAGCGTCACGTAGACCGCGCCCCAGTAGCGGCGGTCCTCCTTGCCGGTGGTGAGCTGCGAGCCGCCGGCGTTGGTCGGCACGTCGGTGACCGTGATGGTGTCGCCGGCGCGGCTCGGCCGCAGCCAGATCACCGCCGGGTTGGTCAGCGTCGTGCCACCCGCGGTGGCGACGATCGTGCCGCGCGGTCGGCGCACCAGCTCGGCGTGGACGCTGGTCGCGACCTGGTGCTTGTCGGCGATCGCGCGCGCGCGGGCCGCGCCCTTGCCCGGGCCGACCGGATCGATCGCCACCACCACCTCGCGGGTGTCGATGATCTCGCCGTCGACCGCGAACAGCGTGCCCAGCTCGAACGCGTGGGGATCGAAGCCGCGGGCCTTCCACGCGGCGGTCGCAGCCGCGACGCCGGTGGGATCGTCGGGACCGAGTCGCTCGATCACCGTCCACTCGCGGATCTCGGCGGGCGCCGCGTCCTTGGCGGTCACCGTCCACGTGGTGGCGCCGGCGACGGTCGTCGCGCTGCCGCCGACGCCGTCGGGGATCACCGTCAGGCCGCCGGGCGCGGCCAGCGTGATCTGGTCGCGACCGCCGACGATCTGCACCGTCACCAGCGGCAGGCCGTCGTCGGTGAAGGTGAACCGCGACGAGTACAGGATGCGTAGCTTGTCGGTGGTCGAGGTCTCGTCGGCACGGGCCGCCGTCGCGACGGCGACCAGGGCCAGGGCGATCGCGGGCAGGCGCATCCCGCGAGGCTAGGGAAGGCCGGCCCGCGGGGCAAAAAACTCGCATGTACGCGGCGTGCACGGTCGCGGCGGTGGCGGCCGCGGGCGCGAGCGAATCCGGGCCATTGCGGGCGGCGCGCGGCGTGCATTTCCCGTGGCGATGCGCCTTCGCCTATTCCTCGCGCTCGGGATCACGCTCGTCGCCTGCGGCGGCAGCGACACCACGCCGACCGTCGACGCGGCCATCGGCTCCGACGGGCGGCCGGTCGCCGGCCGGTTGTTGCCGATGGCGGTCGGCGACAGCTGGACCTACGCGGTCACGCCGACCGGCATGCCGACCGTGCAGAAGACGTCCACCGTCCAGGCGTTCGAGGACGTCGGCGGCAGCAAGGCCGGCGTCATGGCGTTCCGGGTGCGCACCGAGAAGGTCGACGGCGCCACCGTGAGCTGGCAGGCCGACACCGGCACCGCGATCGTGCGCCACCGCGAGCAGGTCTTCGACCTGACCCAGACGATGACCTCCGAGCAGTACTACACGCCGAGCAAGCTGCGCGTCGACGACGCCCACCTCACCGCCGGCGCGACCTGGGTCGACACGTACACCGAGGAGTCGCGCAACGTCGGGACCGGCGTGGTCACGCCGATCGCCAAGTCCGAGACCTGGACCGTCGAGGCCGCCGCCGAGCTGGTGACCGTGCCGGCCGGCACCTTCGTCTGCGTGCGGCTGCGGCGCACCGGCGCGGCCGGCGCGGCCGACAAGCGCTACTGGTTCTCGCCCGGCGTCGGCAAGATCAAGGAGGCCAGCGTCGACTCGATCGAGGAGCTGTCGAGTTATACGCTGCGCTGAGCGATCGGCGCCGGGACGTCGACCCGCACGATGAAGTGCAGGTTGGCGAAGTTGATCACGAAGTGCGCGAGGATCGCGCCGCCCAGATCGCCGGTGGCCGACGTCATCGCGCCGAACGCCAGCCCCATGCCGAGCGCCCACGCGGTCCACACCAGGTGGCGGCGCTTGGGCCCGACGTGGAGCGCGGCGAACAGCACCGCCTGCGGGATCAGCCCGAGCCACGGGCCCAGCGCGCCGCGGAACAGCAGCTCCTCGCCGATCGAGCTGGCCACCGCGAGCAGCAGGATCTCGCGGGCCGGGACGTCGCCCAGCATCGCGCGGAAGTCGCGGTGCATCGTGCGCGCCCACGCGGTGCGCGCGACCGCCACCCGGCTGGCGAGCACCACCGCCAGCGCCAGCGCGAAGCCGAGCACGAGCGACGCGCCCAGCCACCAGGCCGGGCGGCCCTCGTCGAGGCGGTAGATGTCGGCGTCGCCGCGGCCGGCCGAGACCAGCACCGCCAGGATCGCCATCCCGCCGTACAGACCGAGGATCATGGTCGCCCGGCTGTGCGGCGGTTCGCGCTGGCCGAGCATCGACCTGTCACTATGCAACAGGGGGCCGCGAGGTGGCGAGGCGCCCAGGCGCCCCTCCCTATGACGCACTGCAAGAAAGCTCTGGTCAGGCCGGTTCGACCTGCGTAGCATCCGGCGGCATGAGGGGACTTCTCGCCGCGCTCGGCGTCACGGCCTGCGCGTGTGCTGCGTACGAACCCGAGCCGGTGCCCGCGGTGGTGCGGGCGCGCTTCGATCCCGACGCCAAGGTGATCCCGATGCCGTCGGACGCGCTGCGCGACGACGCGGCCGGGCGCCTCGACATCCCGATCGACGCCGACACCAGCCCCGCCGAGGCCGAGCTGTACGGCTACCTGAACACGCTCGACGGCTGGTCGAGCGCGTCGGCGGCGACGGTCGACTTCTCGGGGCCGATCGCGCCGGCGACGGTGACGCCCGAGACGGTGCAGGTGTGGCAGTGGGGGCCGACCCCGAGCCGGGTCGAGGACGTCCGGGTGAGCGTCGCCGACGACGAGCAGCGGATCACCATCGACGCGCCGCGCGCGGGCTGGGCGCGTGGCGGGCAGTACTTCGTCGTGGTGCGCGGCGGGGCCGCCGGCGTCGAGGGCAAGACCGGCGACCCGGTGATCGCCGACGCCGCGTTCTACTTCTTGCGCCAGACCACGCCGCTCGACGACCCCGCGCACAACCGCGCGTTCCCCGGCGACACCTACGCCGAGCGCGCCGACAACGCGCACAAGCTCGAGGTCATCCGCGGCGAGCTGGCGCCGATGTTCGAGCACCTCGCGGCGCGAGGGCTGCCGCGCGCCGAGATCGCGGCGCTGTGGCGGTTCACGATCACCACGCGCAGCGAGCTGGCGATGGACAAGCCGTCGCAGCGCATGCCGATCCCGATCCAGCTCTTGATCGATCCCGCGACCGGCAAGGTCGACCTGCCGCTGGCGCCGTGGGACACGCCGGTCGAGGTCGAGGCCAAGACCCGGCTGCGCGCCTACGACGGCTTCGCCACCAGCGCCAACTTGCTGTTCGAGCTGACCGCGCCGGTCGAGGCGGCGTCGGTCAACGGCACCACCGTCGAGCTGTGGCGCACCGACGGCCCGCCGACCCGGGTGCCGGCGACGGCGCGGGTGATGGCCGACGGCGTCCACGTGATCGTCACGCCCGATCAGCTGCCGCTGCCGGAGCGCGCCGCGTTCGCGGTGGTCGTCACCGATGGCGTGCGCGATCGCGACGGCCGCGCGATCGTCGCGATGCCGGCCGGCGCGCTGCTCAAGGCCCAGGCGCCGATCGTCGCGGCCGGGGCGTCGACCGTCGACGTGGTGCCGCTGGTCGACGCGGTCCGCCTCGAGGACGCGCGCGGCCGGCTGGGCGCGCTCCTGGCCGATCGCGGTCGCGACCACGTGGTCGCCGCCTGGCCGTTCGTGACCCAGACCATCGCGCCGCGCCTCGACGGGCTGGCGGCGACGGCGGCGCGGCTCGGCGTGTCGCCGCAGCCGGCCGACCTGACGTTCAAGACGCCGGGGCAGGCGCTGCTCGACTTCCCGCTGGCCGTCACGTCGCTGCTCAACGTCGAGCGCGTCGCCTACGGGACGCTGCCGATGCCGGTGTTCCTCGACGATCACACCCGGGCCTGGCGCGAGGACGGCGGCCACCGCGTCGATCCGGTGGCGTTCACGATGACCGTGCCGCGCGGGCTGACCGCCGGCCAGCCGGTGCCGGTGGTGGTGTTCGGCCACGGCGTCATGACCGAGCGGCGGTTCGTGCTGGCGATCGGCGACGCGCTGGCGGCCAAGGGCTTCGCCGCGATCGCGATCGACCTGCCGTACCACGGCACCCGCACGCAGTGCATCGCCGGCGGCCCCATCTCGGTGGTCGACCCGCGCACCGGCGACCTGACCTCGCTGCCGCCGTGCCAGGCCGGCACGACCTGCAACGACGTCGGGCGCTGCGTCGACGGCAGCGGCGCCGGCAACCGGCTGTCGATGTGGCCGGTGCTGAACTACCCGGTGGCGTCGGGCGCGGCGTTCCTGGAGATCGAGCACATCGCCAACACCAAGGACCACTTCGATCAAGCGGTGATCGAGCTGTCGGCGCTGATCCGCGCGCTCGGCGAGGGCGACTGGCGGCCGGTGCTGGGCGCGCCGATCGATCGCGATCGCATCTACTACGCCGGGCAGTCGCTGGGCGGCATCCTCGGTGCGACGCTCTTGGCGACCCAGCCGACGGTGCGCCGCGCGGTGCTCAACGTGCCGGGCGCGGACCTGGTCGACATGTTCGCGGCGTCGACGGTGTTCGGGCCGCAGGTCACCGGCTTCTTCACCCGCCAGGGCATCGCCGCCGACGGCTTCGAGGCCGAGCGGTTCCTCGACGTGGCGCGGTGGATCGTCGACGCGGTCGATCCGCAGAACCTCGGCGCCGCGACCGGCGCGCGGGCGCTGATGCTGCAGATGGGCACGCTCGACTTCATCATCCCCAACCCCTACACGCGCACGCTCGAGCGCGTGACCGGCGCGCCGCGGCGCGACTACGTCGCCGAGCACGCGTTCCTGGTGATCCCGATCGAGCCCGAGTTCGGGCGCGGCGGCCGCGAGCTGGCCGGGTTCCTCGACGGGAGCTTCGCGCCATGAGGGCCCTGGCGATCGCGATCGTGCTGGCGCCCGCGGCCGCCCACGCCGGCGGCTTCGCGGTGCCCGAGCAGTCCATCACCGCGGCGGGCACCGGCGGCGCCGGCGCGGCGCGCGACGACGAGGCCGGCGCGGCGTGGACCAACCCGGCGGCGCTGGCCGACGGCGGCGGCTGGCGCGTCGGCGTCGGCGTGGTCGCCGCGCGACCCGCGGTCGAGGGCGCGGCGATGGACGGCAGCTGGCACGCGCGCACCGAGGGCGCGTGGGCGACGCCGCCGCACCTCGACCTCGCGTGGAGCCGCGGCGCGTGGACCGCGGGCGTGGCGATCGGCGTGCCGTTCGGCGGCGGCGTCGCCTGGCCCGCCGACTGGGCCGGCCGGTTCGAGATCGTCTCGAGCCAGCTGCTCGACGGGCGGATCGCGCCGTTCGTCGGCGCGCGCGTCGGCGCGTGGCGGCTGGCCGCGGGGCCCCACGTCGATCGGGTGCGCCTGACCGTGGCGCGGCAGCTCGACTTCATCGACGCCGAGGGCGAGGCGGTGGTCGACGTCGCCGGCACCGGCGTCGGCGGCCACGCCGCGGCGTGGTGGTCGCAGGGCGCGCTGGCGATCGGCGCGACGTACAAGAGCCGCACCCGCGTGGCGATGACCGGCGGCGCCGACTTCGAGACGCCGCCCGAGTTCAGCGGCGCGGCGCCCGACCAGCGCGCGCGCGCGTCGATCACGCTGCCCGATCGGCTGGCGCTGGGGGCGGCGTGGCGGCGCGGGCCGTGGCGCGCGCTGGCCGACGTCGAGGTGACGCTGTGGGGCACGTACGATCAGCTGACGATCGACTTCGCCGACGCGGCCACCCGCGACGTCCACCAGCAGAACGCGTGGCACACCACCACCGCGGTGCGCGCCGGCGGCGAGTACGCGCTGGGCGCGACGACGACGCTGCGGGTCGGCGCCGCGATCGATCCGTCGCCGGCGCCGGCGGGGACGCTGTCGCCGGTCGCGCCCGACGGGCTGCGCTGGTCGCTCACCGCGGGCGGTTCGGCGCGGGTCGCGCGCGGCGTGATGGTCGATGGCTTCGCCGAGTACCTGCGGGTCGCGGCGCGCACGACGACCAGCGTCGAGACCATGCCCGCGCGCTACCAGGGCTGGGCCGTGCTGTTCGGCGCCGGCGTGCGCTGGGGCGCGCGGTAGCGCTGGGCGCGCGCAGGGAATCTGGCAGAGTGGGCGGGTTGTCGCCCGGACTCTGGTACATGGCCGCGGCCGCGCTGGCGTTCTCGGTGATGAGCGTGCTGGTGAAGGAGGCGTCGCAGACGCTGCCGAGCGCGCAGGTGGTGCTGGCGCGCGCGGTGGTGACGCTGGCGCTGTCGGCGGTGATGGTGGCGCGGCTGCGGCGCACGGCGGGCGTGTCGCCGTGGGGGCGGCGGCGGTGGGCGCTGGCGAGCCGCGGCGCGTTCGGGTTCGCGGCGCTCGGCTGCTACTACTGGACGCTCGGGCGACTGCCGCTGGCCGAGGCGACGATGATCCAGCAGAGCTCGCCGATCTGGGGCGCGGTGCTGGCGTACGCGGTGCTCGGCGAGGTGGTCGGCCGCGGCACGGCGGTGGCGCTGGCGCTCGGCTTCGTCGGCGTGGCGCTGGTGGCGCAGCCCAGCGGCCACGGCGCGTCGGCGATCGCGATCGCGGTGGCGATCGCCGGCGCGCTGATGTCGGCGGCGGCGCTGGTGACGGTGCGGCAGCTCGCGGCGACCGAGCACCCGCTGGTGATCGTCTTCTACTTCCCGCTGGTCGCGCTGCCGGCGGCGCTCGCGTGGGCGGCGCCGCAGCTGGTGTGGCCGACGGCGCGCGAGTGGGCGCTGCTGGTCGGCGTCGGCGCGGCGACGCAGGCGGCGCAGGTGTGCATGACGTACGGCATGGCGCGCGAGCCGGCGGCGCGGGCGATGGCGGTGGGGTATCTGCAGGTCGCGTTCGCTGTTGTCTGGGGCGTCGCGCTGTTCGGTGAGACGCCGGCGCTGACGACGTGGCTGGGGGCGGGGTTGATCGTGGGCGGGACGGCGGCGATGGCGGGACGGCGCAGCGGGCGGGGGTGAGGCGGCCCGGAGCCGGTTCCGGTTTCCGGCGACGGTTTCGGTTCCGGTTCCGGCTCCGGCTCCGGCTCCGGTTCCGGCGACGGTTCCGGTTCCGGCTCCGGCTCCGGCTCCGGCTCCGGTTCCGGCTCCGGCTCCGGCTCCGGTTCCGGTTCCGGCTCCGGGTCCGGCTCCGGTTCCGGCTCCGGTTCCGGCTCCGGCTCCGGTTCCGGTTCCGGTTCCGGCTCCGGTTCCGGCTCCGGTTCCGGCTCCGGTTCCGGCTCCGGTTCCGGCTCCGGGTCCGGCTCCGGGTCCGGTTCCGGCTCCGGCGACGGAGCCGGCGCCGGTGTCCGTGCCGGCGACGGTGCCGGTGCCGGTCCCCCTCGATTCCTTTGTGCAGCAACGATTCCTCCGTGGTGGGTGTGCCCCTCGCGGCCCCCGCGCACGTCCTGCGCCGCGCGCGCAGGTGGCGACGGCGGTGTGGGGAGCGGCGGGGGAGGAGCGCGCGGCACAGGACCTGCGCGTCGGGCCGCGGACGGGGCGAACACCCACCACGGAGGAGACGTTATGCTGGATGCACAGAAGGTCGCGATGGAGTTGATCGAGGGGCTGCGGGAGATCGTCGCGCGGGTCCGCACCGGATCACCGGACCTGGCCGACCAGATGCGGCGCGCCGCGACGTCGGTCGCGCTGAACGTCGCCGAAGGCACGCGGCGGCAGGGCCGGGACAAGAAGCGCGTGTACCGGATCGCCGCGGCGGAGGCGCAGGAGCTGAAGGCGGCGCTGGCGGTCGCGGCGGCCTGGGGCGACGTCGACGCCGAGCGGATCGCCGCGGTGCTCGCGCTCGCCGAGCGACTCGGCGCGATGACCTATCGCCTCGCGCAGTAGCCCGGCGCGCCGGTGCGCCGGTGCGCCGGCTCCGGCTCCGGCTCCGGCTCCGGCTCCGGTTCCGGCTCCGGCTCCGGCTCCGGCTCCGGCTCCGGCTCCGGCTCCGGTTCCGGCTCCGGCTCCGGCTCCGGCTCCGGTTCCGGCTCCGGCTCCGGCTCCGGCTCCGGCTCCGGCTCCGGCTCCGGCTCCGGTTCCGGTTCCGGTTCCGGTGTCCGGACGTCGGACGAGTCGTCCGGAACGCGGACGAAGCGGCGGGCGCGGTGGCCCGCCGCGGGCGGGGCTCAGCGGCGCGGGTGCTGGAGCCGGTAGAGCATGGCGCCGAGGCGGTCGGCGAGGGCGAGGGCGGGCGCGGTGGCGTCGTCGGCGACGTAGCGCCAGCGCCGCGCGACGTGGAGCGCCGCGGCGGTCTCGGCGCACTCGGCGGCGGCGACGCGGAACCGCATGGCGCGGTCGCGGCCGTCGCGGCGCCAGGCCTCGGCGGTGTTGAGCGCGGCGCTGGTGGCGGCGCGCCTGAGCTGGCTGGCCAGATCCGGATCCGCGATCCGGATCTCGGCGACGAGGGGGACGAGGCTGGTGATGAGCTCGAGGGCGACGCTGCTTGCTTCACACATGATGTTCCTCCGGGTGAGTGGCTCTCACCCCGTCCGCGGCCCGACGCGCAGGGCCTGTGCCGCGCGCTCTTCCCCCGCTGCTCCCCACACCGTCGTCGCTCCCGGCGCGCGCGGCACAGGGCGTGCGCGGGGGCCGCGAGGGGTGAGCCACTCACCCGGAGGCACACCATGAAGCGCTCGAGCTCCTCACCACCCTGTCTACCGGCTCCGGCTCCGGCTCCGGTTCCGGCTCCGGCTCCGGCTCCGGCTCCGGCTCCGGTTCCGGCTCCGGCTCCGGTTCCGGCTCCGGCTCCGGCTCCGGCTCCGGTTCCGGCTCCGGCTCCGGCTCCGGTTCCGGCTCCGGCTCCGGCTCCGGTTCCGGTTCCGGCTCCGGCTCCGGGTCCGGCTCCGGCTCCGGCTCCGGTTCCGGCTCCGGCTCCGGTTCCGGTTCCGGCTCCCGGCGTCGGCGAGATTCCGCGCAACCGTGGGGCGGGGTGGTCGATAGCTGGCGCGTGTGGCCCTGGGTTCGGTTGTCGACGATGGCGGTGGCGGCGGTGGCGGGCGTGGTGGCGGCGCGGGCGGCGCCGCTGCCGGCGGCGGCGTGGCTGGCGGTGGCGGCGGTGGCGGCGGCGGCGTGGCGGGGGCGGCGGGGGTGGCGGTTGGTGGCGGCGATCGCGGGGGTGGCGGCGGCGCTGGCGGCGCGCGAGGGTGCGCGGCGGGGGACGCCCGACGGTGTCGACGATCGCGGCGTCGACGTGATCGAGGGGTGGGTCGCGGGGCCGCGGACGGCGCTGCCGGGCGCGACGGCGATGGTGGTCGAGGCGGCGATCGGCCCGGTGTGGGTGACGGTCGATGGCGCGCCGGCGGTGTGGCCCGGCGATCGGGTGCGGGTGACCGGGCGGCTGCGCGCGCCGCGCGGGTTCCGCAACCCGGGCAGCCCCGATCGCGCGCAGGTGGCGCGGGACCGCGGCGTGCGGTGGGAGCTGCGGGCGAGCGCGATCGCGGTGCTCGCCGCGGGCGATCGTGCGAGCGGGTGGCGCTGGCCGATGCAGGTGGCGCGCGCGGCGACGGTGGCGATCGCGCGGCGCGGCGGCGATCCGGTGGGCAACGCGCTGGTGCGCGCGGTGGTGGTCGGCGATCGCAGCGGCGTGCCGCCGGCCACCGACGACGCGTGGCGCGCGGCCGGCGTCTACCACGCGCTCAGCGTCAGCGGGCTGCACCTCGCGGTGGTGGCGCTGGCGGCGTTCGTGGCGCTGACCTGGCTGGGCGCGGCGATCGGGCCGCTGGCGCGGCGGGTGGCGCCGCGCCGCGCGGCGGCGGCGTGCGCGCTGCCGATCGCGATCGGGTACACGCTCGTCACCGGCGGCCAGGTCGCGACGGTGCGCGCGCTGGTGGTGGTGGTCGTGATGCTGGTCGGCGAGCTCGTCGAGCGCCGGGCGCGGCTGGGCGACGCGCTGGGGCTGGCGGCGCTGGCGGCGATCGCGTGGCGGCCGTCGGTGGTGTGGGACCCGGCGTTCGAGCTGTCGTTCGTCGCGGCGATCACGCTGGCGGCGGTCGCGGCCGCGCCGCACCTCGACGACGCGCCGCCGCGCTGGCGCCGCGCGCTGGCGTGGCTGGGCCAGGCGATCCGCGCGTCGTGGTGCGTGACGGTCGCGACCGCGCCGATCACGGCGTGGCACTTCGGGCAGGTGTCGTTCGGCGGCGTGATCGGCAACCTGATCGTCGGGCCGGCGTTCGAGCTGGTGACGTTGCCGCTGGCGGTGGTCGGCACCGCGCTGGCGCTGGCGGCGCCGGCGGTCGGCGGCGTGGTGCTCGACGCCGCGATCGCGATGGCCGGGTGGATCGCGTGGGCCGTCGCGCGGCTCGCGCCGCTGACCCCGACCTTGCGGGTGCGCGCGCCGACGCCGCTCGAGCTGGCCGCGTGCGCGGCGCTGTACCTGGCGTGGCTCGCGGCGCGCCGCGGCGTCTGGCGGCGCGCGGTGGCCGTGGTGACGCTGGCGGCGATCGCGACGCTGGCCGGGTCGTGGCGCGCGCACCGGCCGGGGCGCGGGGGCGACGCGCTGACGGCGACGTTCCTCGACGTCGGCCAGGGCGACGCGGCGGTGCTGGAGTTCCCCGACGGGCAGGTCTGGTTGATCGACGCCGGCGGCGCGCCCGGCACCGGCGGCGCGGCGCAGCTGGCGCCGGGGCGCGCGGTGGCCGCGTTCCTGCGCGCCCGCGGCATCGCGGCCATCGACGTCGCGGTGGTGAGCCACCCGCACCCCGATCACTACCTCGGCCTGATCGCGGTGGCGGCCGAGGTGCCGATCCGCGCGCTGTGGATGGCGGCGCCGGCGGCGCGCGACGACGACGATCCGATGGCCGGCGCCGGACCGGGCCGTCGCTCGTTCGCGGCGGTGGCGGCGGCGCTGGCGTCGACCGGCACCCGGATCGTCACGCCCCGCCTCGCGCCGCTGACGGTCGGCGACGTCACCGTCGAGGTGCTGGCGCCGGGCGCGCGCGGCTCGGGCGCGGTCGCGACCGGCGATCCGGTGTGGACGGTCAACGACAGCTCGCTGGTGCTGCGCGTGACCCGCGCCGGCCAGGCGCTGCTGTTCGCGGGTGACGTCGAGGAGGAGGGCGAGGCGGCGCTGATCGCCGACGGCGCGGTGGCGGCGACGGTGGTGAAGGTGCCGCACCACGGCAGCCCGACGTCGTCGAGCCCCGGGCTGGTCGCGGCGACGCATCCGCGCTGGGCGATCGTGTCGCTGGGCCGCGGCAACCGGTTCGGGTTCCCCGCGCCGGCGGTGATCGCGCGGTGGCGCGCGGTCGGGGCCCGGGTGCTGCGCACCGACGAGGTCGGCGCGATCACCGTGACCGTCGATCGGGCCGGCCGGGTGGCGGTAGCGACGTTCGATCCGCCCCCGCCGGCGGCGCCGCCGGACGAGACCTCGCCACCGGGCGAGACGCCGCCGCCGCCGCGGGTGATAATGGCGCCGTGACCGATCTCGGCTCCGCGGCTGCCTCTGCGTTCGACCGGTACGAGCAGCACCTGATCGCCGGCGGCGAGCTGTTGCGGCAGAGCCGCCTCGACGAAGCGCAGAAGGAGCTGCTGGCGGCGCTCGACTTCGACGCCGACGGCCAGAAGGCGCTGGCGCTGCTCGGGCTGGCGTACTTCCGCGCCGGCAAGTTCGCCGAGGCGCTGCCGGTGTACCGCCGGCTGGTCGGGCTGTCGGCGCTCGACGCCTCGCATCAGCTCAACCTCGGCCTGGTGCTGCTCAAGCTCGGCGATGCCAGCGCCGCGGCGGCGGCCCTCGAGCGCAGCCGCGACATCGATCCCAGCCAGGGCCGCGCGGTCAGCTACCTCGGCCTCGCCTACGCCCGCGGCGGGCGCTTCGCCGAGGCGTACCAGGCGTTCTTGCAGGCCGGGCAGCGCGACCTGGCCCGCGAGATCGCCGACAACCTCACCGAGCAAGAGCGCCTGGCCATCGAGCGCGCCCACGCGCGCGGCCGCGCCGCGCCGGCGCCGGTCGATCCGACCACCGCGTCGACGCGCTTCGTGTCGACGCCGCCCGCCGAGGAGCCGGCCGCCGAGGCGGCGCCCGCCGAGGCGGCGCCCGCGGTGGCGGCGTCTGCGCCCGCCGAGACGTCCGCGGCGCCCGCGCCGGTCGAGGCCGCGCCTGCGGCCGCCGAGGAGCCTGCGGCCGCGGCCCCCGCGTCGGCGGCCCCGACGCCCAACGAGGAGCCGGCCGCGGCGCCCGCCGCCGAGGCGGCCCCGGCGCGCGCCACAACCGCCGACGACGACGCCTTCGACGCGCTCGAGCGGGTCGACGCGCCGGCGGCGCCGCCGGCCGAGCCGGCCGCGGTCGAGGACGGCGCCGTGCTCGAGGTCGCGTCGGCCGTCGAGTCGGCGCCGGTGCCGATCGTCGCCCCGCCGCCGCCCCGGCCGCGCCTGGGGGCGCGCCGCTCCGCTCCGCCGCCGCCGCCGAAGTCGTCGCCGGGGCTCATCGTGCCGAGCGGCGACGACCTCGACGCGATCGTCGACGAGGTCGATCACGGCGCGATCTCTCGCGCGGTCGCCGAGGCCGCGCCGTCGGCGCAGCGCGGCGCGGCGCGGGTCGCCGCCGGGCACCGCCCGCCGCAGCCGCTGTCGGAGTTCGCGACCACCCGGCTGGTGCGGCTCGAGGACGGCGACGAGCCGTTCGAGATCAGCGCCGGCGGCGTGCTGATCGTCCGCGTCCGCGACAAGATGTTCAGCCGCACCGAGGGCGTCGACGTCACGGGCGGCGAGCTCGACTACGAGCCGGCGCAGCGCCGCTCGCGCGGCCAGAGCCGCACCGAGCCGTTCGCCACCGGCGGCCGCGCGATGTTCCAGGTGACGGGGCAGGGCCACCTGCTTGCCGCGCCGCTCGGCGGCCAGTTCACCGCGGTCACGCTCGACGACGACATCTTCTACCTGCGCGAGGACCTGGTGTTCGCGTTCGAGCCGGTGCTGCGCTGGGAGAACGGGCACGTGCCGGGCTCGCGCGAGCGGATCCCGATGGTGCAGTTCCGCGGCAGCGGCGCGGTCGCGTTCCGCACCGAGCGGCCGCTGCTGTCGGTCAAGCTGGCGCAGGATCGGGTGCTGTACGTCGACGCGACCGCGCTGGCCGGCTGGATCGGCCGGGTGGTGCCGCGCGCCGTGACCCCGGCCGACGGCGGGCCCGGCTCGGAGCTGTTCGTCGAGTGCACCGGCGAGGGCGTCGTGCTGGTCGAAGAAGAGCAGGCGCCCGCACCGTGATAACCCGAGGGGCTTTCGCAAAGCCCCTCCCCCACAAGACGTGGGGCCCCCACCCGAAACGCGAGACCCGAGCACCCCGCACAAGCACGACTAGATGCGCTAGACGTAGCGCACCGATGTCCGCGCTCGCGCTCACGCCGATCGCCGCCGCCGCGCGCCTGGCCGGGCGCCCGGGCCGGGTGCTGTGCCACGCGGCGGTCGACGTCACCGGCGAGCGCGGCTCGGTGGTGGCCGCCGATCCGCACGCGGCGTTGACGGTGTGGCCCGATCGGATCGAGCGCCGCACCGCGGCCGGCGTCACCGTCGAGCGCGGCGATCCGATCGCGGCGATCGATCGCTTCCTCGCCGCCCACGCGGGCGGGCTCACCGACGGCGGGCCGCGGCGCCCGCGGGTGCTCGGCTACCTCGGCTACGATCTGGGCCGCGCCATCGAGCGCGTCGGCCCACGCCCGCCGGGGCCGGCGCTCCCCGACGCGTGGCTCGCGGCGTACCCGGCGGTGGCGTGGTGGCCGGGCGCGGCCACCGTCGGCCAGGTGATCGGCGACGACCCCGCCGCGATCGCGGCGCTCGCCGCGGCGCTGGCCGCCGGCCCGACGACGCCTGGCGCGCCGCCGCGGCTCGGGCCGCTGACGGCGGATCACGACGGCGCGCACCACGCGCGCGGCGTCGCGGCGATCCGCGACTACATCGAGCGCGGCGACGTCTACCAGGTGAACCTGGCGCGGCGCCTGACCGCGCCGATCGTCGCCGCCGGCGACCCGCTGGCGATCTACGCCGCGCTCTGCGCGGTGGCGCCCGCGGCCTACGGTGGGCTGCTCGAGGCCGACGGCGTGACCGTGGTGTCGGGATCGCCCGAGTGCTTCCTCGGGCGCGCCGGCGACCGCCTGCTGACCATGCCGATCAAGGGCACCCGCCGGCGCACCGGCGCGGCCGCCGCCGATCGCGCGGCCGCCGCCGACCTGCAGGACCACCCGAAGGACGCGGCCGAGCACCTGATGATCGTCGATCTCGAGCGCAACGATCTGGGGCGGATCGCGGCGCTCGGCTCGGTCGCCGTCGACGAGCTCGGCGCGGTGGTCGAGCTGCCGGCGCTCTACCACAAGGTGTCGACGGTGTCGGCGACGCCGCGGCCCGCGACGACCTGGGCGGAGCTCCTGCGCGCGACGTTCCCCGGCGGCTCGATCACCGGCGCGCCCAAGATCCGCGCGATGCAGATCATCGACGAGCTCGAGCCGGTGGCGCGCGGCCCCTACTGCGGCGCGCTCGGGTGGTTCGGCAGCGGCGGCGGGCTCGACCTGGCGATCGCGATCCGGATCGCGACGATCACCGACGCCGCGCTGGCGGTGCACGTCGGCGGCGGCATCGTCGCCGACAGCGATCCCGCCGCGGAGCTGGCCGAGACCGAGGACAAGGCCGCCGGCTGGCGCGCCGCGCTGGCCGCGCTCGGGGCTACGGGCTCAGCCGACCGCGGATGAACGTCAGCGCGTCGGCGGCGACCGGCACGCCGCTCAGCGACACGGTGTGGCCGGCGCCGTCGCCGCCATCGAGCTGGTAGCTGCCCGGCGGCAGGTCGAGCACCAGCGCCACGCCGGCCGGGCCGGTGCCGCCGCCCGCGGTCCACGCGCCGCCGCTGCGATCGTAGAACGGGCCGGTCACGCCGCCGGCCGGCAGATCGAGCGTCACGCCGGCCGCCGGCGTCCCGACGCTGGTGTCGACGTACAGCGCGATCGCGCCGTTGCCCGGCGCGACCACCGTGCCGGTGGCGGCGACCGTCGCGTCCCACGCCGCCCGCGTCGGCACCGGGGCGTGGACCACCGCGCCGGCGTTGGCGACCGGCACCACCGCGCGCGTCAGCGTGGCGGCGCCGCTGCCGACGTCGAGGATCACCACCGCGCCCGCCGCCGCCAGCGTGAACCGCCCGCTGGCGTCCGAGGTGGCGCCGGTCGGGTCGCCCAGCGCGCGAACCAGCACGCCGGCCGCCGCCGCGACCGCCGGGCACGCGTCGGGCGCGCGCAGATCGGCGACGACGCACACCACGCCCGTGAGATCGCCGGTGCCGCCGTCGAGGTCGCCGCCGTCGGGGCGCGCCGCGTCGACCTGCTGGCCGCTCGATCCCGTGCCGCCACCCGGCGGGCGCACCACCCAGTCGTCGTCGGGGGCGGCGCACGCGACCGCCGCCACCAGCGGCAGCATCGTCAGCGCGATCATCTTCATGGGGTGATCATGCCCGCTCCGGAGCCGGCCGTCGATCGCCGTGCGCCGCCGCACGTCCGCGCCGTGCGCCGCCGTGGCATAGTCGCCGCCGTGGACGACGGGGTCAGTCGTGAAGCGATGCACCTGCAGCTCGAGCGCTGGCAGGCGCGCGCCGAACTCGCCGTGGCGCGGCGCGCCGGGCGCGACCTCGATGAGCTCGACGCGCAGATCGACGAGCTCGAGCGTGAGCTGGCGCGCGCCGAGCTGCGCCACGCGCGCATGCGCGCCCTCGCGGCCCGCCTCGCGCTCGCGGACGTCGAGGTCGACCTGCTGTGGTGGGTCGTGGCCGCGGCCAGCGAGCCCGCGGTGCTGCGCGCGAGCGAGACCCTCGGTGGCAGCCGCGCGCGCCGCGGGGCCACGCTGGCGCTGTTCGCCGAGGTCGCGGCGATCGCGCCCGAGGTCGCGCGCGAGCTGGCGCTGCAGCTCGCCCGCGGCCATCGGCTGATCGCGTCGGGGCTGGTGCGGCAGGCCGACGACGACGTCAGCGCCGCGTCGCCGCTGACGCCGACGCCGCGGCTGATGGCGTACCTCGCCGGCGACGACGTGCCCGAGCCGCCGATCGAGCGGATCGCGATCGAGCGGTCGACCCGCGATCGCTTCGTCTACGACGTCGAGCAGCTGACGACGCTGCGCTCGCTGGTCGACCTGCTCGCGCCGACGGCGCGGGTGTTGCTGGCGATCGAGGGGCCGGCCCGCACGGGGCGCCGGCATGCGGTCGCGTTCGCCGCCGGGCGGCCGGTGCTGTCGCTCGATCTCGATCGGCTGGGCAACCGGCCGGCCGCCGTCGGCGCGGCGCTGCGGGCGTTGCGCCGCGAGCTGGCGCTCGTCGACGCGGTGCCGGTGCTGGCCAACGTCACGATCGATCGGGTCGCGGCCGCCGAGACCTTCGCGATGCTGGCGGCGTTCGTCGAGGAGACCGCCGGGCCGCTGGTCCTGACCACGCGGCTGCACGCGCTCGATCTCGGCTCGGCGCGGCCGGTGGTGCGGGTGACGTGGACCGCCCCCGACGTCGCGGCGCGGGCCACGCTGTGGCGGCAGGCGCTGGGCGCCGACGCCGACCTCGGCCCGGGTGGGCTCGAGCAGCTCGCCCACCGCTACCGGCTCGGCCCGGGTGGCATCGCGCGCGCGGTGGCGTCGACCCGGATCGCGCGCCCGGCCACGCCCGACTCACGGCTCACGCTCCCCGAGTTGGTCGGCGGCGTCCGCCACAACATCGCCGAGGGGCTGGCCGGGGTCGCGACCCGCGTCGACGTCACCCAGTCGTGGGCCGACCTGGTCCTGGCGGAGGACACGCTCGATCAGGTCAACGGCCTGGTGGCGCGGCTCCGCCACGGCCACCAGGTCCTCGACGGCTGGGGCTACCGCGAGAAGCTGGCGCGCGGCGCCGGCGTCGCGGCGCTGTTCTCGGGGCCGCCGGGCACCGGCAAGACGATGGTCGCCGGCCTGATCGCGCGCGAGCTCGATCTCGAGCTGTACCAGGTCGACCTCAGCCAGGTGGTGAGCAAGTGGGTCGGCGAGACCGAGAAGCAGCTGGCGCGGGTGTTCGACGCGGCCGAGGCCGGCCACGCGCTGCTGCTCTTCGACGAGGCCGACGCGCTGTTCGGCCAGCGCTCCACCGAGACCCGCGGCGCGGTCGACCGCTACGCCAACCTCGAGGTGAACTTCCTGCTGCAGCGGATCGAGGCGTTCGGCGGCGTGACGATCCTCACCACCAACCTCGACGCCGCGATCGACAAGGCGCTCAAGCGCCGCCTGGCCGGCCACGTGGTGTTCGCCGCGCCCGACGACGACGAGCGCGCGACGCTGTGGCAACGGTGCAGCCGGACCGCGACGGCACCCCTGGGGGGTGATCACGACTACGACGAACTGGCGATGATGTTCCCGACGATGAGCGGCGCGAACATCCGCAACGCCGCGATCGCGGCCGCGTTCTTCGCCGCCCGCGACGGCGCCAGCGCCATCGGGCAGGAGCACCTCGAGCGCGCCGGCCGGGTGGAGTACCGCAGCATGGGGTTCCTGCTGGCCGATCGGAGTCGCCCGCAGGGAAGGAATCTTAGGTAGAACTCGTATCTCGTCTGGCAGGTAGGAACTCGTCAAAGGTCGTGGAGGCCGCCATGGACTACGAAGACAGCCGCGTCGCCGCCGAGGCCTTCGCCGCCGAGGGCGCGAGTGAGCAACAGCCCGCTCCCGCTCATGATCACGACGCCGAGCACGACGCCGATCAGGGCGCCGAGCACGCGTCGCCGGCCCACGCCGAGCCCGATCGCGAGGGTGCGGTCGACGGCGGTCAGCACAAGGATCGCGACGCCAAGGTCATCAAGGGCGGCAAGCACCGCAAGGTCGACCTGTCGCTCGGGACCCAGGTCGGCCCCGACGGCAAGCCGACCGGCGCCCCCGGTGAACACAAGGAGGGCAAGGTCGCCGACGCCGACAAGGTGTCGATCATCGCCGGCGTCGGCAGCGAGCTCGAGGTGGCGCCGGGCGCGACGCCGACCGAGGACGAGCTGTTCACCCGGGGCAGCGGCCAGAAGGTGAGCAAGCGCAGCGGCACCACGGCGACGCCCAACGTGTCGCCGGCGATGGTGCCCGATCAGCTGTACATCGATGGCGCGCCCCACGCCGAGGACGTCCGCCAGGGCGGGCTGGGCGATTGCTACTTCATGTCGTGCCTGCTGGGGCTGACCCAGAACGACCCCGGCAAGCTCACCTCGGTCATGACGATGGCCAGCGGCGACGTCGGGGTGACCTTCCAGCGCTTCGACGCCAAGAGCGGCGCGTACAAGCACGTCACGATCCACACCGGCAACTCGCTCTTGACCAAGAAGAGCAAGAAGGGCCACGTGTCGCTGGTCGGCGCGCGCATGCGCATCGCCGACAAGGCCAAGCGCACCCAGTACTGGGCCGAGGTCCACGGCGGTACCGTCGAGATCCACCGCCGCGACCTGTACGAGACCGCGCTGTGGGCGCCGATGATGGAGAAGGCCTACGCCGACTTCACCCAGAAGTACGGCAACGACGGCCAGGGCGTCGCCGCTGGCGACAAGAAGAAGAGCGGCTACGCGGTGATCGATGGCGGCGGGTCGGTCGAGGACTGCTACCAGATGTTCTACGGGGCGGCCGCGACCGCCAACACCACCGGCATGACGTTCACGCCGGGCAGCGACGTGGTCGCCGGCAACCTGGCGGCGCTGCAGGACCTGCTGCGCTACCAGGCGCAGAAGGGCAACACCGGCGCCGGCACCACCCAGACGTTCATGCACGCCCGCATGAGCGACACCGGTGCGGTGACCCGCGGCCGCGATCTGATCGATCAGGTGACCGGCATCCTGTTCGGGATGGACACCATGGACAGCCTGAAGGCGCTGTTCGGCGAGACCACCGCCGAGAAGATCTTGCGGATGCTGCGCGAGATCGATCGCGCGCTCCTGCGGACCACGCTGGCGACGCTGCGGACCACGCTGGTCAGCAACCTGGCCGGCACCGCGACGTCGGCGCAGGTGGCCAAGGCCGCCGATCCCGTGTCGACGCCCGACGCGTTCCCGCACCTGTGGGACGACACGATGCCGGCGCCGTTCAAGCACCTGCGCGAGAACCTCGGCATCTTGATCAACCTCGGCGACGATTCGAGCCCGGGGCGGCGCCAGAACTACACCTCCCACGCCTACCAGGTGCGCGACGTGGCGATCGCCGACAAGGCCGGCGCGCCGCTGGCGGTGACCGCCGCCACCGTGGCCGGCCAGCTGGCCAACATCGACGCCGAGCAGTCGAAGGTCGTGATGCACAACCCGCACGCCACCAACGAGCCCGACCTGCGCGGCACCGGGCCTGCCGACGGCAAGGACGACGGCATCTTCACGTACACGCTGGGTCAGTTCTTGCGGAACTTCGACCTGCTGCGCTTCGCCAACGTGGCCCATTGACGTGCGCGCGCGCCGGGCGGCCGAGGGCTTTCGTGGCATGCTGCCGACGACGATGAGGCGCGCGCGCGTGGCGACGATGATCGTGCTGGCCGCCGCGGCGTGCGGCAAGGACGGCAGCGGCGGCGGCGCCCGCTCGCCGACGCCAGGCGCCGACACGGGCGCCGCGCCGTTCACGCTCGACGCCGCGCCGCCCGCGCCGGACGCCGCGCCAGGACCCACCATGACGACCACCACGTTCCACGCCACCTCGGCCGCTGACCTGCAACTGCCGCTGGCCCAGGCGCTGGCCAGCGCCGAGGCGGCCGGCGCCGCCGAGCTGCGCGTGACGCTGGCGGCCGGGCGCTACGACGGCCTGACCTTGCGCCCCGGCAACGCCGACGGCTCGATCGGCTTCGTGGTCGAGCCCGACGGCAGCGGCGCGGTGGTGTTCACCGGCGCGGTGGCGATCGAGGGCAAGTCGGTCGCGCTGCGCGGGGTGACGCTCGACGGCGCGCGCGCCCCGGGCACCGCGATGCGGCTGCGCGGCTACCAGCGCGTCGAGCTGGCGCAGGTGGCGGTGATCGGCGTCGCGGCCGGCGACCCGCGCGGTCGCGAGGGCGATCCGCTGATCGAGCTGGGCGCGCGGGCCAAGGGCGCCACCGCGGCGGTGCGCGACCTGTGGGTGGTCGACGCGACGGTGAGCGGCGCGCTGCTCAAGGTGCCGGTCAACGGCCCCGGCCGCTTCGCGCAGGTCGGCTTCGACAACGTCGTGTTCGCCGGCAACCGCGCGGCCCGCGGCCTCGACCTCGCGGGCGCCGACGCGGTCACCGTGACCGGCGCCCTGGTGATCGAGCCGCGGCTGACCGGGCCGTGGCTGATGGTCCGGACCTACGGCGCGATCACGCTGACCGACGCGCTCGTCGCGGTGCGCACCCAACTGGTCGACTACGCGATCAGCGACGACGACGCGCTCACCGACTACCCCCGGTTGGTGGTCGAGCGCGCCGAGCTGCGCGGGCCGACCGCCAAGGAGCACCTCGCCGCCACCGCGACCACCTTCGCGCCGGCGCCGCCGGCGTCGCTCGACACCGCGGCGATCATCGCCGCCGCCCGCGCCGGCGGCGCGCCCGATCGCGCGGCGTTGACGCCCCGTTGACGCCGGGCGGACCGGGGGGGAGGCTGTAACGCGTAGCCCGGCGCGTCGCCTCGCTGGCGCTCGGCGAGTCCTAGGCCGCGGCGTCGGTCTTGGCGGTGGCGTCGGCGGGGGCGTCGCCGCTCGGCGCGCCCTTCTTCTTGGCCTTGGGCTTCTTGCCGTCGACGTCGAAGAACATCATGCCGACGCCGATCACCAGCGCGACGTCGGCGACGTTGAACACCGGCCACTCCTTGGCGTGGTAGTGCCACAGGACGAAGTCGGTCACGACGCCGAAGTACATGCGGTCGAGCAGGTTGCCGACCGCGCCGCCGGCCACCAGCCCGAGCGCGATCGCCAGCAGGCGCTGATCGTTGCGCGCCTTCTTGACCATGAACACCATCGCGACCACCGCGAGGACGCCGATGATCGACAGGAAGATCCGCGCGCCGGTCTGGCTGTCGAACAGGCCGAACGCCGAGCCGGGGTTGAACGACAGCCGCCAGTCCCAGTAGCCGTCGATCACCGTGTCCTTCACGCCGACGCACTTGTGGCTGACGATGTCGGCCGGGATGGCGCAGCCGGCCGGGTGGGTGGGCAGCGAGTTGCGCGCCCAGTACTTGGTCGCGTGATCGGCGACCAGCGTGATCATCGCGACGATGAGGAAGATCTTCCAGCGGCGGGCCATGAGCGGTCCTTATAGCGCAGCCGCGCAGCGGGCGCAGACGTCGCCGGGGGTGGTGGGCAGGGCGGCGAACCACTTCCAGCAGCGCTCGCAGCGGTGGCCGCCGTGCTCGGCGACCTCGATCGCGTCGGCCGGGGCGTTCGCCACGGTGACGCTCGAGACGATCAGCAGATCGGCCAGCTGGCCGGGGTGGGCGGCGTCGAAGTCGTGCAGCGTGTGCCAGTCGGCGCCGGCGACGCGCAGCGTGACCGCGGCGTCGGTCGACTTGTGCTTGGCGGCGCGGAACGGCTCGAGCGCCTTGTTGACGCGCTCGCGCCAGGCCAGCACCACCTGCATCGTCGCGACCCGCGGATCGCCGTCGTCGAGGCGCCGGCCCTCGGGGTAGACCGCGACGTGGACCGACGCCGGATCGCCGGCCCGCTTGGGCAGGTGGGTCCAGATGTCCTCGGCGGTGAAGCACAGGACCGGCGCGACCAAGAGCGTGATCGCCCGCAGCGCCTCGTACTGCACCAGCTGCGCGGCGCGGCGGCGCGGCGCGTCCTTGGCGTCGCAGTAGGTGCGATCCTTGACGACGTCGCCGTAGAGCGCCGACAGCGTCACGGTCACGAACTCGACGATCGCGCGGTGCGCGACGTGGAACTCGTAGCGCTCGTAGGCGTCCTTGACCCGCGCCACCAGGTCGTCGACCTGGGCCAGCACGTAGGCGTCGACCGCGAGCAGCGGGGTGTTGGCCCGGGTGTGCGCGGTCGGATCGAAGTCGGCGAGGTTGCCCAGCAGGAAGCGCGCGGTGTTGCGCAGCTTGCGGTACCACTCGGACAGGCCGTCGAGCTGCTGCTGCGAGTACGGGATGTCGTTCCTGAAGTCGGTCGAGCCGGTCCACAGCCGGAACAGCTCGGCGCCGCCCTTCTTGATGACGTCCTCGGGCGGCACGTAGCTGACCTTGCGGCCCTCCTGCTTGGCCTTCTCGATCTCGCTCTTCGAGTACGGCGTGCCGGTGGCGCCGTCGAGGACGAAGCCGTGGGTCAGGACCGCCTTGTACGGCGGCCGGCCGGCGACGCCGATGCCGGCGAGCAGCGAGCTGTGGAACCAGCCGCGGTGCTGGTCCGAGCCCTCGAGGTACAGGTCGATCGCGCCGTGGTCGGCGGCCTGGTCGGCGATCGCCAGCCACGACACGCCCGACTCGAACCACACGTCGACGATGTTCATCTCCTTCTCGAACTGCGCGGCGTCGGCGCCGCAGCCGCCGCAGCGGGTGCCGGGCGGCACCAGCTCGGCCGCCGGCCGGGTCCACCACGCGTCGGCGCCCTCGCGGCCGAAGATCGCCGCGACGTGATCCATCGTCGCCGCCTCGGCGTGCGGCGCCTCGCACGCGCCGCAGTGGAACGCCGGGATCGGCGTGCCCCACAGCCGCTGCCGCGACAGCACCCAGTCGGGGCGGTTGGCGATCATCGCGTGGATGCGGTTCTCGCCCCACTCGGGGATCCACGTCGTCGCGCGGATGCCGGCCAGCGCGCGCTCGCGGAAGCCGTCGTGATCGATCTTGATGAACCACTGCGCGGTGGCGCGGAACAGGATCGGGCCCTTGCAGCGCCAGCAGTGCGGGTAGCTGTGGCCGTAGCGATCGGTCGGAGGGTTGAGCAGCGCGCCGTCGGCGACCAGCCGCTCGATCACCAGCGGGTTGGCCTCGTCGGTGGTCTTGCCGTGGAGCCAGGCCGGCGCCTCGGCGGTGTAGCGGCCGGCGTCGTCGAGCGGCGCGTACGGCGGCAGCCCGTGAGCCACGCCGGTCTTGTAGTCGTCGGCGCCGTGGCCCGGCGCGGTGTGGACCAGGCCGGTGCCCTGCTCGACGGTGACGTAGTCGGCGAACCACAGCCGGAACTCGGGGCCGTCGGGCGTGGGCGCCGCGACGAACGGGTGGACGTAGCGCGCGCCCTCGAGGGTGCGCAGCGCGTCCTCGGACAGCGCCACCGCCTGGCCCTCGAGCTCGGGCGCGCCGATGGCCTTGGCGAACGCCGGCAGCAGATCCTTGGCGCACACCAGCACCTCGCCGGCGTCGCGCGGCGACGGCACCGCGACGTAGCCCAGGTCGGGCTTGAGCACGATCGCCAGGTTGGCCGGCAGGGTCCACGGGGTCGTCGTCCAGATCGGCAGCGCGACCCGCTTGCCGGCCAGCGCCGGCGCGAGCTGCGCGCCGTCGACGTCGATCAGCGGGAACCGCACGTACACCGACGGCGAGGTCTTGTCCTTGTAGTCGATCTCGGCCTCGGCCAGCGCGGTGCGATCGCGCGGGCACCAGTAGACCGGCTTCTTGCCGCGGTACAGGTAGCCGCCGCGGGCGAACGCGGCGAGCGCCTTGACGATCGCCTGCTCGTAGACCGGCGACAGCGTCAGGTACGGGTGGGCCCAGTCGCCGAACACGCCGAGGCGCTGGAACTCGGTGCGCTGGATGTCGACGAACTTGAGCGCGTAGTCGCGGCAGGCCTGGCGCACCTGGGCCAGCGTCATGTCGCGGCGCTTGGGCCCGAGCTCGCGCTCGACCGCCAGCTCGATCGGCAGGCCGTGGGTGTCCCAGCCCGGGATGTACGGCGCGCGCATCCCCATCATCGTCTTGTGCTTGACGACGAGGTCCTTGAGGATCTTGTTGAGGATGTGGCCGTAGTGGATGTGGCCGTTGGAGTAGGGCGGCCCGTCGTGCAGCACGAAGGCCGGCGCGGTCGCGCGCGCCGCCTGGATCTGGCCGTACAGATCGCTGGCCTGCCAGGCCGCGAGGATCTCGGGCTCGCGCTTGGCCAGATCGCCGCGCATCGGGAACGCGGTCTCGGGGAGGGTGACGGTGTCCTTGTACTTGCCGGCGCCGGAGGACATGGCGGCGGACGCTACCATCCGCGGCCCCGCCGAGCAGGCGGCGGGCGTGCGAATCGGCCAACGTCGGACGGCCGGGGTAGCGTGCCGGCCATGTCGCAAGCCCAGCGCGCGTCGTGGGACGAGTACTTCATGAGCATCGCCCAGGTCGTGGCGACCCGCTCGACCTGCCCCCGCAAGTTCGTGGGCGCGGTGATCGTCGGCAGCCGCACGATCCTGTCGACCGGCTACAACGGCTCGATCCGCGGGATGCCCCACTGCTCGGACGTCGGCCACATGATGGAGGACGGCCACTGCGTCGCCACCATCCACGCCGAGACCAACGCGATCCTGCAGGCGGCCAAGAACGGCGTGGTGATCGCCGGCGCTACCCTGTACGTCACCGCGTCGCCGTGCTGGAACTGCTTCAAGCAGGTCGCCAACGCCGGCCTGGTGCGCATCTGCTACGGCGAGTTCTACCGGGACAGCCGGAGCTTCGACGTGGCCCGGCAGATCGGCCTCGAGCTGGTGCACATCCCGCTGCCCGGCGTGAACCTGGCGGCGGCGCCGCCGCTGCCGCCCAGCGAGGTGTGACCGTCATCACCGTCGAGCGGCTGGCGCGCGCCGGCGGTTCTGGCGGCCAAGGACGGTGGTCGCCGGGCGGAGATCGCGCTGTTTCGGGGCCGTGCGCCGAGAGCATCCTATGGAGATCGCTCGAGAAAGACAGTTGGTGGCCAAGTTTGTTGATCCATCGCGGGGCCTCGCCTAGCCTGGCTGCCCGCTTGCTAGTGCTGACGGTAACGTCTCGTCCCCTGCCCTGAGGTCCGCATGAACCTACGCCGAGTGCTCATCGTCGCCGCGATCGCCGCAGGGTTGATCTCGTCGGGACCCGTCGGCTCGGATGGCTTCGGTGAGGTGGCGGCGGCCCATGCCAAGGGCGCGCCCAAGAAGGCGGCGCCCAAGAAGGCCGCGAAGCCGGTCAAGGGCGGCAAGGCAGGCGCGAAGAAGGGCGGCAAGCAGGCCAAGACCGCGGCCAAGAAGGCCTCGTCGTGGCGTGGCTCGCCCCAGCGCTCGGTGGTGGGCAACCACAACAGCGCCAAGATCAAGGTGTGCAAGCAGGTGGTGGTGGGGAAGGGGAAGAAGGCCAAGAAGCGCAAGAAGTGCTCCATGGTGAAGGAGTTCCAGGGCCACGGCGCGGGCAAGCTCGAGAGCTTCGAGCTGACCAAGCCGTCCGGCGACATCTGGCTCCGCTCCGACAACCTGCAGGAAGAGGTGCGCGTCCAGCTGTACAAGCCGGACGGCAGCTACGACGAGAGCGCGCTGGCCGCCCTCGACAACATCTTCCGCTGCAAGCGCTCGAAGGAGGTGCGGGCGATGGACCCGCGCCTCTACGATCAGCTGTCGCGCATCCAGGATCACTTCGGCGGCAAGCAGATCACCGTGGTGTCGGGGTTCCGCTTCGTCGACCGCGACTCGAGCCGGCACTTCCACGCGTCGGCGATCGACATCGTCGTCAAGGGCGAGTCGGTGCGCGCGCAGTACGACTACGCGCAGTCGCTCGACCGCGGCGGCATGGGCATCGGCATCTACCCGCACTCGGGCTTCATCCACGTCGACTTCCGCGCCCCCGGCGAGAACAGCTACCGCTGGACCGACCTGAGCGGCCCCGGCTCGAGCTGGGCCAAGAAGGGCAAGAAGAAGGGCAACGGCGGGCGGACGGCGCGGGCCAAGCGGCCGACGAGTTGACAGGGAGGTTTCTCGCGAAACCTCCCCTCGATCCCGGCAAAGCCGGGATCGAGCCTCCCCTCCGACTATGGAGTGGCGGTGGCGTCAAGCGCAGAGCTTCGCCGTGGCGCGGATCGAAGTACGCGCGGGCGAGGCACC
>Ga0075163_10000407_pt1 | contig 54951 bp, 45 predicted proteins | sample JI1023141ADNA_FD_71478 | JGI IMG/M metagenome (GOLD analysis project Ga0075163, IMG submission 71478) | Wastewater effluent complex algal communities from Wisconsin, to seasonally profile nutrient transformation and Carbon sequestration -... | ecosystem: Engineered > WWTP > Effluent > Algae... | reverse complement strand
CCGTTAAACTGCTTGCGCATGTCCACCGGTTGCACCGCCACGAAGATCCGCACCCCGCCTGGGAACGCCAGCATTGGCTCAGCTCCTCGACGGGCTCGGGGCCCTGAGCTTGTCGCCCGGGCTCCGCAACGCGTGGACCAGTTTGGCCAAGTCCGCGGCATTGCCTCCGCGCAGCAACGTGCCATCCGGCAGGCGCACCTCCAGGGCGGGGGCCAGGGTCGATGGCAGCGCCACTTCGGCAAACTTCACCTGCGGTGAGCGCGCGACCGGGACCTTCTTCTTCGCCTGCTGCACCCAGTGCGCAAACGTCGAGTAACGCACGCCTTCACCCTTCGCGAACGCCGCCTGCGTCAACCCGCTGGCCCGCCAGGCGATGACCAGTTCCTGTCGACGCTCCTTGGGCATCACCACCCGTCCCAGCGTATCCCGCCTCTCTCCCGTGTCGATCAGCTCGGTTGTTCCAGTCGTGGTGGTGGCCATCACGACAGCCTACCACCTCTCCCCTCCATCGCCTAGGAGGTCCCCGGTCGGACGCTTACGCTTCTGCTGTGCCTGGCACCGGTTTATTCGCGGGCATCAGCTTACCTTGGGCTTCAGTAAACTCAACGAATTTGGGATACAGTTGCGCTAACATCCGGGTATTTGCCGTATCGAGCAGATCGAAGCATTGTCCGAGGTGAATATAGGCTCCCAGCACTGAAGGCGTTCGAATCTTATCCGGCGCACGACTCGCTTCATCCTTTGCCCAATCAATGGCCCGTTGAGGTCCATGCTCCCAAAAGTAAACGCCTTTGCCGAGCCAGTCGTGCTTGTTCTCACTTTGATCCAGCAGCTCGCCACTCAACAGGGCATCGTCGGCGACCTTGGCATCGCAGCCGTGGTAACCCACAATTGTCCGCTGATAGATCAGCTCGCCCATGGGATAATTTCTGATCGCAGCGATTCTGCTGCTCAATCCCTTTCTCGCAGTTTCAATATTACGGAGCGGTGTAGCACGCGCGACATCGCGCGACATCATGTGAGTGATGGGCTCAATTCATAACCGCGCGGCATGCGCCGGAACCGAGCTAACAACGCCTTCCCTAAAAACGGTCCGGCACCTCCTATAAAGCAAAAAAGCGGCGGGAGCCGAAGCACCCGCCGCCCAGGAATACCCTGCAACTACGGACGAACGCTGTTTCCAACGGGCCGCACCGTCTGGTTCATGGCTTCCGTCTTCGCGGCGTTGATGAACGCCCGTTCACGGTTCGCTTCCGGCACGTTGCGGATGCACTCCAAAAATGGAACGCTGCATAACAAGATACCCTGTGCGGAGAATCCCACCAACTCACTCAATTCCGATATTCTATTGCAAAGAACCGAAGCAAGTGAACCGCACCCAGGTTATCCGAGTTAAGTTCAACACAGAGCCAACCAACGGACAAACTGTCACCTACTCGGTGAACTTTCCACTTATACATCCGGGGACACGCCACCCCTAACGAAAATCGTTAAGATCTCGCTACATTACTACTACATCGCTGCTACACTACTGATCGACCACCACTTTATCCCCACTAAGTAAAAGTCGAACGGCATGCCTGACCCGAAAACGAATAGTGATAAGGGGACAACAACGTCCAAGCTGATCGCTTAGGACCGCCCCCAGTCGGCGATACATCGCGAAGGCCGGCAACCACTGACACGCAGGCCAGTCGGGGCCGCTGCGGCTGAGCCCAGCCTCCGCAACCCCGCCTCGCCCGCGCGACAGTGGGCCGGGTAGTCCACGGCATGCCGGCTGCAACCCGGCTCCTGGTAGTCGCCCGATTGCAGCCTGCCCTCAGCAACGGACAAACCTCTGCACAAGTGATCCCATGATCGGCTGGTTAACTGCGCCAAAAAAGATCCGTCAAAATTCACCTCAGAACACCGCATCATAAACCAAGAGCATCCGCTAACCCATGAATTATACACCCCCCTGATAAAGCAGCCGCCTCACCTGAACGACCGGCAAACCTCATCGGGAAAATCACTAGGGAGAAGTCTCCTTAGTTAATAGAATAAGGGACGCAGAACCCCTAAGAGGCTTAGCCGGCCGCAAACAAACCTTCGCTCGTTCACCACTCGTCCGCCACCACATTGCCACTCGATTCCGACTCACTAAAACCAGCGGTGGGTGGACGGTGGTCGAGCGGCGGCGCAACGGTGGCGCAAAGCGTCTAATTTCATTAGGGGTGGCGTGTTCTGTCATCCATTTCTGAGGTAAATCCAACTTCACTGGTTGTGGTCAACGATTGGGTTGGTGGATTGAACTAGGGGTTGGCTGCTTCACTAACCAGGTAGGGAATCACAGCATCCTTATCATGAAACAGGTCAGCCTGTTTGATTTCTCCAAGGCTTTGTTTCGGCACGTAGCCTAAGGCTCCCGGAATTGCTGGAGAGGGTCGGGTCTAAGCGTGGGTGGGCGTTGGGTTGCTGGCTGCGCGGCCCTGCCTCGCGTCGGCTTCCGACGCTGGCCGCTGGCCAACGGGGCTTGACCGGGTGGAATCGAGTGCGGTTCAGGTGCGATTGGAAATTTTCCCAAATCAGACTATTCTTTCCAGAACCCTGAATGAACCGACTGGAACGTGAGCAAACGCCATGGTCCGGCGCCGCGGCGCCGGATTCACGTTATTTGGGGACGGACAATGTCGCCGACCTGCTCAGGGATTGCGCCCGGATGGGGCTAATAGACGAATTGCGCGCGGCCTTGGGCGGGCACGACAAGCCCGACCAACAGGCCGCCCTGCAGGCCGTCCGAGATCTGGTCTACGAGCTAGCCGGCGCCAAGGACCGCGACCTTGCCGTCGATGTGCTTGTTCATGCCACGGGCGTCGCGGAATTCGACCACGTGACCTTACGCGATTATGCCCGCAAGCATGGGATCTCCCACGAGGGCTTCCGGAAACAGGTCTTGGCGATGCAGCGGCGTCTGAACCTGCCGCGCCGGCCCATGCCATACAGCGATGCGAACTGACGTGCAGCAGCTTGTGGCGGAACTGCCCGGCGCTGCCGTCGCGCACGCCGGCCGGCTCGGCCTAGCATTGGCCCCGCAGCTTGATCAGGAGACGTGGGGCCACTTGGTCACCCATCTTGCCCGCCTGACCCGCACAACGACCGGGGCCAGGCAAACGCTGACCGCCTGGTTGGGCGATGCGCTGGCTTATGGTGAAAACAGCTATCGTGGCCGGATCGCCACCTGCGCGGGTGAGGCCGGCTTGGAGCCGGGCACCCTGCGCAATGCCAAGATGGTCTGCGCCCGCATTCCTCTGTCATGTCGCCATGACGCCTTGAGCTGGACCCATCATTGCGAGGTGGGGTTGGCTTTCGCCAATCCCAACGAAATCGAGTGGTGGCTGGCGCTGGCCGAGACGGAGAATCTATCGACGGCCGCGCTGCGCAAACGCATCCGGGCCCACCTCGCCCGACGGCACCGGTCCACGGCTGTCGCCGGGGCACTGCGGTCCGTGGAAACTTTCCAGATGATGCGGGAGTTGCGCGCCGCTTGTCGCGTGGTCGTGCAGCACCGCAACCTGTGCCGGAGCTGGTCCCCGGGCACCGCCCGATCGGCCTTGGAGGAGATTCAGCCCCTGATGGATTTTATTGATGCGGTCCGCGCGCGTGCGCTCCAGCCATCGGTTCGCCCTATCGACCTCGAATCGAACTGAGCGCAATAGCCTGGCCGGTTGACAATGTCTCCTTGGGTAACTCAGCCCAGCCGGATCAATCCGAACCGGTCCCAGCGTCAAATTGTAAACACCTCCCCATGAAATCCCTCCAAACCCATAAACCCAGCCGACCGGCTGGTGACGTCTCTCCCGCCCAAGTTGGATTTGCTGCTCGGGTGTTCCCGCAGCTCGCAACCGCAGTTGACCCGACGGCGTCTCCCACTACCGTATCCAACGTGAAAGTGCGGCACATCCTCAACAAACTCTCGCGGCTTAATCTGACGAAAGCCGACCGGGAGGTTGCTGCCCTGAAGGATCAGTTCCGGCGGGAAGACCAGGAATTGCTGCGACAGGGCCGCGGGGCTGAAATCGTGGCCCGCAACCGGCGCCTGATGGGGATCAAAGAGGGCGAGAAGACGCGCTTGGTGGGCTTTGGCGGGGTCCGTTTTGAGTGACGCCCGCGCGGCCACAGACAACGCCACACGATTTCCGGGTGGTGTGCGAGCATGAGTCCGCCCCCACGGTCGTGGGCGGGCATGCGGTCAATTTGTGGGCCATTAATTACCTCAAGGCCCAGGTGCCAAAGGAGAACCTGATCAGCAAGGATCTCGACATCATTGTTTCCGATGAAGGCCTGCCAAAATTAAAGCGCGTGCCCGGCTGGGTGTTTCAGCCAAGGAACAACAAAAACTGGCTGGATTCCCGCTTGGGTGCCCTGCGCAGCACGAGTCCGGATGGACGCCCGCTACTCGTTGAGATTCTCCACAAGGTGCATGGTTTGGCTCGGGCTGACCTTGAAGCGGCCGCCTACATCAAATCGCAAGGGGCGACCTATCGGGTGCTCGATCCGGTCGCGATGCTCAAAGCCAAGGCGATGAATGTGCGGGATATCCCGCAGGATGGTCCTTCGCCCCGCCAAGACCGGCTCCACCTGCAACTGATCGTGCGGTGCGTGCCAGAGTTTCTGCGCGATGTCCACCAGAGCGCAGTCGCGGACCCGACCAAGCAGAAGCAGGCCCTCGAAGTATTCTCCCGCGCATTCCGGACGCTCCAGGACAAAAAGATCACCAGCACTCTCATTGCAGAAGGCATCGCGCCACGTTCCCTCTTGCCGACGGAATTCGCCGAATCCCCGCTTGAACGCATCAGTAAGGCCTACCGGTGGCAGATGAAAATGGTGCCGGAGGCCAGTCAGCCAGCGCTGCCTGCCTCTGAAACACGGCCCAGCGTCGCCGACAGGCCAAGGCAAAGCCCCGGTCCCAGAATGGGAATGTAGCCAACGGGAGATGTCGGCCCGGTTCCAGAATCAGCCGCGTGCCGGCACCTTCAGCTTGGTGCGGATATGGGCCGCGACCTCGGCCGGGTCGTAATAGACGAAATGCCCGACGCGGTGATACGGGATGCGCCGCAGCTTCGTCCACTCGCGGAGGGTGCGCACCGAGGGCTCCTTGCCGGCCGGGAATATCCCGCACCCACGGAGCCCGAGAACATCTGTGAGCCGGTTTTTGATGAGAGGATCTGGTGGCGTGTCTATACCCTTCGTGGCGTGTCAACCGAAGGGTTTAGACCGCGACGCGTTGCGTCGCGGCTGGCATGGGCACCACGACCGCAGCCCTTTTGGCCCGTTTCGGGCGGATGCCGAAGAACAACTCGGCTTCTGCGGTGGTCTTCAGGTCGAGGTAGTGCCGGCGGATGATGCTCTCGGAATTACCCGCCTGGAGCGCCGCCTCACCGAGCGAACGGAACTTAGCGACGAACATCGAAATGAACGTGTGGCGCATGACATCGTGCGCGAGCGGGAATTTGAGCGCCACCTTCTCCCGGAGATGCTGGAGGTTCGCCGGGATGATGGGGAACTTTTCCAACGGATACTTTCGCAGCCAGGCCGCGAGGTTCGGCTGAATGGTGACGTTGCGCGGCTCGCGGACCTTGGACACCTCGCCATCGATGCGGATGACGCCTTCGTCGAGCTTCACGTGTTCGGGCTTGAGCCGGAGGATTTCGCCGGTGCGCAGGCACGGGCGGATGCCGGCGAACAGGCATAGGGCGAAGAAGGGCACGGCAGCGGGGTAATGCGTCTCGACGTGCGCCATGAGCGCCGTTGCCTGCCCTGAGTCGAAGGTGATGGCGCCGCCGCGCCGGCGGCGGATACGACGCGGCGGGATTTTGCCCAGTGGGTTCTCGACGATCCAGCCGCGCTGGAGGGCGTGCTTGAGGAAAGTCGAAACAATCCCCCGGCGGTTGTTGAAGGTCTTCAGCCCAGCCCGGCGTGCCTCAAAATATTCCATCAGCCGGGGCCCGGTCAGCTCCGCGACCGTCGTTTTAGGGAAGTGCTTTTTCAACCGCTCCAGGTCACGTTTCAGGCGCGTCAGGTGCGGTTCGGACAGCAAGTCCTGCTCGTGTTCATGCTGCTTCGTGGCGACGTAGTCCGCGACCGCATCGGTCAGGAGTTTCTGGGTCGTGGGCTCGCGGTAGTTGGCCAAGGCGAATTCCACGTAGAAGGACAGCGGCCGGGGCTGACTGGTCAGCCGGCGGAACACCGCCTCGGCTTCGTGGAGCTGATCCTCGGTCAGGCGGGTCACGGCCGGCCGGATGCCGGTTTCGCCCTGGAGGCGCTGGATCTCGAGGACTTGGCGCTCGGCTTCCGCCTCGGGACGGGTCCCAAAGTTTTTGCGGATACGCTTGCCGTCCAACCAACCGGAAACGCGGAAAACGATCTCCCGGGAGGGATTCGTGAACGATGAGATGACGAACGGATTTTTTGGCTTCATGACCGATTTGCCACGTCAACTGGCAAATCGGCTGTTGGGCATCTCCCCCAGAGGGGGAAAGTGGCGGAGAGGGAGGGATTCGAACCCCCGGTAGGTTGCCCTACGTCCGCTTTCCAAGCGGGTACTTTAAACCACTCAGCCACCTCTCCGTGACCACTGAAGAGGCCGAATAAGGGGCGGCTCGTGGTTTCGGTCAACGGAAATTCCTTGCGGAAATCTGAGCCTCGCAACCTCCGGATTGATAATGGAATCCTTGGCTGGAGCGGACTGTCTGGCACCACGGTCACCCTGGTTCATCGAAGTGTGCCTTGGTCGAAATAGGCAGCCAGGATCTCCCGCACAATCGGTGCGGAGTAGCGGGCTCCGGCAAATTCTTCGTCAGGACGGTCTCCTTCCATGGCCACCGCGATGGCAATCTCGGGGTTTTCCACGGGCGCAAAGGCAACGAACCAAGCGATGTTGTAGGTGCCTTCCGGGCGGGTTGCCTGCGCTGTGCCGGTTTTTCCGGCGATGCGTACGCCGGGCACCTGGGCGTCACGGCCGATGCCAGTCTCCACCACCGCGCGCATTCCGGTGATCAAGGCCTGATAGTCGCCATCCGAGAGACCGAGCTTTTCGGGTGGGTGGTCGCCGGTGGGTCGACGATCAGGCTGATGGACGAGGGTCGGGACCGTGAGCGTTTCCCGGCGGGCCAGCGAGGCAATGGCGGTTGCCATCTGGAGAGGCGAACAACGCAGGAATCCTTGGCCGATGGCGAAATTGACGGTGTCCCCCGGGGTCCAGCCGCCGCGTTGCGCCTGCGCCTTCCACTTTGGGTCCGGCACGAGCATCCGCCGGGTCTCGTTGGGGATATCAATGCCGGTGGCCTCGTGGAAATGAAAGCGCCTTGCCTCGGCGGCCAGCGCGTCAGCACCGGCCGCGAGTCCGGTTTGATAGGCGAAGACGTTGCAACTGTGGGCGAGGGCGGCGGGCAGCGTGAGCACACCGTGGCCAGCCGCCTGATGACAAGGAAAGCGGTGATCGCCGACCGCGAGCGACCCTTCGCAGCGCAGCGTCGTGTCGGGACGCAAGGTGCCGGTGCGCAAACCGGCCATCATGGTGAACAGCTTGAAGGTTGAGCCCGGTGGATAGAGTCCCTGGGTCGCGCGGTTGAACCAGCCGCCGGCCCGGTCGATCTCGGTCTTGGTGGCGGCCGAAAGCACAGGGGAGACTAGGTTGAGGTCGCAGGAGGGGATGCTGGCGAGGACGAGAACTTCCCCCGTCTTCACTGAAATCGCCACGGCCGCCCCGCGGACGACGCCAGGCGTGGCGGCCATGGCCCGCTCTGCCGCCAGTTGCAGGTCGAGGTCGAGACTCAGTTCGATATCCCGGCCGGCCATCGGCGCCGACAATTCTTGCGCGGAGTCGATCGGAAATCCCCAAGCGTCCACGACGACACGGGTTGTTCCGGGCTGACCCGCCAAGGTGGATTCATGGAGCAACTCGATCCCGGTGACGCCGGCCATGGTCAGATGGGGCGGTATCCGGACACTTTCGGGGTTTGGCCCGTGGGCGGCCGGTTTGAGTTCCCACCGGACCCGCCCGAGCGCATGGGCCGCCAACGCGCCGTGGGGGTACCAGCGCTGTTGCCTGTGCTCGATGCGGATTGGATCATCAGGGGCGAGGCCGGCCAACAGTCTGGCGCTTTCCTCCGGGGTGAGATCGTCGGCCAGCGTCAAGGGGGTCAAGCGGTCGCGGACGAGGTGCCGGCTAATAATCTCGGCGGTGATCTGCCCGTGCCGTCCGGCGATCTGGTTGACCCGGTCGAGGTGGCGTTGGACGACGGTGAGTCGGGCGCGGGAGAGGGTGTCGGCCGCGACGGGGTGATCGTCGGGGTGGGAGCGGAGCAGCTCGCGTTCGATCTCAGGGCGCAATCGGCCCACGTTGATCACGGCGGCGGTTGTGGTGCGGTTGCCCGCGAGGAGGCGATGGTGTCGATCAAAGATGTCGCCGCGGGGCCCGGGGACAGCCACGACTCGCGCGGCCTGACGCTGTTCCCGGGCTCTGAGGTCGTCGCTCCGCAACAGCTGATGATAAGCAAGACCGACGATCAACAACCCCAGCATGACGCTGCATGCCGAAAGGATGAGGCGGAGCCGCGGCGCCAGTTCCGGGACGCCGCCGCCTTCCGGAGGTGCCGACGGTGCCAAGTCGCCGGTCGCTGGCCCGCTACCGCCGCTGGTTCTTGGGGGGCGGGCCATTTTTCCACAGGCGATATTTCACGGTGACCACCACGTCAAAACTGGGGACATAGGGCAGGTTGCCACGGCCCTCGATGGTTTTGGACCCTTCGACATAATCCTGGGTGCCGTCGTTGGGTTCGATGATGCTGAACGTGTCGGGGAAAACGCCATCCAGCAGGCTGAGGTATTCCGGCCCGGCTTTGCTGACGCCGCGGCCGCGGCCTTGTTCCGAGCGGCTCACGAGGCATTCCGCGCCAAAAAAGGGATTGATGTCCAGATGCATGAAGCCGCCGTTGAACATGAGCGTGGCGGATCCGCTGGGTTCGGCGCGCGAGTGCAGGGCCAGTTGGTTTTGACCAGGGGGCTGGATCTGCATCGGCCCGTTGGCTTCGTAGCGGTTCTGGCTGTTGCGCGATTTCGAGCTGGAGCTGTCCTTGAGGCGGAAGTAGCGCGTGTCTCCGTCGATCTCGAGTTGGTGACGTCCGTCGTTTTTGTACTCCTTTTCCTCCTCGTTTTCCTCCGCCCAGTCCGGCGTGTGCAACCGGCCCTCCATGTAGTGATCCATGTTCCAGGCGAACTCCTGGTCGGGGCCGCCTTTCTCGCCCTTCTGGTGTTTGGCGCCGGAACCTTTCACGGTGATCTCAAATTCGCCTTCCCAGGCCGGTTCCTTCCAGTCCGTCACCTCGAAGGCCTTGCTCTTTTGGAAAAAGAAGGAGGTGCGCAACACCATGTCGGCGATGAAACCTAGGGTGCCGTTGACCGGACCGCCCATCGCGGTGTTGATCGCGTCGTTGAGATCCTGAGTGAGATTGCCGACCTTCATCGTTACTTCCACAGCGACGGCGGCCCGCCGCGGGTAAGGGCGGACTGTCGAGGGCAGGAGCTTGCGTTGGGGAGTGCCCTCAATCGTGATCGTCGCCTCGCCGGCGTCGTTGGTCATGGAGACATAACCGGCGCCCTGCGCGAACTGCACCACGGCCAGATCGGGGCGGTACTCGGAGCCTCCCTTGGCGGTCTGGTACTTCCCGTTGTAGCTGCCTTCGGGGAGGCGCCACACGACCTTGGCGCCGCTGATGGGACCGCCGTCGGGTAGTTGCAGGTCGATGGTAGTGAGGTTGCCGGCGGCGCGGATAGCCTTAAGCACGTCGCTCTTGGGGAAATCGACCTCCACCTTGGCGCGGGCGGTGCGTTGCTGTCCGGGGGAGCGTGTCTTGGTGCGCACAAGTGGTGCGTTTTCGACCTCGATCGTGATGTTCTGCCGGGCGACAGTCATGATGGTCTTGAACCAGGCGATGATGGTGTTGGCGATGGCCGCGCCCTTGCTAAACTTATTGTCGGGGAGATGGTGGTCCAGCACCGCGCCGGTGTAGGCGCCTGCGCCGGTGGCCCAGATGTCACCGATCGCGCCGGCAAATTGGTCGCCAAAAGACGGGGCCGGGCCGGCTGCCTGGGCCACATGGATCATAGCGAGGGGCAGGCCGGTGGTGCGGCTGGGATGGAACCAGGCGTGGCCGGTCCGATTGTGGCCGCGGGAGGAGGCTTGCCGAACATCGGCGGCCAGGACGCGGGCGATCAGTCCGATCTGCAACAGGGACAATGGTTGATCACGCCACTCGGCCAGAAAGCGCGGGCCGGCATCGCTGTCCGCTTCCTCCTCGATGTCGTCGGTATCCGCAGAGGGATTCGTCAGGCGTTGTTGGGCTGAGGCCATCTGCCGCATCATCGCGACCTGCTGGCGCTGGGCGATGGCCGCCGATTCCTGGGCCAGTTTGCTCATTTTTTCCTGCGCGACCGTTCGGCGGGTTGGATCGGACTGGGCGAGTTCCTCGGAGAGGCGTCCCATTTCGGCGGAGATTTTTTCGAGTGCTTGCTGATCCCGTTCGTTGGCGCTGGGGCGTGGGTCGTCCGCGCTGCGTTTGGGCCGGGGCGAAGGCGCGAGGATGGGGTCATTTTCGGGCCAGACGGGGGTGGGTTGCATGGCTTGGATGAGCGCCATGGGGTTGGTCTGGGCCAGTTTCTGGAGCTGGGCCATCTGGGCCTTGGTCGGTTGGATCACCTGAGCAGGAGCAGGGGCGGAGAGATCGTAGTTTGCCGCACTCACCCGACCCAGCGCTATGATGAATCGAGCCCAAAAACGCTGCTGTGGCTGGGAGCTTTCGGCGCTCCGTCGGAGGGTTTCGATGAGATCTTGGGCGAGTTCCTCCGGATCCGAGTCCTCGAAAGGCACGGCCAGTGCCTGGGCCACCGATATCAGGCGAACGCCGGGCTGAGCTGCCGGTTGCCAGAGCAGTTCCTCGAGTTCGTAGTCGCGCATCGCCAAACCGGTGTCGCCTTCAGCCGGAGGGGCCTTGAGGATCACGCCTTGGGCGTTGCGGACACTCCAACCCATCCGCTGGAGGGCTTCCAACACAGCGTTTCGCGATTCCTCGCCTCCCTCCAGGTATTTTCGGGCCAAAACGAGCGCGGCGGAGTCGCCATCGAAAACAATCGGCGTGAGGGGCTCGGCTGGCTGGGCGCGTAGCCCGGGTGCCAGCAGCGATAATCCCAGTACCAAGGGAAGAGCCAAAGTCAGTCGAACCAAGGAAGGGCACGAGGCGATCATGGGGAGCGAGCTTGGGATTTGTTCGGATTCCTGCAAGTCCGCGGCGGGACTGGCAGAGTCGCGGCGCATGAGGCTTTCTTGCGGGGGAGAAATATTTTTATTCCCTCCGTCCAGAACTAATACCTCTTCGGCAAACAAATCCTCCTTGCCCGGTCGGGGTGGGTTGGTAGGGTGGCTTGAATTTTTTTCCCATGGTCAACGCCAATCCGGAACTCACCTATAACAGCAAGATCGAGGGCGACATTGTCGTCACGAAGGTCGATGCCGCGATCAATTGGGTGCGTAACAACTCCATGTGGCCCATGCCCATGGGTTTGGCGTGCTGTGCGATCGAGTTGATGGCGGTGGCCGCCAGCCGGTTTGACATCGCCCGCTTTGGCGCCGAAGTCATGCGCTTCTCGCCCCGTCAGGCCGACTGCATGATCGTGGCCGGCACGGTCACCTACAAGATGGCTCCGGTCGTGCGGCGCATTTACGACCAGATGGCCGAGCCCAAGTGGGTCATCGCCATGGGTGCCTGCGCGAGCTCCGGCGGCATGTACCGGAGCTACGCCACCCTGCAGGGCGTTGACCGCATTGTGCCGGTCGACGTGTATGTGAGCGGCTGCCCGCCACGTCCGGAAGCTCTCCTCGATGCTCTCATGAAGCTCCAAGCGAAGGTAAAGAAAGAGCGCTCGCTCTCCAAATTGCTCAGCGCCTGACCCTGACGCACCTCGCATGACCACCGACGTCGAGATTACGACCGCCGTAAGCCAGCAATTTCCCTCGGCCACGCCCCGCGCCAGCCTGGACTGCCCGGCGTTCAATGTGCCGGCCGCCGAGGCCATCGCCCTGCTCCAGAACCTGCGGGACGCCCAGGGTTATGATTTTCTGATGGATGTCACCGCGATCGACTGGAGCGCCGAAAAATCGCCCCGCTTCACCGTGGTCTGGCATCTGTATTCCAGCACCAAGCACACCTATGTGCGGGTCGCGGCGGATTGCCCGAGCGACACCGATCCCACGATGCCGACCGCCACCGGGCTGTGGGCCGGGGCCAACTGGCATGAGCGGGAGACCTATGACATGCTGGGGATCAAGTTCACCGGCCATCCCGATCTGCGACGTATTCTGATGTGGGATGCTTATCCGTACTTCCCGCTGCGCAAGGATTTCCCGCTCGCCGGTCTCCCGACCGAGTTGTCCGACCCTGAAATCACCGAGGAGATCAAGACGGGTGTCATTTCCGCCCCCATGGCGGGCGGTCCCTTTGTCGCCACTCCCGGTGAGCCCATGAGTGAGGCCGAACCACGCGCGAAGGACGAGGCGTGGAACGAGAAAAACGAAAAACCTGAATAACCGGATGGCCACCGACTTTTCATTTCCTGACGCCGCTGCGAAGGCCTCGAACCTGCCCCCGGACTTCGAGCCCGAAAAGATGTCCCTCTCGATGGGACCTTCGCATCCGTCCACCCACGGCGTGCTCCGCATCCAGTTTGAACTCGACGGCGAGACCGTGACCAAGGCCGATCCCGTGGTGGGTTATCTCCACCGCGGCGACGAGAAGATCGCGGAAAACATGACCTACAACCAGTTCGTGCCCTACACGGACCGGTTGGACTACCTCGCCCCGCTCGCGAACAACATGGCCTACGCCATCGCGGTCGAGCGCCTCGCCAATCTCGAGGTGCCGGCCCGCTGCCAGGCCATCCGCGTGATCACCGCCGAAATGGCGCGGGTCTCCTCCCACCTGATGGGTTTGGGCGCGTATGGCATCGATGTCGGCGCCTGGACGGTGTTCATGTACTGTTTTGAGGAGCGTGAGAAACTCTACAAGCTCTTCGAGGAGCTGACCGGTGCCCGCTTCACGACCAGCTACTCCCGTATCGGCGGCCTGTCCCGCGATGTGCCGGAAGGGTGGACCGGGCGCGTCAACGCCTTCTGCGACCAGTTCCTGCCGATTCTCGACGAGATTCTGGGCCTGCTCTCCCGCAACAAGATCTTCCTGGATCGCACCGTGGACGTGGGTATCATTTCCCGCGCCGATGCCATCGGTTACGGCCTGACCGGCCCCAATCTGCGTGGCTCCGGCGTGGGCACCGACCTGCGCAAGGACCGGCCCTATTCCGGCTACGAGCAATACGAATTCGATGTTCCCGTCGGCTCCAAGGGCGACTGCTACGACCGTTACCTCTGCCGCGGCGAGGAAATGAAGCAGTCGATCCGCATCATCCGTCAGGCCGTCGCCAAGTTCCCTTCCGGCGACTGGTTTGCCAAGGATGCCCGCCGCATTTTCGCCCCGCCCAAGGACAAGATCCTCACCTCCATGGAGGAGCTCATCAACAACTTCATGATCGTGACCGAGGGCCCGCAAATGCCGGCCGGCGAGGTGTACTTCGAGGCCGAGAATCCCAAGGGTGTCCTCGGTTTCTACATCGTGAGCAAGGGCGGCGGCGTGCCGTGGCGCATGAAGATTCGCAGCCCTTCCTTCTGCAACCTTTCCATCCTGCCCAAGCTGTGCGTCGGCAACCTCGTGTCCGACGTCGTCTCCATCCTCGGCTCGCTCGACTTCGTCATGGGCGAGTGCGACCGCTGATCTTTGCCGTCGATGAATCTCAAACCTGAAACGCTCAAGCAGATCGACGAAGTCATCACCCATTACCCGGTGAAGCGCAGCGCCACGCTGCCGCTGCTGCACCTGGTGCAGGAGGATGCCGGCTGGATTTCCCCGGAGGCGATCGAGTGGATTGCGGCCAAGCTCGAGCTGCCGCCGATCAATGTCTACGAGGTCGTGACGTTTTATCCCATGTTCCGGCAAAAGCCCATCGGCCGCCGGCACATCAAGGTCTGCCGCACGCTCTCCTGCGCCCTTGTGGGCGGTTACAAGGTGTGCGAACAGTTCGAAAAGGAATTCGGCTGCCACCTCGGCGAGGTTTCGGCGGATGGCGAAGTCACCATTGATTTCGTCGAGTGTCTGGCCAGCTGCGGCACCGGTCCGGTCGTGATGATCGATGACGATCTGCACGAGAAGGTTGACGAGGCCAAGGTCAAGGCCCTCAGCGCCCAGATTCGTCAGGAGGCCGGGAAAAAATGAAGAAGCTGCGCATCATGCACATTCCCCCGGTCCGCTTCGGCCTCGTGCTGGGGCTGATCAACGGGTTTGTGGGCATGATTGTGGCGCCGGTGCTGTTGCTTTCCTTGGGGGCCGCGGCCACCGCGGCCGACCTCAACTACGCGCCCAAGCTGCTCGGCATCCCGTGGCTTTTCGCCGGGGCCGGTGCGCTGTTCATGCCTTTCATCCACGCCGTCGGCGGATTCCTTTTCGGCGTCCTCCTCGCCATGGTCTATAATTTTGCCGCCCGCTGGACCGGCGGCATCGAGATCGTTTTCGACGAATCCCCCCGCTGATTTTCCCTCCCATGTCCGCTCCTCAACAACGCCGCCTGATCTTCGCTCACATCGACGAGCCCGGCTACACCAATGACCTCGCCTGCTACCTGAAGCACGGCGGCTATGAGGTCATGAAAAGGGCGTTCACCCGCAAGCCCGAGGAACTGATCGACGAGGTCAAGAAATCCGGCCTCCGTGGTCGCGGCGGCGCGGGTTTTCCCTGCGGTGTCAAGTGGACGCTGGTGGACCGCAAGAGCGGCAAGCCCATCTACCTCATCGTCAACGCCGACGAGTCCGAACCCGGCACCTTCAAGGACCGTTACATCATGCACCAGGATCCGCACCAGCTGATCGAGGGCACGATGATCTCCTGTTTCGCGAACAACGTGAAGCAGGCCTACATCTACATCCGCGGCGAGATGCCCCACGGCGCCCGCATCCTCGAGAAGGCCATCCAGGAGGCGCGTGACGCCAATCTCGTCGGAAAAAACATTCTCGGGTCCAACTACAGTTGCGACATCTTCGTACACCGCGGTGCCGGCGCCTATATCTGCGGCGAGGAAACCGGCCTGATCGAGTCCCTCGAGGGCAAGCGCGCCAACCCGCGTATCAAGCCCCCGTATTTCCCGGCCGTGCTCGGCCTCTACCAGTGTCCGACGATCGTCAACAACGTCGAGACCCTCTGCCATGTGAAGCTCATCGCCGACATCGGCGGCGAGGCCTACACGCGGATCGGCACGCCCAACAACACGGGCACACGCATTTTCTGTGTCTCCGGTCACGTGCAGAAACCCGGTTACTACGAGTTTGAGGCCGGCAAGATCACCATGGGCCAGCTCCTGAACGACGTCTGCGGCGGCCCGTTGCCCGGTCGCACCTTCAAGGCGGTCATTCCCGGCGGTTCCTCCGCCAAGATCCTGCGCTTCGGCGAACGCTTCAAAGGCAAGCGCAAGGTCGGCGCGGAGATGGTGGACTACGATTGGGGCGTCGAGGACGTCCCGATGGACTTTGATTCACTCGGCATGATCGGCACGATGGGCGGCTCCGGCGGCGTCATCGTGATGGACGACACCGTCAACATGGTGGAGGCGCTCGCCAACATCAACGCGTTCTACTCGCACGAGAGTTGCGGCCAGTGCACGCCCTGCCGCGAAGGCTCGCTATGGATGAAGAAGATCACCACGCGCATGGTGCACGGCGAGGCCCGGGAGCAGGACGCCGCCCTCCTCAAGGGCGTGGCCGACCAGATTCCCGGCCGCACCATCTGCGCCTTCGGCGAGGCCTGCTCGTGGCCGACGCAGAGCTTCCTCGCCAAGTTCGGCGACGAGTTCAAGGGCTACGCCGAGGCCAAGAAGACCGCCAAACCCGCCGAAGCCGCCCCTCTCATCTGATTTCTGCAATGTCGACCGCTCCCGCCAAACCCGCCGACCTCGTGACCGTCAACATTGACGGCAAGGAAATCGCCGTGCCGAAGGGCACGAACGTGATCGAGGCCGCCAAGCTCGTCGGCGTCGAGATCCCGCACTACTGCTACCACCCGAAGCTGACCATCGTCGGCAACTGCCGCATGTGTCTCATCGAAATGGGCATGCCGGCCGTCGATCCCGCCACGAAGACGCCGATCATGGATCCGGCCACCGGGAAGCAGAAGATCAACTGGATCCCGCGTCCGCAGATCGGTTGCGGCACCAATGCTTCGCCCGGTCTCCACATCCGCACGAACACGCCGATGGTGAAGGACTGCCGCGAGGGCGTGACGGAGATGCTGCTCATCAACCACCCGCTCGACTGCCCGATCTGCGACCAGGCCGGCGAGTGCAAGCTGCAGGAACACTCCACCGCCTACGGCCGCGGCTACTCCCGCTTTGTCGAGCAGAAGAACGTGAAGCCCAAGCGCACCGTGCTCGGTCCGCGCGTCACGCTCGACGACGAGCGTTGCATCCTCTGCTCGCGCTGCATCCGCTTTTCCAAGGAGATCGCCAAGGATGACGTCCTCGGCTTCATCGACCGCGGCAGCTACAGCACGCTCACGTGCTATCCGGGCAAGCAGCTCGAGAACAATTACTCGCTCAACACGGTGGACATCTGCCCCGTGGGCGCGCTCACCTCGACGGACTTCCGTTTCAAGATGCGCGTCTGGTTCCTCAAGCAGACGCCCGGCATCGACCCGGAATCCTCGGTCGGCGCCAACACCGAAGTCTGGAGCCGCGAGGGCGTGATCTATCGCATCACTCCGCGTCGCAACGACGAGGTCAATGACACCTGGATGACCGATTCCGGCCGCGCCCTGTACAAGCAGGTCAAGGCGGCTGACCGGCTGCTGGCTCCGTCCATCAACGGCAATTCCACCGGCCCCGACATGGCGCTCAAGGCCGCCGCTGATCTGCTCAAGGCCGGCAGCGTGGCCGTGGTCGGTTCGGGCCGTAGCACGGTTGAGGAACAGTTCCTGACCCGCAAACTCGCCGAGGCCGTCAAAACTACCGCGATGCTCGTCAGCCGGGTGGGGCAGGGCGACCGCCTGCTGCTTTCGTCAGACCGCAATCCGAATGTCCGCGGTGCGCTCGTGACTGGACTCATCTCGGCGTTACCCTCCCAGAAGCTCACCGGCCTCGCGGCTGATATTGATGCCGGCAAGGTGAAGACGATTCTCTCCGTCGGCGAGGACCTGACCGCCGCCGGCCTCACGGCCGAACAACTCGCCAAGGTGTCCGTCATCTATCTCGGCACGCACCAGAACGCGACGAGTGCTGCCGCCAAGGTGGTCATCCCGACGCTGACGGTTTTCGAGAAATCCGGCTCGTTCGTGAACCAGCAGTTCCGCCTCCAGAAATTCGCGAAGGCCGTCCCCGGCCCGACCGGTGTGGCCGATGACCTCGTCACGCTGGCCGAACTGGTCGCTGCCGCCGGCGGTGGCATCATTCCCTTCAATCTTGGCGTTCTCTGGACCACGATCGCCGCCGAGATCAAATCCCTCGCCGGACTCAGTCACGCCAGTCTGCCCGCCACGGGCCAGCTGATCGACGCTGCGGCCTGGGCCGGCTTGCCCTTCTGTGAGGGCGAGACTCTCCACTTCAAACCCGCCGCCGTGCCCGCGGCCGCCAACGCATGAGCGCCGTCATCGAAATCTGGTCCGGTCTTCACCCGCTCATTCAGGGCATCATCAAGGGGCTTTGCGTGATTGCGGTCATGTTCCCGATCGGCGGGGCTTGCTCGCTGGTCGAGCGCAAGGTCTCCGCCTGGATCCAGGGCCGTCCGGGTCCGAACCGCGCGCTGCCGTTCTGGTTCGCCTGGGTACCGGTGATCGGTCCGTTCCTGCAACGCCTCGGCGCCTTCCACCTCATGGCCGACGGCCTGAAGATGTTCCTCAAGGAAGATCCGTTGCCGGGCCATGTGAACAAGTTCTACTTCCTGCTCGCTCCGGTGGTGGGCATGATTCCGGCCCTGACGACCGTCACCGTCGTGCCCTTCGGCGCCTACTTCAACGAGGCCGGTCACCTGGTGCCGCTCGCGCTGGCCAATCTCGATGTCGGCATCCTCGCGGTGTTCGCGATCGGTTCGCTTGGCGTGTACGCGCTGATTCTGGCGGGCTGGGCGTCGAATTCCAAATACCCCTTCCTCGGCGGTATCCGCGCTTCGGCGCAGCTCATTTCCTACGAGCTCTCCATGACGCTCGCGGTGGTCCCCGTTTTCCTGATGATCAACGTGCCCGGTGGTAACGGCACGCTGAGCCTGACGGATGTGGTGCTCTTCCAGAGCGGCACCAGCGGCTGGCACGGCACCTGGTTCATCATGACGATGCCGCTTTCGGCCGTGATTTTTCTCGTGGCCCTTTTCGCCGAGACGAACCGTCTGCCCTTCGACATGGCTGAAGGCGAGGCCGACCTTGTGGGCGGCTTCCACACCGAGTACGGCGCGATGAAGTGGGGTCTGTTCTTCGTGGCCGAGTATTCGCACATGCTGATCGGCTCCGGCGTGTTCACGTTGCTGTTCCTCGGCGGCTGGAACCCGTTGCCGTGGGTACCGTTGTCCACCGTCATCGGCTGGCTGGCCCACCTTTCGCCACTGTTCCAGAATCCGATCGCGGTCGGCCTGATTTCCATCGGCATCTTCATGGGCAAGGTCCTGTTCTTCATGTTCCTCTTCATGTGGGTGCGCTGGACGGTGCCGCGCTTCCGCTATGACCAGGTGATGAAGCTCGGCTGGCAGAAACTGCTGCCCCTCGCCATCGGCAATCTCATCTTCTACGCGATCGTCATCGCGATCCTTCAGAAACCCGTTTCCTGAGCGCCATGCCCTACGTCGTCGAACGCAAGCCCCTTACGCTCTTGGAGCGAGTCTACATCCCGCAGATCCTCGCGGGATTGAAGGTGACGTTGAAGCATCTGTTCTCGCCCAATGTCACGTTGGAGTATCCTGAGCAGCGTCCGGCGATTCCCACTGGCTATCGGGGCGTACCCACCCTGGTGAAGGATCCGCACGGCCGCGAGAAGTGCGTCTCCTGCCAGCTGTGCGAGTTCGTCTGCCCGCCCAAGGCCATCCGCATCACGCCCGGGGAGATCCCGGCCGACCAACCGGAGCGCGCGCATGTGGAGAAGGGACCCAAGGCCTTCGACATCGACATGCTGCGCTGCATCTATTGCGGCCTGTGTCAGGAAGTCTGCCCGGAGGAGGCCATCTTCCTGCAAAACCAGTACTCGATGACCGGTTACACCCGCGCCGAAATGGTCAACGACAAGGCCCGCCTCTACGAACTGGGCGGCACGCTCCCTGACCAGCATTTCAAATGGGACAAAAAGAAGGCGGCCGCCGAACACGGCAACGCCCACTGAGCCATGGCCAACTTTCTCTTCATCCTCTTTTCCCTGCTCACGCTCGTGAGCGCCCTGCTGGTGGTCGTAAACAAGAATGCGGTCAACGCGGCCATGTTCCTGCTCGTCTCGCTCGTCGGCCTGGCGGGATTGTTCGTGCTGCTGGATGCCGCCCTGCTGGCCTTTGTGCTGCTGCTGGTCTACGCGGGCGCGGTCGTCGCACTTTTTCTCTTCATCATCATGCTGCTGGACACCACGCCCGGGACCCAGAAGCCCTTTGGCAAATTCTCCATTTTGGGTGCGGTGCTCGGCGGGGCGCTCCTGCTCGTCGGTGCCCAGATGGTGGGTCTCAACACGGCAAAGACCGCTGCCGTCACCACCGCGGCCCCCACGCTCAAGCACTATGCCGAACTCCTCTTCACCACCTATCTGCTGCCGGTGCAGGTCGTGGGTTTCATGCTCCTGATCGCCATGCTGGGGGTCATCGTGCTCAGCAAGAAATTTGACCGGACGGAGGCCGCCAAATGAACCCCGCCGGACTCGAAACCTACATCGTCCTGAGCGCGCTGCTCTTTGCCATCGGCTTCTTCGGTGTGCTGCTGCGCAAGAACACGCTCGTGATCTACATGTGCCTGGAGATCATGTTGCTCGCCTCGACGCTCGCGCTCGTCGCCTTCTCGCGGTTCAACAACACGCTCGAGGGCAGCGTCTTCGTTTTCTTCATCCTCACGATCGCGGCGGCCGAGGTGGCCGTCGGCCTCGCCATCATCGTTGCCCTGTTCCGCAAGCGGCGGACGGTGTCGGTCGATGAACTGAACCACCTGAAGAACTGATGCCGATGACCATGCTCCAGCACGCCATTCTGTTGCTTCTCCTGCCCTTGGGGTCGGCGGTACTTATCGCGCTGTTCCTCCGCAAGCGGGGAGTGGTGGCCTCCTATCTTTCGACCGCGACGGCCGGGGCCATCGCCGCCATCGCAATCATTCTCCTGCTCCACGGAGAGCATTTCGAGGATTCGGTCGAATGGCTCCGTTTCGGCTCCTTCAGCGTTTCGTTGGGCATCAAATACAACGCCCTTGCTGGCCTCATGCTGTTTGTCGTCGGTTTTGTCGGCTTCCTGATCCACGTCTTTTCACTCGGTTACATGCATGACGACGCGGCCCGGGCGCGGTTCTTTGGCGGTCTCTCGATCTTCATGTTCTCGATGATCGGCATCGTGCTCGCCGACAATCTGTTCATGATTTTCATTTTCTGGGAGCTGGTCGGATTCAGCTCCTGGCTGCTGATCAACCATTACCACCACAAGCAGTCGGCGGCTGATGCCTCGAAGAAGGCGTTCATCGTCAATCGCGTCGGCGACTTCGGGTTCCTGCTCGGCATCATCATGTGCTACTGGTTGAACCACACCGTCAACTTCACCGAATTGGAACGGCTCGGGGCGACGAACGGACTGGTCTTCAGCACCCTCATCCCGCTGCTGTTGTTCTGCGGCGCCGTAGGCAAGTCGGCCCAGATGCCCCTCCAGGTGTGGCTGCCCGACGCGATGGAAGGCCCGACGCCCGTCTCCGCGCTCATCCACGCGGCCACGATGGTGGCTGCCGGTATCTTCATGCTTTGCCGCATCAATGTCCTGATGGTGCCAGACGCGCTCACTGTCATCATGTGGACCGGCACGATCACGGCCCTCTATGCCGCCCTGTGCGCCGTCGTGCAGAGTGACATCAAGAAGGTGCTGGCTTACTCCACGCTCTCGCAGCTCGGCTACATGGTCGCGGCGTTTGGGTTGGGCAGTACCGTAATGGAGCATGGTGAACACAAGATGGTTATCGCCGCCGGCGTTGGTGCCGCGATGTTTCACCTGACAACCCACGCTTTCTTCAAGGCGCTCATGTTCCTCGGGTCCGGCTCCGTCATCCACGGCTGCCATCACGAGCAGGACATCTTCAAGATGGGTGGCTTGGCCAAGAAGATGCCCGTCACCTTCATCACTTTCACGATCGGCGTGCTGGCCATCATCGGCATGCCCGGGCTCGCCGGTTTTTTCTCCAAGGACGCGATCCTGTATCTGGCGATGGAGAAGAACAGCGCGGTATTTGGTATCCTCGCCTTCACCGCGGTGCTGACCTCCTTCTACATGATTCGCATGTGGAAGCTCACGTTCTTTGGCGAATCCCGTTCGAAAGATGCCAGCCATGCGCATGAAAGCGGCCTCGTCATGACGCTGCCGTTGATTGTGCTCGCGATCCTGTCCGTTGCCGGCGGTTACGGGTTTGCCTTTGCAAAGCTGGGTGGCGACATCGCTGAGCTCGTACCACACGCGCACGGCCCCGCCCACACCACGATCCTTCTGGTCTCGCTGGCGGTCATGACGATCGGTGCAGGCTCTGCCTGGTTCTTCTACAAGTCTTCCGACCACGACACCCTGGAAGAAAAGTCCCGTCCCCTGTTCGGCTTGCTGACCTGGGTGAAGGAATCCTTCGACAGGGCCTACGATTACTACGTGGCCAAGATCCAGCAACGCTTCGCGATGCTGATCAACTTCCTGGAACAGATTTTCCTCGCGGGGCTCATTATCCGCGGTCTGGCCGGGGTGGCCGGCTTGATCGGGCTAGGTGCCCGGGCGCTCTACACGGGCAGCCTCCACGTCTACGTCTACTGGTTCCTGCTCGGTGCGGTGGTCCTCTGGGCCTTCGCCGCCGGCATCTTCTAAACCGTGAATTCCCTCAACCCCTTACTTCTGCAGCTCGCCATCGCCACGCCACTTGTGGCCGCCGTCATCGTGGCGGTCGGGCTGCCCAAGCGCTTCTCGATTTTGCTGGGATACGCCGCCTTTGCCTTGCCCGCCGGCATCGCGCTCTGGCTCTGGTCGCAATATCCCGCCGAAGGGGGCAATGGCTACCATTTCCTGAGCTCCTTCGACACCGGCCTGTCCGGCTACGGCATCTCGCTCAAACTCGGTCTGAACGGAATTGCGCTGCCGATGTTCCTGCTTGCGGCCATCGTCGGTCTGGCGGCCGGCATGTATGCGCTGCGGTCGTCGGCGGAACGGCTCAAGACCTATCTGATCCTGCTACTCATCATGCACAGTGGCCTGCTGGGTGTTTTCGCCTCGGTGGATATCTTCTTTTTCTATTTCTTCCACGAATTGGCGCTGATCCCGACTTTCATCATGGTGGGCATCTGGGGTGGCCGGGACCGTAACTATGCGGCCATGAAGATGACCGTCTATCTGACGGTCGGCGCCATGCTCTCGCTCATCGGACTCATCGCCATCTACGTGAAGAGCGGCGCGAACACGTTTGACCTCATCGAGCTCAAACGCGCCATCACGGAGGAAGGTCTCCGGGGCTCCGTCCAAAACTACATCTTTGGTCTGCTGATGTTCGGCTTTGGCATCTTGGTTTCGCTCTGGCCGTTGCACACGTGGGCGCCGCTGGGTTATGGCGCCGCCCCGAGTTCCGCCGCCATGCTGCACGCCGGCGTCCTCAAGAAATTCGGTCTTTACGGTCTGATCCAGATCGCTCTGCCACTGTTGCCCGAGGGTGCCGCGCACTGGGCCTGGACCCTCGCGTTGCTCGCGGCGATCGGCAATGTGCTCGTCATCGGGTTCGTCACGATGGCCCAGCGCGACCTCAAGCAGATGCTCGGTTACAGCTCGGTCATGCACATGGGCTACTGTTTCCTCGGACTCGTGACGCTCTCGACGATTGGCACGGGTGGCGTGGTCTTGCTGATGGTGGCGCACGGCCTTTCCGTGGCGCTGCTTTTCATGCTGGCCACCTGCATCCACCACCGCACTCACACTTTCGACATGTCGGAGATGGGCGGTCTGGCCCAGAAGACCCCCGTGCTCGCCGGCTTCTTTGTGGCTGCGACGATGGCCAGCATCGGTCTGCCGGGTTTTGCCAACTTCTGGGGTGAACTGACGGTCTTCGTCGCCCTTTGGAATTTTTCCCATTGGATCACGGCCATTGCCGTGGCCGGGGTAATCATCTCGGCCATTTATGGACTGCGCGCTGCAGCCCGGGTGTTCTTTGGCCCATCTTCGGAACAGCTACAAAGGGTGACCACCCAGCATCCCCCGCTGGACCTCGGTTGGGGTGAACGCCTGCCGGCGCTGATCCTGCTGGCCGCCCTGCTATTCTTTGGTTTCTACCCGAAGGCGATCTCGCTCTCGGTCAACCAGGCCCTGTCTCCTGCCAAACAGGTGACCGCCTCCGCCCCGCTTTCCTTCGAACGCTGATTTCCCGCCGCCATGTCCACGGAACTACTCAAGGCAGTCGCTGATACCAACCAATGGTGGGCCATCGGTCCGGAAATGATCTTGGCCTGTACCGCCCTCGGCCTGCTGGTGCTGGAGATCGTCACGCCCAAGGACCAACATCGCTACATCCCGTTCGTCGCGATTCTCTCCCTGGCCATGGTGCTCGGGGCGGTCATCATCACCTTTGGCAGTACGACCTGGGGCGAGGGACAACTCTTTGGCGGGCTCATCCAGCTGAGCAAGGCCGGGCAGATTGCCCGCATCTTCTTCCTGCTTTCCTCCCTGCTGGTGTGTTTCCTCGGCACGATCTGTCTGCCACGCACCCGGATGCCCCGGGTGGAGTTCTACCACATCGTGTTGGTCGTCACGGCGGCCCTCATGCTGCTGGCCCAGAGCAGCCACTTTGTGATGTTCTTCGTCGCGCTCGAGACCGTGACGATCGGATTCTATATTCTCGTCAGCTACTTCCGGGACAACGCCCTGACGCTGGAGGCCGGGCTCAAGTATCTCGTCCTCGGCGCGCTCAGCTCGGCGATCATGCTGTTTGGTATCGTGCTGATTTACGGGGCAGTGGGCCGGGTCGAGGTCGATGGCATCGTCCACACGGGCTTCGAATTTGGCGTGGTGGCGGACTTCCTTTCGAGGAACCCTGATAACTTCCTCGCCACGGCCGGTGCCCTGCTGGTGTTGGGCGGCGTGGCGTTCAAGATCGGTGCCTTCCCTTTCCAGATTTGGATTCCCGACGTCTATCAGGGTGCACCCACGCCAGTGACCGCTTTCCTGGCGGTGTCGTCCAAGGCGGCAGGCTTTGCGGTGATGCTGACGCTCGTCCTCAATGTCTTTGCGCCGTTGACGAACATTTTGGTCCCGGTGCTCTCGGTGCTGGCGGCGGCCACCATCATTGTCGGCAATTTCTCCGCGCTTTCCCAGCGCAACACCAAGAGGCTGATGGGCCTTTCGGGGGTGTCCCATGCCGGATACCTCCTGATCGGTGTCATTGCCGCGCTCAGCGTGCCGGCAGCGGCCAATGCCGTATGGTTTTATCTCTTCACCTACCTGCTGGCTTCGATGGCGGTCTTCGGCGTGATGGCGCATCTGGCAGGCGAGGATGACACCGCGCAGGAGCTCGATCAGTATGAGCGCCTCGCGAAGGACCGGCCGTTCCTAGGTGCGATCTTGGCGGTCGGCATTGGTTCGCTCGCCGGCATTCCGCCGCTGGCCGGTTTCATGGGCAAACTCCTCATCTTCGTCGCCGCCTTCCAGGCTCATCTTTATTGGCTGTTGCTGGTGGCGATCGGCGGCGTGGTGCTTTCGATCTATTATTACTTTGGTTGGATCAAGGCGGCTTTCTTCGAGACGTGGTCACCGAATCCAGCGGAAACGGTCACTCGTTCGACCGCTTCCCAGCCGACACTGGTCAGTGGCGCGGTCCTCACCATTCTCGCCGTACTGACCGTGCTCCTGGGCTTCTACCAAGAGCCGCTTTCCCGTTGGCTGCTTTCTTGATCTGATTTTCGGGTCGGTCGTACGCCTTTCACTTTTGCAGATCAGAGGATATGCTCTGGAGATATCTTGCAAATTATTAGACTGAACGATGGGCGCATTTTGTTCCGCAGACGCTGAAGGAATCCGGCAAGGCCGTTGGGAATTACACAAATTTTGTCAGTCGGTTGTAATCATTATCAGTCCCGAAATTTTGGCGGGTCTTGCGTGAAATAATAGGATCAGAGTGCGCGCGCATGCACTCAATCCGTCGTATCGGACCCATCGCTTCCTCCCGCTGGTTGCACCGCGGAGCGTTGATTGTGCTTCTCGGGGCCATCGGCCGCGCGGAAGATGTTCTGACCTACAAGTTCCAGTCGTGGCAGGAGGCGGACAATCGCGTCCGGGTGTCCGCGCAGTACGCACTGGCGGAAAAGGACCTTGGCCCGGACATGCACCTCAAGCTCATGGGGCTGATCGATTCCATCGCCGGGGCCACACCGACAGGAGAGAAGTCCCAGACGACCGTCGGGGACGTCCCCATGGCGCCGATGGAGGATTTACGCCGCGCCTGGACCGTCGACCTGAGCCGCCAGTTTCACCGTGTCGCGCTGTCCGGCGGTTACGCCGTAAGTCGGGAAAGCGATTACGTATCACATGGCTGGTCACTGAACACAGTGACTGATTTCAATCAGAAAAACACGAACCTGCTGATCGGCTATGGTCGGACGGACGACACCATCATGGAGCCCAAACTGGGATGGACCGTCGACCGCAACAAGACGGGCAATGACTACATCGTGGGTCTGACCCAACTCCTGGATCCCAACACGAGTCTCGCGATCAATCTTTCGCATGGCACCGCCCGCGGTTACATGAGCGATCCCTACAAGATCGTTTCGACCCATCTGCTCGATCTCGATCCGGGAACTTACTACACGCCGCCCGAGAACCGTCCCCGCGAGAAGGACAAGACCGTGTTGTTTCTGGGCCTGAATCGCAACTTTGAGCAGGCGCATGGCGCGCTCGACCTGTCCTATCGGTATTACCGGGACAGCTTCGGTATCAGGAGCAGCACGTTGTCCGCGCGTTGGATCCAGGATCTGGGGTCTCATTTCACGGTGGAGCCGTCGCTCCGCTACTACGCCCAGGGTGCTGCGGACTTCTATTACTATGACTTGGACCAGGCCGGAGTGATCACGACCTTTGAACCTGTTCGTGGCGAAACCGGAACAGGCCGCGCCCCTTTCTACTCGTCGGACTACCGGTTGTCTCGCATGTCCACCTTGAGCGTCGGCCTGCAGGTCACCTGGAAGATCCGACCCTGGATCGCCCTGGATGCGGCCTATGATCGGTACACTTCCCGGGGCTCGGACGGAGTCACGCCGCAGGCGGCCTACAGCAAGGCGAACACGTTCACCGTGGGGCTGAGGATCTCCCGCTGACCAAGTGCCCATGTCCTTGTTCAAGACATCATCCGCGTCCGGTGTACCGGCTTCATCCGAAGCCGCCGCACCCTTGCGGGTTTTTCGTTGGGCGGCGCTGGGTACCAATTGCGAGGTGCAGTATGTGTGTGGAAACGCGGGAGTGGCGCGCGCGTTCGAAGCCGAGGCGAAAAGCTGGGTGGCAGCGTTTGAAGCCAAATACTCCCGCTTCCGTCCCGACAGTCTCGTGAGCAAGATCAACAACGCTGCCGGGCAATCTTGGGTGGAGGTTGATGAGGAGATGGATGGGTTTCTGAATCTCTGCGAATCACTCCATGCCTTGAGTGGCGGCACTCTCGATGTAACGGCCCTCCCGCTGATGCGGCTCTGGGACTACAAGGCGGTCAATCCGCGGGTCCCCGGTCCGGAGGAGATTACCAAGGCGCGCAATCTGGTGGGATGGGCCAAGGTGGAGCGGAGCCCGGGCAAGATCCGCCTGCCTTATGCCGGCATGGCGATTGATTTCGGGGGCTGGGGCAAGGAGTACGCGGTTGATCGCGTGGTCCAGATTGCGAGGCGCCACGGTCTGCAGCAGGTCTTGGTGGATTTTGGTCGGGATCTCTTCGCCTTGGGCGCGGCCCCCGGCAAGCCGGCCTGGCATGTAGGCCTCGAAGATCCGGCGCAGCCCGGCACAGCCTGCTGGGGCAGTGTGGCGGCTCGGGACCGCGGCGTGGCCTGTTCAGGTGATTACGTGCGTGGCTTCACGGTAAACGGAAAACGCTACGGTCATATCATCGACCCGCGTACCGGCTGGCCCGTCGCCAACGGCACCCGTCAGGTCACGGTCATCGCCGGCAGTTGTGTGCAGGCGGGAATCTTGTCCACCACCGTGTGCATCATGGGGCCGACGGCCGGCCTGCGGATGGTGGGCGAAATGATGGGAGTCGAAGCCATCGTGCTCACCGAGCACGGGCGTCATCAAACGAAGGGATTTCAAAACTATGTGGTTACCCAATAAAAAATCATGTCTGGCGCTGGCGGTGATGCTTGGCTCCGCCCTTTCAGCAATGGCCGAAGTCAAAGTGGGCCAGCCCTTCCCAAGGCTTGACGCCTTCGGGCTCGAAGGGGCTCTCCCTGAGACCTCCGGCAAGGTGGTCTTGGTGGATTTCTGGGCCAGTTGGTGCGCGCCTTGCCGTGCCTCTTTTCCCTCGTATAGCACCCTGCAGAAGGAGTTGGCGGCGCAAGGATTTGTTCTGGTGGCTGTCAGCGTGGACAAGCAGGCCGGTGCCTACGGCGACTTCCTGAAAAAGTATGCGCCTGGATTTGCGACCGTCAGGGATGCGAGCCAGCGACTGGCTGCGGAGGTGAAGGTGCCGGGCATGCCCACGAGCTACCTGATCGACCGCCACGGGGTATTGCGGGCGGTGCATGTCGGGTTTCACGGGGATTCTTCGGTGCGCGAAATCCGTGACCAGATCGTGCGATTGCTGGAGGAAAAACCATGAACAAGCGACTGCTTCTGACCATTCTCGCCGGCTTGGCAGCGATCCTCTCGGGTTGCACCACGGTGCAACCATGGGAGCGTGCGGCCTTGGCTGATTATAAGATGCGGCCGGATCGTGATGCGCTGATGACCGTGATGACCGAGCATATCTATTTCTCCCGCGAAGCCGCCACCGGTGGTCGGGGTGTGGGTGGCAGCGGCTGCGGCTGCAATTAATCCTGATCCCATCGTCCCATGAATGCTTCCCCTGCCTTAGCTTCCTTCACTGTGGTCATGTCTCACCTGGTCGCCCGTTGCCGCTGGCTGCAGGCCCCCGTCGGGCTACTCCTAGTATTCCTGCAGCGGACGCCGGCCATCCGGGTTGCCGCCATGGCTGAAGGTGCCAGCCGGGTGGTCGCCAGTGAGGGGATGAAATTGTTCTTCGCGGCTACGGCCATGGGCGCTTACAACACGATGGCCGGGGCGACCTCCTTCTCGGTCAGTCTCGCCACCCCGACAAGCGGCAAAGCCAACACCACCTTCACCGTCGATGGCACAACTGGTTCACCGCTCACTGTTTCGTTCACGGTGACCGGCGCTCCGGGCAATCCCAAGTCTTGGAGCGTGACCGGTACCTTGCCGGCGGGTCTCAGCGTTACGGGGGGGAATCCGGTTAATGTCTCGGCGCCTTACAAAATGACCATAACAGGAACTCCGACGGCGGCAGGGAGCGCCACGGTTACGGTCACAGCATGGGATACGGCCGGGGCCAAGGGCAATAACGCGTCCATCAAGTGCGCCTTTAATATCGTATCGGGAACAACGAACACGGCCCCCGCCATCACGGCCCAGCCCCAATCTTTATCAATCACGGTAGGTTCAGGAGCGACCTTCTCGGTGACCGCCACGGGCTCGCCGGCACCCACTTATCAGTGGCAAAAGGGTGGGGTCGCGATCGGCGGCGCAACCGGCTCGAGTTATTCGATCGCGAGTGCTCAGTCCGGGGATGCCGGTAGCTATTCCGTCGTGGCAACCAACATCGCCGGCTCGGTGACCAGTAGCAGCGCCACACTGACGGTCAACGCTGCGGCCACGGCTCCCGCGATCACGGCGCAGCCCCAGTCCCAAGCGGCGACGGCGGGAGGGTCCGCAACCTTTTCCGTGTCGGCCACCGGGTCGCCTGCGCCTACTTACCAATGGCAAAAAGGTGGTGTGAATATCGCGGGAGCGACCAGTTCCAGCTATGTGATCTCCAGCGTCCAGGCCGGAGATGCAGGTTCATATTCAGTTGTGGTGACCAACAGCGCCGGATCGGTGACGAGCAACGGCGCGACGTTGACGGTGAATGCAGCGGCCACGGTGCCCGCGATATCTCCCCAACCCCAATCCCTGGTGGTTACGGCAGGAGCGGCGGCTTCGTTTTCAGTAACAGCAACTGGCACACCAACGCCCACCTACCAATGGCAAAAAGGTGGTGTGAGCATCGCAGGAGCGACCAGCTCCAGCTACGCCATTTCCAGTGCGCAGGCCGGAGATGCGGGGTCGTATTCAGTGGTGGTGACCAACAGTGCCGGATCGGTGACCAGCAGCGCGGCGACTTTGACCGTTAATGCGGCGGCCACGGCCCCCGCCATCACGACGCAACCCGTCGCCCAAACCGTCACCGCGGGCTCGGGTGCGACGTTCTCGGTTTCCGCCACGGGATCCCCGGCGCCTTCCTATCAATGGCAGAAGGGTGGGGTTGCCATCAGCGGCGCGACCAGTGCGAGCCTGATATTCGCGAGTGCGCAGGCGGCCGATGCCGGCTCGTATTCCGTGGTCGTCGCCAACCCTGCCGGCTCCGTGACGAGTAATGCGGTGACGCTTACGGTAAATCCCTTGGTGGTCGCGCCGAGCATCTCCAATCAGCCCCAACCGGTCACCGTGTTGGCTGGATCGGCTGCGGCGTTCTCCGTGACGGCCACCGGGTCCCCTGCGCCAACTTATCAATGGCAAAAGAACTCCGTGAACATCGTCGGAGCCACGGCTGCAAGTTACAGCATCTCCAGCGCCCAGTCGGGTGACGCCGGTACTTACAAGGTGATCGTCACCAACAGTGCCGGCTCGGTCACTAGCAATGCCGTTAATCTCACGATCACCACGGTGGTGACGGCCCCTGCCATCACAACACAGCCCCAGAGTCAGACCGTCACGGCCGGAACCTCGATCAGCTTCAGCGTGGGCGCAAGCGGCACGGCGCCTTTTACCTACCAGTGGCAAAAGGACGGGAACAATCTTTCGGGGGCCACCGCGGATACCCTGACATTTGCCAGTGCCCAGGCGGCTGACGCCGGGGCTTACAAGGTTGTTGTGACCAACAGTGCCGGGTCCGTCACCAGCAATACCGCCAACCTTACGGTCAACGCAGCCACGACGGCACCGAGCATCACCAGTCAGCCCCAGTCCTTGACTCTGGTGGCCGGATCGTCGGCGAACTTCGCGGTAACCGCAACCGGGGTGCCTGCACCGACCTACCAGTGGCAGAAAGGTGGAGTGGCCATCGGTGGAGCGACCGGGGCGAGTCTCGCAATCGCCAGCGTCCAATCGAGTGATGCTGGAGACTATGCTGTCGTTGTGACCAACAGTGCCGGCTCGATCACCAGCAGTGTCGCGAGCCTCACGGTCACTGCGGCCGTGACCGCCCCTTCGATCGTGACCCAGCCGCAGGGCCAGACGGTCACCGCGGGAAGTGCCGCAAGCTTTTCCGTTTCCGTTGGAGGCACCGCCCCCTTCACCTATCAGTGGAAAAAGGACGGGGTGAATCTCAGTGGGGCCACGGCCGCGAATCTCAGCCTGGGCGCAACGCAATCATCGGATGCCGGTACTTACTCAGTGGTCGTGACCAACAGCGCAGGTTCTGTAACCAGTGCCGGAGCCAGCCTGACCGTCAATGCCCCTGTCCAGGCGCCGGTAATTACGAGCGCCCCGGTCAGCCAAACCGGTATTTCCGGCAAGGGAGTGAGCTTCACAGTCGAGGCCAGCAATGCCACGGCCTATCAGTGGGAGGTTTCCACGAACAACGGCAGCACCTGGTCCGCGGTCTCCAACGGATCTACCTACAGTGGCGCCACGACACCGCAGCTGACGATTGCCAATGCCTCAGCCGGGATGAGCGGGTATCTTTACCGGGCCGTCATCACTGGCAGCAATGGATCTGTGACGACCAATGCCGCCACCTTAAGCGTTGCTTCTGCCGTATTGGCCGGACCTGCCGGGGTTGCTCTCGATCGTTCTGGCAACCTGCTGGCGGTGGACGGCCCCAACAATGATTGCATGACCGTGGCTCTCACGGGATCGACGTCCCTCTTGGCCGGTTTGAGTGGCACGCAGGGGTCCGACGATGGCCAGGGTCGCTCCGCCCGATTCCGTTCTCCGGTGGGCGTTGCCATCAATGCGAATACCGGAACGGCCTATGTGGCGGATGCCGGCAATTCCATCATCCGCGCGATCACCGCTGACGGGCTGGTGAGTACTCTGGCCGGCTCCAAGGACAACCAGGGTTATCGGGACGGCGCGGGTACGGCCGCCTGGTTCAACGCTCCTGCCGACGTGGCCGTGGATCGTAGCGGTAACCTCTATGTGGCCGATACCGGGAATTCCGTCATCCGGAAAATCACCGCTGATGGCACGGTCACGACGCTCGCCGGCCTGGCAGGGCAGCGCGGCAGTGACAATGGGGCTGGCAGCGCGGCGCGTTTCAATCAGCCGGCGGGTATTGTGGTGGATGCCAACGGGGTGCTCTTCGTGGCGGATACCTATAATCACACGATCCGTCGCATTACGGCTTCCGGTGTGGTCTCAACCTTTGCGGGTGTTCCGGGCATCAGCGGTTATGACGACGGCGTTAACGCGCTGTTCAATCAGCCTAGTGGTCTGGCAATGGATGCGAGCGGCAATCTGTATGTTGCCGATACCGGCAACAACACCCTGCGGATCATCTCGACCGCCGGCGTGGTACGGACTTTGGTAGGAACGCCGACCGTGGCCGGACTTGAGGACGGCAACGGCTTGCGCGCCCTGCTCAACCAACCGAAAGATCTCTGTTTGGATGCGGCGGGCAATGTCTGGGTGGCGGATTACGGCAATGCCGCGATCCGCAAGGTGACACCCAGCGGCGATGTAACCACCGTCAGCCTTTCCATGGTGCCGGTCACCGTCCCGGAGACTCCGTCAACGAGCAATCCGAACTCCTCCGCCGGCTCTTCCACGACCCCAACGACGACCCCTCCTGCCGAAGTCGGCGTGGGCGGCGGCGGCGGTGCCCCCAGCAACTGGTTCCTGCTCGGCCTGGGCTTGCTTGGCTTCCTCCGGCGCAGGCTTGCTGTCCGGCGTGGCTAACCTACGGCGTTTTCGGCCAATCCGGGTGGTAAGGCGGGCCACCCGGTTGGTTGCAGAAGCCAATCCAGGCATTTGCCGGAAAATTCCTTCGCCAGCGTCCGGTAAACTGTTTCGAGTCGGACCCCATGAAGGTTACCGGCCTCGCCATCGTCCCGCCCCCTGCCGCTGACGGCCTGCCCAAGGTCACGCCCGAATTGCTCGCCTCCGTGCTCGCCCGCTATTCGCGGAGCAACGAGGGCATCCACAAGATTCTCGAGAAGGTGGACATCACCAATCCCGACGAGTCGATCGATCGGATCCTGAAGTTTGTGGACTACGGTCATGCGTCCATCGGCGGATTGACCGGCGGACTGGCCATCGCCTTGGACGATGTGTCGATGTGGCTTGCCTACAAAGTATTTGAACTCGCCCAGATGGCGGACGGGCAGGAGTCGAGTACACGTTATATCACGATGGCACCCAACAATCTGCCGACGGCGCAGGAACTGGGATTGCCCGAGGATCTCGCTCCTCGCTGGACGGCGCTCATGGCAAAGGCGTTTGCCGCCTACAACTCGGAGTACGCCCGGCTCGATCAACAGGCCCTGGCAAATCCCGGGCTCGTGCGGCTTCCTCCGGATGCAAAGCCGGCGGTCGTGACCCGCTTGCGCAAGAACTATGCGCTCGATCGTGCCCGCTACTTTATCCCGCTGGCCACCCGCACCAATGTCGGTCTGGTGCAGAGTTCGCGCATGTGGGCGGCGACGGTGAAGCACCTTGCCTCCCTTCCCATGCCGGAGGCGCAGGCTGCCGCCACGCTCATTCGCGAGGAGTTGCTCAAGCTTTCGCCCCGCCTCATGCGTCACAGCCAGGCGGAGGCTTCCTATCAGAAACAAGGCCAACAGGAGTTGGCCGAGAGCCTGCGTCTCGGATTGGCGCGCTTGTCGACCTTGCCGCTGGCAGACCAAGTGTGGGTCAAGGTGGATCGCTCCGCCCCGCCCTGGCTCGCTGAGGAACAACCGCTCGCCGAGGCCCTCAAGCACCGCGCGAACCGCTATGGCTATCAGGGCAAGGCCACCAGGCGGATGCGGGTGACCTTTGCTTGGAACAACATGGCGGTTGCCGAGCTGCGTGACCTTAACCGCCATCGCACCGGCCACCGCTACACGCCGATGATTCAGGCCGGATTTTATCTGCCACCAGAGATTAAACATGCGGATCATCAAGGTCTGCTGGACGAACAGGCCGCGCTGACCCGTGAACTCATGCAGCGGGGATCGCCGGCTTATGTGTATTCCTTGTTGCTCGGGGCCCAGACGCCCTTTGAGCACAGTACCCACGCGGACAAATTTATCTATGAGGCGGAGTTGCGCACTGGCATGGGGGCGCATTTCCGTTATGCCGAGCATCTCAGTGCGGCGCTGCGTGAATTCAATCAACAGGTGCCCGAGGCAAAGGATTGGGTCATAGAGGGTACCGCTGAACCAGAATAGGCTTGCTGCAGTTAGGCGGCAAAACGACCATGTTTCATCGCCGCTAGCATGGCCCGTCTCTTTCCAGACCGCATTTTGAACCTTCTGGTCGGCATCAGCGCCGCTATGCCGGCAGCAGCTTGTGCCCGTTTGGACGGGTTGGAGATTTCACACGCCAAAGGTCACCGGGCATGAGTGGTCGATTCAAAATCCTGCAGTTCAACATGCAGTTTGGGCAGCCTTGGGATGACACTTACCCGGACCACACGCCCATCCGGCTGCAGGGGACGGTGAAGGAAATCCGATCCCACGATGCGGACATCGTCATGCTGCAGGAGGTCGAGCAGACGTTGAGCGGCGGCGTCCAGGCCCAGCCTCCGCCTCATTACACGCGGTTGCGTAAGGAATTTCCCGATTACGATGGCTATTTCAGCTATCCCAAGTCGGACGAACGTGAACTGCCCTTCGGCATTGGCCTGGCGATCCTCAGCAAGACGCCCTTGCGCGAGCACGTCTGCATGAATCTCCCGTCTCCACCGGTGGAGTTCGATTTCTTTGGGGAAAAGCGGACGCCCACCGACCGACTCTTGATCGGCGCCACCACCACCGTCGGGGGACGGTCGGTCCGCCTGTTCAACACGCACCTGCTGGCGTTTTTCATGCTCAATTCCAGCAGCGAAGTGTATCTCGACCAACGAAAGCTGGTGGAGGAGCAACTCCGGGCCTCCGCGGACATGCCGACCATGCTCACGGGAGATTTCAACGTCAGCAAACACCAGTCGCTGATCCAGCAATTCGCCGATGCCGGCTACCTCACGGTGCAGGCCACCGAGGTAACCTGGCGCCGCCGGCCGTATGTCTTGGATCACATTTTCTACAATCGCTGGCTCAAGCCGGTGAACTGGGAGGTCCGGCCGACGCCCGCCTCGGACCACCACACCTTGATGGCCGAGTTTGAGTTCACCGAGTAGTCGGTGGTCCTCGTATCGCCGCGGCGCGGGTGGGAATCGGTGGTCTACTTTTGACGGCGGACCCGTTCCTTCTCGTCTTCCCGTTCCTCCTCCAGGCGGGCTTTCTCGCCGGCGATCTGCTTGCGGATCTTGTCGGCTTCGTCGAGGTTGCGGCTCTCGAGGGCGGCGGCGAGTTGCTGCTTCAGGAAAATCTCCCTCTCGGCGAGCTTGCCTTGATAGACCCGGTCGATCTCCGCCAGGCGGGCTTTCTTTTCCGCGCTGAGCGGGGCCGTGGCCGGATCGGCTTTGGCGAGACGTTCCATGGCGAGTTCGTAGGCGCTTTTCATGTCGCTCAGGATTGCGAGCCTCAGTCGAACTTCACGCCAAAAATCACCAACAGGCTCAGAAGGATCGCGGGTGGCCAGTAGCCGCCCAGGCGAGGGGACCAACGGTTTGCGGCCCCGACGATCATCAGGGTGGTCATCAGCGCCAAGGAGGCCGGGGTCAACCAATCGGCCCGGAAGTGCGCCGGGAAGTACATGCCCGGCAAGGTGGAGCCGTGACGCAGGAGCCAGTCGATGGCGATGATCAACATGGCCGCGGCGGCATTAAAGAGGGCGCAAAACGGCCAGAGTCCGACGAGCCCGGTGAGCAGCGAAAGGAATCCGGCGACGATGGCCAAGGAGGCCAGCGGGAGGATCAGAAGATTGGCCGGAAAGGCTCCCGGGGAAAACAGCCCGAAAAAACCGATGGCGGTGGCGGCACTCGCCAGAAAAGCCGTCCAGCAACCAGCCACCGCGCCGATGGCCTTGCGTCCGCTCCAGTTGATCGACTGGTGCCACCATCGCCACTCGGGCCGGGGGCGGAGTCGAAATGGCTGCCATCGCTCCAACCAGCGCTCGCCCAGGGGCGCGCCCATGAGGATCAGCGCGACCACCACGCTGTAGGACATCTGAAAACCGGTGCTGAACAATTGCAGTGGATCCAACAGCAGAGTGATCAGGGCGGAAGCGGCCAGAGCCGCCAGTGCATTGCCGGGCAAATGAAAAGCCCGGGAGGTGAGCAAGCACGCAATCATGAGCAGGGCCCGCTCTGCCGGGGTGCTGGCGCCGGTCACCTGGACGTAAATCCATAAGAGCACGACCGTGACAACCATGGCCAATCGGCGCGGGGCCCGCAGAATCACGCCAACACTGTGCAGCGCCATAGCGATGACGCCCACGTGCAGGCCGCTGATGGAAAACACGTGGAAAGTCCCGCTCCGCAGAAAGGCATTCTCCTGTTCCGTGCTGAGCACGGCCTTTTCCCCGAGCAACATGGCCAGATAGATTGAACGCACTGCGGCATGAGCGTCCAGTCCGTGACTGAGCACGCGCTCCAGCCGTTTTTCCGCCTGAGCGCAAAACGAGGCCCATGGCCCGGGCGGGGCCGTCTCGCGGACCAGGTGCGCGCGCGTGATTTGTTGGCGAATGCCCTGGCTGTACAGATACGCGTTGAAGCCCGAAGCCTCCGTCGGGCGCGGCACAGTTTCGAGTACACCCTTGACGAAGTATTGGCCGGACGGTCTCGGTGGCACGCTGATCCGCCGGTGGGCCGAGAAATAGACCCTTTGGCCGGACAGGGTTGTTCCGACATCGCTGATTGATATGACTTTGCCCAAACCCGACACACTGCGGGCCGTGGCGCTCGCAGGATAAAGCTGCACGATCTCCAGCGTCAGCGTGACCTCCCTTGGTGGCCGGGCGGATCGCTCGTGCAGCTGCGGGTGCCTGCGTTGTAGCAGGATACAGCCACCCAGACTCAACGCGGTAACGAGAGAAACCGCCCAGAGCACTGGCCTTTGGGTGGCCGCCCAACCTGCGACAACTGCCGAGAGTGCGGCGACACTGGAGAGCAAGCCCAGCCAGAAAGCCGTCAGGGGCCAGATCCAGCCTGCGGTCAAACCAGCCATGTACGGCAGCAGGAGCCAGAGCAGTGGGGCGCGGATTGGCAGGTGGGGCGAGGGCATCAGGCGCGTCGCCCTGGCCCGCGCGACCGGTCCAGCCAACACATTCATGGGCAGCCTTCAAACTTGTTTCTCGATTTCCGTACCTCACACTGGCCGGTTCATGACCCGCCCTCCAGAAGACACCGGATCGCTTTTTGGCGAGGAAGCCCCTCGACCGGCGGAGCCCGGAGCAGGGGCAGCAGCCTTTGGACGCTCTTCGAGCCAACCGCTCGCCGCCCGGATGAGGCCGCGGAAATTGACCGAGATTGCCGGGCAGGAACATATCCTGCGACCGGGCAACCTGCTGCCGCAACTGATCGCCAGCAACCGCTTCGGCAGCCTCCTGTTCTACGGTCCGCCGGGTTGCGGCAAGACCAGCCTGGCGGAGGTCATCGCACGCGAGACCGGCAGCCGGTTTGTCCGGATCAATGCCGTCATGTCCAACGTTGCCGAGCTGCGGGAGATTCTGGCGATCGCGAGGCGCCAGCCTGAGTCGCGCACGCTCCTGTTCATCGACGAGCTCCACCGCTTCAATAAATCCCAACAGGACCTCCTGCTGCCCGATGTTGAGGAGGGCAACGTCCGGCTGATTGGGGCGACGACCCACAACCCGGGCTTCTATGTGAATCCCCCGCTGTTGAGCCGCAGTCATCTTTTCCGGCTGGAACCGCTGCCCACCGCGGCGGTGGCCGGTGTGATGCGGCAGGCCTTGAACGACGGGGAGCGGGGACTCGGTGATCGCGCGCATCCGGCAGACGACAAGGTGTTGTCCGATCTGGCTGTGTTGTGCGACGGCGACCTGCGCCGGGCGCTCAATGCCCTTGAAGTGATCGCCTTGTCGCTGCCCGAGCAGGGGGCCATCACGGAAAAGGAACTGGAGCTTTTCGCGCGCGAGCGGCGCATCCGTTACGATGCCGATGAAGATGAGCACTACGACACCATCTCGGCGTTCATCAAGAGCTGCCGTGGCAGCGACCCGGATGCCGCGATGTACTGGCTCGCCAAGATGCTGGCGGGCGGCGAGGACCCTCGCTTCATCGCACGTCGGCTGGTGATCTTGGCCAGCGAGGACGTGGGCCTGGCTGACCCGCAGGCGTTGCCCCTGACCGTGGCCGCCCACCATGCCTGCGACTTCATCGGTTTGCCCGAGGCCGAACTCACGCTCGCGCATGCGACCCTGTACATTGCCACGGCACCGAAGAGCAACTCGGCGACACTCGCGCTCGCTGCAGCGCATCGGGAACTCAAGGAACGGCCGGTGCAGGCCGTGCCGCTGGCCCTGAGGGACAAGGGCGGTCAGGCCAGCAAGCGGGTGGGGCATGGCCAGGGTTACCAATATGCGCATGACTACCCGGAAAATATCAGCGGGCAGGCCCATCTTGAGAAGCCGCTGACCCTGTACACGCCCCGCACCGCGGGCTGGGAATCCAAAATCGCCGAGCGGTTGGCCCGCTGGAAGCAACTGCGCGCCGCCAAGCCTTAGCGCCTGTCAATCGGGTGCGAAAGGCACCTGCCTGGATCTGTACCTCCAGCGCGGGCTTGCGCGGGTCGGGGTGGTGACTATGTTTCAGGCATGAAGCTTCCCGTCCTTTTGGCCTGTGTCGTTCTCGCGGTTGGTGTCTTGCAGGCGCAAACCAAGACGGCGCCCTTGCCGGCCGATGCCCAGCCGGCCCCGGGCAAGGCAGTCACGCCGGGCAAGCAGCCCGCCAAGAAGGAAGCCCCGCTGCCCACGATTCCGGGCACGGAAATCGCGCGTCCTGACGGCACCTTCCTGGGGCTGGAAGTGGTCGGCGGGAATTTCAAGCTCTCCTTCTACGACAAAAAGAAAAAAGTCACCGGCATCAACGTGACCCGCGCAGCGGCCCGCTGGCCCAACCCGCGCTCACCCGGGGACAACCGCACCATTCTGAATCCGAGCGGCAACGCCTTGGTGGGGGCAAAACCCGTGGTTCCCCCGTACAATTTCAATGTCTACCTCACCCTGCTGCAGGGAGAAGGCGACAAGGCGGAAGCGGTCGAGCATTACGTGGTCAAGTTCAAGGGCTGAAACAGGCGGGATTTGACAGGGCTTGCCGGGGCAGGGATGCTCCCGGCCTTCGTATGACCAGCTCCGAATCCATTTTTGATCCTGTCGAAACAGCTATCCAGGCGATCACGGCCGGTGGCCTCGTGATCGTGACGGATGACGAGGGCCGGGAGAACGAAGGCGACCTGGTGATGGCGGCCGAGAAGACCACGCCCGAGCTGGTAAACATGATGATCCGCCATGCGCGCGGGCTGATCTGCGTGCCGATGACGGAACCCCAATTGAAGCGCCTGGGCATCAGTCCGATGGTGCAGCAAAACCGCGAGGCTCATCGCACGGCTTTTACCGTCTCGGTGGATGCCGCCGAGGGCATCACCACGGGCATCAGCGCCTTCGACCGGGCCCGGACGATCCAGTTGCTCGCCAATCCGGCGACGCGTTCCGACGAGCTGGTCCAGCCGGGGCACATCTTCCCGCTTTGTGCGCGGGCGGGCGGGGTGTTGGAGCGGGCCGGACACACCGAGGCGGCCGTCGATCTTGCGGCGTTGGCGGGTCTGCGTCCCGTGAGTGTGATCTGCGAAGTGCTCAATGAGGACGGGACGATGGCGCGCGTGCCGGAATTGCTGGAGTTCAAGCGCCGGCACAAGCTGCCGATGATTTCCATCTCCGCGCTCATCGAGTACCGTCATCGGCGGGAGCAATTGGTGGAGCGCGTGGCGCAACGGCCCTTTGCCTCCGAGTACGGTGATTTCACGCTGCACGTTTTCCGGAGCAAGGTGGACGGGCGCCACCATCTGGCCTTTACCATGGGCACGCTGGACGGCTCGCCGACCCTGGTGCGGGTGCATACGGAAAACCTTCTGAGCGATGTTTTTCATGGCAAAGATCTGGGCAGCCACCGCTCGCTGTTGACCTCCTTGCAACGCGTGGCCGGCACCGGTCATGGCGCCATCGTCTACATGGAACAGACGGGGCGGATGCAGGAAACCTTGCTCAATGCCGACAAACCGGCCTCCCAGCCCAACTTGCGTGACTACGGCATCGGCGCGCAGATTCTCACGGCCTTGGGGTTGAAAAAGATCCGGCTGCTTCAGCACTCGCCCCGTCGGGTGGTGGGCCTTGAGGGATATGGCCTGGAGATTGTTGAGCAGGTTCCCGTTTGACCGGAATTCTGGTTGCGGAAACCAACCAAAGACCTGCCAATAGTCCCTTCATGAGCCTCCAATCACCCACTGCCCTGCGCCTTTCCGGTGCCAAGTACCGCCTCGCGGTGGTTGCAGCGCGATTCAATGAGCAACTGGTTGACGGTCTGCTGGCCCGGCTCATGGCGACCTTGCAGGAGGCCGGCGTCAAACCGACCCGCATCGAACTCGTCCGGGTGCCGGGTTCGCACGAAGTGCCATGGGCCGCGGGCCGACTCGCTGCCAGCGGGCGTTTCGACTGCGTGATTGCCCTCGGGGTTTTGATCGGTGGCGACACCAACCACCATGAAATGGTCGGACAAAGCGTCTCCCATGCCCTGCAGCAGGTGGCGCTGACGTCCGCCACGCCGGTCATCAACGGCGTGATCGTGACCGCCAACCTGGCCCAGGCGCGCGTCCGCTGCACGGGCCGCATCAATCGCGGCGCCGAATTTGCCCACGCGGCGCTTGAGATGGCGGCGTTGTCCCGCAGTCTGGGAGGCCAATCATGAGCAGCCAATTCACCCAGCGCCGGGCCTGTCGCGCCGCCGCCTTCCAGTACCTTTACGCCTGGAGCGTCAACCAGCCCGCCAACCTGGCCAACGACCTGCAGCTTTTCTTCGAGCATCTCGAGCAGCCGCGCGACCATTACGCCTTTGCCGAGGAATTGATCCACGGGGCCATTGAGCATGTCACCGAGATCGATGCCCACATCAAGGGACTGGCTCACAACTGGGAGTTTGAGCGCGTCGCCAAGATCGACCTCGCGATCCTTCGCCTCGCCATGTTTGAGATGCTTTACCGCAAGGACATTCCTCCGGTCGTCTCGATCAACGAGGCGATCGACCTCAGCAAGCAGTATTCCACCTCGGACTCCAAGCGGTTCATCAACGGCATCCTGGACCGCATGAAGGACAAGCTTGGTCGCGACTCCCGGAAGCCTGCCACCGAGTAACCCGACCCGGCCGCCGGCGTGAGCGAGATGAACCCAGGACGGAGGCATTGCGCGGACAACCGGATGCTCGCCACTCGCTAGTCACTACCCGCTGCTTTTCCCGATGTTCTCCCTTTTCAAGAAATTCAAGGACGGCTTGACCAAGACGGTCGCCGCGATCGCCGCGAAGACCCACGGACTCTTCGGGGGCCGCAAGATTGACGCCGCTTCACTCGAGGAACTGGAGGAGGCGCTCTACACGGCGGACTTCGGCGTGGAGACGACCACGGAGATACTCGAGGAGATCAAGGCCGCCTATAAAAAAGATCCCGCCCTCCAGGGCCGGCAGGCGGCGGAAATCGGGGCGGCCGTGCTCAAGCGCGTGCTGACCGGCGCGGAAGGCACCCTGGTGGTGGGCGATCGCTCGAATCCCTCGGTTATTGCCATGATCGGCGTGAACGGATCCGGCAAAACCACCACGACGGCCAAGCTGGCGCACAAGTTCAAGACGGACGGACAGACCGTGCTGGTGGCGGCCTGCGACACCTTTCGTGCGGCGGCCGTCGAGCAACTGAAGAGCTGGGCGACCCGGCTGGAGATCGACATCGTCGCGAGTCACACAGGGGCGGATGCCGCGGCCGTGGCGTTTGACGCCTGGCAGGCGGCCAAGTCGCGGGGCAAGGATTGGCTGATCGTGGACACGGCCGGCCGCCTGCACACGAAAGGCAACCTGATGGAGGAACTGGCGAAAATTCGCCGCGTGCTGCAAAAGAACGATCCCAGTGCGCCGCAGCACCGGTGGCTGGTTGTTGACGGGAGTCTGGGCGCCAACTCCATCGAGCAAGCCCGCGTCTTCCACGAGAGTTTTGGCCTCACCGGACTGGTGGTCACCAAGCTCGATGGCACGAGCCGTGGCGGAGCGATCGTGGGCATCTGGCGCCAGTTGAAGATCCCGATCTACTTCATCGGCCTCGGTGAGCAGCCGGACGACCTGCAGCCATTCTCTGCCGAGAATTATTCCCGCGCGATCTTCGGCCTGGAGTAGAGTTGCTTCGGGAGCGCGGCCTTGTTGCTCGGCGCCAATTGATTGCCGGGCTTTCAATTCGCTCAAACAGGTGTCGCTGCGCGCTTTTTGGGTAGAAGCGCTTTGTTGTGTCATAAGCGAAGCTGAATTTTCCATGGGGAATCTTGCGCGTGACAGGCCGCATGGATTGATTGGCGATGATGAGATTACCCCGCCTCACCCTGCTTCTGCTGCCCGTGATCGTCACGGCACAGAATGTCACCATCAACGTCGATGCCAACCAGGTCGTCCGGACCGTGGACGAGCGCGTGTTCGGCGCCAATGCGGTCATCTGGGATGGCAATGCGGCCGCCGCTCAGACCATCACGATGTTGCAGGCGGCGGGGCTTCGCGCGGTGCGGATTCCCGGGGGCTCGCTGTCCGACGAATACCACTGGCGCACGAACACCACCTTGGCCAACACGTGGACGTGGAGCGCGCATTTCCCCGCGTTCATCAATGTCATCACCGCATTGAATGCCCAGACCTACGCCACGGTCAATTACGGGACCGGCACTCCGGAGGAGGCCGCCGCCTTGGTGGCTTATCTCAACGCGAGCACGACCGCCACGCCCAACACCATCAACACGGTGATCGGCACCGACGCCAAGGGCTATGACTGGAAGTCGGCCGCGGTCTGGGCCAATCTGCGCGGGGCGGCCCCCTTGGGCACGAACGATGGCATGAACTTTCTGCGGATCAGCCGCGAGGCCGCGGTTGGCGTCAAGTACTGGGAGATCGGCAACGAGTGCTATGGCACCTGGGAGACGGATGAGCAGTCCGTCCCGCACGATCCCTATACCTATGCTGTCCGAGCGAAGGACTACATCGCGAAAATGAAGGCGGTGGATCCGTCGATCAAGATCGGCGTTGTGGTGGTCACGGGAGAAACGACCAACACCAACAACACGTCGCATCCGGCCACCAACCCGCGCACCGGTGCCGTGCGCAACGGTTGGACGCCGGTGATGTTGACCACGTTGAAACAGAACGGCGTGACGCCGGACTTCATCATCTACCACCGCTACGACCAGGCGCCCGGGCAGGAAACCGATGCGTTCCTGCTGCAATCGGCCAAGACCTGGCCGAACGACATCGCCGACCTGCGTCAGCAGCTGACCGATTACCTTGGCGCCGCCGGGGCGGGGGTTGAGATCGTGGTGACCGAAAACAATTCGGTCTATTCCGATCCGGGCAAGCAGTCCACCAGCGTGGTCAACGGCCTGTTCATGGCCGACAGCATTGGCAACCTGCTGCAGACCGAGGCAAACGCCCTGCTGTGGTGGGACATTCGCAACGGCACCCCGAAGAATTCCGCCGGGCAGATCATCGGCAACCTGAGCGCATCGCTCTACGGCTGGCGCAACTATGGTGACTACGGCATGATCTCCTCGGCCACCGCGGGGGGCAATGCCAGCAATTTCGAAGGCTACCCCACTTACTACGTGATGAAACTGCTTTCGAAGTTTGCCCGTGGCGGCGATGCCGTCGTTAAGGCAACCAGTTCCAATAACCAGCTCACGGTTTTTTCGGCGAAGCGGACGGACGGCGCGCTCACCTTGCTGGTCATCAACAAGGATCCGACCACCACGCTGACCGGTAACATCAACCTCGCAGGTTTCGTTCCGCCCGCCACGGCCAATGTCTACGCGTATGGCATGACGCAGGATAATGCGGCCAAGCCGGGTGGCAGTGGCTTGGTGGACATCACCGCCACCGGCATGACGGTGGCCGGCGCGAGCTTCAGCGCCGCCTTCGAGCCCTACTCTGCGACTGTGATTTCGCTCGGTGGCACGGGCACGCCGCTGCCGGTGCCTACGCCGACCCCGACTCCGACGCCCACGCCAACCCCCACGCCGGTGCCGACGCCCGCGCCCAGTTCTGGAGGTGGTGGCGGCGGTGGCGGTGCTCCGAGCCTTTGGTTCGTCGGCGCGGTGGCGTTGCTGACGGTGCTGCGCCGGTCAGGCCGTCACATCAGAATTTGAAACTGGCGCTGACCTCCAGCACCGCCGAAACGATGGCGTAGGCGATCAGGCCCACGAAGGAAAATGCGAAGAGCAGGACTGCGGTGGAAATGATGCTGGTCAGGGCCTGCAGCCGGCGGGTGTGGCGGGTCGCGTAATTGCGCGAAATGTCGCGGAGGCAGGGGGCGAGTTTGCCGGTGCTCTCACCGACCGCGAGGCGGTCGAGCAGCAGGTCCGGGAAGAATCCGGTCTGGCCCAGCGCGGCCGACAGGCTGGCACCTTCAAGCACCCGGTCGGTCGCGTGGTGCAGTTCCGCCTGCAGCGTGCGATTGACCACCGTGCGTTCGGTCAGGCGTAGCGCCTCCACGGTGGGGATGCCGTTCTCCAGCAGGACGGCCAGGATCTGCGTGAAATTCAGCAGCGTGGTCTCAAGTACAAAGCTGCGGAGCAACACGACCTTGACCATCCACGCGTCGGTGATGGTGCGGCCTTTCTCGGACTGGCGCCATCGCCAGAGGGCCACCAACGCCGCCACGAAGAGTGGCACGATGATCACGCCATAGTGGACCATGAACTGCGCACCGCCGACCACGATCTGGGTGGAGACGGGCAGCTTGCCGCCCAGGGACGCGAGCAGGCCTTGCAGGCGGGGCAGCAGAAAGAAGACGAAAAACAGAATGACGCCGAAGGCCAGGAAGCAGACAAACACCGGGTAAACCAGCGCCGTGGTGAGGCGCTGGCGCATTTCCTTCTGTTGGGTGAAATGCTCGATCAATCGCTGGAGGACCTCGGTGAGATTGCCGGTGGCCTCGGCGGCCCGGATCAGGGAGACAGTCTGCCGGTCGAAGGTCTGGGGGATCTGCTCGAGGGATTGGGAGAGGGTAAGTCCGCCGCTGAGCCGGTCCCAGACGGCGCCGCTGAGCAGGCGAAGATTCTTCTCCTTTAGTCGCAGACTGAGCAGGCGGACCGCCTCGCCGGCCGACAAACCGCCCAAGGTCAGCTCATGCAGCGCTTCCAAAAAGGGCAGGTGCTCCCGTCTCGAAAGACCCGACAGGTCGGCGGTGCCTCCTGGTGTTTCGGATCGGCTGGTGCGGGGACTGGCCGCGTCCGTCAGCTTGACCGGTTGCAGCTGCCGCGTGGCCAGCAGCCGCAGGGCTTCGCGCCGGCTGGAGGCTTCCAAAGTCGACTCGACGAGCTGTCCGGTTTGGTCCCGGGCGGTGTAGCGGAAGGTCGGCATCTAGGAATCCTGCGGGATGTTTTCTTTGCGGAGCGACCGGATTGGCAGGTGTGCCCCGTTCATTTGTCCGTGACGGTGATGACACGCAGCACTTCGTCGATCGTGGTCAGTCCCGAGCGAACCTTTTGCCAGCCGGATTGCTGCAGGGTCTTCATGCCATGCTCGCGGGCGCACTTGGCGAGCGTCCGCGTGGCTTCGCGGCGGATGACCAGATCGTGCAGTTCCGCGCCGGGCTCCAGGATTTCAAAGAGACCGATGCGCCCGCGGAAACCGGTTTGCCGGCAGCGGTCGCAGCCGACGGGGGCCGCGAGTTCGGTGATGCCGTTGGCCTCGCTGTGGTCGAGCCCGAGGATCGAGAGGGAATCGCGGATCTGGGCCGGGTTGACGGCCGCCGGACGGGCGCAGTGTTCGCACAGGCGCCGGACCAGGCGCTGCGCGATGACCAGTTCGACCGCCGAGGTGATGAGGAAGGGCTCGATGCCCATGTCGATCAGGCGCGTGATGGCTCCGGGAGCGTCGTTGGTGTGCAGCGTGGAGAACACCAGATGGCCGGTCAGGGAGGCCCGGATGGCGATGTCGGCGGTCTCCCGGTCGCGTACCTCGCCGACCATGATCACGTCGGGATCCTGACGCAAAATATGGCGCAGCGCGCTCGCAAACGTGAGGCCGATCTCGGGGCGCACCTGGATCTGGTTGGCGCCGGGCACCTCGTACTCGATCGGATCTTCCACCGTGACGATGCGCAGATCGGTCGAATTGATCTCGCGCAGAAAGGCGTTGAGCGAAGTGGACTTGCCCGAACCGGTCGGTCCGGTGACCAAAATGATGCCGTGCGGAAACCCAAGTACGCGACGGATCGCGGCCTGTTCGGTCGGGTTCATGCCGAGGCGGTCCATCGTGTAGGCCTCGCGGCGGAGATTGAGCAGGCGCAGGCTCACGCTTTCGGCGTAGATGGTCGGGATCGTCGAGACGCGGATGTCGAGCGTGTTGCCGCCGGCCTTGAAGTTGATGCGACCGTCCTGCGGCAGACGCTTTTCGGAAATGTTGAGGCGCGCCATGATCTTCAGGCGTGAGATGATGGCGTCCTGGTAGCGGATGAGATTCTCCGGCAGCGAAACCGGCACGAGCAGGCCGTCGACGCGGTAGCGGATGCGAAGCTGGCCTTCCTGGGGTTCGAAGTGAATGTCCGTGGCGCCATCCTCGATGGCCTGGGAGATCACCTCGGTGACAAACCGCACCACGGCGGCTTCCTCGTCAGCTTCGGAGTCGGAGGTGGCGACGTTCAGGGCGAGCTCGGGAATCTCCTCGTCGCCTTCGAGGCTGCCAGCGCCGACGCCGTAGCACTCGACAATGAGCTGGTTGATACGGTCGGCGGGGGCCAGCGCCCAGTGCAAGGGTCGCGAAGTGAAGGTCGCGAGCCAGTCGGTGATGATGTCATCCGCCGGCCAGGTGGTGGCGAGGGTGAGCACGCTCTTGTCAGCAGTGGCGGTGAGGACCGGGACGATCAGGAAGTCGCGGGCCAGACGCGCCGGCAGCACCGGTATGCCCTCCGGATCGGGCTTGAGCTCGTGCAGCAACGGCAGCCCGGTGGCGGCCTGCAGCTCGCGCAGGGCGGCCGGTTCGTCGAGTCCGAGGGCGGCAGCCAAAGTGGCCAGGCGGCGGTCCCGGGTCGATTCGTTCAAGACGCGGAGCTGCTCCTCCTTGAGTCTGGCATGCAACGTGGCGGGCAGCACGGCGGCGAAGGCGGCGGGCATGGGAGTTAGGACTTGGGCTCCAGCTTCAGCGCCGCCTTGACCTGTTCCTGTTGGTCCTTGGGAAAGTTATCCACCTGTCTCAGGGCGGTCGCGTTGTCCTCGGCCGTGTTGGTCAACACCGTGGGACGGAGAAAGAAGACGAGGTCGGTGCGGGTGTTCTCGCGGGTGCGGGTGCCAAACAGGTCGCCGAGGAAGGGGATGGGGCCGAGACGGCTGGTGCTGCGGGTTTTCGAGGTGCGCTGCAGGCCGCCCAGCACGATGATCTCGCCGCTGTGCACGCTGACGACAGACTCGGTCATGCGGTTGCCGATGCGCGGTTGCGGATTCCCGTCGATGGTGATCTCGCCGAGGACGTCGTCGACCGTCTGCTTGATCTCGAGTTCGACGGAGCCGTCGGTGCCGATCAGGGGCGTGACCGTCAGGTCGATACCGATCTTTTGTTGGCCAACGGTGCTGCGGTAGCCGCCGAGTCCCGAGGACGTGCCCGTGTTGTCATTCAGGTAGCTGCTGATGGTCGGGCGGGACTCACCGACGAAGATGTGGCCGGCTTTGTTGTGCGACGTGATGATCGTGGGCTGCGAGAGGATGATGGCGTTGCTCTTGCGCGGAGTGGTGGAGAGAGCGATGGTCGCGGACAAATCGGTCGTGCCGGCGGAGAAAGTGGCGTCGCTGACGGAAATCCCGGCCGCAGTGGCGCCGAAGCCCACGAGTTTGCCGTCGACCAGCTTGAGGCCCAGCGCGCTGATGCCCGAGCTGGCGTTGTCCGAGAGCGTGACCTCGGCGATCACGACCTCGATGCGCACCTGCGCGAGCAGGACGTCGATCTTGTTCACCAGCTCGTTGATCAGGCGGACGTCATCGACCGTGCCTGAGACGACGATCGAGTTGCTGCGTTCGTCAGGGAGAATGGTCAGCAGGGAGCTGAACTGGTTGGAGGAGTCGAGATTCAGACCCAGGCCAGCCAGGCCGGCGGGTGCGGCGGCCGGAGCCGCGGTGGCCGGTCCCTGTGGAGCGGCCGGATTGTTGGCACTGGTCAGGGGGCGGCTGCCGTCCGCGCCGGAGGACTTGGCGGCGGTGTTCTGGCCGGTGACGAGCTGGGTGAGGATCGTGGCGACGTCCTTGGCGCGGGCGTGCTTGATGAAGATCAGGTCGTTGCGGGTGTTGGGGTCGGACTTGACGTCGAGCTTGGCGATCAGCTCGTCGAAGAAGGGTTGCTGGCGCGGGTCGGAGACGAGCATGACCTGGTTGGTGCGGTCGTCGGCGTTGAAGGAAGTTCCCGTGCCGATCTGGCTCTGGAGCGGACCGCTGACGAGGGTGCGGATCTTGTTCACGACCTCGCTGGCCTTGGCGAAGTGCAGGGGATAGAATTTGGGCGAGAGACCGGCGAGCATCGGTTGGTCGAGCTTGGCAAGCAGGGACTCGATGCGCTGAAGGTTGCTGACGGAATCAGTGATGAGGGCGGAATTGGCCTTTTCGAACACGACCGGCGGACTGCCGGCGGCCGGGTTGAGCAGGCCGGTGATCTGGGGCATGAACTCGCCGATACGCAGGAAGGTGAGCTGGAAAAGCTTGCTGGCCGTGCGACCGCTGGGCGTGAGGTCCAGGGTGGAGCCCTCGATGAACTCGGGGGCCTCGGACTTGGCGAGGCTGAGCGGGGTGGCCTTGTAGAAGCGTGTGCCCAGGGGGGTAAGCGCGATGCCGTTGAGGTTGAGCAGGGTTTCCACCGCCTGGATGGCCTCGGCCTTGGTGATCGTTTCCCGCAAGGTGAGCGTGATGGCCGCCGCGGGCATCGCCTGGGGCCGGAGGATCGTGCGGCCGGTCCAGCGCTCCATCAGGACGAGTACCTGGTCGATGCTTTCATCCCGCAGCATGATGGGGCCCACGGTCGCTTCCGCGTCCGCCACGGGCCGGGGTGGGGGAACCGGCGCGGGCTGGGCGGCCAGCGTGGGAACCAAGCCTACAGCGGCCAGCAAGATGCAGAGATTACGGAAAAGGAATGATTTCATGGGTGCCCGGGAATGCCGCGAAAAGGAGTGGAAAGGACGTGGCCAAAGTCCGACACCTTGAAAGCGGTTCTGTGCCGGCATGGCAAGCCGGGCGATTGGGGCAATTGGGTGGCAAAGGCAGGTTAGTGATGATGCATTGGTCCAATAGCTAAGTCATTGCAGAGCAGAGATCCTCTCCGAAAGTGGGCGAGGAGTCGATGGCAACAGCCATCAAGCTCCACCACTGGAAATTGCCATGCGCAAAAATAGAAATGCCGCGCAAGCAGTGGGCGACGTTGAAATTGGCTGCTGGGAGCGGATTCGAACCAACGTTCCCGCCGCGGCGGGATGCGGAGCTAATGGGGGCTCGAACTGCCATTTGATGGAATCCGTGGCCTGCGCTTTCACCTTCCAGCCATCTATCCCGTTTTTTGGCGGCGGATTGGGCAAGCATCCCACTTTCCCGGGATGAGACATCATCGGTGAGATTTGATCGTCCACCTGCCTCTTCTTGTGGTTGGAAACCACGATGAAGCTCAAACCGCGTTTAAGCCAACATGGGCCTTTAAATCGAAGAGCGGGCGGACCAAGGATTGGGGCATATCCGACCATGCGGGCAAGACTTCATCGGGGGCCGGAGCGAAAATGCCCGCAGCTTTGGTTGTTGCGTCGCGAGCAGCTGCCAGGGGTGCAAGTGGATCGCCGATAAATCGGTAGGGCGTACCTTTCCAGAAATCCTCCGGCAAGTCGGCCGAGGCGATGAGGCTAGCAAGGGTCAAGTTCCTCCTGTCTGTCAGTACTTCGCACAACGCCGGACCTAAGCGGCGGTTGTCGGTGTGTCGTGATTTGCCTGCGGCGGCGATTGTGCCGCCGCAAACTCCGCGCAAGACCAGTTCTTCGGCGAAGCTCAGGCGTCCGCCGCGACGGCTGGCGTTCTCGCAACAAAGGGCAAGCAGCGCACCGAGCGGTTCCGGCCATGGCACGGTGAAATCCGCCACCCGTACCCCATGATAACCGGCCCAACCGTTCGCCCGTCCGTGGCCGTAGTAGATCGCGGCGCCCAGACCGGCTTGCAGACCTGTCACGAGATCGGGTCGGCTGACCCGATCTGCGGTCCAGTGAAACACGGTTTGATGGGCGGAATGTTTCTCAAACCAGCGGGAAGTTCGCAGCGCGACCCGCGAAAACCGGTCCTCCCACTGGCCCAGAATCGCGAGTGAGGCCGGCGACGGGGCGCGCCGGAGCAGTCGGGCCGTAGCCTCCGCAAACACGGCGAGGCGGGAGGTGATGTCCGGCAGCCAACCGACTGGCACGGATTTTCCGGTCGCGTCATGAACCCAAAGTCCTGGGAGCATCTTCCGTGGACCGCAGCGCCTCGGACCGACGACGACGAGTGCGGCGGTGTCTGGCGGCAAATACGCCGCGGGATCACGCAGGACTTCAACCACGGGCTGGTCCAGGACCAGCACGGGTTGAAGCGATGCTCGTGCCGCCAGCAGTGGGGCGAGCGGTGCCAGCGCAGATGCTGGGGCCGCTAACACCCACACTCCGGCAGACAATTCGTTCACGGTGAGACGCTGGTCAGGCGTGGACATGAGCGGCGTAAGGCTCCCAGGCCGCAAAGTCACGGACGACGGGAGGGACCGCCTCGGGATCCTTGATGGGGTCATAGAACTTGCGGACGAAGTAGTGTTCGATGATCGACGCCTGCTGCTCGCGGTTGAACGAATCGAAGTTGCCGGCGGCGGCGGCGAGTTCCGGCTGGGCCCCTTCGCCGTCGTAGGCGCTGTCGTAGCCGTAATTGTAGCCGTCGGTCATCTGGCCATGGATCGCTTCGACCATGTAGAACGGACCCTCGACGAGTGATTGCCAGACGTGCGTGAGCTCGTGAATGAGTGTCGGGCGGTCGAGGTCAGCCCACGAGGCGAAATTGATCAAGTACATCGTGGTGAACGCACGTTCGCCATTGATTGCCTCGATGATATCGACCGGGATTGACATCGACGCGACCCGAACCTTGGCCAGCTCGATCGATTTGCCGAAGACCTTGGTGGCGTCCACGAGTTCGTCGGCCGTGAGTTTGCGATAGGAGCCGGGGAACCATTCGAGGATCAGGGTCAGCGTGAGCGCGATGGCGCTGCCCCCAATCTCGAGAGCACCCTCGAGGATCTTTACCGCTGAACGGCCGAGGGCCTTCAGCGCGTTGAAGACCCGACGGGCGGCTTCCTCGGTGGGTTGGATGACGGCGGCTTCGACGATGTTTTTCAGTGACTTGCCGGCGGCCTCAAAAGCCTTCACGAGGTTTTGCATCGCCTGACTTGGATGGGCAATCGTGTCGGCGATCAATTGCGCGAGGGTCACGCCGAACTTCAGGGCTTCGGCGACGACATCGCGCATGATCTCGAAGGATTTTTGCACGGCCCACGAAATGAGATCCGCCACGGCGGCGCCCGCATCGAGGAGACCCTTGACCATGGAGCGAACGCCCTCGAGGACGTCCTTCTCCAGCCAGAGCAGGATGTAGTCGACGGTGTGGCCCGCGCGGTAGAGCACTTCGCTTACGAGGGAGAGGGCGGCGTTACCAGCCTTGAGCGCCCAATCGACAAGTTCGGATACAGCGGCGCCGGCGGCTTCGATGGCCTGGACGACTTTGCGCAGCATGGCCGTGGATGCGTTCTTGGCCCAGTTCAGCGCGTCGCGTACCGAGCGACCCATGGCATCGAGTGCGTTGATGGTTTCGCGCCAGGCGAGCTGGGCGAGCTCGCCGACCTGTTTTGTCAACCAGTCGAAGATTTCGCCCACCGGTCCCAGCTGACGCAGCAGCGCGTGCAGCGTGCGCCGGAAGACCAGGAAACCTTGCTCCAACGCGGTGCCGAGGAAGTTCACGACGGTTTTGCCGATCTTGATCGCCGCATCCAGCAACTTGCCGGCGAGGTCCCACCCGGCCTGCATCACCGTGAGGGTGAATTCCGCAAGGGTCTTGCCGATGTCGAAGATTGCTTTCACCGCGAGTTGCAGGGTTTCCCCCACGAGTGCGCCGAGATCCTTCACGACCTCCCACAGGGTCAGGCCGAGCTGGAAGGCGGCGTCGATGACCTTGCGCACAAAGCCGATGGTTTTCTGCGCGAGATTGATGATGAGTTCACCAAGAGTGCGGCCCATGTCCATCACGCCGGCGACAATATGTTTGATGGCGTCGGCGGTGGCGGTGGCGAGATAGACGGCGAGATCAACCAAGGAATTGGCGACGCGGGCCACCGATGCGGCCACCTTGCGGAGGAATTGCACGCCCTCTGCCGCGACGTCCCTGAGGATATTGTAGAAGGTGCGGCCCAGGTTCTTGATTTCGCTGACGACCGTATCCAGGAGCGCGCCGGGATTGGTCAACGCAGCGACGATGATGTGGCCCACCGCCTTGCCGATTGCGACCAAGGCGCGCACCATGTTGCGCACGAGGGACGCTCCCCACTTGACGGCCTCGACAAGGATTTCTCCGATGGCTTTGCCGAGATCGAGCAGGGCTTGGGCGAATTTCTTGACCACCTCGAGGGCTTTGTTCGCCAGCCAGCCGACGAGCTCAATGATGGCCCGGCCAAGTTCCTTGAGGGCGTTCAGGACGGTTTTAACGGCATCAATGGCGAAGTTGGCGATGGCATTGAGGACATCGAAGACCGCTTTGCCGGCCGCTTCGATGCCCTGGATGATCTTTTTAACGACCGCGATGCTGATCCGGATGGCTCCCGCGATCAAATCGCCGATTGCCTTGCCGACCGAAATGAGCGCTTTCACGAGATCCGCGACGGCTTGCACGGTCCAACTGACGATGTCCTTGATGACATTGCCAATGGCCTTGATGATGTCACCGACCGCGTTGACGATGGCGTCAAACGCACTCTTCACCGCCTGGACGATGGGATCTATGATGTTTTCCTCGACCCATTCGACGACGGCCTTGTCGTGTGGTGTATTGGGTGTGGGTAGTTGCGCGCGTTTCTCGCGCAGGACACGGCCTTGCGCGGAGAACCAGAGGGCGGCGTCATTGGCGGCCGCCTGGTCGACATCCTTCCCGTTCTTCAGCAGAAAATCCTTCATCAGGACACGGCCATGCGCGGCGGGCAAAACGCCCACGGCGCGCACGATGCGCTGACCGCGACCTTCTCCGCGGTAGGCGTCGAATACCAGTTTTCGTTCTTCCGGTGTGGTGCGCGCGACGAAGTCGAATTGTTCGCGCAGGGCGTCGTCTGTTTCAATCGTGTCATCGAAGGCGAGCGCGAAGGTGCGGGCCTGGGTCGCGTTCGTGGCTGCGAGGGTGCGAAAGGCCGGGGCAAATTCCGCCGGTGTCGCTTTCATCGTGCGCAGCTGGCGCGCGGCGGTGGCGCGGGAGGAAAGATCGAGCGTGGCCAGTTTGCCCGTGAGTCGATTGGTGGGCTTGGTCGCGGTGGCGGTGGCACTGGCGGCAACCGCGGAACGAGGGGTGGCGAGCCGGACAACTGGTTTTCTGATCGGAGTGGGCATGACGGGTAAGATTTTAAAGTGATTGAACTGGGTGGAGGGCGATCGGGCTCATCAGAGCTCGAAGTAGGACGCGACGCGGCCGTCCGGCAGGGTTTTGACCGAGAGGATCGCAATCGGGTTGTCCTTGGTGGCGGGGACTTTGGTGACGAGGAATTGCTTCCAAAGTGTCGGGTCCAGCCGAAGGTGCAGCTGACGGGTGTTGTCGCCCCCGCCGAGGAAACCACCGGGGCTGGAAATGAGTTTCCATCCAGTCAGATAGCCGACGATCTCCCGGTCGATCGGATCGAGGGAGATTTCGGCCGTGACCTCGATGATCAGGCTCGCAGTGGCACCGCCGGCAATTTTGCCAATGAGCGGCACACGCAGCCGGTGAGCCCGATTGTGCACGCCTGCGCCGTCGAATGAATACCCGGTGGTGCCGACGAAAATGGCGGGACCGGGCGTGGCGCCGGGAAAAGCAGTCAGGGCTGCTCGGATGCGGGCGCCAACGATCGTGGCGATCTGCGCCGCGGTGAAGGCGACATTGGTGCCGGACGGGGATTTCGTGCGCGGGGTTAGCATCGTGACCTCGCCGGTGGTGCGGCGCCAAAACAGCACGCCGTTCTCGAAGTCGCTGTACCGATCGTCGCTGCGGCCTTTGTGGTCGTTGATCAGAATCGAAGGATTGACCGTAAGGATGGGTCGGGCGACGAGATTGGCGGTCGTGCCGATTTTGATGGTGGAGACTGGGACGAGCTTGGGTTTGCTGCTCACCGCAGTGACGCGGCTCGACAGGATCACGGTTTTTGCCGGCGATCCCGGGTTCTTCACTGGCGGTGGGGTCACCACTTTCAATTCAGGCGGGGCAACTGGGGTCGGCAGTTTGAATACGTCGAACGGCAAATCGATCGGCTTCATCGTGGTGGGCGCGGACGTATAGCCGATGCCGCGGTGAGGAACCAATTCATCGGTGAGCGGATAGCCGAGCTGCGCATTGCGTTCCCACCCGTGTTGAGCCCAAAAGTTGCGGATGAGTCCGTGCACCTCGTGGGCGGAGGTTGAAGGGGTCCAATAGATGGAGCCGCGTTGGAAATGATTGAAGCGGCCGATCCCGTCGGGCGTGCCGGTCTCATCTGTGGCCGGATAGCCGAGCACGCTCGCCTCGGCGCCGAGGGCGCGATATTTCGCGAGAATGGCGCCGTGGACCTCGAAGGTGCCCGATACCGGATGCCAGTAGATCGAGCCGTGCTGGAAATGATTAAACCGGCCTTCGCCTTTTGGGTCCTGGCCAAGAGTCTCGTCGGTGCGCGGATACCCGAGAAAGCTGCGTTCCCAGCCGAGGGCAGCCCATTTTTGCCGAATGAGTCCGTGCACTTCGTGGGCTCCGGTCGCAGGGCTCCAGTAGATGGAGCCGCCTTTGAAATGCCGGTAATAGCC
>Ga0075163_10000403_pt1 | contig 55141 bp, 68 predicted proteins | sample JI1023141ADNA_FD_71478 | JGI IMG/M metagenome (GOLD analysis project Ga0075163, IMG submission 71478) | Wastewater effluent complex algal communities from Wisconsin, to seasonally profile nutrient transformation and Carbon sequestration -... | ecosystem: Engineered > WWTP > Effluent > Algae... | reverse complement strand
TGCTCGACGGCAAGCCCGAGCCGGACGTGCGCCAGGGGTGGTATGGCCGCCTGGGCCAGGCCAACAAGGTCACGGACCCGGACCCCGAGGACGACTACATGCGGATCCGCTGCTGCCGCAACGGCAGCGGCCACGTGACATTCAAGCGGCCCGAGCTGGTCGACCAGCTGAATCGCATTCTGGCCAAGCACTACCCCGGCGCGCTGCCGGCCCCGAAGTGACCCCCACGTTCAAGGGATAGACCATTCACCAACCCGCGCGACACTTCGCGCACAAGAAGGAGATCGGGATGAGGGTACGAGACTTTCTGGCGGATCGGCAGATCCGCGCCAACCGCCGCGAGGCGGACGAGCCGATGGCCGTGCTGGCCGAGACCGTGATCATGGCGCTGGCGGTCGTTGCGACCGTGGCGTGGGTGTTCGCATGAGCGCGCAGCTGCTGGCCAAGATCGACGCGCCGACCAAGCACGTCGACGTCACCGAGGGCATGTCCGGCCACTTCGCGGTCATCATCTGGTGGAACCCCGACATGGGCGGCTTCTGGGAGCCCTGGGATACCGGCGAGGGGCGCTACGCCACCGCCACCGAGGCCTACCTGGAGGCCAAGGCGATCGGCGAGGCCGAGGGCCTGCCGGTGCGGCTGCGGCCCGAGCTTGAGCGCAGCGCCAGCGCCGTCGAGCGCGCATTCGGCCTGCTCGAAGCCGCCGTGCAGACATCCATCGCCATCAGCAAAGCGAGGCGCGCATGAGCCCCCGCCGCAGCTGGGTGATCGGCGGCCGCTGGGCCGCCTCGCCGACCGTGCAGCGCAAGATCGACAGCGCCGGCCTGGTGTCGGCGCTTCTGCGCCTCTGGGCGCGAGGAGGACGCCCGTGAGCGAGACCAGCCCGATCTACCACGTGGCGCCGATGCCGGACCGCAAGACGTTCCTGGGCGGCTCTGACGCGGCCGCGGTGATGGGCCTGTCGCCCTGGAAGACCCCGCTGGAGCTCTGGCGGCTCAAGACCGGCAAGGTCGAGCCCGAGGGCATGGATCCGGCCCGCCTCAAGATGATGGCCCGAGGGCACAAGCTGGAGCCCTTCATCCGCGACATGGCCATCGACAAGCTGCGCGACGAGTACGGGCTGCAGGTCGAGCTGGTGGCGGTCAACCGGCGCTACAACGATCGGGAGCACCCATTCCTGGCCTGTGAGATCGACTTTGAGCTGGTGCTCACCGGCGACATTACGATCGGCGGCACGCTGCATCACTTCGAGGGCGAGCACGTCAACGCCGACGCCAAGAGCGTGACCGGGTTTGCGCGCAAGAAGTGGGGCGAAGTCGACACCGAGGACGTGCCGATCGAATACGCGGCGCAGTTCATGCACGGGATGATGGTCACGGGCAGGCGCTACTGCCTGGTGGCGGCCCTGCGATCCTTCGACGACGTCGAGCTGTATTGGACCGTGCGCGACGACGAAACCGTGGCCGCCATGCGCCCGAAGCTGGTGGACTTCTGGATCGACCACGTGCAGGCCGACGTGCCGCCGGACCCGATCAAGTTCGACGACATCAAGCTGCTGTTCCCGCTCGACAATGGCGAGAAGGTCGAAGCCACCGACGAGATCGCCGAGAAGGTGGCGCGGCTGCGCCAGGTCAAGGCCGAAATGAAGGTGCTGGAGGATCTGGAGACGGTCCTGACCTTCGACATCGGGGAGTTCATCAGCCCGCACTCCGAGCTGACCTATCGCGGCGCCACGATTGCCAGCTGGAAGGCCCAGCGCGACAACCGGGTCAACAATGAGGCGATCAAGCAGGCCGAGCTGTACGTCCCGAGCTCGACCGACGTCACCGGCTACGAGCGCATCGCCGACCCGCTGGCCCACTTTTCGCGCAGCAAGACGATCCGCGTCCTGCGCCTGCTCAAGCCCAAGGCCCCCAAGGCCTAACCACAGGAGATCCCCATGAGTTCCGCCGCTCTCAAGGCCGCCGCCACCGGCGCCGCCACCCCGGACGAGGCCCGCAACCCTTACGAAGCGCTCAAGCGCCAGTTGGAGCAGAGCAAGGCCGAGTTCCTGCCCATCATGGGCAATTCGCCGCAGAACGTCGACCGCTTCATCCGCGTCGTGCTCAACGCGGTCCTGGCCAACCCGGACCTGTTGACCGTGAACCGACGCAGCCTGGTGTCGGCCGCCATGCGCGCGGCGCAGGACGGACTGATGCCCGACGGGCGCGAGGCGGTGTTCAACGTCTACAACCAGAAGATGAGCAAGCGCGGCGAGCCCGATCGGTGGGAGCCGTGCGCGCAGTACCTGCCGATGGTCGGCGGCCTGATCAAGAAGCTCTACGAGGGCGGCGAGATCACCTACGTCGACGCGGTCTGCGTCTATCAGGGCGACGTGTTCAAGTACCAGCGCGGCGACGAGCCGAAGATCCAGCACGAACCGAGGGGCGAGGGGTCATTCACCGACATCGTCGCGGTCTACTGCATCGTGAAGCTCAAGAACGGCGAGATCAAGCGCGAAGTCATGTTCCGCCAGGACATCGAGCGCGTGCGCGGCGCCAGCAAAAGCGGCCAGTCGGGCCCGTGGGTGACGTGGTTCGACCAGCAGGCCATCAAGAGCGTGATCAAGCGCATCTACAAGCAGCTGCCGCGCGCCGACGCGTTCGAGAGCATCGCCGACGCCGACAACCGCGCCAGCGGGTTCTCCAGCATGGCCGGCGAGGCCATCACAACCGACCTGTCCGCGCGCCAACCGGCCGCGCCGCCGGCGCTCACCGCGTCGCAGCCGGATCCGATCGACTTTCCAGTGACCCAGGAGCGCCAGGCCCAGCAGGCCGGCGGGCCGATGGGCGACGATCCGCCGCCGGAGAACCCGGCGGCCGCGCCGTTCCCGCCGCAGCCCCGCGCGCGCCCCAAGAAGGATGCCCCGGCGCCGGCCGCGCAGCAGCAGCTCGGCTCGCTCGATGCGCCGCTGGAGCGCACGCTGGCGCAGCTGCTGCAGGATCTGGAGAAGGCGGCCGACGCGGACGCCGGCAGCTACGTGCTTGATGTCGCGCGCCACTTGAACGAGCAGGACTACAGCGTCCTGGTCGCGGCCTACCGCGAGCGCTTCGGCGAGGGCTGACCCTTTCGGCCGACACCAGCCGCGCGGACATACCCTCCTCCCATCGTCCGACGTTCCCGCGCGGCGCCCTGACGGGCAGGCCACTTTCTTCCCCACCACCGCCCATGTCAACCAACGAAGACGGCAAGCAAAGGTGCCGCCTGCTCAAGGTCAGGCGGCACATGATTGATCGCTGCACAAAACCGAACCACCCGTCTTACGGCGACTACGGTGGCCGCGGAATCGTGGTGTGCCGGCGCTGGCTTGAAAGCGCGCAGGCCCTCATCGACGATATGGGCCCGCGACCGCCGGGTGGAACGCTTGAGCGCATGGACAACGCCAAGGGGTACGGGCCCGAGAACTGCCGGTGGGCCACAAGGGCCGAGCAGGTGCGCAACCGGCGCAACAACATTGTTGTCATCGTCGACGGACTTCGGATGGTGCTTATGGACGCGTGCGCGTTGCGCGGCGTGAACTACGACACCATCTGGAACCGAATCCGCAAGGGCATGGATCCGCTCCAGGCGCTTGCAAAACCAGTTCAGCGATATACCCGCTCGCTGGGCTCCACCACCCCAAGAAAGGACCGCAGTCATGTTTGAGCTGAAAGAAACCACGAGGGCGAAGCTGCACGACGTGATCGTGCTGTCGAGCAAGAACCGCAAGCCCGAGGACAACCCGGGCGCGAAGCTGCCGATCGCGCTCACGCTGCCCAACAGCGTCCTCGACGTGTTCGCCGCCGGCCTGCGCGCCATGCTGTTCGACAAGGCCGCCGCCGGCTCGCAGGAGCAGCTGCAGGGCGTGGACGCGGTCAGCGATCTGCCGGCGCTGTCGGCCATCGGCGCGAAGATCGGCGCCTTCCCCTGGAAGCTGGAGCTGACGGGCTACTGCCTGACGTTCATCTTCGGCACCGGCCGCAAGGCCAGCAACATCGAGATCCAGGACTGCGCGCTGTCGGGCTTCCGGTTCACCGCGAAGGAAGGCGGCTCGGTCGACGTCAAGTTCAACGTCGAGAGCGAGCACGTGACGGCCGAGCAGTTCGGCCGCCTGGCGATGCTCAAGTCGCGCGAGGTCGAGATCACCCTGGCCGCGCCCGAGCTGCGGCAGGAAGATCTGGCCGGCCAGTGATGCCGGCCGGCCCCAATCAGGGCGTGCAGGAGCGCGCCGCCGGCGCCTTCTTCTTGGCCGCCACGCGCGGCGCCACCGGCAGCGCGTCGCAAGCGGCGGGAGCTGCGGCCGGCACGGGCACCGGCACCTGTACCACGATCGGCGCCGGCGGGATGTAGTTCACCGGCGCCTGCGCCACCGGCGCGGCCGGCACGTGGGCCTTCCAGGCGGCCAGGACGCGCTCCAGGCACTCCAGCTCGGTGCGCGTGCTCGACGTGGCGTAGGTGAACAGGAACCCGCCCAGCACCTGCAGGTAGAAGCTGTCGCCCTTCGGGCACAGGCCCGACGGCAGCGGCGTCGCAGTGGCGCCTGTGGCCAGGGCGTAGGTGTTGCCCTGCTGAATCGAGCTGCTGCCGCCGGTGCCGGATCCGCCCGAGGCGTAGCCGCCGGCGCCGCCGTAGCCGATGCCACCCGCGCCACCTGCACCACCTGCAGCCGTCGGGTTGACGGCCAGGCTCAAGTCGATGGCCGACGAGGCGCCGGCGCTGGCCTTGGAGCCGGCCACCGCGCCGGCGGCGCTGGAGCTGGTCGACGTCGGCGCGGGCGCCGGGTCTGGGGTCGGCGTGCCGGTGGCGTGCGCCAGGGCCGGCAGCAGCGCCAGCAGCAGGAGAGAGTGCTTCATGGGGATCCCTTCGTGGTCAACGCGTCGTAGGCCCGCTCGCAGGCCTGGCCGGCGGTGCGGGATTGGTCGGCGTGATCAGCCAGGAGTCGAACACGGTCGACGCATTGGCCGAGCACGTCGGAGAGCATTCTGACGGCAGGGCCGGCTGTCGCGCCACCACCGGAAGCGGGGGGATCTGCGGGCCTGGCGCCGGCCTCGACAGCGGCGAGCCGTGCGCGCAAGCGGTCAGCAGCTGCGGCAGCAGCACCAGCAGCAGCGCGATCGCGCCGGCCTTGAAGGGTTGCAGCATCGGCGGCCTCTTGGACGGTCTTGAACCGGCGCGCGGTCTCGCGCTCGGATTCTGCGGCGGACGCGGCGCGCTCGGCGGCGGCGGCGGTCTGCGCCTGGTCGAAGGCGGCGCGCGCTTCGATCGCGCGCCAGCGGTGGAACCCGCCCCAGGCCGTGAGCGCAGCGAGCGCCCAGGCCCAGAGTGGGATGCCGCCCAACAGCTTGAGGGCGGCCAGCACGTCAGCCGCGCGTGCGCGACTTGATCTCGCGCGCCCAGGCTTCCAGCTTGGCCGGGTCGCGCTTGAGCAGGTAGCGATAGCCGGCGGCGCCGACGAACAGGCCGCCAGCGAAGCCCAGGCCGAGGGTGATCAGATCCACGGGGTTCTCCTTCGGGCCGTCAGGCCCATCCTTGTTGCCGCTGGCGCAGTCGCCAGCGGATCACGTTGACGCCGGCGTAGACGACGACGCCGGCCGCGATGTAGGGCAGCGGCACGCCGACGAAGTCGGACACCTGCTGCGCGAAGCTCTTGATGGTGGCCACCAGGCCCGAGGCCTGACCCAGCTGGTCGGCCAGCGGCGCGACAGCCAGCGCAGCGCCGCCGACGGTGGCCGCAGCGCCGTCGCGGACCATCGGGCTCTTGGCCATTGTGGACTCGGGCTCGACCGCCTGCGGCATCCGCGGCTGCGGGCCGTCGGCGTCCGGCGTCAGGTAGAGCGTGGCCTCACGCCCGCGGCGCAGGGTCAGGCCCCGCAACTCGGTGAGCACCCCGTCGACGCGCGCCTTGTTCCAGAGGCCGAAGGCCCGGGCCGCATCGTCGCGCCGGCCCTCTTTGTGGCACCGCAGCACGGTGGAGCGCGCGAAGGCCCCCAGCCCGATGTTGTAGGCTAGGGACGTCATCGCCCCCAGCTCGTTCGGCCTGGCGCCGTCGTCGCACAGGGCCTCGACGCGGGCCGCATACCTGCGCAGCTGCTGCATGAACCGGGCGTCGGCCTGGTCCTCGGTCCAGCGCATGTCCGGCGTGATGCCGACCGTTTCGCCCCAGCCGATTGTCCAGACCCCGGCGCTGCACTGATAGGCTGCCAGGCGGCAATCCTCGGAGCGCGCGATCAGCTCGACGGCCTCCCAGGGGATCCCGTAGTCCCAGCCGCGAGCCTGCAGCCTGGCGATCTGCGCGTCGACCCTGGAGCTCACGGCGACCCCCGGCCGCCGGCCACGTGGCGCAGCTGATCGACGCGCAGCGCGACCGGCTCGGCCGCGCCCTTGCGGGTGTAGGTCGGCGCCTCGCGCCAGGCACTCCAGCCGCTCGCCAGCCACACCAGGAGGACCGCATTGCTGGCGATGTCGGCGGTGCTGGGCCAGCTGTAGAACGGCGGGGTGATCGGCTGCAGCGCCGAGGCCAGCGCCGCGGTGCCCATCAGGACGTAGATCGCCCGGAAGATGGTCTTGGTGTCCTTGCGCATCACGCCGACGCGGCAAAAGCACACGAAGACGATGCCGGCGCACACCAGGGCGTTCACGGCGGCAGTCAGGAGCAGGGTCTCGTAGCTCATTGCTGGCCTCCGGCCTTCCTCTGGGCGATGGATTCGACGGTGCGCTTGCCCAGGTCCAGCGCCCATCGGAACACTGCCGGCCAGTCGTGGCCGATCCCGCCGATCACGGCGGCCACCGGCCCAAGCAGCCAGCGGTCATCGAACTCCAGCCAGCGCCCGAGCATGAGAGCGATCGGAACGGTGGCCAGCAGCGCCAGGCTCACGTGCAGGAACATGTGCCGCGCGGTGGCCAGCCTGGTCTCGGTCTCGCGCCGGCTGGCGCTCCAGGCGCTGCCCATCACGGCGCCCAGCAGGATCACCACGTAGGGGCCGACGATCGCCGCGGATCCGGGCCCCAGGAGCGCCGTGATCAGGGCGATCGCCAGGGTGACGACATCGAGGGGTGCGGCTGGTGGTGGTGCGCTCATCGCGGGCTATTTCCAGGTGGGGAAGTGGATTCTGGCTAGGTCGGCCGCTTCTTGCAGCTCACGCGCGACGATGCGCTGCAGCTGGTCCAGGGGCACGCGCTGCGGCCAGGTGTAGTCGCGCAGCAGCTGGCGCGGCCGGACGTCGGTCGACGCGTCGGACACCAGCTGCGCGCAGACTGCCCGCCACTCACGATTCGCCATCGTCGTCGTCCTGCCCGGCCATCGCTAGGGCGCCGGCGCCCGCGGTCAGGGCTGCCACGGACCACACGGCGCCGCCTGGCGCCAGCGTACCGTCGTCGGCGCGAGACCGACCCGTGGTGACATTGATGTCGTCGAGGACGTTGACGTCGATCTGCCGCAGCGCTCGGGCGATGTTGGTGCCGATGCTCGGCACGTTCATCCTCGGGTTGCTGCGGTCAAGCTCGCCGCCGTGGACGAGGATGGCCGCGCCGGCATTGGCCTCGCTGATCGCGCGATAGACCGCCCGCAGGCCTCCGGTGCCCTTGAGCTTGCCCTCCAGCGCCGTCGGGATCGGCACGTAGGCCACAGGCTTGAGCTGGGCATCCATCAGCAGCATCCCGGGCCGGCTTCCCGCGGCCTGGTAGTAGCGCAGCGCTGCCGCCTTGGCCTTGCGCGGCTCGTTGATGCTGTGCCCCTTGCCCTCCGCAGCCGGCACGAGCTCGCGCTCAATGACGGGGACGTCGGCTGCCGCGCCGGGCGCCGGGATGTTGCCGCTGTCGCGCGAATACTTGCTGCCGCCGGCGAAGGCGTAGCGGTCGCCAGCGATGGCCGCGATCCCCTCGACCTCGATGCCCGTTCCGTCGAACACTCGGCGGATGTTCTGCTCCATGCTCTCGTCGGCCCCGGACAGCTCGGCGGTGCCGCTCGGGTGGTTGTGCGACAGCCAGAGCTTTGCGGCTCCGGGCACGCGCACCGCTTCCGCGACCAGCGTGGCCGGGTAGACCGCCACCTGCGACAGCGCGCCCTTGAATCCGCCGATCACGGCCAGCGGCTTGCCCTGGGCGTCGGTCACGATCCCGTCCAGGCGCTCGACCGCCGACTTGTAAAGGTGTCGCGTGGCCGCGGCCAGGTCGGCCGGCGTCTTGATGGTCGCGGCGCCCAGCTTGCGCCGGGTCTCGGTGCCGACGATCGTGCGCTCCTGGTAGTCCCCGGGCAGCGCCTCGGTGTCGGTCGGCGTTTCGCGCCGGACAGGCCGCAGCGCGCCGCGGCGCGGCGCCGGAGACTCGACGGGGTTGCCGAACAGGTCGGTGTTGTAGGCCGCGCGGTCCTCGCGCACGATGCTCGGGTCGGCCGGGTTGAAGGCGCCACTGTTGCCCGTGGCGCTCTTGATCTGCTCGGGCTTGAAGGCGATCCAGGCCTTCTGCTCGTCGATGTAGATGCCGTCGTGCCCGAGGCCGCGCGCAAAGGCGCCGATCTCCGGCCCAATGTCGTCGTCCGCCACCACGCGCCCGTTGAGCTGCGCCTCAAACTTGCGCACAAGCTCGGTGCTGCCGATGGGGTTCTGCAGGGACAGGTAGACGGGGTAGACGTGGCCGCCCTGGTGTTCGCTGGCCGGGTGGTAGCCCCCGCCCTCGCGCCGGTAGGCGCCAGCAAAGCTGTCCGCCTGCCTTGGATTGGTGGCGAAGTAGGCGCCCGGCCCGTAAGACGTATCGCGGCCCTTGCCGCCGGTCTTGAAGACCTCGAACCCCTGGTCCGTGATGCGATAGTCGGGCCCGAGCACATAGCGGGTGCCGTGGTAGACCACCTGCGGCTTGCCCTGCGCGTCGACCACCTTGCTGTTGCCGAACCACCGCCGGAACTTGAGCGTCTCGGTGATGCGCGTCCGGTAGGACGCTCGGGGCTCGAACAGCGAGCCCTGGCCAGCTGCGGCCGCCAGATCCGCCGCGCTGTTGCTGCCGGTGAGCGTGAACTCGTCGCGCTGGGCGTCGGCCGCGGCCTTGTCGGCCAGGCGCTTCTGCTCGGCCGCGTCGGCCTTCTCGACGCCGGCGGCGCGGTCTGCAGCGGCTTGCAGGCCCTCGCGCGTGGGCGGGGTCAGCAGCGGATCCGGCTCGCGCAGCTCGGTCGCCGGGTTGGCGTCGCGCCACTCGGACGCGGCGCGCAGGAAGCCGTCCATGTCGGCCGCCGCGAAGGCGTCGACGCTGTCGTGGCCCGCGGCGCGCGCGCGCTGCTCCAGATAGACCTTCTGACGGTCCAGGTCGTCGGCCAGGTTGCCGGCGCGATACTCGGCGCGCGGCTCGCCCAGCAGCGTGGCCTGGCGCGGATCCCCGGCGCTGTCGACCGCGCGGACCATGCCGTCGATCCACTCCGAGATCCGCCGCGGCGCCCGGCTGTCGATCTCCAGCTGGCGCATGAAGTCGGCCACGCGGGGCGACGCGTTGCCGCCGATCAGGGTCTGGGCGTCCAGTTTCAGGTAGTCGTCGACCTTCTGGCCGGCCTCGCGCGCCACCGAGAAGCGGCGCACCGCCTCGGCCAGGTCGCGGATGAATGACGCGTCGCCGCGCGCGCCGGCGGCCGACAGCTCGGCCAGCTTGGCCACCTTGGGCGCCGCGCGCAGCAGGCCGCCCAGGACGTTCTTGATGTTGCCGTCGGTGGACTCGGCCAGGCGCGCCACCAGGTCGGGGTCGTCGTAGGCCTTGGAGAAAACGGCGTGGCGGATCCGGTTCACGCCGGACTGCGACAGGCCGCCGTCGGCGGTCATCAGGCGCCCGCGGTCGGCGGCCGACGCGACCGTGAGCATGAACTCGCGGATGAAGTCGGTGGATCGGTACAGGTTGATCGTGCCGTCGTCGTTGGCCTCCAGGCCCTCCAGGTCCGGCAGGTTGCGCGCGTCCACCTTCGCCTGCTCGGCGTCGCTCATGGTGGCCACCGCCGCCTCGTTGGCCTGGCGCGCGAAGTCGGCGCGGTCCACGTCGGCGGTGCGCTCGCGCACCAGCATCGGCCGCTTGGCCCCAGCCACCTGCTCGGGTGTCAGGCCGAAGCGCTGGGCATTCTCGGCCAGCCATGCCTTGTAGGCGTCGGTCTTGCCCATGCCGTAGGCGCGGCGCAGGGCGATCGTGCGGGCGTTGCCGCTCTCCACCAAGCCATCGGGCCCAATGATCGGCGCGCCGTCGGCGGCCTTCGGACTGTCGGCCAGCAGCTCGGGCTGGATGTCGTTGGCGATGCGCGCGATCTGCGCCTCGCTGGAGGCGCGCGTGCGGTCACGCGGCTGCAGCTCGGGCGGGAAGGCGGGATTGACCTTTAGGTCGTTGTCGTGCGACGTGATCAGGTCGTCGATCTCGACCAGGCGGTAGCGCACCGGCACGCGCAGGCCGCGCTCGGTCACGACACTCGTCTGGGATCCGCTCGGGCCGGGCAGCGCCGGCCGGGGAACTACGGCGTCTGCCGGTTCTCCCGCGCCGCCTCGTTCAGGGCGTCCGCGATCTCCTGGGCCCACCCCCGGCGTCCCACCGGCTGCTGCGCGGGGGGCGGGTTGGGGCTTGGCGAGGAAGCCGGCAAGGGTTTCGGCGTCGATCCGACCCTCGCGGAATGCTTCTTGAGCAGCGGCTTCGAGTTTTTCACGGAGCCCATTATCCGCCACCACCGGCAGATCGCGCAACTCGACCGCCGCAGCGTTGCCTTTGCCCCGGGCGTTGTCGATGAATGAGAACTCGATGCGTAGATCGTGTCGGTAGCGGTCGGCCAGGCTGCGGATCACGCGCGAGGCGCCGACGTGCGTCTCTACGAAGACCTCGATCGGAACCGTGCGGCCGGTGCCGAAGTCTCGCTTCTGGCGCATCGTCCGCTCCATCGCCTGCTGGAAAGCGTCCTCCGGGTTGGCGTAGACGTAGGCCACCGTGACCTCGCGCCCGGCGGTCATGGCCTGCTCAATCTTCATGATCGAGCTGCCCAGCTTGTCCATGTTGGTGTCGTAGACCAGCTCGGTGTTGCCCACCTTCTTCTTGAGCACGCCGTCGACGGCGGTCGACTTGCCCGCGCCGGCGCCGCCGCCCGTGAACATCACGCGCCGGTCCTTGCCTTCCGGTGTCGGGCCGGCCAGGCGCTCGGCATACAGGCGCTTTATGAAGGCGCTGGCCGGCTCGTGGACTTCTGCCGCTCTCGTGCGGTTTTTCAGGTAGTCGGAACTGAGTTCGCGGGCAATGTCGGTGTTGAGCACCTGGCCGCCCTTGGCGTCCTCGAGCTCGCCATACTCCTCGACCGCGCGCGAGTAGTCCGTGCGCAGCCTGTCGCTGAGTGCGTCGGTCATCGGGTTGCCGGTGGGCGCGGTGGCCTTCTCGAACTCCCGCATGGCCGCGGCCACGTGGGTCTCTCCGGCCTCTCGGTTCAGGCGCTCAGTCTCGGCGCGGGCCGCGTCTACTTCCGGCCCTGCGGGCGCAGCAGCTTCTGCGGCGGGTTGTTGCCCGGCGCTTTCGCCTTGCTGATTGCCTTCTTCGCTTCCACCCTGGCGCGGTAGTCCTTCGCCGCCGCCATCAGCGCCGCCGGTGTTGGTCGCATCGTTCTTCCTTTCGAGGATCTGGTCGACCGCGCGAGCAAAAGCGGTCGGTTGCTTGGCGTGTTGCGTGGCGGCGCGCTGCACCGCCTCGGGGTCGATCTGCATGGCGCGATCGACGCGCAGGGCGTCGGCGCCGGCCTGCTCGCCGAAGCGGTGGGCCTTGAGCCAGTCGCGGATCTCGGGGGCGTCGAGCTCGGCGTCGGCCAGCTCGCGCGCCTGGCCGGCCGGCACCGGATCCGGGCCCTCGATGACCTCGGGCACCGGGATGCGCGGCGCGCGGTCCTCGATGACCTCGGGCGTGGGCAGCTTGGGGATGTCGGGCGCGCGGCCCAGCAGCTGCTTGCGCGGCGCGGGCGAGGCGCCGCCGGATCCCCCATCCGGGGGGAACAGCTTGCCCTGGCCGGGCGGTGAGCTGGGGCCCGACGGGCCGCTGCCGCGCGGCGCCGGCGGCGCTGCTGGCGGGGTGGCCGGCGGCTCGAAGACGCCGGGCTTGATCTCGCCGCCGCGCGCGGGCTGGGCGGCAGGCACCGCCTCGTCGACGCGCTTGCGCAGGCCGCGCGATCGCAGCATCCGGCCCACTTGCACCATGACCTCGCGCGCCGGCACCGGCAGGCCGGTAACGCCGTACGTCACCAGGTTGTCCCACAGGTTGCGCAGCGCGCTGGCGGTGTTGGAGAAGTTGACCGAGCCCGGCGGCGCCGTGTAGACGTCGGCGGTTAGGTCGTTCAGGTCGCGCAGGATCTCGGCGCCCTTCTTGCCGAACACCAGGTCGAGCTTGCCCTCGCGGTCGAGCGTGCGGATCACGCGATCCATGCCGGCGGTCGACACCACTTTCTGCCCGCGCTCGTTGCGGGCGGTGTTGCGCAGCGCCGCGTCGCGGATCTCGGCGATGGTCTGCCCCTGCAGCTCGCGCCAGGCCTGCTGCCCGTCCAGGCCGGCGCCGCGCAGCGTGTCGCGCAGCTTCGTGATCTCCTCGACGGAGCCGTCCTTGATCGTGCGCTTGTGGACATCCTCCAGCGCCACGCGGCGCTCATCGGTGCCGCGCTTGGTGGTGATCAGATCCGCGACGATCTTCCGATTCTTGAACTCCTCGGCATAGGCCGCGTACTTGGCCCGGGCCGATCGGTAGATGTCGCCGCCGGCGGCATCCGTCGCCTTGTCGATCGACTGCTTGATCTCGTTGGCAAAGTGGGCATTGGTGGCGTCCTTGCGGCCGCCGACCCCGACGGTCTTGCGCAGCTCCTCCAGGGCGTCCACCGACAGGCGGCCAGGCTCCAGGCTGCCGTCCTCGGCCCGCTTGGCGCCACCGAGGCGGATCAGCTCGGCCTCGGCGGTCTTGATCACGCCCGCGTTGGTGGCCGACGGCGCGATGTCGCGCAGCTTCGTGACCAGGGCGGTGGTGTCCACCTCCTCGGCCATCTGTCCGGCCTCGCGCGCGCGCTGGTATTCGGCGTCGACCTCGCCCTTGACCTCGGCGGCGCGCTTGGCCACCGCTTCGACCACGCGCTTGCCGGCGCCACGGACGTCGGGCATTTCCGCGCCGGTCAGCTCGAACAGGGCGTCCAGGTTGGCGGTGACGCGCTCGTTCTGGTCGGCGTAGGTCTTGCGCAGCTTCTCGCCGGTCTTGCCGTCCTTGGCGGTCTCGCGCTCGAATTGCTGCTGTTCGAAGTCGCGGCTGGCCTGGCCCTTCGTGAGCTCGATGCCCACCGGCAGGTTGCGCGCGCGCTCGCGGCGCTGGGTCTCGACGTCGGCGCCGGCGGCGCCGGCGCTTCCCGGCGGCGCATCGGCGCCTGGCGCAGCTGGGGCCGGTGCTCCAGCGCGCGGCGCGCGCCCCTTGCCACGCGTGGCGATCGCGGTGGCGCCGGCCGCCAGCGCAGCGCCCAGGCCGCCGGACACGGCCGGCTCGGCCTCGCGGCGCAGATCCTGGAAGGCCTCGCCCTCGGGCAGCGCCGCATTCTCGGCCGCGGCCACGCCGATGTCGGCGCCCGCGCCCAGCGCGCCGCCGGTGACGGCTGCGCCCGTGACCGCGCCGGTGCGCGCGCCGCCGGGCAGCACCTTGGCCAGGCCCTTCTCCAGCACGCGGCCGACCGTGCCGCCGGCCTTGACCGGCAGCAGGTTGGCGGCCACGTTGGCGACGCCGGACACGACGCCGGCTTTCGCCGCCTCGGTGCCGCTGCCGCCGCGCTGTGTCACGTCGGCCGCGCGCTCGATGCCTCGCTGCGCGCCGAAACCGCCCACGACCTCGTTGGCCATCCCGAGCACGCCGCCGGTGACTGCGCCGGGGGTGCTGAACTCCTCGCCCGCCTTCGGGTTGTAGACGTCGCGCATCGACGCGGCCATCTGGTCGTTCGCCGCGAACACCCGGTCCTGCGCGTCCTGCACCTGGCGCGCCATGTCCGACTGCAGGCCGAAGATGGGGGCCAGGGTGTCGGCCAGTTGGGCCACGCCCTTGACTTGCTCCAGCAGGCCAGCGCCGGCCAGGCCGATCGTGCGGACCACCGGGGTCGCGCTCGCGCCGAACGTGCGCGCGGCCGACTCGACGAAGCCTACTTCCCGCGGGGCCGGCGGCGCCGCCTCCGTGGAAACCACGTCCCACTCACCCGGCGGCGGGCCCTGGCGGCCAGCTGGCGCACCGGCGCCGGCGGCAGCCTGGGGAGCTCGAGGGGCCTGCGCCGGCTGCGATCCGGTGGTCCCTCCCAGGGCCGTCGCCGCCGGCGTGGTGCGCTGGGCAGGCTGCGCCGGCCGCGGGGGCTGGCTGCTGTCGATCGGATCCCAGGGGCCGGCCATTACTTCTTCCCCTGGTCGGTCACTTGCACCGGGCGGCCATTCTGCAGGGTCCAGCGCTGGCCGTTGCCGAAGGTCACCACGACGCCCTCCTTGAGCTGCGCCAGCGCGGACTGCGGCAGGCCTGGCGCGTCGGGATCATCCGCGGACGTGACCACGTTCTCGGGGTTCAGCGAGTACCGCTGCGCCATGTCCTTGTAGCGCTTGTCGACCTCGTCCTGGGCCCGGCGCTGCTGGCCGTAGACCTTGCGCGCCTCGCTCGTGATCTCGCCGCGCTGCTTGTCGTTCAGCAGGGTGCCGCTCATCGCGCGGTTGTACATGTTGCGGACACGGTCGGGGATGCCGGCCGCGTTCTGGGCGGTCGCAAACTCACCCTCGCGGACCACGCTGTTCGGGTCAAGCATCCGCATGTACGCAAAGATCAGCGCGATATCGGCCGCCGCCGTCTGGTCGGGGCCGCCCTTCTGTTCCTTGGCTGCCGCCAGCACCTTGCCGTAGGCGTCGCGTACCGTGGTGAAGGTCTTGGTCTGCGCGTTCCACTCGTCGCGCAGCTTGTTCTCGGCCTCGAACTGGTCTTTGGGGCTGTCCATCTGCCCCTTCGCAGCCTTGCCGCCCCCGAGCACGCCGCGCCGGCGCTGCTCGCGCGCCTCCTCGGGGGTGATCAGGCCGGCCTTCTCGGCCGCCGCCAGGCGCCGCTCCTGCGCCGCCACGTTGCGCTCCTCGGCCGTCGGGCCACCCTCGCCGCCGGGCTGCTTCGGCGGTAGCGTCTTGGCCAGGCGCTGCTCGCGGATGATGTTGCCGCTGGCGTCGGTCTCGCGCTCGACGATATGGCCGCCCAGGTCGAAGCGCTCGCGCGAGATTTGCTTCTTCGGCGGGGCGACGCCCATCATGCCCAGGGCCTCGAGAAACTGGTCGGCGGTGGCCTTGCCCTCGGTGGCGCTGCCCAGCGCCTTCGAGACCTCGGGGCGATTCACGAAGCTCGCCAGCGTGGCCAGCTGGCCCACGCGGTTCATCGCGGCCTCGACGTTGACGGTCGCGGGCACCGCCTCGGGGTCGTTGGCGTAGGATCCCCGGCCTTTGGTTAGCGGCGCTGGGTACGTGCCGATCGACCCATCCTCGCGCTTGACCTTGACCTCAAGGATCGCCAGCACCTGCTGCGGATCCTGCGGGTGCGGGAGCAGCCGCACAATGCGCTTGCCGATGATCTCAGAGCCGTCGCGGCCTGGCGAGCCCACGCCCACGCGCAGCTCGGGCTCAAGAATCACGTTTGCGGCGTTCAAAATTAGGTCTTGATTGCCGGTTTGCATCCCGGCCTCGAAATCCAGCGCCGCCTGCTCAATTGGGGACGCGGGGCCCTGCGGGTCGGAACGCAGAAAATCAGTCATCGGCCGGCGCGCCTGCACCACGATCGACTTGTAGAGCTGGTCGGGCGTCAGGTCGCCGAGCGACAGCTGGCCAGCCTCGACGCGCGACCAGGTCTCGGCCGCTTCCTTGCGCGTGGTGTCGACGTCGGGCTGGTAGAAGCTCCGGCGGGCCGCCGCGCGGCGCTCGCGGACCTCGCGCGCGCGGCTGGTGTACTTGCCGCGGACGTCCTCCGGCACCTTGTCGTAGCCACCGTACTGCGACCAGAGGGTTGCGCCCTCGGTGTTCAGGTCGTTGGCCTCCTTGTCCAGAATGGCCAGCTCGTCGAGGCGCTTCTGGCGCGCGTCGGCGTCGGCCTGGCGCTTGTCCTGGGCCGCCGTGCGCTCGTCGTTCTTCGCGTCGCGCGTGCGCTGGTAGGTGCGCTGCTCGAGCGCATCGGCGCGTGCGGTCGACTCGGCCGACCGGCGCTCCTCGTCGAGCTTGGCCTGGCGGGCCAGGCCCATGCCGGACTCGATCCCGGCGGCAGCTGCGGAGTAGGGGTCGCGCGCCATGTCAGTCGAACAGGTCGGCGCCGAGACCGCCGACCACGCCGCCGATCATCGCGCCGACGGGCCCGCCGAAGGCGAAGCCGGCCATCGCGCCGAGCGTGCTGCCGAGCTGCGCCTTGCCGGCGCGCTCCTGCTGCGCGAGCGCCTTGTTGTCGGCCTCGCGCTGCGCTTCCATGCTGGCCGCCTGATTGAGCGCCCCCAGCGCCTCGCGCTGCTGCCCCTGGCCGAAGTCGGCCAGGCCGCCACCGATGCCGTAGCCCATGTGTCAGCTCCCTTGAATCTGCGGCGCGGGGTTGCCCAGCAGCGCCTGCTGCCGGTCCTGCACGCGCTCGGTGGTGAGATTGGCCGCGCTGACGTCGGCCAGGCTGCGGGCCAGGCCGGTCGAGCGATCGACGGCGCGCTGCTCGTCGGCCTGCAGCTCCACGCCCAGGCCGCGCAGCTGGCGCTGCTGGATCCCCTGCTGGGCATCGAAGCTCTGCGCGACCGTGGTGCGCGCGTTCATGACCGCGTCGTTCACCACGTTCTCGTCGGTCGCGTACCGGATCAGCTCGTTCTCGATCGGCACGTAGTTGCGCAGGTAGTCGTCCCACTGCTGCCGCGTCAGGCTGGCGAAAGTCTGCTGCGCGTAGTTGCGGGGCCGGCCGAGGGATCCGGGCGCGACCGTGCCGCCGGTGTTGCCGTAGGCGTTGGGGGTTGGCGCGCGCGGCGCCTGGGGTAGTCCGAGAGGCATCAGATGAACCCTCCGATGTCCTGGTTGCCGTAGGCCAGGCCGGTGCCGAAGCCCGAGCCGCCGAGATCCGTCTGCGAAAACTTCGCCTGCATCTGGTCGCCCGCGCCCTTGAACCCGCCGGCCAGGCCGAAGCCGGCCACCTGGCCGACCAGCTGCGCGCGGCCGGCGCGCTGCGCCAGCGCGATCTCGGCATCCTGCTGCGCCTGCTGCGCCGAGCGCCTGGCCACGGCGCCCATGCCATCGACGGCCTGGCTGGATTGGCCGCGGCCCATCGCCGCGATGCGCCCGAGGCCCTGCACGTAGGCGTCGCTGATGGCCTCGTCGCTGGCCACCATCGACATGCCGCGCGCGGCGGCCTGGTCGGTGTTCAGGCCGGTGACGGCCGTCTTGAACTTGCCCGAGCTGGGCGCTGCGCCGCTGCCGGTCAGGGCAGCCTCGAGCTTGTCGCCCGCCTGCGAGAACCGAACCTCGTTGTCAGTGGTCGCTTTGCCGGCGGCCAACCGGCGCGCTTGGCTGCCTTGGGCGCCATCGGCGCGCACTTGGTCGCGCAGCTTCGTGACCAGAGGCGCCCACCGCTTGCGGTAGTCCTGCAGCCTGGCCATCGAGATCTCGGCCAGAGCGATCTCCTGCGGTGTTTCGCGGCGCTCTTGCGACTTGCCCATCGACGTGCCTCACGTAGTCCTCACCGCGCTTTGACCATGCGGGGCCCAGCAGTCGCTCCCAGCCCCGTCGTGCGGGCCAGAAGCTCATGGTATGAGCCCCAATGTCGTGCGCGATGGCCACAAGGGCCGATTCGGCGGCCTGGAACGCGCCGGGGCGGAAGCCGGCGGCCAAGCGTATCCTCAGATCGTACCGGCTCCCGTCGCTGGTCTTCAATTCCACGATGACCAGGCCGAAGGGGTGGGTCAGGCACAAGGCCCGTCCCGCCGCGCATTGTGCTGCAACTTCGCGCACGTCTGCAATGCTGCAGTGGCCCGGGTCCACCAGCTGCCGGACCAGGAAGGCCTCGAGCTGGGGGCTCCAGTCGGCGAACTCAAACGGCGTGCCGGCGATCACGAGTCCGGGAATGCGGCGGTTGGGACCGTGAACCCGGCGGCCGTGTACCTGGCGACGCCCTTGGTGATGCGCAGATCGTCGAGGTGGCCATTGAGCTGCTGATACCCACCGCCGATGCGTATGGCAGCGTTGCTGTTGGAGCAGGCCACCGACGTCCCGGTTGCCACCATGACAGCATCCCGGTAAACCCGCGTGGAACTGCCATTGACCACCAGGGCGATGTGATACCAGGTATTCAGGTTGGGGTTGTCGGTCGTCACAAAGACGTTGCTGTTGTTCGCTCTCCAGACCCAGCGCGAAGCATCGAAGTGCAGGCTGGTATTCCCGTCCTCGGTGTAGAAAATGCCGAAGTTGTCCGGGCCGGTCAGCCGCAAGAAGAACTCAAGCGTCAGATTGCCCGACCCGAACTCAAAGTCAGTCGACGCGGCGGCCGTGACGTAGTCGCCGGATCCATCGAACAGACCGGACGCAGTACCGAAGCGCTGCTGCGCCGTGTCCAGCTGGGCATTGCCGACCGCCGTCAGGGTCTTGGCCGATGCGCTGTTGTCGGTGAATGTCGTGGAGCCGTCGGCGCCATCGAAGTGCATCAAGAGCACCACGCTGGCGAAGTCGGGGTCAGTCGCGCCGCTCGGCCCCTTGCCGGCGGCCCCCATGCCGCCGGGCAGCGTGAAGAATCCACGCTGCAGCCTCCGCGGCGCCAGGCGCGACCGTCGATCGCGCAGCGCGGCGCGGATGTCGGTCGAGCGCAGGATCACGATGCTGTGTCCCCGCCCAGCACCCAGGTCGCGCCGCTGACGTTCTCGCTGACGTAGACCACGCACACGGCGTATTGCCCTGCCGAGGAGTTGTGCCCCTGGCGGTTGACCAGCACGCCGCCGGTCTCGACCACGAAGTCGATCGCGCCGGCGCCCATCTGCACCACCGTCAAGCTCACGCCCTTGGGCATGTTCGAGGGCAGCGTCAGGGTGATGGTCGCCGCGTTGTTCAGCTCCAGGATCGTGCCGCTGTCGGTCTCGGCCACCGTGTAGCTGGTGCCGGTCTGCTCCTGCACCAGCGCCTTGAAGCGCGAGAGCTCGTCGTCGTCGCCGACCACGATGCCCGTGCCCTCGATGAGCTTGCCGCTGGTGCCGTTGAACCGCGGCAGCGTGTTGTCGACCGAGGAAGCCGGGCCCACGACATCGCCGGATCCCGGCGGCACCGCGGTCCAGTAGGGCCCGATGCTGGCGTCGGTGGTCAGGAAGTCGCCCGGGCTGCCCGGCGGCAGCTCGACGAAGGCGCCGGCACCGATGTCGTAGACCAGCAGCGCACCCTGGCTGAAACCGCCCGACGGCGGCACGAAGGTCGCGCCCTGCACGTCGGCCCAGCTGGTGCCGTCCCAGATGCTCAAGACCAGGGTGTCGGTCGCCCACCAGGCGCCGAGCGAGCCGGCCGTCAGGTCGGGCGTGGCCGGGCGATCACCGGCCAGGCCGGACCCGAGGTAGTCAACGAGTCTTCCGCTGGGCATGGTTCAGGCCTCCACCGGCGCGTACACGAGGGCGCCGTCTTCCAGGTACACAAGGATCGGCGGCACGTCGCCGGTGACAACCGGCAGCACGCCGCCAGCGCCGCCGGTGGGCGCCGCGGGAATGTACTGGTTCTGGTCGTCGCTCCAGGTCAGCACGTCGCCGTCGGCGGGCACCGCCTCAAGGTCGAACAGCGCCAGCAGCTGCGACAGATCCAGCGCCAGCGCGTCGACCTCGCGCTGCAGCCGTGACAAGCGCGTGGAGACGGACGTGCCGGCGGCCAGCGCCGTCGTGGTGGCCTGCAGCGCGAGCACCGCCTGGTCGACCGCCTGGAACCGCTCGCGGATATTGTCGACGGCCAGCTGCACCGCGCGCAGCTCGAGCGCGCGCGGGGTGCTGATTGCGGGCCGGCCGATCGGCATGTCAGTCCAGCTCGAGGATGTCGTCGGCGATCTCGACCGACCGCACGCGACTGGTGCCGATGGCGGTCCAGTAGATCTCGTCGTAGTCGCTGCGCACCGGCAGGCGGAAGGGGCGATTGGACGTCACCACGCGCGAGTACAGGAGCGCCCCGTTGGCGTAGAACTCGATCGCCAGGTCGTCGAAGTCAGCGGCCCGCACGCGCACCCACTCCCAGGCCTTCGGGCTCGGGTTGAGCCAGAGCTTGCCGGTCCAGAGGTAGCGCATGTCCTCGGCGCCGCCGTTCCACTCGTACAGGGTCTGCCCGTCGGTGTCGAACACAACCCCGCTGGCCGGCGGCAGCAGCGCGCTCTCGGGCTCCTCGTAGGCGTCCAGCACCATGACCAGGGCATCGCGCTCCAGATCCACCGCCAGCGCGCAGGCGTGCAGCCCGAGCTTGATCAGGCCGAAGCCGTCGGGCTTGAGATCTAGTGCGTAGCCAATGGTGGCCGTCGGCGCATCGGGGTCGACTGCGGTGCCGCCGTCGTCGATCGGCGCCGTGGTCGGCGGGGTGAAGTTGGACGTCCAGCGTAGGCGATCGAGGGTGTATCTGGCGCCGTCGAACCGCGCCCAGCCGACCGGCTGCGCCACTTCGCTGCTGTCGATCTCCCAGGGCGCGAACGCGGTTAAGAAGCTGTAGGTGTATGGCGCGGCGTTGGTCAGCGTGATGCGCAGCTGCCCGTCCAGGAATACCAGCAGGGTCTCGGATGCGCCCAGATACTGCGCGGCCACGTGGTAGCTGTGACCAAAGTCGAAGGTTGGTATCGCGTAGGTGCCCTCTGGCAGTTGGAACAGCGAGGCCTCGAGGGTCACGGACGATCCGCTGACGTTCAGGCGCACCTGGATGACAATGTCGTCGTTCGCTTCGACGGTCAGCAGTCGGATCTGGTTGTTGTCCGGCTCGGACACGGCGATGTTGGTCTCGAGGGCCAGGTCGCGCGAGACGTCCCAGGTGATCAGCCCGTTTGCCAGCGTGTAGAGCGCTTGGCCGCCAGAGGCGATTGGGTTGCTGACGGCGCCGTACTCACCGAACAGGCCCGGGGAGTCGATCACTAGCTGCGACACGGTCGGCGCGTGCGCGTAGATCGAGTCGTCGCCGAAGTCGTCGCCCTCACAGTTGACCAACAGGATGACGCTGCCCGGGTCGTAGGTCTCGCCCAGCTCGCCGAAGAAGTAATAGACGTCATCGTGCGCGAAGGCCAGGATGGCCGCCGGCACAATGTCTTGCCACTGGTCGCGCGTGAAGAATGGCGCCGAGACGTTGCGGACCTCGGTCGGGCCGGTGACGGCCATCAGCCCGTCGGGGCCCGGGAACACCACGCCGATCCCGGTCACGTAGGCGATGCCGCGCGCGCTCACGCAGGCGTGCGGCGCCACCGGCTTGCTCATCGAGTAGCTGTCGGGGCTGTTGCCGCTCGCGGTGTAGACGAAGGTCTCCGTGCCGACCACGACCGTCGTGTCGGCGTTGCCCAGGCCTGTGATCGGGCTATCGGTGGCCAGGCGGTAGCCCACCGGCCAGGCGTGCGGCCGGTTCTGCGCCGAGAAGCACAGGCGATTGCCCGAGGCGCCGACCATGATGCCGTTGGGCAGCGCCAGGATGTAGCGCAGATCGCTCGGCGGCAGATCGAAGTCGGTCGACTCCAGCTCCTCCCCCAGCTGCGCGTCGGTGAGTGTGTCGACGTAGTCGGCCTGGGCGAGGGGAATCTCGGCCACGAAGCGGAAAACGCTGCCCAGGGCGCCGGTGGCGGCCCGGTAGATCCGCTTCGTGGTGACCCCGTACTCGTCGCTGACGCCGGTCGGGATCGTCGTCGGGGTCGTGACCGTCGTCGTGCCGTTCTCGTTGCGCTGCACCGTGTCGCTGGCGTCGCTCGGCGCGCTCTCCTCGCCGAACTCGTTGATCAGGGTGTAGACGTAGCTGGTGTACGTGGTCTCGTCGGTCTGGGTCGGATCCGGCGCGGCCACCGTGACACTGATGTTGTCCAGCCAGTAGCGCCGATCGTTGAAGTTGACGGCCGCCTTGAAGCCGACATTGGGCCCGTCGACGCTGATGGTCGCGGTCTCGTTGTCCACCACCACCGCCCCGGTGTCGGCATTCACCACGCGGATCGTGATGCCAGCCGACGTCTCGCTGGTCTGGGTCGCCGTCAGGGTCACCGTGTAGCGGATCCCGGCCGGCAGCGATGGTGCGATCTGCTCGACGTTGGCGCCGATGTTGTCCCAATCCGGGTGCGTGTAGAGGCGCACGCCGATCCATGAGGAGAAGAAGACGCTGGTGCCGGCGCCGCTGCTCGAGGCGAACAGCAGCGCGTGCAGGCCGCAGTCGGTGCGCCCGAAGATCTCCTCGTAGTCGAACTGCAGCACCACGCTTGGGCTGCGGTCGGTCGAAAAGTCGCGGTAGATGTAGGGCACGCGCGAGTCGCCGCGGAAGCGGATCGACGGCGCCGGCCAGCCGACGGCCGGGTCGATCTCCACGCGCCGGAACGTGTTGCCGGTCACGCTGCCGGTATTGGGCGACACCTGCCAGCCCGACAGGCTGGAGCCGTCGAAGGCGTTGGAGTAGGCGATCGAGCCGATGGCGATGGTGTCGATGTAGGCGTCGAGATCCCCGGCGCCGTCCCGCGTGTATTGCTGCACCAGGCGGGCCGTCACGGCCCCGTCGGGCACCTGGGTTGTGAGCGTGCGCTGCTCCCACGTCAGCGTCCCGGCGGTCTGGTCGGCGGCCACCGTCGACATCAGGGCGGCGGTCTCGTCGTAGAACTCGATCGCCATGCCGGCGGTGCTCTGGTTCGCGCCCGAGGCCTGCCACCACGTCAGGGACAACCCCTGGCCAGCGATGAGGCCCAGCGCTTCCAGGTCGATCGACTGGTAGGCCTCCGTCGCCGGGATGGCCCCGCCGCCGCCGAAGAAGTAGGCCCCGGCCTGCGGTAGCAGCCCCGGCACGTCGGTCGCGTCCAGCGCCACCAGGCCGCCGGTGGTGATCACCCAGCCGCTTGTGTTGCCCGCCTCGGCGCCCGGGTTGGTGAGGGTGATGTTCGACTCGACCGGATCCGGGATTGAGACCGCCACGCTCGGCGGGGTGTCCGGCGCCGGCACACCCAGCAGTCGGGTCTCGCCGGGGTACGGCGGGCCTTGGGTCGACGTGGCCAGGCCGTAGGTGGTGAACCGCGGCGCGTCCAGGCCGGTGATGTAGACCCGCGCGTCCTCGTCGTCGCCCAGGATGGCGCCGCGCGCGAACTCGACCGCCTGGTCGTAGCTCAACCAGACGTCCTGAAAGAGGAAGATCGACCGCACCACGCCGGCGTTGGCCAGCGCCTCGAGCAGCACCGGGCGCTTCCAGGGCTGCAGATCCCCGGTCAGCAGCTGCGGATTGATGGCCTGCTGCGCCGCGTTGTCGGGCAGCGCGCGGGGGGTGACGCGCGGCGCCATGCCGCGGAAGGAAGGGGTCGACAGTTTCATTAGGGCGTCCAGTCGATAGCTGTCGGGTCGCCAGGGCCCCACCACCCGGACGGCGCCGAGTAGCCGGGGTAGGTATTGTCGGCCTTGACGCCGTCGCTGACCGCGGTCGAATCGCCGCCCCCGAAACTTACCTGCGAGTCGCTCGTCAGGTTGGTGGTGTAGTGGGCATTCCTTCGGTAGCGCGCCAGCACCACGTCGCCGATGATGATGGAGACGCCGGCCGCATCGGAATAAAGCTCGTTGTCTTCAAAGTAGAGCTCTTGCCAGTCCCCCTCGTCGATTCCGCTGTTGCCGGCGGCCGAGTGACACCAGAGCATCCGGCCGTCGGAGTTGTTCACCAGCCGGTTGCTGTTGATCCAGACCTTGCAGGCGCTGGCGTTCGGGTGCAGCCGGATCCGCATGTGCCCGTCGATGGCTCCGCGCACCGAGCTGCTGCGGATGTCGTTGCCGAAGATGACCACGTGCCCCGACGTCGGGCCGCCGATGCGGATGCCCCAGGCCTCGGTCGCGTCGCCCGGCACGCTCGGCGCCTCGGCGCCCGTCATGACAGAGTTGTTGGCCACTACCAGATCGGCCGCGTCCGACAGCAGCCAGTACGACCCGCACTGCGCTTTGCAGTTATGCACCGCGGCGCGCGCGGCGGCGGCCGACCCGGCGCCGAAACGGCGGAAATAGAGGCTGTAGCTGTTGTCCGTCAGGCTCGAGCACGCCAGGCCCTCGACGATGACGTCGGTCGGGTTGACGATGTCGATGTGGTGGATCTGGCCGCCGCTGGTGGTCGACCCAACGGTCTCCCCGCGAATACGGAACCGCGTGCAGTTGGTCTCGCCGGTGCCGATGTTCCCGAAGCCGGCATTTTTCAGCGCCAGGCCCGGGGGCACGACAAGGTCGAAGTCGGTGATCGGGTCGGTGATGTAGCCGCCACCGCCGTCGATGCTGGCCGTCATGATGGCGACGCGCGCGCCCAGGACGGCCTGGGTCTCAAGCTCGGCCCAGGTCGACACCTCGACGGTCGTCAGCGTGACCGGCGCCGCGGCCTCGTTGACCACGAAGGGGATCAGGCCCAGGTCGAGGCCGGAGAACCAGGCGTAGGGGTCGGCGCCAGGCTGCGACCCGACCGCGCTGTCGGACAGGGTCACGCTGTCCAGCGCGGCGGCCACCTTGTTGATGAACGCCACCGAGGCGTCGGACAGGGTCAGGCTGTCCTCGCCGATGCCCAGCAGCGCGATCGTGTCGGCCACGCTGGAGTCGCCGAACGTGATCGCGTCGGAGCCGACGGCCAGCATCGCGCGGATCGCTGCGGCCAGGTCTGACAGGGAGAGCGAGTCGGCCGCGACCGATGTCAGGGTCTGCGGCTCGGTGGGGGGCTGCGCGGTCGGTCGGCTGGGCGGGATCCAGCGCCGCCCGTAGGCATTGCCCCGCGCGCTCCACTCGCCTCGACCGATGCGGCGCAGCACCACAGGCGCCGCCGGATCAGTAGAACAGCCGCGGGATGCGAGCCATTGACGTGCCCATGTTGTAGGCCCGCTGCTCGTCGCCCTTCGCGTTGTTGATGGCGGCCTGGAACGTGATGCGGTTCACGCGCCCCAGCTGCGGGTTGCTCCAGGCCTGGCCGGGGATCTCGTACAGGTAGGCCAGCGCGCCCGCGGCCAGCTGGCGGTCCCACTTGCGCAGGAGATCGTCCGGCAGCTCGACGGCGTCGAATAGGGGCTGGCAGCAGACCGTGGCGGTCAGCGTGTAGGCGCCATCGGGCACGGGGAACAAATCCACCTGCGCCTCGGGGACGTAGGCGTAGGTCTGCGGGGCGCCGGCCTGCACGCTGGGGTTCCAGGTGGTCGGGTCGCTCGGGCCGATGCGCCACGAGCTCAACGGGCTGCCGCCGGTGGCCACGATGGTCCGCACGCTGATGACCTCGAGCATGGGGTCGGACGTGCCTGGCACTAGGTCGTAGCGGTCGACGTTGGCGTCGGTGGAGATCGGATCGAGCGTCCGGCGCAGCCAGCGCGACTCAAGGCAGAACTGCCTGGCCGCGTCGCGGTAGGCCTGGATCAGGGTCGGCTCGGGGCATCGGCGCACCTGCTGGGCGACGCGCTGCAGGAGGGTGACGATCTCGGCCATCAGTCATTCCCCTCGCTCTTGGACACCTTCGGCGCCACCGCGGCCGCCGCCTGGGCATTGAGCCCGATCAGCTGCGCCCACTGGCCGTAGTAGCCTTGGGTCTTGCCGAGATCCTGGCGCTGGGTGTTGCGCCGGTAGGCCGTGCCGAGCGCGCGCACATAGAGCGCCGGCTCGTACTGGTCGTCGAGGGGCAGCACGTCCGACAGCGTCATCGCGTCCGGCGTGTCGCCGTAGCTGGAGATCACTTCGCCCGTGCCGGTGTTAGGCGGGTAGCACCGCCACTGCAGCTTGTCGCGGGGGTCGGCGCAGTAGTGGTCAACTTGGGCCTGGGGCGTGTTGCCCGGCCAGAAGCGGTAGGTCTCGTCGAGCAGCGCCTGGTCGACTTGCGTCACCCGCTTGAAGGGCGACGCGGTGTTCTCCAGGATGTCGAACAGGGCGGTGGCGCCGGTCGGCAGGCTCTGCACCGTCCCCGCCACCAGGGGGATCGGCCCCGTGGTGACGTAGACGTCAGGCCGCACCGTGATCGTGGCGCGCACCGCCTCGTTCAGGCACTCCAGCAGATCCGCGTCGGTCCAGGTGACGGCATCGTCGTCGACCAGGTCGGCGCGCAGCTTGGCGATCTCGACGTCGACGGCGATGGTCATGGGCTACCTCACGCGGCCGCGGCGCCGGCAGGCACCGCCTTGCCGGCATTCTGACCGCGGGGCTGGCGGCCGCCGCGCGTCGGCGGGGCAGACTCCAGGGCCTTGCCGGGATCCGGTGCCCGGCCCAGCGCGCCGCCGCCCAGGCCGCCAGCGATGGCCGTGCCGGTGACGCCCTCGGTCGCCTGGCGCTGCGCCACCTGGCGCGCGATCTCGGCCAGCTCGTTCTTCTCGCCCACCGGCGGCGGCTCGTCGCTGGTGCCGTTGGCCTGGTTCAGGGCGTCAGCCGCACCGATGGCCGGGCCGCCGGTGCCGATCTCGTGCAGCAGCTGCTCGTCGGTCATCTGCGAGAGGTCGTAGACCTTGCGGCGCAGGCGCGCGATCGGCAGGTTGGGGTCCAGCACCACGCCGTACTGCTCGGTGGCGAAGGTCAGGATCTCGTCGACGCCGGCCGTGTTCAGGTCGAACTCGGGCAGCGCGTCGGCGTTGGCGTCGTACTTCACTTCGCGGCGCTGGGTCAGGCCCAGCAGGAACCGCTTGCGGGTGGCCAGGTCGGCCTTCGGATCCCCGTGGTACAGGCGATAACCCGGGCGCTTGCGCATGAGCTCGGTATTCGGGTACAGGCGCGCATCGGCCTCGTTGATCAGGAACGGGGTGCGCTTGTCCTGCCGCTTGCGAGCGCGCGCAGCGCGTTCCTCGGTGGTTTCGTCGATCGCCATGTCGGGGGGCTCCAGTTGGAAGGGGAAGGGCCAGGCCCGAAGGCCTGGCCGCGGTCACCGCTTACGCGGATCAGGAACCCTCGGGGCCGCCGGGGGTGTAGGCGCGGGTTTTCATCTTGCCGGCCGAGCCGTTGCGGGTCGACGGCGTCAGCGGGGCGTGCGGGTAGCGCGCCTTCGCCTTGCCGGAGGCCTGCTTGGTCTCGGCCTGGATGGTCTCGGGCGGCACCTTGACGGAACCGCTCGCGCCGTAGATCGAGGGAGAAGTCAGTTTCACGTGGAACTCCTTGCAGTGGTGTGGACGTGGGGGCCCGGTTGCCCGGGCCCGTCACGATCAGGTCGCCGGGGCCTTGGCCACGATCGCCGTGCCCAGGTACTGCGGCTCGATGACCTCGTACCCGTAGACCATGAGGCCACGGATCAGGTAGCCGAAGTCGTTGGGGTTGTCGATCATCTGGCACTCGACGATCTGGGCAGCGAACGTCAGGCCGGCCGAGTGGCCGAACGGGACGTAGCTGCAGCTCGCCGGGCTGGTCTGCCGGAGCACGTTGCGGCTCTGGTAGATGGTGAAGCGGTCGATCTCGCCGATCTTGCCGTTGCGCAGGATCGAGACCCCGTCGCCCGCGAGCGACGCGATCTTGAGATCGCTGTTCTTCACCAGGTTGACCAGCCACGGCGGCACGACCGCCCAGCGACCCTCGTCGCTGACGTTCTGCTCGTCGAGCACCTGGCCCATGTCGGTGAACAGCTCCACCACGTTCGCCGCCGACAGCTGGCGCGGGACCGCGGCGCTGCCCAGGTCGATGTCGTTCGAGTCCTGGCCGGCGGTGGTGCCTTGGTTGTCGGCACTGACGTCGGCGGGGATGACCTCGAGCATGTCCGCATCGGCCGCGATGCGCAGCTGGATGCTGCCGTCGTTGGCGAAGATGTCGGCCATGTCCAGATCCGACTGGCGCGAGTCCACCGTGGACAGGGCCACGTTGAAGCTCTTGGCCTTGTCGATCGACAGGGTCACGCTGTTGCGGCTCGGGTACTGCGGGGTCAGGCCCTGCCCGATCACGTAGTCGGAGACCGTCACGTCCGGCACGGTGCGGATGATGACGTTGGCCCCCATGCCGGCGATCTCGCCCTCGTAGTCGGTCGAGGCGATTTCACCGAACACGGTGGTCTTGTAGAACTTCTCGACCAGCTTGCCCGAGTAGATCTCGGGGTTGTAGTTGATCGTGCCACCGGGCCCGTACTCGGGGATACCGGATGCGCGTTGGACGCCCATGATGCGCTCCTAGATGCGTGGTTGCATTACGCCCAGCGTCAGCCGGGCCGCTTTGCCTGCATCCGTGCCTCGAACTCCTGCCGCTCCTTGTCCTTCACCTTCCCCAGCGCCGACCGCTTGTAGAAGTCCTTGATCTCGGTGCTGGTCGGGTAGGCCAACACGGGAGACCCAGGCGGCACGTCGCCCCCGTTGCCGCCGGTCGCACCCGCCGCGATGGGCGGGGTCGGTGCCGGCGGCGCCACGAAGTCGCTCGCGCCCCGGTTCTTGAACTGCTGGAACAGGCCGGCCACCCGTTGCGCGTCGAAGCGGCTTTCGTGCGCCTTGAGCATCTGCAGGTAGGTGTACCCGCTGCGCTCGTCGACGCCTTCCAACCACTCCAGCCACGCGGGCGTCTTGTCGATCTCGAGCGCGTCGGGCACCAGCGCGACCAGCTGGTCGGTGAATGCCTCGTACCTGCGCTCGGTCTCGCTTTGGCGCTGGGCTTCCAGTCTGTCCTGCAGCGGCTTCGTGGCGGCTTGGACGGTCTCGTCGACGCGCTGCAGCACGGGGGCCGCAATGTCTCTGAGCTGGTCGTCGCCGTACTGCTGCCGCGCCTCGGGCGAGAAGATGCTGGCGGGGTCGAACCCGGGGGCCGGTGCCGCCGCCTTCACTTCGCGCTCGAGCTGCAGATCTCGAACCTTGTTCTTCAAGTCGGCCGTGAGCTCGCGCTCGCGGCGAAACATGCCGAAGACGGCTTGCGCCCTGGCCCGCCAGTAGTCGACGCTGTTCTCGCGTGGATCACCGGGGGGCAGGCCGCTCGCTGTCGCGGCGGTTGCATCGGGGGATGCTGGTGTCGGGGCCGTCGGGGCGCCTGGTGCAGCTGGCGATGCTGCGCGGGGCGCCGGCGGGTCGGCCGGAGTCGGCGGCCGGTTCCGATCGTCGACCATCTGGCGGATCCTCTCGGATTGCCGCACGATGGCGCGGGGAAGCCTGGTCGTCGGGGATTCGGGCATGGCTGCTGGCATGGTTTGCTCCACGATCCGGTCACGTCGCTGTCGGGCGTCCGGGCTTCGTCGGGGTTGGGTGCCAGCTGGCGAGCTGGCGCTCCCGTCGAGCGTGCGCTGGGTTCCAGGTGCCAGTCGGCCGGCCAGGGCCTCGGGGCGGGGCTAGATCAGCTCACGCGAGCGAGGCGCTGCCGGGCCTCTGTGATGTCCTTGAGCAGCTCTTGCAAGGCGCGGACCTCGCCCTGGAGACGCACCAGCTGGTCGCCCGAGGCGTTCAGCAGCATGGCCATCTTCTCGGCAGATCGGCGCTCCAAGATCGCCACCAACGCATTTCCTTCCGGCATCCGTCCCAGGACGGTGAGTTCGCGGAGGTCGTTGGCGTTCAAGGACACGGGCGCGATTATGCGCGAGTGACCGCTACCGTCAATCGTCGTCGGCGGTCTCGGCCAGCAGCAGCACCAGCAGCTGCGCCCGGCGCATGTTCTCCCGGCGCTGTTTCTCGCGCTGTTCCTTGACCCGGGCGTCGGCCTCGGCGGCCTTGCGGCTGGCCTCGGCGCTCTCCAGCGCATCGGCTGCGCGCTGCAGCTCGGCGGCCAGCTGGTCGGCCTGGCGCTGCTGCGCCTGGCGCTCGGCGCGGCGCTGCCTGGCCAGGTCGGCCGGCTTCGGCCCGGGCAGCTCGGGCTCCACCAGCTCGGGCTCTGGCTCCTCGGGCGGCGCCGGCGGCAGGGCCAGGATGCCTAGCACCAGGTCGGCCACCGCCGGCAGGGCCTGGTCGAGCAGCGCGGCAGGCTCGATCGGCGCCGGCGCCAGGCCCAGGCCGCCCAGGGCCGGCGGCGGCGCAGGCGGGAGCTCGAGCTCGACCGGCGCCGGCAGCGGATCCAGCGCGGGCGCCGGCGTGGGCGCTTCGGCTACCGGCTCGAGCTCCTCCTCGTCCTTGCGGCGCTTGACCGGCTTGAACTCGACATTGGGGCGCTTGCGCGGAGCGTTGCCCAGCAGCTTCGCGGGCAGCGGCAGGCCGCCAGGCGTCGGCGGGGTCGGCCCGACAGTCGTCGCGGTCGCGCTGTCCGTGAAGGCCACCGTGTCGGCGCCCACCACCACGATCTCGGTGCGCGAGGCGGTGGCCGAGTCGGTGAAGGCCACCGTGTCGGACGCGACCGCGGTGCGGATGGTGACGCTATCGGCGCTGTCGGTCAGGGCCAGGCTGTCGGCCGCGGTGGCGATCGCGGTCACCAGGGCGACGGCCGAGTCGGTCAGGGTGAGCGTGTCGGCGGCGCTGGCCACCGCCTGCTGCAGGGCGGTGGCGCTGTCGCTGGTGGTGAACGTGTCGGCGGCCGCCGCGACAACCTGGCGATCGGCCACGCCGGAGTCGCTGACCGTCAGGGTGTCGCTGGCCTCGGCCGCCAGGGCGTTCGACGCGGTGGCCGAGTCCGAGACCGTCAGCGTGTCGGCCGCGTCGGCCGTCAGCTCGATGCCGGTCTCGCCGCTGTCGGTGAAGGTGACGCTGTCGCTCGCGGTGGCCGGGCGCTCCGTGATCGAGACGGCGCTATCGCTGACCGTCAGGGTGTCGCTGGCCGCCGCCAGGCGCTCGGTGGTCGAAACGGCCGAGTCCGTCAGGGTCAGCGTGTCGCTCGCCGCCGCGACCGCGTCGCGCGTCGACACCGCGCTGTCGGAGACCGTCAGGGTATCGGCTGCATCAGCCGTGAACGCCAGGATGGCTGCGGCCGAGTCGGTCAGGGAGAGGCTGTCGCTGGCGGCGGCCGCCAGGGACACCACGGCCGCGGCAGAGTCCGACGGCGTAGCGGTGTCGGACGCGACCGCCAGGCGCTCGGTCGTGGAGACGGCCGAGTCGCTGGGCGTGTTGGTGTCGGATGCCGAGGCGACGGCCGTCGTGACGGCCGTCGCGCTGTCGGACAGGGAGAGCGAGTCGCTGGCCTCGGCGGTGATGCCGCCGGCGGATGCGCCAGTCAGGCGCAGGGCGCGCGCGGCCCAATAGAAGTGGATTGCCCCGCCGGTGCTGTTGAGCTGAACCTCGACGGTCGCCGACGACCCGCTGGCCACCGTGTCGGCGATAGCGACACCGAGGAATGGGAACCCGGCGTCAACGACCGACTGCCGCAGATCCGAGCCCGTGATCTCGGTCGCCGCCGCAAGGGATGTCGCATTCGGCGTGTAAACGAAAAACGCCGCGACCACGCGCTCGCCAGGGCTGCAGCCCGTGATCGTGACCGACGCGGTCGTTGACGAGACGGCGTCGACATCGCCGGAGTTGTCGGCGGTCCCGGCAACCGGGGTCGTCTGGTCGACGCCGGTGTAGAAGGCCGCGGCGATGGCGGCTGTCTGCGGGGAGCCGCTGAAAGAGGCATAGGCCGACGTCGATCCCGACGGGCCCGGCGCGCGGTCCCAAACTGTGCCGTTGGCGTTCGACGCAAGAGTCTGGTCGGTGCCGCGCTGGGTTAGGTCGGTGCCCGAGCTGCCGCCGAACTTGAACGCCGTGGTGTCGCCGACGTTGCCGAACACCATGCCGGTGATCGACGCGCCGACCATCCACGTGTCGGAGCCGGATGCCGTCAGGCCGGTGGCTTCGGCGCTGGTCGGATCCTCGCCGGCGCCGATCGCGCCGCCGCTGTCGTACTCGGGGGTGGTTCCAGGAACCGAGGCGACGGCGCTGTCAGTGAACGAGAGCGTGTCGGAGGCTGTCGCCAGGCGCTCGGTGATGCCGACCGCGCTGTCGCTGAACGTGATCGTGTCGGCTGCAGCCGCGGTCAGCGCGCCGCCGGCGAAGCCGGACACGACGGCACCGATCGGCCCCGAGGCGAGAGGGCCGCCGCCTAGACCAGGGACGGCACGCTCTGCCATACCTTACCCGCGAACGTAATCCACGCGATTGCCGGCCAGGTCGATTGAGCAGTTGCGCTGCGTCGTCCCGACCGACTTGATCATGCTGGCCGCAGCCCAGGCCGTGTCCTGGGTGTTGCTTGGGAACCCGGTGGTCGGGCTGCTGGCCACCGTGAAACTCACCGAGTCGGTGGAGTAGATGAAGTCAGCACGGGTCCAGCCGGGATTGATGAATATGACCAGCCAGATGTAGGTCAGCGAACCAGCCGGACTGCCCGTGTTCGTGCGGGTCGCTGCAGCGCCAGCGAATCGCGTCTGCGACCATTCGACGGCCGCGCCGTCCCAGCGGTACTCCCAGCACACCCCATCCGTGCGGGTGCCGCCAGCTGAATCGATGAAGCCCGAATTGACCGTGTACGTGTTGGTCGCATCGACCGCTGCCTCGACGGCCAGCCGGGCTACGGAAAGCGCCGCGCCTAGGGTCGGGATGATGTTGGCCGTCGCGGCGCTGCCGATGGTCGCCCGCCCCGTGGCCGTTGTCCCGGTGTCGATCTGAACTGCGCCCATCGGGCGCTCGGTCGTGTCGATCAAGTAGGCGCTGGCCTGCGTCGACGCACCCGTGCCGCTGACCGTCGACGTGAATGGGCCGGTGGTGCCCCCCGCGAAGTCCGTGAACTCCGTCAGCCCCATCTGACTAATGTTCGAACTGGCCGACACCGCCTGCCACCGCGAGCTGATGCTCGAGTAGCGCAGCGTGATGCGGTCGCCCGGCATCAGGAAGAACGGGAACCCATTGGGCAGATCGAACCGATTGGCCGCGCTGCTGCTGGTGTTCTGGTTTTCCAGCCACAGCAGGTAGTCGGTGCTGCTGTTGGCGATGACGACCTCGTGGCCGTCGTAGGTTGCGGCCAGGCCGGTGAGCTTCAGGGTCGCCGTGATCTCCAGGCGCAGCGAACTGGCACGGATCAGGTCGGCCAGCGATCCCGCGTCGTAGTCGTTCTGGTTTGAGCTTGGTGCGGCAGTGTGAACCTCATCGCCCAGCAGCGTGATGCCGACGCGCTTGGTTCCAGCGGCAAAGCTCACCGCCGACCCGGAGTTACTGGAGCGCACGACCGTCGTCCGCGTCAGCGTGCTGGCGCCGGAGTAAGTCCCAAGGCCGCACTCCCAGTCGCCAGTAGGCACGCCGTCACCGTCGACCGCCTCGATGTAGTAGAGGCAGGTGTCGCTCGGTGATGACATCACCGAGGAGAAGGCTCGGAAGCCGGTAATCGCACCGGCAAGCGTCAACGCCCCCGTGCCCGTGGTTGTCGATGTCTCCAGGACACGGGGTTCGTTGATATGGGACACGGGAGCGCCTTACCCGTTGAAGGTGTAGGTCACCAGCAGCGAATCGCCGTTGTTCACCGCCTCGTCGCCGCCGGTGAAGTTGACCACGGACACCAGCACGCCGGTCGTGTCGTCCTTCGTCGAGCTACCGCCATTGTTCATGAACAGGCCAGCCACCGTGCCGGTGCTGGTGATGGCATAGGTCTGCTGCGGGCTCACGCTCGACTGGCTCGAGGCGGCGCCCATCGTGACGGCCTTGCGGTTGCCGGTGTAGGTCGGGGCGTTGGCGCCGCCGACCTCGCTCCAACCCGCGTGGGACGATTGGGTGTCCGCGGCCGCCTTGGTGCCGGTGCCGGCCAGGCCCATGACCACGGTCTGCGTGTAGCCCGAACCGCGCCAGTACTTGTCCAGGATGTCGTTGCGCCCGACGTTGGTCACCACGTTGGGGTCTTCGCGCTTCCAGGCCTCGAACTGCATCGGCCGCATTTCGCGCGACAGGCGCTCCTCCTCGAGCTTGAGGGCGTCGAGGCGCTCGCGGTGCTGGGCCGCGGCCGCCGTGTCGTTGCGACGGATCGCATCGAACATGGCTTCCTGTGTCGTGCCCTGCTCCTCGAAGCACCGATTGCGTGCCTCGAACAGGGGCATGAACTCCTCCATGCGCTCGGGCGACGGGCGCAGGCAGGTGGTCGTGAAGACGTTGGGCTTCTTCTCTTGGATGGCTTCCACGGTTTACTCCATGTCTGCGCCGACGATGTCGCCGGCGGCGTTGGTGATGAAACTGATTCGACGCTTCGGGGGCTTCTTCTCGGCCGGCTTCTTCTTGGCCGCCGGCTTCTTCTTGGCGGGGGTGGCGTCGTCGTCCTCGCCTTCCTCGCCCTCGTCTTCCTTGTCGCCGCCGGCCAGCTGCTGCCGCAGCATGTCGCTGACCAGGCTCGTGAACTGATTGCGCGCGTCGCCCTCGGCCTTGGCCTGGGCCTGCATCCCGATCTTCTGCAGCTCGCCCTGCTGCTGCTGCTGCTGGGCGGCCATCATGGCCTCCTGCTGCGCCTGCATGGCCTCCTGCTGCGCCTGCTCCTGCTGCGCCAGGGCCTCGTCGTCCGGCACCACGCCGTCGGGCATTTCCATCGACGCGGCGGTCTCGCGCAGCACGGCGGCCCGGCCCTTGTTGCCAATGATGGCCATGTCGATCGGGTTGGCCGTCAGCTGCAGGAACTCCATGCGCCTCTGCTGCGCGGTGTCCTTGATCAGGATGGCATTGGCGCCCCTGGGCACCGGGAAACAGTCGCCCTTGATGCTCTCGTCGGGGTTGTAGAGCATCTCGTTGACGAAGGTGTCGCCGATGTTGGGCGCGATCACGTTCAGGTCGACCGATCCGATCGCCCGGCGCAGGCCCTTGGCGGCGCTGTTCATCAGCATCGACAGGCCGGTCGCGGTGCCGGCGGCGCCGGTCACGTGCTCGTTGCCGTACGTGTAGCGCGGGATCCCGGTCGCGTCGTCGGCGCGCAGCTCCCAGAACTCGAGCACCTTGGCCAGGTGCTCTGTGTTGTCGTCGGCCTGGAAGAAGCCGATGCCCGGGTTGGTGCCCGAGCCCATGCCGGCGTCCTTGAGCTGGTACATCTTCCACGGGATGATGTCGAGGCTCTGCTCGCCGTCGGCCAGGCGGTCGATGTGGACCCAGCCCATCGGGCCCGAGGCCATGACGATGTTGTCGGCCATCGCCGAACCGGCCACATTGCAGAACTGCTGGGCGGTGCGGCACAGCTCGGGGATCGACCGGCCCCAGAAGGCGCCCGGGATCTCGTCGTAGCACGCGCGCCGGTACGGGCGGTCGCCCATCGGGTGCGGGTTCAGGGCCGCATAGATGATGTACCGGCCGACCAACAGGATGTTGGCCTCGTACTCGCGCATCGGATCTTCGGCGTCGACGCCCTCGACACCCCAGCTGGCCAGCTTCCAGCCCGGCACGCTGCCGTAGTAGTTCAGCGCGTCGATCAGGCCCGGCGGGGTGAGCCACATATACATGGTCTCTTGCGTCAGGCGCTGGCGCTCGGCCTCGGTCCAGAGCCAGCCCTCCATGTAGCCGTTGCTGTAGTCGTCGAGCGCGCGGTCGATCTGGTCGTCGCGGTAGCCTGGCAGCCCCTTGAGGGCGTGCAGCTCCTTGCGCCAGAAGCGCATCCGCTCGATGAAGTCGCCTTGCTGCGGGCTGCTGGCGCCGGGCGCCGGGTAGACGTCGAAGGGCGACACCTGCTCCCAGGTCTGCTCTGCTTGGAACGTCACGGCGGGCTTCCAGCCGGCCTCCCACTTGAGGCGCTTGTGGCGCTGGTAGGTCGGGCCCTTGAGGATCGCGGTCGGGAAGGTGACGAAGTCCTCGATGAACTTGTCCATCGCCGTCTCCCAGCCGCCCTGCTGCAGCCGGTCGTCGATCTGCAGCTCCATGCGCTTCGCGCGGCGCGTCGCGGCCTTCTGGTAGGTCGTCTCGACCTCGGCGCGGATCTTCTCGCCCAGCTCGAGCGCGACGTCGCGGAACTCGTCCTCGCTCATCATGCCGCCGCCGGCCTCGGCTGCCTGCTGCATGACCTCCTGCGCCTGCTGCAGCGCCCGGGTGACCACCGTCTTTTTCATCGGCAGCGGCAGGTCCGGGATCGGGGTCGGCTCGAGGCCCCAGGCACGCTCCGACGGTGGGATCAGGATGTCGCGGATCCAGGCGCTCGCGGCCCGGCACTTCGTCTCGGTCAGGTCGTACCAGATCAGATTGACGCCGCCGCCGGCCTGGCGCTGGGCGATCTCGGCCGGGCTGTAGACCCCGCGGCGCGCGCGCAGGCACTCGAGCAGCTTCAGGTCGACGCGCTGCTTGGCCAGCTTGTTGCGGCCCCAGGCCTGGCGCACGTGGCCGGCCAGCGCCGGCTCCGTCTCGGGGTTGGCGATCTGCCTGGTGGTGGGCGCGTTCTGCTGGTTGCGCTGCTCGATCTGCTGCAGCCCGAGGCGGCGCACGAAGGGATTGAGGGCCATCGTCTCGGTTCCTTACTGAGGGATCTCGGCGCCGCGAGACCACACGACCTTGCGCTGCCGCACGGGTCGCACCTTGGCGCTGGCCACCTTGCGCTGCACCACGTCGGGCAGCATCGACAGGGCCAGGCTGTCGGCCTTGTCCGGGCTGGCGATGCCGCGCTTCTTCGCGTCCTTCTTGCTCTCCAGCTGGATCCGGTAGGCGTTGTCGTAGGCGTAGTCGAGGCTGGTCAGCTGGTCGCAGAGCTCGTCGTCGTCCGGGATCTCGCCGTCCTTGAGCCAGTCGCGCACGCGGCCCCAGGCCTCGGCGCGCTGGTTGAAATACTGCTTGTCGTCGCTGGCCGGGATGCCCCACTGGATCGGCACCAGCTGCGGCAGGCCAGGGATGCGGCGCAGCGTCGAGTCCAGGTCGGCACCGTTGCCCACGGCGTCGTAGACGATGCACATGATGTTGGGGATCTGCTTGCACAGCTCGGCGATGCGGCCGCCGACCTCGACCCCGTCGAACCCCATCAGGCCCTGCTGGAAATGCACCTTTAGGCCCTGGCGCAGGGTGATGATCGTCCAGTCGTCGCCGAACCGGGCCGGGTCGCAGGCCAGGATCCGGGGCATCGCTTCCCAGCCCATGCGCGGCACCTTGCGGCGGCGCGCGGCCTCGGTCAGCTCGGGGCTGATGAAGTTGGAAGCGCCGGCGCGCGGAAACTTGCCCAGCACGCGCACGCGCACGAAGTCGCTGTCTTCGCCGTACTCGTCGATCCAGGCCTGGATCTGGCTCTTGTTGGTGAACCGCACCGTCCGGCCGTCGACGCGGTGGTAGCGGTTGCGCCGCGGCTTCGTGCATCGGCGGTGGAACTCGCCCGACGTCTTGGTCGGGTTGCCGTAGCGGCACCAGATGATCTGTGTGGCCCGGTCGGTGAGCGCGCCCTCGGTCGTCTCCCAGATGATGTCCGCGATGGCCGAGGCCTCATCGAACACCACCAGGATCCGCTTGCCCTGGTTGTGCAGGCCGGCGAAGGCCTCGGGGTTCTTCTCCGACCAGGGGATCGCGTCGATGCGCCAGGTGCGCTCGTGCTTCTTGTCGATCGAACAGATCGACGTGGCGGTGAACCGGAACAGCTCGCGCGCGATGAACAGGTTGTGCCACTTGCCCAGCTCGGCCCAGGTCTTCGTCTGCAGCTGGGTCTCGGTGTTGGCCGTCACCACGCCGCGCGTGTCCGGGTGCGTGGACAGGGCCCAGAGGATCAGCCAGGACACCAGGGCTGACTTGCCGACCCCGTGGCCCGCGCTGATGTCCTCCTCGACCACGGCGCCCAGGTACTCGGCCAGGACATCGCCCGACGGGATCCCGGTGCGCAGCTTCGCGCCGATGCGCTCGAGCTGCTCGCGCTGCCAGTCCTCGGGCCCGTCCTCGTTGGCCAGGCCCTTGCCGGGCTCCTTCCAGGGGAAGGCCCAGAGGACGAACCCGTAGGGATCGAACTCGTACCGCGCCAGCGCGGCCGCGAGCTCGTCTAGGTCGGGTCGGTCGCCAGGGGTCGGGTCGTCGCCACCGGGCGCGGCTTGGCCGGCGGCTCGCTCGGGGTCATACCGAACGAGAGGCCGAACGGGTCGCGCGGCGGGTAGGACGGGGGCAGGGTCTTGGCGCATTGCGGGTCGCAGCTGTCGACGACGTGCTGGGCCCGGATGGCGCCTGTACGCTGGCTCGTTGCGAGCGTCTGACCGATTCCGGTTGCCGCCGCGCGGAAGGCGCGCGGCGACGGGATTGTGCCTGTATCGAGGGCTTTTCTGGAAGATGCGCGCATGGCGGGCTCCGGTTGGGGTGCTGGTGGCCCGCGATTCGGCGGTGGCCGATGCGGCTGGCGCGATGGTAGCGCCGGCCGGCGCCGGGCGCTACTTGCGCATCCTCGCCTCGCGCTCGCGCGCCGCCGCCAGGCGCTCGGCGAAGGCCAGGGCCTTGCCGATGCTCTCGTCGATCTCGTGGCCGGCGATCTTGAAGTGCCTGGCCAGGATCCCGAGCGCCGCGTCTTTGCCCGAGCGCCGCACCTTGACCGTCCGGGCGCCCTTGTCCCTCTCCTCGACGATCTCGATGCCGTCGATCGCGGCGGCCGCGTCGTCCGGTAGGTCGGTCATCGGCAGCAGGTTCCCGTCGGCGTCGAAGATCTCGCGGATGTCGGAGAACGCGCGCCGGCCCAGCTCCATCATGACGCGGTCGGCCGTGATGTCGACCTTCTGCAGCTGCTTGCGCAGCAGGATCTCCAGCCGGGCGCGAACCGCCGGCATCTTGAGGGTCTGACTGGCGCTCTGCTTGGCCCCGTTGGGGCTGTAGCCGGCCGCGATGTAGGCCTTCCCGGCGTCGGTGCAGCCCTGGGCCACGTAGATCCGCAGGAACAGCTCGCGCGTGGGCGACAGCGTCATCCCCTCACCCGGGGCGGGGTTCTTCTTGGGCATCAGTGGATCCGCCTGCCGTCAGGGCCCAGCAGCTGCGCCATGCGGGTGCTGATGCGCCGCTGCACCAGGTCGTTCCAGTCCAAGATGATGCGCTGCACCGCCGCGACCACGCTCGTCCAGTTGGTCGTGTCGAAGTCGGAGATCGCCGCCTCGGAGCCGTCGCGCTGCAGGCTCTCGATGATCTTGGCCGTGAACTCCTTGGCCGCGTCGAGCGTGGGCGAGATCGGCTGCGGCTGGCGCCAGCCGATCGTCTTCGTCGCGCCGCTGGGGAAGAAGACATAGAACCCGCCGACCTCGGGGTCGCCGCTGGGGCTCTCGCACCGGATCAAGCTCGTGGGCTTGCCGCGGCCCGGGTGGCCAGGCGCGAGGCCATCGTTGCGCTGGTCGATCGGCCGCTGGCCGGATTCGCTCATGGGTGACTCCTTCGATGCGCCGGCGGCGCGATTCGGGGTGCCCGATTATGTCGCAGCGTCCCGCTCGGCGCGCCACAGCTCGGCGCCCGGCGCGTCGTCGTAGGCCTCGGACAGGAACGGCGCCCCTGCAGTCCAGTGCAGGATCTTGGCGCCCTCGACCGGATGGCCCTCGTCGACCAGGCGGTTCCAGCAGTCGGGCAGCGCGCCGATAGCCTCGTCGCGGATCCAGGTCAGGTCGAGGATCTCGCGCGGGTTCTTGACCCGGGCCACCACGGTCGGCGTCGCCCAGAACCAGGCCGGGTGCTCGCAGTTCATGAGCATGACCGAGGCCCAATTCTTCCGCGGGTAGTCCAGATTCAGGCATTCCATGTTGGTGCCCACATACTTGCGCGGGTGCCTGGTCTGGTAGTCGGGGTGCCGGACCACCTGCACCGCCATGTCGGGATCGAACAGGGCGTCGAGCTCGGCCACGTCGGCCAGGCAGATCTGGTCGACTGCGTCGCAGAAGATGGCCCGGCCCTGGAACCCCATGCGGTAGGGCACCAGGAAGCGCGACAGGGTGAAGGCGTTGGTGCCGCGCGCGTCGGCCTGGTCGCCGAAGCGCATGAAGTTGACCGGCTCGGCCGTGCGCCGGCGCACCGAGGACACGAAGACCTCCCAGCCCACGCGCTCGCGCTCGTCGTACCCGCAGGCGACGGTGATCATGCTCACCAGCCCATGATGAAGTCGCCGCCGATCTCCTGGATCTGGCGCATCCCCAGGGCCTTGAGCGAGGCGGTGGCCGCGTCGGCCTTGAGGCCGTACTTGCAGGCAAAGTCGCGTTTCTGCTCGCAGCACACGATCGGCCGGCAGCGCAGCAGCGTCTCGCGCGCGCCCTCGATCACCATTGCCTCGAACCCTTCCACGTCCATCTTGATCAGGTCGACGTCGGCCAGGTTGAAGCTGTCGAGCGTGCGCAGCTCCACCGGCGCGCCGGTCTCGCCGACGTGGCTGGCGCCGCTGTTGTCGGCCTGGTGCTTGATGCGGACGGTGCCGGGCGCGGCGCCCAGCGCGATCGGGTGCAGGTGCAGGCCGGGCCGCGGCAGCACGTTGACGTCGAAGCACGCCCGATGCTCGGCCACCGGCTCAAAGGCGTGGACGGCCTCGAAGCGGTCGAGCATGTTCAGAGACCAATGGCCCACGTGCGCGCCGATATCCACCGCCACGCGGAAGCTCTTGCAGTGGCCGTAGGTGGCCAGCTGCTTCTTCCACTGGTAGATCGACCGGCCGTTGACCAGCGCCCCATTCTTCTTGAGCCACTCGATCATGTGGCTCTCGCCGTCGGGGTAGGCCATGCCGCCGTGGAATTTCATCGTGCTCTCCAGTAGTCCTCTTTGCGCCGGATCTTGAGATCTGACGGCTTGGATTTTCCCAGGGCCTTGCGCGGCCCCTTCAAGTGGTCGAGGCGCTCGCCCAGCGGGCCATTGATCAGCGGGTGGCTGGTGTTGGCCGCCGCGCCCGACAGGCTGACGCACCGCAGCATCCCGGTGGCCTCGCGCTTGGCGCGCACGCGGTCGATCACGTAGCTGTCGTGCCACTCGGGCAGGGTGAACAGCCAGTCGCTCGCGTAGGCCTTGACGATCTCGTCGATGAAGGCCTGGCCGCGCTGGTTCAGGCGGAACAGCATGAACCCGCATTCGGGGTACTTCTTGGCCCGGTGCAGGTAGGCGAAGTCGCCATTGCGCAGCAGCTGCTCGAGCCAGGCGGGCGTGACGTCGGCGTGCGTCACACAGTCGGCGTCCATCCAGATCAGCACGTCGGCGCCCTCGGCGCGCGCGCGCTCGAGGCCCAGCTCGATCGTGGCGACCTTGTGCGAGAACCGCACCGCGTCCATGCGGTAGTCGGCCGTCGGCAGGTGAGCGTGCCGGCGCTTGAAGGCGGCCAGCCAGGGCGACTGCTCCTCGAGCTCCTTGTCGGTCCAGCGCCAGAGGGTGAACCCGGGCCAGTGCTGCTCGAACGTCTCGACGCACCGCCGGGCGTAGGTCTCCCAATGCTCGACCGCGTGGCAGGTGATGACGCGGAACTTCACGCCGTCACCTTCCAGGCGTTCAGGGACTCAAGCGTGCCGATGTCCGACCACCGGCCCGGGTAGCGCACCGCGGCCATGAGTCCGTGCATGGCGCTCGGCTCGGCGCAGCCCTTGTCGATGCTGCGCTCATTGGGCCGGTGCGGCAGCAGGAACCACCGCGCCGCGCGCACGGCGTAGACCCCGGTGTTCCAGAGGGCCCCGGCCTGGATCAGCGCCGCGGCCTGGTCGGCGCTGGGCTTCTCGGCGAAGCCGGCCACCGCCGGCAGCCCGGTCGGCGCCGGCACGATGTAGCCCAGACCCGGATCCGGCCTGGTCGGCTCGACGCCGATGGCCACCAGCTGCCCCGTGTGCCCGGCCACGATGGCCGCCTCGCGGCACACCAGGGGGAACGTGTACGTGTCCTCGTCGACGGCGTGGTCGGCCGGCAGGGCCACGACCACGTCCTTGTTGTCGCCGAAGGCCATCGTGCAGGCCAGGGCCATGACGTAGCCGGTGCCGGGCGGATCCTCCAGGCAGACCACGTCGGCGCGCAGGTGGGCCAGCTGCTCGGTGGCCATCTGCTTCCAGCGCGTGCGCGTCACCACCACCACGCGATCGGCGAACCGGCTCGCGCGCTCGACGGTGAGCTGCAGCATGGTATCGGTGGCGATCAGCGACCGGAACTGCTTGGGCCGCTCCTCGGTGCTCCAGGGCGCCAGGCGGGTGCCATACCCGCCGGCCATCACGACAGCCAGGATTTTCATCAGGGGGTCTCCACTAGGGTCCACTGCACGGGTCCGCGCGCGGCGGCCGCGGCTTGCATCTGCTCGGCCCACCAGGCGTAGGGCCTGACGGTCACGTGCAGGTTGGTGCCGTCCGGGAACGTCTTGGCCGCCGGCCTGCAGCAGACCGAGGCGAAGACGAAGCGGTCGGCGTAGCCGAACAGGGTGGCCAGCAGCTTCGGCACGCTCTCCTCGGGCACGTGCTCGAGGACGTCGGAGCAGATGACGCCGTGATAGCGGATGCCGGTCGGCGGCAGGTGGTTGTGCTTGAACGCTGGGTCGTACAGGGTCGGCCGGTCGACGCCCAGGCGCTTGTGCAGCTGCCAGGGCTTGTCCCAGGCCTCGCCGGCGCCGGCGCCGTAGTCCAGGATCGTCCGGGCCTGGTGCTGGTCGACCAGCGCCTTGATGGCGGGCTCGTGCTGCATCACGGTCAGGCCGCGGAAGTGCAGGCCGGTGGCGGCCATCGCGCGGTACTGGCGCAGGATCTCGCTCACGCGCGCACCCGCTCGAAGATGCCGACCCATTCCGGCGGCTCGCCGTTGTCGACCGGCCCGTCGTCCTCATGCACCAGATTGAACCCGTGGTCGTACATGCAGAACCGGATGTCTTGCGGCACCCAGGCCGAGCGCTCGTCGCGCAGCACCGGCCAGTCGCGCCGGCGCGTGCGCAGCACCACGGTCGCGGTCGGGCTGGCGCTGGCCAGGAACCGCATGAGCTGGTCGGCCGGCTTGCGCAGCTTGTGCAGGATGGCCAGCATCAGGATGACGTCGGCGAACGGTGCGCCGTTGACGCCGAACCGGGCCGGGTGCCAGGTGTTCAGGTCGACCTCTACGCCGATGGCGGTGGCGCCCATCTTGGCGGCCTGGCGGTTGAACTCGTCGACCGCGTCCTTGCGGTGCTCGAGGCCGAGTACCTCCTTGGCCCCGTGCTGCCAGCACCGCAGCGCGATCGCGCCCTCGGCGCAGCCCAGGTCGAGCACAGTCTTGCCCTTCACGCGCGGCCAGAGCTGGTCGAGGCCCGTCATCTGCTGCTCGATCGTCCGGTGGCCACCGAACCAGAATTTGCCTTTGGCCATCGCTCAATCCTTCCTGTTGACTGCTGCCCAGGCGTAGCCGCTGCGCAGCTCCTCCCGGGTGAACTCGTTGTCGGCCAGCACCGAGGCCCAGGCCCTGCGCTCCGGTGCCGAGGGCAGCGCCGGCCCCAGGCTGTAGGCCGCGCTCATCGGCGAGACCCTCACGTGGACACCGGCCAGCACCGCCTCGACCGCGGCCGCGCTGGAGTGTGTCACCAGCAGCCGGGCCCGGGCAAGGTCGGCATGGAGCGTGGTCATGGCCGCCGGCTTGTCCGAAGTCCAGGGCCGCAGGCGGATCGGCGCGCCCCCCTTCTTCGCTGCTGCGCGCAGGGGTTCGAGCTCGCGCTCGAGCCACGCTGGATCCCGCGCCGTGATCAGCATGAACACCGGCGACTGCGGCACCGCAACCACCCATCCGGGGGGGCGCGGAAAACCCTCATCGAACACCTTGAGGCCCAGCGCGTCGAAGCGCCGGCCGTCCGACTCGCCCTGGCCGGTGTGCTGCTGGCGGTTCAGCGTGACGCGGAAGCGCTCCCCGCGCGTGCGGTCGAAGTAGCTGCCGTCGATCCAGTAGAACGGGTCGCCCGAGCGCTGCACCTGCTGCCAGGCGTGGCGGTTCGAGTCCTTGACGCCGTAGAACACGCGACCCTCGGCGCCTGGCGGTGCGCCGGCGATGAAGGCCTGGCACAGCTCGGCGCTCTTGGCCTTGCCGGGGACGGGGTGCGCGACCAGGGTCATGCCTTGTGCATCTCCAGCAGCCGGGAGATCGCGTCGCCCGCGCCGATCTCCTCAAGGTTGGCCTGCGCCCAGGCGAGGCGCTCGAACATGGCCAGGCGCGCGGCATCGTCGCGCACCGGGCCCAGATCCATGTGGGTCAGCGGCCGAGCTGCCGGCGCGCCGATCCAGGTGGGCAGGGCGTAGAAGGCCGGGATCCCCCAGGCCAGCGCTTTGAGCGCCGCGCCAGATCCCCACGTCACGACGGCCCGGGCCCTGGCCAGGTCGCGCTCGAGGGGCACGCTCTCGCGCTGGCCTGGGTGCTGGCGCACGCGGCCGATCTTGGCGGCCGTCCGAACCCACTGCACCGGCATGGCCACACCAGGCGGCCCGATGCCTCGCTGCGGCAGCGCCACGATCTCGTCGCCGCCGGTGCGCCAGGCGCGCAGCTCGACGCCCAACTCTGCCCAGCGCGCGCCGTCGCCGACAGGCCAGCGGCCGGCGCCGTTGTGGTGGCCCAGGGCCATCGCGTACCAGCGCCGGCCTGGCGTGCTGGCCAGCTCGACCCCGAGATACCCGTTCTCGACCACGATCACCGGCAGGCCGCGCCGCTCGAACTCGGTGGCGCCGCGGTGGTTCACGCCGTAGCGGTTCCAGACCACCAGGACATCGCGGCCGATCGGTGCCGTCGGCACGCCGCGCTGCACACGGAAGCCCAGGCGCGCCAGGCCGGCCGCGAAGGCGTCGCGGCGGTAGTGGGGAAGGTCGCGCACGGCGAGCCAGGCGGTGCGGGTCACGGGCGGCCGGTCATGCCGTAGTGGGGTCCGATGGCGGCGCAGGCAGCGGCATCCAGTGCGTCGGGCGCACGCCAAACCGGAACTCCCCAACCACACACCACCGATCCTCCTGCCGATTCCAGATGCCGATCAGCGGGTGCTGGAACGTGTCCTTGTCGTTCCAGTATTTGCCCCACAGCAGCACTCTGCCGTCTTTCGGGGCCGTCTCAATTGGCCGCCATGCGCGCTCCTGGGTCAGGCGCTCGATGGTGTCTGGTTCCGCCCGAGCAGCGAGGATCGCCAGCACTTGAGCGCGCGACACCATCTCAACGGCGGGGGTGACGGTGTGCCGCTGATAGGACAGCGCGTTGATCGCGTCCTTCAAAATTGCTGACCCGGTGCCGTGACACGCAACGCATTGCTCGTCGTACTCGTAGTCGTCCGGCCCAAGGTGCGAAGTCACCAGCCGCACAAGACCGGAGCCATCGCAATGCGGGCAGTCGGGCGCCTGCGCATCGCTATCGGTGCTCATGTCGGAGCCTTGATCTTGGCGGTGGAGACCCGCTTGCCGCCAACGAACACGGCGCCCGAGGGGTCTATGACCATCGTCTCGCCATCCTTGACGGTCACGGGCGGGTCGAACTCGGTCAGGTTGTAGAGCGTCCCGGGCGGGATGTAGGCGCGGCGCTCGGCGCGCCCGATGCGGGTGCCCAGCGCCGCGCAATAGCTGTCCATCGCCTTGAGCTGCTGCTTGAGTAGGCCGGCCTCCTCGTCGTCGAGCGTGATCGCCAGCGTCGGGAGTTCCCGCAGAAGCACATTGCGCCTCTGGAACAGGTCGCGGTACTCCTCTTTCATTCGGTCCAGGTGCATCGGCATGTCAGCCCTCCTTGGGCAGCAGCTCGGCCTCGACGGTCGAGCGCGGGAAGCAATCCAGCGCGGTGCGCCGGGACAGGTTCATCACGTGGCACCCCAGGCGGTCCAGGTCGGGCTTGGCCTTCCTGATCCGGTGGATCCACTCGGCGAAATTCAGGGGCACATCGCACCGGCCCGAGTGCGGCCCGTCGAAGTGCTTTTCGGCTGCAGGCCCGAGCATCATGTCGAACCCCAGCAGGTAGATCCGCCTGGCGCCGTACAGGTAGGCCAAGTTCAGGCCCATCCACCCGGAATTGCCGCCCGTGTGCAGCTGGTAGGTGCCCAGGCCTGGCTGGTTGGCCGCGCGGACGAACTGGATCGCCTCCTTCTTGGCGGTGACGTTGCAGCACGTCACCAGGCGATCGCGCGGCGCCCCGGCGCGCAGCATGGCGGCCAGGTACTCGATCCAGTAGCGGCGGTCCCCGGCGAAGTACGCGTCAGCCCAGGGGCTGCAGAGCTTCCACGCGTTCGAGACCGAGATCACCCGGATCCGGTCGGCCTCGCGCGAGGCGCGCACGATCTCCACGTCCTCGCGCGTCAGGCTGGGCCCGGCGGCCACCACCACGGCCGGGCGGGCCTTCCAGTCCTTGCGGCTGATGTCGGGGTACGAGCTCATGCCGTCGGATTCTCCGATGCCACCGTAACCACGCGCCAGCGCACCCCCCCTAAGTCGAGGGTCTGCCCAGGCCGCAGGCCCAGCATCCCGATCCCGGTGGCGGCGGCCAGCACGTGCGCGTGCTTGCCGGTGGCCACCAGCACCAGCGGATCCCAATTGCCGCGGCCTGGCGGGCGCAGGGTGACGCGGACCGTGTGCTTCACGCGGAGCCCTTGACCCAGCCGAACCCGCTGGGCGATGGGCGGATCTTGCCGGCCTGCGACAGGCGCCGAAGGGTGGGGCCGATCGCCAGCGCAGCCCCCTGCGGGTTGCGGAAGTCGTAGCCCTCGAATGCCGCGTACCCGAGGCCCGACGTAAGGCACTCCCCGCGCTCCAGGGCGGCCAGGATGCGCCGCTCCATCGTGGCCGCGTCCGTGTGCATCCCGATGTTCCGGCGGTGGCGGTCGCTCATGCCTTGGCCGCCCCCTCGAAGTCGGCCGCGTGCGCCGCCTTGACCTCCTCGTGCGTCAGGCCGAACTGCTCCAGCAGGCGGCGGTATGCGCCGCCGACTCGGCCGGCGGCCTGGGCCCGGTGGTACTCGGGCGATCTGGCCGCAGCGCGCGCGCAGCACCCGCGGCAGCCGGCGGTGAAGTACCAGCACGGCGCCATCTTGGCCTCGTCGCAGTGCCGGCAGCTGTCGGCGGTGAACTGCATCACCATCACGCCCACCTGCCCCGGGCGTAGTGGGCCAGCAGCAGCGCCTCGGCCCGGTTGTGGTCCTTGACGCGTTGCAGGTCCGTTGCAGCCCAGGGGTGCAGCTCGGCGGCCAGCGCCAGGCTGGCGCCCTTCTCGGCCTTGAGTAGGCCAAAGTGCCGTTTCCAGACTTGCGGCTGCACGACCTCCAGGCGCAGGCCCAGCAGCAGCACCAGCGCCTCAACGTGGCCGCGCATCCGCATGAGCTTGGTCTCGCTGGAGTGCGCCGTGTTGCGGCCGCTCAAGGCCGAGCGCACGCGCACGTCCTCGACCACCACCAGGCCGGCCTCCGGCGCCGGCACCACGAACCGCATGAGCTGGCGCAGCGCGATCACGTCGAGCACCGGCTGCCCGAACAGCTCGGCGCGCGGCAAGTCCATGAGCTCGGGCCCTCGGGGCGCCCCCAGCGAGGCCAGGGCCCCGGTGAGACCCAGGTCGATGCCGACGAAGATCATGGGGCACCACCCTCGGAGTCGCCGAAGAACTGCGGCGGCTTGCCCAGAGGCGGATCCCAGAGCTGGCCACCCTTCCAGGTGTAGCCCATGCTAACCAGCGTCCGGGCGGCCGCCACCATCGACCTCGGGGCGGTCGGGAACAGCTCGTCCGGCGGCGGCTCCTTGGTGGCCAGCAGCGTGCCCAGGGCCTTCTCCAGCTCACCCAGGCGGCGGTGCGTGTCGGTGTTCACGTAGACCTGCGACTCCGCTTTCAGGGTCAGATCGTCGACGTCCTGCCGCAACCGCTTCAACTCCTCCAGCCGCTCGCGGTCGAGCCGGGCCAGGCGCTCGCCGATCTCGCCGATGGCCGGCCAGGGGTCGCGCGGGGTCTCGGCGGCCAGGCTGGCGCCGTTGGCCTCATCGTCCGGGGCGCTCACGTGGGCCCTGTAGGCGACGATCTGCGCCAGCTCCGACGTGTCACCCCATCCCCATCGCAGCGCGGCCGCGTCCTTGCTCGCCCGGACCAACCCGCTACGGAACATGACCGTGACCGGGCCGTCGACCGGGTTCGGGTGCCCAAAGGCGCCGCACCAAGGCATCCAATGGCCGCTCACGACAGCCACCCCATCACCAGGGCACCGGCGCGCGGCAGCGCCCAGCAGGCGGCCACGATCAGGGCCAGGCAGGCCGCAGCGACCGCCACGCCCTGCGCAATGTCGAGCCAATCCTGGCGCTCCAGGCCGCGCAGCTGCTCGTCCACTTCGCGCTCGATCTCGTCTTTCATCATCATCGAACCCTCCAGTAAGGTTAAGTCAGTAGGTACTCACGCAGCATCGCGCGGGCTTTGGTACTCGGAAACCGCCAGCTCGTCGCGCCTCGCGCGCAGGGTGGTCCTGGCCATGTCCAGGGCGGCGGGCGTGGCGATGTGCTCGCCGGCCTCGTGGCGTTGCAGCAGGCGGTGGGCCCACTGGCGAGGCGGTGCGGTGCCGATCTGGCGCAGACCGTCGCGCAGCGCCAGCAGCTGCTGGCGCACGTGTTCGGACGGGGCGGGGAGCTGGGGCAGCTGCTGCACGGGGTCGGGCGCCTGGCGCGTCAGGTCTCGGAACTGGCGCGCGTTGGGGGGATCGCCCGGCAGGTTCTCCAGGGCCCACTGCAGGCGGTGCTGGCGCTCGGGCAGGTGCAGGCCGGCGAGCTCGTTGGCCCAATCGGCGCGCACCAGCTGCGGATCCAGGCCCAGCCACTTGCGAGACCAGGACTCCCCGTACCGGACGGCCATGCGGCCGATCAGGCGGTCAACCCAGGCGTCGGGTAGGGGCGGGAAGGTGCGGGTATTCATCGTCGGACTCCGAAGGGCCTGGCGGGCGTGGCGCCGGGCGGGGTGGTGCGGTGGGTGCCTTGGCGCTGGCCAGGCCGCCGGTCATGGCCGCGAACTGCTCGCGCCGCTCGCGGGCCAGGGCGGTCTCGCGCGGTGCGCCTGGCGCTGCGCGCGCGCCGGTGGGGCTGGCGCGGCGGATCCAGTTGCGGAAGGTGGCGCTCCAGTCGGACCGGGCGGTGCTGAACTGGTGGTCGCGCATGGTGGCCAGCTCGGCCTCGACGTCGATGTCGACGCGCTGCGCGCGTGCCCAGGCCATCAATTCCGGGCTGGGCGTCCAGTCCGGCGGGCACCGCCGGCTGCCGCGCGGTAGGGGCGGGTCTCCCCCTGCACCCCCTCTATCTCTGGGTAGTGGGTAGTGGGTAGTGGGTAATGGGTAGTGGGTAGCCGTGGCAGGCGTAGCAGATGCCGTTGCAGGTCGCGTTGCTGGTGCGTTCACAGAGGGAACGGCGGGCGGTGCGGGCGTTGCAGGTGGCGTTGCAGCCAGCTTGGCGACGGCCTCGCGGACGGTGTCGATGCGGGCATTCCAGGGCAGATGCACCCCCGCGGCGGTCAGTCGGCGGAACAGCTCGGCGCGCTCCTCGCGGTGCCGGGCGAGGCGCGTGGCCTCGTTGGCCTTCTTGGCGTCACGCTCGGGCTGGTGCGCCTGGTAGGCGGCGATCGCCTGGTCACACGTGTCCTTGTGCCAGCACCCGTCCGGGCCCTTCTGGAAGAACTCGCGCAGCACCTGCTCGACGGCTTGCCGTTGCAGGTCCGTTGCAGCTCGAACGATGCGGCAGGCCTGGTCCAGGTCGCCGGGGATCGGCTCCTCCTTGCGGTAGTACCACCGCAGCAGGCGGGTGTAGGCCAGATCCTCCTCCCACGACAGGTGCATGGTGGCGCTGTCGTAGTCCTTGATGTGGTGTTCGTACCAGTTAATGATCGCCTCCAGCATCCAGCGCGGCGCCGAAGTAGGCCGCCAGCTGCAGCACCTGGCCGGGCGTGAAGCTGGCCAGCAGGCGCGGGCCCAGCAGCACGTCGAGCGAGCCGTCGGTGCCCATGTCGAACTCCAGCAGGGCCGATCGGATCTCCTGCTCCGACAGCGCCAGGATCTCGTCGCAGCCGGTCACTTCTTGAGCCCCAGCTTGACTGCGCACGCGTCGCACACGAAGCCCCAGAGCCGGTGCTTCTTGCAGCCCTCCTTGGACGTGTGCATCGCGTTGCACTTGCCGCACGCCCGGGTCCACCCGGACAGGCCACTGCCCATCGGCGGGTGCGTCGGGACGTAGCTCGATGCCGGGCCCCTGCGCCCGGCGCTCATGCTGCCGCCTCGGTCGCTGCCTTCCTGCGCGACTTCTTGGGCGGGGGCGGGCGCTTGCGCAGCTCGGCCAGGACCACAGGGTCCGCCTGGGGTTCGCCCAGCCGCTCCGAGCGCTTCACTTCGTGCTCGATCAGCACCAGCATAGTCGGAGGGATCGGTCGCACGCCGCTGCACAGCTGCGCGATGAAGGGTTTGGACACGTTAAGCGCTGTCGCCAGCGTGTTCGCGCGTCCGCGCTTGGCCTTGCACCAGGCCGCCAGGGTATGAGAGTCCATGCGGTCATTGTGCCCGCGCTCGGACCGCTTAACAACCCCCCAGCGCTTAACGGACAACCCCCGCATTCCCTTGCATTGCGCTTAACTTCCATGCCATAATCGGGGCGTCTGATGGGACAGAAAGGAAGGGTAAGCATGAAAACCGCAAGGGGTTCACCGGGGGCCGGCAGCTACCGCTGCATGTGCTGCCTGCGCGCCTCGCCGGCGGGCGTGTACGGGGCCGCGGCGCTGCTGTCGATGTGCCCCGAGTGCTACGAGCTGACGTCGATCGAGGAGCTGGCCAGCGGCGGCCGGTGGCTCGGTGGGGCGCCCAGCGAGGCGCTGGCCAAGATCGCGGCGGTCGAGCGCCTAGGCGGGGACGCGTCGGTGTGGAGCGAACTCAAGACGAAGGCAGAGCGAGCAATCGCGGAAGGGAGTGGAGCATGAGCATGGCCTACGAAGTGATCCCGTCGCGCGGCTGGCTGCGCAGCGATGGCGCCCGTGCCTCGATCTACGGATCGGTGCCCTGGGTCAGCGAGGGGGAAAAGGCGATGTGGCGGGTCGTCGATCAGGGGTGGACGGTGCGCAACCCGCTGACGGGCCAGGTCGGCATGGGCCGGCAGCCGTTCGCCGAGAAGGCGGCGGCCGAGCGCTTTGCGGCGCAGCTAGGGCGCCCGAGCAGCATCGGGATCGGCGACTGATGGCGCCGGTCCTGTTCGGTAGCGTCTGCAGCGGCATCGAGGCGGCAAGCGTGGCGTGGGGCCCGCTGGGCTGGCGCGCGGCCTGGGTCTCGGAGATCGAGGCTTTCCCGTCGGCGGTGCTCGCGCACCACTACCCCGACGCGCCCAACCTGGGCGACATGACTACCATCGCCCGGCGCGTGCTGACGGGCGAAGTGGCTGCCCCCGACGTCCTGTGCGGCGGCACGCCCTGCCAAGCGTTCAGCGTGGCCGGCCTGCGCCAGTCGCTCGGCGACGAGCGCGGAAACCTAACCCTGAAATTCGTGGAGCTGGCTGATGCAGTTGACCATGTTCGAGCCCGAGACGGCAAGCCCGCCGCCATCATCGTCTGGGAGAACGTCCCCGGCGTGCTCTCCACGAAGGACAATGCCTTCGGGTGCTTTCTGGCTGGGCTTGCCGGAGAAGATGGCGAGCTACAGCCCCCAGGGGGCCGGTGGGAGGACGCTGGTGCTGTGTATGGCCCCGCGCGAGCAATCTGCTGGCGGACCCTGGACGCCCAATACTTCGGCCTGGCCCAACGCCGCCGCCGTGTGTTCGTTGTCGCAAGTGCTCGAGACGACCTCGATCCCGCCGCGGTTCTTTTTGAGTGGCAAGGCCTGCGCCGGGATACTGCGCCGCGCCGAGAAGCGGGGCAAAGTGCTGCCGCGACCCTTGATGCACGCGCTGACGGCGGTGGCTTCCCGGGAACCGACGGGGCCTGCGGAGGACACGTCCAGCCAGTCGTCGGAGCCCTGACGGCCGCGGCCGGCCCGAACGGGCACGGCGGCAGCGGCCTGGCCACCGACAAGGGCGCCGAGGCCGGGCATATCCTGGCCTTCGGCGGCAATCGCACCAGCGGCCCCATCGACGTAGCGCCGGCGCTCAACGCCTGCGGCACGGCCAGCGGCCGGCAAGACTTCGAATCCGAGGCGTTCATCACGACCGCGCACACCCTGCGCGGCGAGGGCTTCGACGCCAGCGAGGACGGCACCGGGCGCGGCACGCCCCTGGTGCCGGTAGCCTACACCCCCGAGCTGCACCCGACGATGGTGGCGCGGAGCAGTCGCGGCGGCGGGCAGACCAACAGCCCGGGCCACAACGCCGATGAGACGCTGATCGCGTTCACGCAAAACAGCAGGAGCGAAGTGCGGCAGATCGGTGGTGACGGCCGGCTGGTCGGGGCGCTGGCCGCTGACGCCGGCGCGCAGCAGCAGAACTACATCGCGTTCAGCAGCAAGGACCACGGCGCCGACGCCACGCCCGACCTGGCGCCCACGCTGCGCGCGATGGGCCATGACGGAAGCCACGCGAACGGGGGCGGGCAGATGGCGGCGCAGACAGCCATGCAAGTGCGCCGCCTCACGCCCCGCGAGTGCGAGCGCTTGCAGGGCTTCCCCGACGACTACACGCTGATCCCGTGGCGAGGCAAGCCCGCCGCCGACTGCCCCGATGGGCCGCGCTACAAGGCCCTGGGCAACAGCTGGGCGGTGCCGGTGGTTCGCTGGATTGGTCGACGCATCGACGAAGCGCTGACCCCCCCAATTTGAGGGGGTCAGAAAAGCGTGATTGAACCCGGTTCGGTCACGCTTTGTCGCGTATGGCGTTGACGCGCGCTTAACTTTCATCCACAATAGGCACGTCGGAACTACAGAGGAAAGGCGGACAAGATGGAAGTCAAGAAGGTAAGCGCGGGCCTGCTGGTGGTGGGCCGCAAGTTCTCCCTCAATGGCCCTTACGGCGGCCTCGGGATCATCACGGCGGTCTACGGCGAGCCCGGCGTGGCGCCGGTCGAGCGCCTGGCCGGCGGGCTGATGGTGGCCGGCGGCCGGGCCGAAGTGGATTTCGTGATCGACGGGCGCCGCCTCTCCAAGCGCGTGCCCGAGTCGATCGTCGGGTTTGGCGCGCCGTACCTGATGAGCGAGGAGATCGGCAGCGCCGAGGAAGTGGCCGAGGCCCTGGCCAGTGCCGCGATCTACAAGGCGTCCGAGGAAGCCAAGGCGGCCGAGGCGGCCGCGGCCTTCAAGGTGGCGATGGAAGCGGCCAAGGTGGCCGGCCTGGCGCTGGGCCTGATCCCCGAGGCGGAGTTCAAGGGGCGCGGCTGCGCGGCGGCCTACAACCTGCGCCGCGAGCTCAAGGCGGCCGGCATCAAGGTGGTGAGCCTGCGCTCTGACGGCTACGACGCGATCCGCGTCAAGCTGGCGGACGCGGCGGATCTGCCGGCGGCCAAGGTGATCTGCGGCAAGTACGAGGCCGGGCACTTCGACGGGATGACGGACTACTACGACTATGACCCGAGCGCCTGGGGCGCGGTGTTCGGCGATGTCCGCTACGTGTTTGAGGGGGTCGACCGCTGATGGCTGCCTACCTGTTCCGAGTGATCAGCGTGGTGATGCCGCACGAGGCGGCGCCCAAGGGCTCGGCCACGATGGTCGAGGAGTTCAAGCTGGAGATCGGCCGCGGGATCGAGTGGGTGCGCGAGCACGCCGACGAGCTCGCCGAGAAGGTGAGCGTGCGCAGGCCCTGCGCGCTCTGGATCGAGGGGGTCAAGTGATGGTGCGCTACTTCTGCCCCAACGGGTTCGTGTGGCGCTGGCAGCAAGTCGGCAGCCGGGCCCTCCAGTGCGCGCCGGCCGAAGATGTCGGCGCGCTGGAAGCGTGGTGCGACGTGATCGAGCCGGCCGGCGACGCGGGGCTGCAGGCCCAGATCGACGCGGCCAGGGTCGCGCTCGACGCGGTCTGGTTCCAGGAAGACGCGGCCTTCGTGGCGCGCGCCATCCGCGAAGTGCTCGACAGCGACAAGCCGGCGAGCGAGTGGCTGGCGCGCAAGTGGCAGAACGCGGCCGCCTGGGCCGGCGCCCAAGCCCGCGCGCTGATGGGGGTCGAATGACGCTGGAGTTCAATGACTTCTACGTCGAGGCCTTCGCCCGCGTGATGGCCCAGCGCCTGCGTGGGTGCCCGTACTACCTGGTCACGGCGTCGCTGTCGCCGATGACCGACGCCTATCGCCCGAGCGCGCCGCAGGCGCATCTGGCCTTCACCGCCTGCCGGGCGGTGGTGGACGACTTCGGGACGCTGGTGCAGGTGACGCCGTGGGTGTGAGCCAGGCCAGCCTGTTCCCCGAGCTGGGCGACGGCGGCCGGGCGCTGCCCGGCGGCTGGATCCCCGCGATGACGATGGCCGGCCGCACGGTGGGCTGGAGTCACCCGGGGGCGCCCGGGATCCTGGTCCGCCACTGCGGCCACCCGACGGCGCTGCGCCCGTACTACCTGACCGGGGTCGCGGTGTCGCGCAAGTTTCACAGCCTGGCCGACGCAAAGGCGGCCGCGCTCAACCCGGCGAAGTGGATCGCCGAAACGGAGGAATGGAACCTTGAGCACAACTGAGCTTGTCCCCAGCGTTTCGATCACCAACATGGTCAACCAGCGCGCGGCTGTCGTCGACCGCCTGCGCCAGGCCTACGGGCTGATCCAGGAGGCCGCCGAGATCGCCGAGGCGGCGCACGTCGGAATGCCGCGCCTGACGGTGTCGTGCCAGTACGGGCGCCACGCCGACGGGATGCAGGTAGCCGCGGCGCGCATCAAGACCGACAGCACCGGCAAGCCGTGGACCATCCAGGCCAGCCCACAGGCCGACCTGGAGCGCATCACCCGGCTGGGCATCGACCAGAGCGCCTGGCAGTACCTGATGCACCAGTCGGGGCTGCGCACGTTCATGGACGCCGACGCCCGCAAGAAGTGGGACGCGGCGGTAGCCGACGGTGACGTGCCCGAGTTCAACGAGGCCAACGTGCGCAGCACCTTCACGATGCTCTACGACTCGCGCGCCGACATGTTCGAGCGCGGCGTGATCGCCTGCTTCAAGGGCCTGGCCTGGTGCTACAAGACCAACCTGCCGCAGAAGTTCGGCAAGCGCATCGTGCTCCGGTTCGCCCGGTACAAGGTGACGCCGGGCCGCTGGGGGTCGGCGGGGATGCTGGGCAGTGTGAACTACGACGCGACCAACCGCCTCGACGATCTCACCCGCGTCTTCCACGTGCTCGACGGCAAGCCCGAGCCGGACGTGCGCCAGGGGTGGTATGGCCGCCTGGGCCAGGCCAACAAGGTCACGGACCCGGACCCCGAGGACGACTACATGCGGATCCGCTGCTGCCGCA
>Ga0075163_10000402_pt1 | contig 55247 bp, 51 predicted proteins | sample JI1023141ADNA_FD_71478 | JGI IMG/M metagenome (GOLD analysis project Ga0075163, IMG submission 71478) | Wastewater effluent complex algal communities from Wisconsin, to seasonally profile nutrient transformation and Carbon sequestration -... | ecosystem: Engineered > WWTP > Effluent > Algae... | reverse complement strand
ATGGGGTATTTGGGGGAATTGTTTAACGTACCTTTATACGAGATTTTTTTCAAAGACAAATCAAATGTAAAGAGCATCTAAAGAGCTAATTCCCCCTTAATTCCCCATCTTCCCCCCTCAATTTCAATCATTTGGTAATTGTTATCAAGCTAGAGGGGCAGATTTTTACCATTGAATTGAAAAACAAAATGAGCCTTGCCTTTTTTTGCGTGTTGTGTTATAATAATCGTATAGAACTTTCGTGTATCGAGCAGCACACGATGAAGACTCCACACCCGTATCAGCTAGACGCTATCGAACTCGGTGTTCGCAGGAACTTGCTTCTTGCCGATCAAACCGGGTTAGGCAAGACACTCACCTGCATTGAGACCGCCAAGCAATGCATCGCCCAAGTAGGCGGGTACGCCTTAGTCATAGCCCCGAAGAAAACCATTGCGCAATGGCGTGAAGCTATCGCAGAGCAATGCCCCGAAGCTACTATCATCATCGGCACTAAGTTCTTCACTACCCTCGCCCTTAGCAAATCCCCTTCAACGCCTACTCGACCTACTTGGGTCCTTACACACTACGAAGCAGTTGTAGCTGCGGCTGCTGAGTTAGCACGTGTGAAGTGGACCATTGCAATCCTCGACGAAGCGCACCGCATCAAAACTCGCTCGACGCCTAAGCGTCCGGTTAAACGTACCGAAGCTGTCAAGATGGCGACGATGCAAGCACAACGCAAGATTGCAGCTACGGGTACGCCTTGGGATCGCAATCCTGCCGATGTGTGGAGTATCGCTCATTGGCTGTATCCGAAGCACTATACGTCGTACTGGGCGTTCTACGAAAAGCATGCACTAGTCGAGTACGACTATCTCGGCTACGCACATGTTAAAGGTTGTAAGGATCGCGAAGCCTTTGCTAAAGAGTTAAGTCCGTTTACCCTCGCACGGACAAAGGTGCAAGTCGCACCCGACTTACCGCCGCGTATCGACCGAACCGAGCGTGTAGAACTCGAGCCTAAGCAAGAGAAGCTCTATAAGCAACTGCTTGAGTCGAAAGAACTCGTTGCGTTGCTGCAATTACCCGAAGACCAAATTGCTACTGAAGTGGTAGTGCTTAATGCACTATCGCACCTATCCAAATTGCTGCAGCTGTCAACTGACCCGAGCCTGCTCGGCATTAAACACATTTCATCAGGTAAGCTGAATTGGTTAGTTGAGTACCTAGGCGATAATGCAGAAGAAAAGATAGTAGTCTTTACTCGCTACCGAGAGACAGCACTTCGCCTATCTATAGAGCTGGAAGCTGATCTCATTATCGGCGGCATGAAAGACGATGTACGTCCCGGCGACGAGTTCTTGTCCGGTAAGAAGAGAATACTGGTCGGCACCATTGCCGCGATGCGAGAAGGGTTAAACCTGCAACTAGCATCAACGGCAATTTTTATTGACCAGGAGTGGTCGGCTATTGCTATGAACCAAGCAGTAGACCGTATTCACCGCATCGACATTACCGAGCCGAAGCAAGTTATCTTCCTGCGCTCGACACCTGCAGATGACTTAGTCTACAAAGCCTTTACTGGCAAATGGACCAACGCTAAATTGGTATTCGAGTTCCTGAATCAACTGAGGGCTCGATGAGTAAGGAACTTGCTAAGCTATCTCAGTCGTTTGCGCTAACTACTCTTGCCGAGGTCACTAGAGACTATGTCCAAGAGATAGTTGAACAGATTCTCATCTTGCGCGCAACACAAGCCGAACTGTGGGGCTGTCAGGTACTAGACGTGGAGGTAGTAGCCAAAAGAGATCCGCGCAATTCCGATGCGATATTTGTTACGTACACGTACCAGCCGATAGTAGCGACTATAATCGAACAGGAGTAGGTAATGCAAAGCGTGCACATTAGTGATGTGCTATCGTACAAGACGTGCCGGAGAGCCTGGGACTGGTCATCGCCGTTGCGACAGAATCTCGAACCGGCTAAGCTGTACGCACCGTTCTTCACCGGCCAAGCAGTCCATGCAGCAATGGAAATGTTCTACAAGGAAGGCATTCCTTTCGATGAAACAGCTACTGCCTTCATTAAATCGCACGCGCTGCAAGTTGAGGCTGCCGGCCTGGTACAGGACTTCGAGGAAGATGCTATCGAAGACCAGAGCGAGCTCATCTTCGGTATGCTATGGCACTACAATCTCTGGCGCAGCAAGTATGTGGGCAGCTTTGCCGATCGTGAATTTGAGTTCTTGCCGCAGTACACCGAGTATGAGTTCAAGGTTCCAATCTACAACCCGGAAGGCAAGAAAAGCAATCGGGTACAGCTTTCGGGGCGCGTTGACAACATCGCGCGTCACCGTCAGACCGGAAAGCTTTGGATCTGGGAGTTCAAAACATGCCGTTCGCTACAGGAACGCATTGCGCTTCTTCCGTTTGATGAGCAAGCATCCGCATATCTTTCGGCAGCGCAGGAGTTTCTCGGTGAACCAGTCGAGGGTATTCTCTATACTCTAATGCGTAAGAAGTCGCCGTCCAAACCGCGCCTTCTGCAAAATGGTCAGCTGTCGAACGCTAAGAACATCGATACTACCTACGAAGCGTTCTACATGCATTGCTGCGCACACTATCACCTAGACCCTAATGATCCGGCGACCAAAGGGCTGCTGCTGCAGCGGCACGGTGATGTGATAAACGAACTCCTCGGCAAGCCGAACAAGTTCTTCTGGCGTGTGCCGTTGCGTCGCACTACTGAAGAGCTGCGAACAGCTTCCGGCGCCTTATGGCAAGTCGCTCTTGAGATGGTTAACCCGGCGACGCCTGTATGGCCGCACGGCGGTTTCCATTGCCAATTCTGTCGTTTTCGTGTCCCGTGTGGCGAGCTGAACCTTGGCATTTTGCGCGACAAGGATCTTGCCGAGGTGAGCGATGACTATCGCAAGCGTACCGGTTATTATGGTCCGCAAATCAACCTAGGAGAATTCATAACCGATCAGTAAAGGATTCATTCCTGATTGGTATTTGACTTCTTGGGTGATCATAAGGTATAATACAATAGTCGGAAGCAGCAAGCAATCAGAGGTAATCGGCAATGGCTCTCAAAGTGGTAGACTTCGATGCCGACATCAAGCTGCGAGTATTGTCATATGGCATCGCAGGCAGTGGGAAGACCACATTTGCAGCAAGTGCTGCTCGGGACCATCGGACGTCTCCGTGTCTTCACATCGACATCGGCGGCAATGCTTTGTCTTTGCGTAGGTTCCCTACTGAACAGAGGCCTACAGTTGTCGCCATTGCCGAGATGAGTGACTTGAATCCTCTCTACGATTGGCTCAAGCGCGGCCAGCCCGCGCAACACCCCTTTGTCAACGCCACAGGTCTCGCACCCGGCTTCAAGTCGTTGGTGTTCGACGGCATCACCGGCCTTCAACGTGAATCCTTCGCCAAGGTAACCGGAGCGACATCGAAAGGTCCGGGTGACGTACCCGATACTTTCGAGTGGCCGCACTACAACAAAGTGCTAGGTCACATGACCCGCTTCGCTACCTTATTTTTCTCATTGCCTATGCACGTCATTGTGACGGCACTAGAAAGGAGTAAAGACGACAAAGCTACCGGCAATGTCATGTACGGACCACTACTACTCGGCCAAGCTGCTGAGGAAGTGGCAGGATACGCCTTCGTCGTTATGCGCATGGTGCACCGGCTTCGTCTAACATCGGCGCAACTGAAAGCGGCCGATGCAGAAGCATCGCAACTGCGCATCGGCGAGGACGCAACTGAAGGCCAAGCTGTCTCCGTAGGAATGCTTGCCCCAAGCGGCAAATATGTCGCCAAAGACCAGCACGGTATCAATAAGCCGTACCTAGTGAACCCGACGGTAACGGCAATGCTAGACGCGATGGGCGTCAAGTAACCCATCAGTAACTAACAATCGTGCCTCCGTAGAGGCAAAACAACAAGGAACACGCAACCATGGCCGAGAACAAGAAGCTCAACAGCGATGATCCGTTCGCCGACACGGGTACTACGGACATCGGCGCGACCGATCTGACTGATGTCGTCGACTTCGGCGAGATCGACGACAACCCGCTGGTGCCCGCGATCGACGATGTCCTCTGCAAGATCGTGCACGCTGAGGCTGGTCGCAGCAAGGCGGGTCACCCGAAGATCGATGTCCGTTGGAAGATCATCGACGAGGAGAGCCCCTACCACGGGCGTCAGATCTTCGACAGCTTCAGCTTCTCGCCCAACGCTGTCGGCATCACCAAGCGGCGCCTGAAGCAGCTGGGTATGCCGGACAGTTACAAGGCGAGCCTGCCCGAGCTCTGCAGCGCCTACTTGCTGAACGCAGAGGCTCGGGTGTCCATCAAGATCCAGCCGAAGTCGGTCGGTGGCGATGGCAAGGAGTACGACGAGCGCAATGCCATCGGCAAGATCATCGAGCTGCTGAGCTCCCCGGCGACCGAGCCCGCGTTCTAGTCCGGTCTTCTAAGAAATTGCCGAGGCGGTACACTATTGCCTCGGCAATTTCTTGGTTCCCTTCTTTATGATCAATTGCTAGGAGACATCATGGCTCGCAGGGATGACATCGAAATCTTCCTGGAACTCATATACAGACACGCCCCTAGCAACACGTTCGCAGCCATTAGCTATAGTACTTCACCTAGAGCGGCGTCGCAGCAATGGCGAACTAAAATCGCCCCAATGTCTCGCAAGGATCAAATAGTCGATAGCATTCACGACTTGAACGATACCTTGCAGATCTACGCACGCATTGCTCCGCTTAAGGCTAGACCTACCGAAGGCCGCGGACTAGAATCCGACAGTGCCGGCGTCTCGACTTTGTGGGTCGATATAGACGCCTACGGTAAAGTAGAACAAGCAATTCAGAGTCTCAGAATGTATGCCAAACCGCCGACCCTCATTGCCTCGACAGGCAGAGGTATCAGCGCATACTGGCTACTCAGCAAGTTTGAGACAGATATTTCCGAAATCAAAGCGCGTAACAAGAAACTAGCACTAGACTTCAAAGCGCATAATGGAGACAGTTGTTACGATCTTGCCCGGGTAATGCGCATCCCGGGTACGTACAACCTTAAGCCGGAACAGCCGGCTCTTGCCCGTATCTTAGAGTACCGACCCGAACGCATCTATGACTTCGATGACTTCGATGTGGCTGTGCTCGATGACGATGATAACCTTGTCGTTGAAGCGCAACTAGAGCCGCTGCCTGACGACTTCGAAGGGGCGCTACGGGAACGCAAGCCTAAGCTGTGGCGACGCATAACTAAGGCCGAAGATGCGCCTACATCAGCAAATGGCGAAGTCGATCACAGCCGCAATGACTGGTATATCTCATGTACATTGCTGACCATGGGCTATTCGGCAGGCGTAGTCGCTTCGGTACTCATGCATCTAGAGTGGGAATCTGGTGCTAAGTATCGCCGATCTTTCAACACTCTCTATGTCCTGCGAACTATCGCCGGCGCCGTTCGTCACGTATTAGGTACGGCACCCAGGGATCTAGACGGAACTCGGCCAAGTATCTATGTGCCGCAAGGGACATATGATACCGAAGAGCTAGTCCAGAAGGCCTTCGAAGCGTTTGCGTCCATAACCGATGCCGCAGGTTCGCCGGTTATCTATATCTCGCCTACCGGAGAGATGTGCGAACTAGCTAAGGGGACCTTTTCGAAGCGTCTTACTATTCATTCACTCAACCGCCATTCGCTACGCCGTATCGTTCAACAGCATATAACTTGGTACACAACTACGTCCAAGAGCGATAGGCGACCGACAACTCCGCCGGATCGAGTACTTGACACGATGCTAGCTAAGCCCGATGACAATGTTCCCGTGGTCAAACGCATCGTTCAAACGCCCACATTCGTGTGCGAGGAAGGGAAAGTCGTACTACTCAGCAAGCCAGGATATCATCCCCGCTCAATGCTTTACTACGATCCTGCCATCAAACTTGACGACATACCCGAAAGGCCTACTGACGACCACATCACCGAAGCAAAGGAATGGCTACTCGGCGGCTTACTGCATGACTTTCCGTTCGCAGACGAAGCAAGTAAACTGCATGCAATGGCGCTGCTGCTGCTGCCGTTTGTGAGAGAGTTAATCGACGGACCTACACCGTTTCACCTAGTCGATGCGCCTATCCAAGGTAGCGGTAAAGGTCTGTGTGCGCAGGCAGCGTTATCGGTATACTTCGGCAGCCAACTCAATCACACGTCCGAAGCAGACGGCGATGACGAGTGGCGTAAGCGACTGCTGTCGTTAGCACGTACCGGGTCCGAATACCTCTGGATCGACAATATCACCAAGAGCATGGGATGGTCGTCGATTGCTGCAGCATTGACTAGCTGTTCGGTAACCGATCGTATTCTCGGACAAAGTACTACTCTTACCGTACCGATTAGGTTCGTATGGGTAGGCACTGCGAATAATGCAGTCATCAACGATGACTTGCTTCGGCGTATTGCATACATACGTCTTAACTGGACTACGAAGCAAGTTGGTGAACCTAAGGATCTAAAACCTCAGGTTTTCAAACATTATCCGCTGCTGCAGTGGGCATCGGAGAATCGAGCACAACTAGTCAGATCGGCAATTATCTTATGCATTGCCGGTCTGCAGAGAGGTAAGGCTACCGCCAATAAGAACTCGTTCGAACACTGGTCCCGAGTTATCAGTACTATCTTCAATGGCGTTAACATGCCAGGGTTCCTAGAGAACGATCTCGACCTACGGCAGATGACGCAAGACGATAGCACCGATCGCTCTACCGACATATTCGAGGCAGCAGTAACGCTGATTGGATGGGGAAGGGAGTTTACTGCTCGGCAATTGGCCGAGAAGCTTACCGGCGAAGAGGGTGTGATGTACATGCCTGAAAACATCCGCAACCCTCAGAAGTTTATCGGCATCATGTTTTCACAGCATCGCGACCGCATAGTGGCCGGTAAGTATGTGATCAGGCGCGGCGGCAGTAAGCGAGACGGATTCAAGTGGTCCATTATACAGTACAACGGAGGCGGTAATGACTAGCGATCGCGACAGTGTAGTGGTAGTGTCCGGCGGACTAGATAGCGTTACCCTTGCTCACTTCGTGACTAAGGTACAGACGCGTCGACCGATTATGCTTACATTCAACTACGGTCAGCGGCACGATAAGGAAATCCAGTGCGCTCGCGATAACGCCCGAGTTCTGGACATCCCGTTCCACTGCATCGATCTCAGCTTCTTCGGCGACATGGTTAAGGGCGTCTCGTCTCTTATCGGCGCGTCGAAGCAAGAGGTGCCTGACCTTGACGACGTTCTCGGCGATCCGCAGCCGAACACGTACGTGCCGAACCGTAACATGATCATGCTGTCGATCGCTGCAGGCTTCGCCGAAGCGCAAGGTGTGAGCGATGTGTTCATCGGCGTCCAACGGCACGATACCTACGGATACTGGGACACGACTGACGAGTTCATGGCGCGCATGAATGGGGTCCTGAACCTCAACCGCAAGAACCGCATCACCTTTATGGCGCCGTTTGTCGACTTCGATAAGACACAGGAGGTGCGCATCGGGCTTGCTATTGGCGTCGATTATAGCAGCACGTGGTCTTGCTATAAGGGTGGAGACTTCGCCTGCGGTACTTGCCCGACTTGCCGCGAGCGACTGACCGCCTTCGCTAACGTGGGCCTTCCCGATCCTATTTCTTATGCGCAGTGAAGCTCGTCAAGCTTAAAGCCCGCGAACTGTATGTTCTAGTTTCTTTGCGAGATACGCATCCTAAAGATCTTGCCGAGGAACTAGAACTTACCGTTCAGCGGGTATACCAAATCAAGGCTGAGGCAATTAACAAGGTACGCATAGCTCTAGGAGTGCAAGACTATGTGCGGGATTTTCGGAATCATCCTAAGCCAAAGCGAGTACAACGAACCGACCGCAGGCATCAGCATGCACGAAAGAATCAGGGAACTATCAACAGCTAATCTGCCTCGCGGCAATAGGCAGTTCGGTTTCTGGTGCTGGTCGCCTATGGCTTCCTGGCGGCGCAAGTTCAACACGCCATTCGATCCGGCTAATCTGCCTCTATCGCCGATGCAGGGCGTTATTGTTCATACGCGGGCGCCGACAGGTTCGTCGATTAGTGCTAACCCGCTCAACGATATCCATCCGTTCGAGGGTCGTGACTTCGTTCTCATGATGAATGGTCAGCTGTTGGAATATGACAAGAAAGAGCATATCAACCAGCGCCGACTGCATGATAGCCATATCGATACTGCCTATCTGGCAGGTAATATCGAATGGTGGCTTCAAAACCGCATCGTCGAGGATAGGTCGAACGGTGAGCAGTCCTTCGATGAACTGCCGGTTAGCGAAGCGCTCGCGCTAGCCATCGCCGACTTTACTGGTCAGCAGGCGTGTGTTCTGTGGCATCGGCCGTCGCGGCAGCTGTATGTGTGGAGGGTGATGTCTACTCTGTACCATAGGCAAGTTGATGGCCGCATCGAGCTCTCCAGCGCTAAGCAGTCCGATGCTGGTTGGAGACTGTTCGACGAAGGATGCGTGTATCGCATCGATCCGAATACGCTTGCTATCGTCAAAGAGGCTCTATTTCCGTTCTCTACTCCATACGCGACAGCTTGAGGATCAAGTCCTAATTGATATTGGTGCTCATCGCACGGGTTGTGTTATAATATATCAACAGCAACTATATCCGGAGGACTTATGCATCGAGTCGAAATCACAGGCTTCACGTTCGCAGCCGCTCATCGCATCGAAGGTCACCCGAAGTGCGGTCGGTTGCACGGGCACAACTATGAGGTCGGCATCGTCGTCGAGCGGCTTAAGGATGGCCTTGATAGCAATGGCATGATTGCAGACTTCGGCGATATCAAGCGCGAAGTGAAGAGTTACATCGATGAGCGCCTCGATCACCGCTTTATCGTGTCTAACTCTAACATCGAAGCGAAGTGTATCTATTACACTGCGGCAATGCTTCGCCTCGATACGATGGACGACGTGTGCGTGTTGCCAGGGCTAGAGCACTCTACCGCCGAAGAGCTGGCTGCGTATCTGCATGGCGTGTTCAACAAGCGCTTTGAGTCGATGCTGTTGCACGTGGTCTCGGTTTCGGTCAAAGAGACGTCGACGTCCTCGGCAATCTATCGCGACTAATCGAAGAGGTAAGCAATGCCAGGCTTCGAAGGAGATCCGGATACTATGCGTCACAGTACACCAAAGTGGGTCGGTCCTCCAGTTAAGGCAGCTGAAGTCGAGACGGACAGCGAGGTCGCTAGTACGCTTAAGCAGCGCGGTTCAGAGTACGGCGAGGCGTGGCTGCTAACCGGCGAGCTAGTCGCGTTCCTTGAGCGTCGTGAACTGCTAGTCAAATTGCTTCGGTCGAGCTACTTCTACGCGTGGATCACCATTCTCTGCAAGCTCATGCGGCTGTTGGCTACCCCGAACCATCGCGACAGCTGGCTCGACATCGCCGGGTACGCTGAACTGGCTATTAAGGCCATCGACGCAGACGTGAACGGAGAGATATAATGCGAACAGGCGTATATCAGGTACATGAAGCGTTCTCGTCGATCCAAGGTGAGGGTGTCCTCATCGGCTTGCCGTCGACGTTCATCCGACTGCAGGGTTGTACTGTCGGCTGTTCGTGGTGCGACGCAAAGCGCACATGGGGTCCGGTGAACGATACCAAAGACTACGAGAAGGGCAAGATCCTCGGTACCGGTAAGGGATACGCCGCGCTGAAAGATCATCTTTTCGACACAGACCGCGAGATCGCTCGTGGCGTTATCGCTACCATGTTCGAACTATACGGTACGGCACTCGGCAGCTTTCGGCGCAGGTATCCCGTATCTGTAGCTGAAAGCTTCTATCCGCAGCAAATGCTGATCCAAGAGCTATCGCTGCAAGATCTGCACCCAATCGTACTGCCGAACGATGAAGTGGCGATTCCTCAAGAGCAGTGGCAGGTGTTCGTTGACTACTTTCGGCCGGTCAACGCCCAGAACGTGTTAGGTGTCGCCCCTCGACGTTCTGGCCAGTCAATGACTACCGACCAGATCGTTACTCTTGCTGAGGAATGGGGTAATCGCCACGTTGTCATTACTGGTGGCGAGCCTACACTGTGGAATCTGGACGACCTCATTATCGAACTCCGCAAGACTATCCCCAATGCGACGATCCAACTCGAGACTTCGGGCCAATACGACCTGAAGGGAGAGCAAGTTCCCGATCACATTACCTGGAGCCCGAAGGCTAACCTGAACTTCGAGGCTCCGCTGAAGCTGCGACGGCAAGTGGCCGAAGTTAAGTGGGTAGTCGATCAGCACTTACCGTTTAGCGTGGTTCAGGATGAGTGGGATTCCATATGTGAACTGAAGAGGAGCGCACCTGACTTCGTATTCATGCCCGAAGGTTGCCCGCCGTCGCCTGAGACCATCGCTCTTGCAACAGAATACGCACGTCGCGGCCCCGATAATTCGCAGTGGTCGGTCGGCGCTCGGCTGCAGTACTACTACGGAGTACGCTAATGCCTATCCAAGATAGCACAGATCTGCCAGGTCCGTCCAGCTCGTCGCTCGAATCCGTCCTAACCGAGATCCTGCTACACACCTTCGGCCCAGATGTGTGGGATGATTCGGCAAGAGACACTGCTCGGCGCGTGCTCAAGTCATGGGCAGAGTTCGCCCCGAAGCAAGACGGCGAGTACCCGTTCGAGTTCACTACCTTCCCTGCGGTTAAGGGCCAGCTGATCATCGTTAAGGACATCGAGTTCACATCGATGTGCGCACATCATCTACTGCCGTTCTACGGGTCGGCGCACATTGGCTACGTGCCGCACAAGCTGCAGGCCGGCCTTAGCAAGTTCCCGCGTCTAGTGCATCACTTTGCAGCTCGACCGCAAGTGCAAGAGGGACTGACTTCGCAGCTAGTCGATGCACTATCGGAGCTGCTGCTGACGCGGGATGTGATGGTCGTCATCGAGTCTCGTCACACGTGCATGAGCTGCCGCGGCGTCCGAGCACATACGGCAAGCATGACGACGTCATTGCCGAAGGGATCGTTCTTCACAAGCGGTGAGCTGCGAAGCGAGTTCCTCTCGCTGATCAACCGTAACGTCCTTTAACGTGAATGATCCATTCCTAAAAGGTATTGGACTTTAATTGAGTTTGCGGTTATAATAACCCTATAGCCGCAAACTCTTGCCGAGGCAAAGTGATGAAGTTCGCGCCCATTGCTCCGCCACATCTTTTAGACGTAGTCGTGCCGATGTCCGGGTACCATCTTGCTCTCGGGCAGGAAATGCTTAAGGACAAGAAGTACGCATACACGTACCGGACGCTTGCGAAGCAGTCTAACTTTATTATCATCGACAACGGAGCCGCCGAAAGCGACACGCCTCCGTTTGAGAAGATTCTCGATCTTGCCGAGAGCATCGGCGCCGATGAAGTGGTAATGCCGGACGTGCTGAAAGACTATAACGAGACGCTAAAGCTAGCTGCGAAATGGGTTCGCAAATTGCCGATGCGCCGCGTTATGGTCGTACCGCAAGGCAAGACTGTTAACGAGTGGATCGATTGTGCGGTCGAGATCTTCAAAATGACTACAGACATGGCAAGCATCGGTGTCCCTAAGCACCTGGATGACTTGCCTAATGGGCGTACACGCGCTCTGATCGGACTCAAAGGCGTGATGGTTACACGCCGCATTCGGGTTCCGATTCATTTACTCGGCGTCAATAGTCACCTGTTTACCGAGATCTATCGCGCAGCTAAGGTTATGCCTATTCGCGGTATCGATAGCGGTGCGCCGGTAGCACAAGCACAACACGGTAACATTATCGCGACAATTGCGCAGCAGAGGCAGTCACTTTCGTGGGAAGCTGATGCCGATCACGAACTAGTTCGAGCGAATATTGCTGCGGCCATGTTTTGGGCTTACCACTCATCTTGGAGTAGATCATGGAATCAGGACTAGATATCATCGTTCTGCACAATGCTGATCGCAAACACCCGTATGCGGAGTGCGAACGTTGTACTCTGTTCAAGAGCAAGTATGTACCCGATGCGATAGTCTCCGATGCTGAACTCATCGTTATCGGCGAAGCGCCCGGCGAGCAGGAAGCCATTAAGGGTATTCCGTTCGTCGGGCCTTCGGGTTCTCTGCTGGCCCAGTGTATTCGCAAGGCCGGAGGTAACCTTTCAGCGGTGAGCCGTCACAATATCGTCGGCTGCAGACCGCCCGAGAACCGTACACCTACGGCACTAGAAGTATCTTGCTGCATGCCTCGCCTATTGCATGAACTCGAGAAGCAGGAATGTGACAAGTGGGTAGTCCTCGGCAAGACTGCAGCTGAAGAGATGCTAGTAGTATCCGGCGCAGACCGAGACATGAAGGTAACTGAGCGCCAAGGCCATTGGTTTAAGTATAAAGACAAGAACTGGATCTCGACCTGGCATCCGGCATACGTGCTTAGAAAGCCGACCGAAGCACCCGCATTGCTGAACGATATACGTAAGGCTTATGTCGGTCCGCTAGTTAATGAGATCGTACTGAAAGAGCCTGAAGTCATTAGCGTCGAGACGTATGCGCAGATGGTGCAAGTCCTATCACGTGTGAAAGACGGCACTAAGGTATCGTTCGACATCGAGACCGATCAAGTTAACTGGTACGATCGCCCCGGCGCAGGTAAGGACTGCATTCTCACCGTTGCTATTGCTTGGAAACTAGACTTCGGTGTTGCTATTCATGCAGACTTGCTATATGACGACCCTCGCGCAGTACCGTACCTGAACTCGTTCTTTGCGCGAGTGCAGTTAGGCGCACACAACGGCAAGTTTGATACTCTGTTCTTGCTTACCGGTATCGATGTGCATACGACGGACACCTTTGTGTTCGATACGATGCTAGCACATTACACCCTCGACGAGAACAGCAAGCACGGTCTCAAAGGTCTTGCCGATGCTGAGTTCGGTATTCCCGACTACGAGGCTCGCATCATCAAGCAGTATCTGAAGACACGTAACGATTCTTATAGCAAGATCCCGTATGACAAGCTCATCCTATACGCTGTTTGGGACGTTACTGTAACGCTTCGCCTTTGGCAGCTGTACGAAGAGCGTCTACGCAAGGAAGGCCAGTACGAATGGCCATTCATGAACTTGCTAATGCCTGCACAGAAAGAGCTGACCATTACCGAACTTCATGGTATCTACGTCGATCAGCCGTATCTGCGAGCATGGACATCACGCCTCGAGGAAGAGGCTGAAATGTACGGCAAACAGTTCAAAGAGATGGTCGGCGAGCCTGATATGAACCTTAACTCGCCGCAGCAAATGGCGAAGTTACTCTATGATAAGCTGCGATTGCCCGATCCCGGTAAGGCAGATCGTCGTGGCCGCAACGCTATCAAGTCACGTTCGACTGACAAGAACGCATTGCAGAAGCTGAAAGGCATGCATCCGTGCCTCGAGTTACTCGGTCACTACCGACGTGTAACGAAGATGATTTCTTCTTATGCGTATAACATCATGGACCGAGTATCTATTGAGGGTAAAGTACACCCGTCTTATAAGATCCACGGCACGGAAACCGGGCGCCTGTCTGCAGTAGACCCGGCTATTCAGACGATCCCGCGTCCGGATGATAGGTACGGAGCAATTCTTCGGTCGTCATTCATTGCACCGCCTGGATACACGTTCGTCATTGTCGACTATTCGCAGGGTGAACTGCGCGCAGCTGCGGGTCTTTCCAAAGATCCTTTCTTGCTGAAAGTATATGAGGAAGGACGCGATCTTCACAGCGAAGTCGCAGCCGCCATGTATGGTCCCGGCTTCACTAAGGCCCAACGCGTACAGTGCAAGATGTTCAACTTCTCGTACCTATACGGAGGCACCGAGCATTCATTTGCCGAGAGCGCAGGATTGCCCTTGGGCCAAGCAGTAAGATTCGTGCGCGAATACAATAAGGTTATGCCGCGTCTTGCCGCGTGGAAAGATGAGATGATCCGCAGCGCTCTACAGCGTGGGTACATCGAAACGATCTTTGGGCGACGGCGACGGTTTAAGGTGTTTTCACGCGAAACAGAGGAGGAACTTCGCAAGGCAGCAGTGAATATGCCTGTACAGTCGGTTATGAGCGACTTCAACCTAATGTCGGGCATTCGGCTATCGCAGCAAGGTATTCCGATTGCAATCCTTGTTCACGATAGTCTCATCATTCAGGTCCGTATTGAAGAGGCGGAGGCAGTTGCGGCTAAGGCTGTGAATATGCTAGAAGCGGTCGGCGCTGAGTTCCTGCCTGACGTTAAGTGGGTAGCGGACGCTGAAATTGCTGATCGATGGTGTATGACGCCTGCCGAGTATGTCCGTAGTCATGTGTCTGTGAAGAAGTTGCAAGACGATGACGAACTTCGCAAGCTGGTATCGTGGCTAAAGGGTGAGCCTGAGCCTATTGCTCTCATTCAGCAAGCCTTGCAGGAAACATGCATCTCGCGTCGTGGCGAGTTGATGGCTAAGGCTGCAGCATCATTGGAGGTCTAAGTGGCGGTTACTCGGTTGTTTCCGGACGAGATCGAAAAGGAACGGGATGACCAAGATCCGGTGTTGCGGTTCGTTCGAGCTATTTGGCGGTTCATTGCCGATAACTTCAACAAGGGCCTGCGCCTCATTGCGTCGGTCGGACTTACGTCAATGGCTGCGCTGAATACGTATGACTTCCTGTCTGCGTATAACGATTGGCGCGTGTCGGCTGCTGCATCGATTAGCTTCGAAGTCATGTACGTGGCGGCGGCGTGGCGCTTGCGATTACCGTACAACTGGCGATGGCTTTCCAATGACGCTACTGTTATCATCATCGGCGTCGTTTGCTCTGCAGTCTATAACGTACTAGCGCACGTGAACCGAGAAGTCCTGGGTGCGTTCGATCCGTGGCAATGGAAGATTGCCCTTTCGTTCATTATGTCCTTGCTGCTGACTATCCCGGCGCTGTTGCTGTTGCTATCTATACACGGTAACAATGACGAGCACGTTACGCAATCGAACCTGTCTGAGGACCGCATTCTGAACCTGTTCGATGAGTTCGGCGGCGTGAAGTCCGAGCTGGAAACTAATAACGAAAAGCTGACCGATGTGCGGGAAGCTTTGGAACTTATTCGCAGCCATCTGAAGATCTAGTCGGAGGCAAAGTGCTTAGGGAAATCTTCGATCCAATCAAACCGGCAAGGAAGTCGGTGTCCAACAAGAACCTACTGCACATCCTCGCTCCTCGAAGTGCGCACATCACGCGGGTTTGGCTAGAAGGCCAAACAAGTGATGGATGGCGAGTAGTGGCTTTGCTGTTGGGTGTAGTCTATACGTTGTGCGGCGCAGTTCTCATCTTAGGGGGATGGTATACGTCAATCCAGGGCGTTAGGTTCCCTGCCAGCAAACTAGGTCTCGTAAAGCTTTCCGATCTGTGGCTGTTCCCAGCAATTTACTGGTGGGTCTTGCCGCCTCTTATTACTATCGCGCAGGTAGTCCCAAAGGCTTTGCCAGGAACCCGATCTCTATGGTGGCCCGCTACTGTATATGACGGAGTCACCAACTCGATCTTTGTGGCTTTAGGCATCCTAACAGTATTCACCGTCTTTGGTCATACTGCTAACTTGATCATCTGCAGTGTTATCGGATCGGCAATAGGTTTAGCTTTGGCAGTATTCGCAGAGCGGCTGTTCCTGTCTGGACTGCTTATCTTGGTGACAGCGTTCACGTGGGACGAAAGGAATCGACATGTGTGGCCCTGATATCATTTATTGTACATTGCGAGATGCAGGAATTCCAGATCTAATCATCATTCCTCTATACGCAACAGTAGCCTCGAGTGTTATCTGGGGTCCTATTGTTTTCTTCGCCTTACGATGGCGTAAGCCAAAGGCGCCAATTGCCGCACCGCCGATTACGCCTATACAAGTTCCAGCTCCAGTTCAGGCTTCGGTAATTCAAGTCATTCACCCTACGGAAGAGGCTCGCCGCGACCGAGAATTGCTGAACCATCTCATTGAAGAGCCTGACGAGCCCGATGACTATAAAGATGTCGATGATGGCTTAGCCTACCTGGACGACCTCGACCCTGAAGAAAGAGATCTAGGCAACGAAGCAGATACGCCTTTCCCTGAAGATAGCGAGCCTGAAGAGCCTACTACTTTGCATTTGGACTTCGATGAGTGGTCTGAGGTAGTGGTCGGCAACCGGCAAGAATATGCCCATGCTCTAGTCAACGGACCTACAGGTAGCGGCAAGACTACACTTGCTCTTGCTCTTGCGCACAAATACGCAGAGCAAGGAACTCAGTTCTACGTCATCACAGCTAACCACGCTAAAGGCCAGTGGGGCGATAAGGTAGTCGCTATCGACGACGACGGCGAGTACACGTCGGTCGAACTAGCCTTTAGGGCGCTACTAGACGAGATAGGTCGCCGTGCGGCAATTCTGAAGAACGAAGGGCCTGATGCACTTACTTGGCTAACCATCATTTGGGACGAGCTGCCCGAAACCGTTGAAGAGTGCAAGTCAGGCGCAGTCTTGCTACGCAAACTGGCTCGCAGGGGACGCGCAATTAAGATGGGCGTACTCGGTCTTATGCAGCTAGATACTGCTGCCGAGACATCGCTTAAGGGTCGCACCGGCCTTAAGAAAGGGTTTACCCACATCTATCTTGCTTCGACCGCTAGGGAGCGCCTGAAGTTCGACTTCCCGCGTAGGTCCAGGCCTGCAGGTTTCGTGCGAGGCAATACGACTATCATTGCCGATCTTGACGGTGTAAAGGAACTCAGCGAGCAGGCGTTAGATCCTAGTATGTTCGTCGAGTTCGACCTGGATGCTTATCGCACCGAAGATACAGTAGAGTGGAGTCAAAAGCACGTTCTTGCAGCGCTGCATATATCAGGCAATAAGGCGCTAAGCAACTACGCCCTAACCAAGATACTGTATCCGCAAAGCAATGGATCTGGTGGCTATGCTCAAATGACCAAGAAGATCGTAGCCGAAGTTCGCGCAGCTCTTGTTGCAAATCAAAAAGCAGCAGAAAGAGCTGCTATGAAGGAAACCGCAAATGGAACCGGAACAGACTCCGAGGCAAAGAGCGAGGACGATGGAACTGAAGATGATAGCGATTAGAACATACTTTAGGACGTTATCCAATCACCTAGAAAATGTAGATCCGATGACGGTGGCCGCAGCAGTCGATGTGATTAACGGTGCAAGGCTGCGCGGATCTCGTATTTTCACATGCGGTAACGGCGGCAGCGGCAGTATTGCTTCACACTTCGCAGGCGACTTATCGGTTAACGTCCCATTTCCGTACGAAGTGGTTTGTCTTAACGATAGTATGACCGCGGTAACGGCAATTGCTAATGACTATGACTACGGCGCCGCATTTTCGTTTCAGTTGGGGCGCTTTGCGGCTCCTGGTGATGTCCTAATTGTCTTTAGCAGCTCGGCCGCGTCTGTGAACATTATCGCTGCAGTAGATACGGCTAGGCTTAAGGGTCTGCATACTATCGGCATATTTGGCGACAACACAAGGCCAGTCAATAACCGGTGCGACGTGGTTATTACGCCGTGCATTGCAGACTGCGAGATCAATGAACCTATCTTCTCGGCAATTGCACATTGCTTAGTAGAAGAGTTGAGGCACGTTAGAGCCGAGCCATAGCCGACATGTGCGCTTTAACGAAGCGAATGTACGCCTGAACCGGCAGAGAGTCTAAAGGCTGCGCGATGTACTTCGGAATCATCTGCTCTAGGGTAAGCAAACCTTCGGCGCCGTAGATCTGTTTCAAGTGCATAATGGCGTGAAAGAGGCCTAGTTGTTGGCTTTCGTATAGGTTCCACCAAGAACCTTTCAAGCTAATACTAGGCCATCTTGCTCCGTAGTTCTTTAGGTTTAACGGATTGTTCGCACCCGATCCTACTTCACCTGATGGGATAGGTTCACCTTGTTCAAAGCGCCAAGCTGCGGCGACGTAGGCGGGATCGATATCTAACCATTCAGCTAGCGTATATGATCTTTGCGCAACTACTGCGTCGATCGGCGCCTTATGCGCTCGCAGATAAGCCCAGTATTGATTGAACGTTACACTAGGCTTAACGCCAATGACGCGAGTTTCTAGTGTCATAGCAAACGTTGCCTCCCTCCAGGCGTAGAATTGCTGATCTGTCATTCCTTCGGGGTCTGACTTTCTACCTTTAGGTAGTGCAGCAAACCGGTGAGTCTCGACCAGAGCTTTGGGTATTGAATACCGGGTACTATAGTGCAAGACCCTGTCAGATAGCAATGACAATTGCCTAGATGTAGGTTTCTCGCCTACGGAGCAATGCATTTCGAAGCCTATAGACCGAGAGTTAATGAACTCATCCTTTGCAGAACCTGCATGCCATGCGCGAAGTTCCGCCGGTACGATAGTGTAAACCGTATCACCGTCTTTAGGTATGACTTCGCAACAAGCTACGCCCGACGCATCGCGCAGGTAGTTTAGTTCTTGCTGCAAGGGTGTAGGCTTGCCGTTGTTAGTAGTGTGAACTAGTATCGATGACGGCTCTAGGTTGTTCGGTCGACGATCATAACCATGACCTATGCCGTAGATCTTGGTTTTGTCATAAGCCGAGTTTACGACTGCCAAGGGTTGCCTACCCTTCATGATACCAGTCGACTAGCGTTCTACGGCTAGCCGACCCGACTAGAGTAACGTTACTATGCAAAAGACCTGCCCGAGTAGGTGCCCCAGGGAAAGCGGCTAGGTTACCGAAATATGCCCATCCACCTGCACCATTAACGCAACTATGAGGTTCTAGTCCGTAAGCACCGAACGTGTTAGGCGACGATGAATACTGCATGAGCAAGCTAATAGGATGATTAGGAATGTTGTCGATCTTATCGGTAGTGGTAACAGCGCCGCCTCCGGTTCTGAACCTGAACTGGAGCTTTTTGGTCCCTTGTGTAGCGCCGTTCACAATACGGATCTCGGAATAGTTGTTATCGGTACCGTCATCTATCCGTAACCCGCTAATGGTGTCCACGGTAGGCATAAACCGAGCTGAAACATAACTACCGTTAACAGCAGTCCAAGCCTTCTTAAGGAAGAAGACTGTAGTTATAGCGCTATGCAGAATAGATAGATTACTAGGTACCGATGCTAGCGATACTCCAGAGGGCGTGCCTCCGAAGGTTACTGCATCCCACGACCAGGCACTATTAAGAGCAGGTTTGTTAAAGTGATCGAAAGGCATTGAGCCTGCGAAGATAGTATCAAAGCCAGTACCTGCTTGTGATTCAAGCTGCTTAAGTCGTCTTTCTAGGTCGGCGATCTTACGTAGTGAATCTGCATCGAACGTCATAGCAGTTCCTCCGCCCTAAGCCTTACGGATGTCTTTACGCCTTCGGCCGACCAGTCCCTCTTGAACGCGTCTAACCTGCAAGTGTATTTGGTTCCGTCAATTACGACGTATACTAGATCGCCGAAAGACAGATCCTTATTCCACTTAAGTAGGCCTCCGACATTTACTTGCCCCTCGAATAGAATTCTTGCGCGACGAGAATTCAGTTGTTGGTAACCTACAGCGCTGATCCCGGACACGGACAGCTCTTTAGATGCGTCCGCAACACCTTCTCGGCGCAAATACTGGGACGGAGTAGCCGGCAAAGAGGATACTTCCACAATAGTCCGATTAGAGACTTCACCTGAGCTAACCGCATATATGACGTTACTCATTTCGCGGTAGTTCCTTTCTATCGACCAGGAACTAAAAGCGAAAGTCTCTTCAGACAAAGCAAATGTACCTGCACCGCTTCGACGATCGACTCCTCGGCAAGTGTCGTATGTCTTAAACGTTACTCCCGCTACGGCGGGTACGAAGTCATATGATAGATAGAGTGGAGTAGTCACATTGCGTTGCGACGCATCAGCGACATCCTTTAGGACATCCGATACTCGCTTAGACGTTATGTCTCTCTCGATTACCGCAAACGGTGATGGCGATCTATCCGTTTGTACAGATAGTCCTGTTATTTGCCGAGATACAGCTGCGCCCGAGCCCATGTTTTCCCTGATTACTTCATGACAGAAAGTATCTGCATTAGTAACCTTGTACCCTGCTGTAGTAGTAGCGTCATACATAACACTACGCCGGTTCAGCAAGTCTAGCAGATCGGTATACTGTACCTCTACCGTGCGATTGCCTTGTTCGTCCCTCTTTTGCTGTACCGAGTTTAAGAGCCAAAAGGTCTCGCCTTCTCGGTATTGACCATATGGCTCTTTTTCGACTATTTCTAGGATAGCATCAACATCGAACAGCCCGGGAATCTTTCCATAGTCCCCAGGCAAGCTCAATACACACGATCCAGGCAGCATCTCAGTCCTAGCCCAAGACGCTGAAATGACATCGGTAAACTCGACAGCTCTCGTCCTGTCCGGAAGGTAATGCCGAAATTGAATTGTCACAGGATTACCTCCGAAAGCGACTGGTAAGCCCGAATAGCAACGACGCGAGCGGTAACCGGGAAGTCGGTCCTAGTTGCGAGCAATATCGTATTCGATGTACCCTTTGGCAGCTTCATCGATCCGACTTCCGACAACGTATTCACCTTGCCGAACGTAGGCCCAAAGGCTGTGGATATCACATCATACTTCGGCGGCAGCAGCAACAATTGTGTGGTTTCAGGGATGATCGACACAGGTAGCTGATCGAACTGCATGTCCAAGTTATCGGAAATGCGGAAGCTAGCCACCTTCTCGACGTTACCTAAAGAGCCGACGCCAGTAGTACTAAGGTAGACCTTGAGGAACGCGCCTTCCACACTATCGATACTGAATGTAGCAGCGTCGCCGATATAGGGGTTATAACCTGCGCCCCAGACTCCGAAGTAGTCATATACTTGGTCGCTAGCCCAGGACAGAGCGTTTTGACCTACGCGTATCATATCTATTCGGCGCCACACATTGCCTATTTGTCGAAGACCTGGCGAGTAAGAACCTGAACCTATAGAGTCGACACAAATTGCGGTAATGCCCTTGTCTCGATTGTTAGCCATATCGGCCACATTGCTGAGAGCATCGAGAACGCCGCTACCCGCGTCGATCCACTTCGTTCCTGTCCATTTTCCTACATAGTTTACCGAAGTAGAGTCGATGGACGTCATAGAGCCTGCTGCGTACAGGAATCCGTCATCGCCGATGTGAATGCGTTGGGATCCTGATGTCGTAGCAATTAGAGTGTATGACGATAGTGCTATGTTGTATCGGTAAATAGCTCCGGCAGTATTGAGAATGTAGATGTCTCGGTTAAAAGAGCCGCGAACTACGCGAGGCGTTCCTGTCGCAAAAGCGACGCCGGCAGAAACGGTACCTGTACGAGTTACGTGACAGATTGCAGTTGAAGGTGTAGTAAACGTGCCACCAATAACCGCGAACCTTGCACTTGGCTCTATCGAACACGTAGTCGGAGTACCGCCAGTAATGCCAGTAACGGCCGATAGGACCGAAGTAGCCGGAGTGAAAATTGCTACGCCTGTAGCTGCCGCACCGCCAGCTGTTGTGAAAGAGCCGACGAAGAGGACTTCACCTGTAGGGAAAGCGCACAAGTCAGTACAACCAGCATTGACGCCATTATTCGCTCCGTTTAGCAGCGGAACCCAGCCTGTAGCGTCTGAATACCTGGCTACATTATTGGCGGTGACGCCGTTGATCGATGTGAACGTACCGCACACATACAGGAATCCGTCGTCGCCCTTAAGCATCCTTACTACTGTTCCCGTACCAGTAGCTAGTACTGACCAAGGACCATCTTGCGTCTTTCGGTAAACCATTACATTTGTAGATGGCACCGAACCTGTGATAACCTTACCTACATCCTTATCGGCGAATAGGTACGGTAGAGGCTGCGTGAACTGTATAGCGAATTCATCGCCGTATAGACCTGAAGTATTGCCGTCTAGTCCGCCCGAGTAAACGCAGGGAACAAGCAACTTCGAAGATGTATAGCTATCACCTTCGCGTAGTTGTGCGACAAGCATAAGCTGCTCGTCTCTGCGATCCGTAAGCGGTGCAAGCACGGCTTCCAGTTCTCTAACGTTTCTGCGCACCTGGGAAGGCGTAGCGCCGTACACTCTACCGGAAAGCGTGAACGATCTCTGGCCTAACTTGGCTCTTTGAAACTGCCCGCCGTCAAGAGCCGAGTTGTCAATGATGTTATTCGTTACAGGGCCTAAACCCAATCCCTGAACAGCAACGATCCTAAACTCCAACGTTTCGAAGTTGACTACCTTACCGCCTGAACGGCAGCGAGCATTGCGACCGCTTTCAGAAAGGTGAGGCGTTCCTTCCCAATAGAACTCGCCTGTCCGGGAAGACGTCAGCGATGTGACATCGCCATCGCAATAGGTTGTGGCGTATGCCTTATTTTCTAGTTGGCAAGCATCGACATAGAAGATGGCTCCGGGAGTTCCGAGTATCCTAATACCTACATCTACGGAGCCGGAACTAGGTGCGATGAAAACTGCTGTTACTCGCCACCAGCCATCATCACAATACTCCAAAGATGTAAACGGAAACAGAGAGCCGCCTACAGATAGCTGCACATCGGCAAGTGTTAGCGCTCTAGCAGCGCATTTGACGTGATATGACGCAGCCCAAGTTGCACCTGAGACTAGAGTAATAGAGTCTACAATCTGCACAAAAGAGCCGCCGGTAGGCCTAATAGTTATTTGAGCGCAGCACGATCCTTTATATCCTTGGTCGATTATGCGCTGAAACGGCGTGCCAGTTGAACCATTACTAGTAGCCGTCCATTCAGACGTATCGACTTCAAAGGACGGATTCTTGTGCACATTGCGTGTAGCCTCAGGAACAATAACGCCAAACCATTGCGGTCCGTCGTTTAGAATGTAACCCGATGACAGGTTTGGCTCGGTTTGCAGATATACAGGTATTTGCGCTACTCTCATGATGTAAAGACCTCCATGATTCTGAAGTTCTGCGAAGGGGCAGGCGCGCCTCCGCTATAAGTCGGTGAGTAGTTGTAGTTTGTCTGCGGCGAGTTTGTCACATACGTGCCGCCGCCGCTACCGGCTTGTGATGAGACCATCGGCATTCCTAGTCTGCCAGGTTTAGCAAGATACGACGCTCCAACTTGAATAGCTCTCGCCATTCGGTCGGGAAGATCTAGTAATGTCTGTTCAGCGCCGACGATAATTCCTTCGCCTAACGGATCACCGATAAGATCGGCCATGAGGCTAGATGGCGAATGAATCCCCAATCCTTGCTTAAGGGTATCGACAATGTAGTTTACCGTTTGGCCTAGAATACCTTGCAGGCTCGGCAATCCTTGCTGCATTCCGACACCGATACCCTGGATGATAGATAGTCCTTTGTTTTGGAACTCTGCTTGGTTAACAACGATACTGCCGATGAGCTTATTAGCATCGTTAGCAGCTTCGACTAGAGCCTTTCGGCGCTCGTCGGCTTCTTGTTGCTGCTTGCGTGAGAAGATAGTAGACCCAATTTGCTGTTGCTGTAGTAGTAGGTCCAGCTGCTCTTGCAGGATGCTGGTGTCATTACCTGTGATAGCCGCTTCTTGCAGTTTGGTGCGAAGCTTATACTCCTGGTCAATCTGCGATGAATAGAAGTCCAAATACTCGGACGCTGCCTTAGCATCGGTTTTAGATATTTCCGTTGCTCGGGCTTGTACCTTAGCCAATCGCTCTTTAGCTTCGGCCGCTTTATTATGCTTCCATATGTATAGGTCGTACTCTTCAGATTGCCGTTGCTGCAGCTCTAGCTCTTGCTTCTGCAGCTCTGCATACTTTTGACCCTTGCTTGTGGCGTCGGTCTGTATGCTATCTAGCTCTTTCTCTAGTTCGGTCCTAGCACCTAGTAGTTCGTTATACTCGTCTAGAGACGTAGCCATTCTCGTCTGCTGATCGAGTTTTTCGATCTGCATTCGGATAAGGTTAGACGATGTCCCAGCGCTACCTATTTCGGTTTGCAAAGCTTGCCGCTCTTTGCGCACCTTTTCTAGGTCGGATTCTGCCTTACGCAAAGCTGTAGGATTGGGTACGATGCTGTTATAGAGGTCGAGATTCTTGCTCTTGCCTCCAGCGAAGTTTTGCAGTCCTTCTAGTTGAGAGTTAAGTGCATCGCTTAGAGTTTTGGCTACCTTCTCGGCAAGTTGCTGCGCTTCGTCTACGGCAGTATTGCTAATATCGCCGAAGAACTGAGATAGAGAGTCTAGGACAAAGCCGGTACCGCCAAGAATACCTACGCCGACACCTTGTGCAATGGGTAAACCTATCTCAGCAGCAAAGAGGCGAGAAGGCGAATGGCCGTCGATTGCGTCCTTTGCTGAAGCAAGTGCATCTGTGGCGAGATTCTTAAGCGAGTTAAAGAGTGCGGTCGCATTGCCGGTTATACCTTGGATGATACCCTTTACAATATCCTCGCCAATCTGCTTCGCACTAGCAAGGAAATTGTCCCAGGCTTTCTGAATGCCTGGTTGAATCATCTTCCATAGGCCTTGGAAGATATCGCCTAGCGCCAGCACGAAGTCGGCGCTCATCTTCTTAAGGTCTTCCCACGCCTGATCGAAGTCGCCATGCATTATATCTAGTACGACAGTAACCGTACCTTGAATAAGTGCAAGAGCGCCATCGATAACGCCCCAAAGAGCTTGCCACGCACCGTCGGTAATGCCCTTTAGTTCATCCCAGTCAGACGTGAAGAGGTCGTTAATTGCCTTTAAGGTACCAGTAACGACTTCTAGTACGAACTGAATAGTCTTGGATACAATATCCGAAATAGTCAGGAATGTAGTAGTAGCCTTTTCCATGATCTGGGCGCCGTGATCCGACCAGAACTGGGTAATGGTACTAAGGACATTACCGACTATTTCGCTAATGACAGCCATTACGCCTTGAATTTCAAGGCCTATAGGTTCCCATTGCGTTTGCACTGTAGACAGGATCTGCGCGCCGTTTTCATTCCAGAACGCTAGAATCTGTCCGCCTACAGTAGAAATGAAGCCCCAAATACTGCCGAGCACGGACATGACGGTTTCTTGAATACCGCCAAAATCCGCTTGCCAAGCAAGGTGTATAGCTGTACTAAGGGCAATGAGTCCTAATAGAGGCGCTGAGGCAAGAGCTAATCCGCCTACAAACGAGGCGATGCCCATAGCTACTTGGCCGACTAGTACCGAACCTAGTGCTGCAGCAATATCTCTTAGGTCGATGAACTGATCAACGAAAGCAAAGATAGGCTCAAGGAAGCCAGGTATTGCATCAAGTACTGTCGCCCAAGGCAACAGCGCTTCGTAGAAACCTCTTGCATTAACACCGGCCTCTTGCAGCGAAAGTACGAATGAACCTAGGAATCCTGTAAGACCGCCTTCTTCTAGTCCGCCGATGCCATCGTGTATAGCATCGAATACTTGTGTGATGGGTACAAAGAAATCGGTAATGGCTTGCTTCATTACCAAGATACGACCAGTAGTCTCGGCAATTGCAAGCTGCGTTTCGATAGCAGCATTGATAAGCGTAGTGGAATCTAGCTTAGGCTTGCCATCCGCCTTATCTTCGGGTTTAGCAGCGCCCCCTAATGCGCCTGCTAAACCGGCTAACGGTGATCCTGCACCGCCTGCGCCACCACCCCCTCCGCCACCGCCCGCAGAAGCTGCTCGGGCTGCAGCTTCGGCTTGCTTTTGTAGTAGGCCAATCTGCTCTTGAATGAGGCGGTTCTGGTCTTGTTGCAGCTTAACCTGTGTCTGCTGCAATTGTAGTTGCGCAGCAGCAGCATCTTGCACTTTCTTAGCAGCATCGAGCTTAGTCTCGGCAAGATCGACTGCAGACTTCTTCTCTTTCTCTGCAGCCTTGATTTGCTTCTCGACGGCCATTTCTTCTAACTCAAGTTGTGCCTGAGCTAGTTCGTTGCCTTCGAGTTTACCGCTTGCTATTTCTTCTTGTAGTTTCTTTTCACGCTCGGCATCAGTAAGGGCTTGCTTTCGATCCCGGATGTCCTGAAGTTGTGCGTTAAGCGGAGCCAGAATAGCGTCGTAGGCTTCAGTAATATCATTAAGCTCTTTTTGAGCTTGCGCGACATCTTCTGTAGCCTTTTGCAAGTCGAAATAGGATCTCGCAAAGTCGACTACTTGGTCACCGGCAGAACCTGCACTAGAGCGAATCTTATCGAACGTCTCTTCCGAAACACTGCCAGCAGTCTCGAATTCAGATACAGCACTAGCGATGGCCGATCGTGAACCGAAGATGAGTTCGAAAACACCATCTTCAGATACGTCGCCCGTTTTCACAAGCTCCCGCAGCTGCCCTTCTATCGTCGAAGCAAGATCGCTAAAGATATCCAAGCTGGGTTGGCCCATACCTTGGAAGAAGTAATCGATAGCGTTCTGACCCCAATCAGGTAGATCTGGGAGTAGTTTAGGCGGCGAACCTGGCGCTAGCCAGGAAGCGATAATGCCGCCAATTTGCTGCAGAATAGAGACTACATATCCGACCGCATCCCACATGCCTGCGGCTAGCTGATTGACTATGTTTGCGCCCCATGCTCTTGCTTCGGAGAGCATAGGTGCAAAACCTGCGAGCCAATCACCCATCGAACCTGAGAGATCGTTAAAGACCTCTACGGCTCCAATGCCTAGATCAACTACCTTTTCAAGAGCCGAGCCGACCTTACTACCTATAATACCTGCAAACTCGGCAAACTTAGGATTAGAAACAGCATTGCCTAGGACAACGAGTACACGCTTGGCTTGCTCAAACATAGGTCCGGTAAATGCTTGTAGTGCAAGGGAAATGTTGTCCTTTAGTGTAGACATCAATCCGTTGAACGTCGCACTTTGGGCCTTCATCGAGCCGCCGTACAACTCGCTAAAACCTGCGGTTAGAGCATCGATGCCTTTACCTGCAGGTAGCAAGCCGTCCGAAACCATCTTTTGGATTTCGGGTGTAGTCTTGTTAAATGCTTTGCCGAGAATGTCGTATACTGGAAGACCGAGCTCAGCCATCTGCATGAGCTCTTCGTTAGCAACGCGTCCTTTCGCTTGCATCTGGCCGAGTGCAAAGATAACCCTTTGTACTTCGGGTGCTTGACCACCGAGGGCGCCTACTGCATCGCCTACCGATGTAAGCATCGGTATGATCTCTTCAGCTGTAAAACCGAAGGCTAGCAGTCGTCGCGATGCATCGGTAAGTTCGGGGAACTCAAACGGCGTAGACGCAGCAAAGCCGCGCAAGTCATCTAGGAATGCTTGCGCGGCTTGGCCGCTGCCGAGTAGGGTTGTGAAAGCAACTTCGGTCTGTTCAAAGGCAGCATTAGCGTCGAGGCCTTGCTGAACCATACCCTTTAGGGCGTCAGCGCCTCGCATCGCAAATTCAGCTACTTGCGCACCTGCGCCTCGGAGAACGCCGATTACTACTTGACCAAACGCGGACGTTTGATCGCTAGTCGCGATCAGCTGATCACCGAAACCTTTGATAAGATCGTTCGCCTTCGTTACGGTACCGAAGAACGACGATTCACCATCAGTAAAGAACTGAATACCTACCGGTTTGCCAGCCATTAAACCCTCTTACCGAGGTCGCGGACGCCCCTTGTGTCCTGCGCTATGGCTGTTCGCTCGTCTTTTCGCCTTTAGGTCCTCTTGGAATGCTAGCACCGCATCAAGTTGGCGCCGAGTTAGATAATGCGCTATCACAGCTGACTGTTCGGTGCCATCTAACTCGGCAAACTTATGATACGGAATCCGGGCCCAATGCGCTGCCTCTCTCCACGTGAAAGTTTGGTCAGACGTCACCGGGAGTTTCTTCGTTTCGCAGTCGAATACGTCCTTACCCTTGAACCTTACCTGGAAACTCGGTAATGTTAGCCTCCACCTCCTTGGGAGTGGGCTGCGACCGAACCATGATCCTATCGCGCAGATCGTTGAGCTCTTGCTGCGTACCGGCGCACAGCATAGTGACGTAGACGTACTTATCGTCACCATCGGCTTCGATGTCCAAAGAGGCCATATCCTTACGGAACTGCGCGATCTCTTCCTCGTCGACGTCGCACACGACGCCACGCATAATCATAAGCTTCAGGGAAAGGACGCCAACCTCTTCGCGCATGCGCTGCTCGTACTGATCCATTTCCATGCGCCACGAAGGGGAATCGAAGTTCTGCTCTCGCCGTTTAACGCCGAGTACCTCGACTTCTATCACAGGCGGCTCGGGCACCGGATTCTTCTTGCGCCAACCCTTAAGCGCTTCCTGCGAAAGCATCGGCGAAACCGGACGCACGCGAACGACCTTGCCGGTGGATGGGAACTCGAACTCTTCGAGTTCCGGAACTGCACGACCCTTAGTCACTGTGGCTTCCTTTCCCTAAAGCATTGCTATTGACAGAGCCTAGTGCAGGCTCGAAGACCCAAGAACGATAAGGCCGTCCGTCGAACCACTAGCGAGACCGGCGACGAGAAGGTTATTCGACGCGACAGTAAGATCGTCGACATCCGGGAACGCGAGACGCGATGCCCGAGCGAACGTCGGCAGATTGAGGATCCTCTTTTGCGTGTCATCGCTGGAAACGACCCAGCTGTCGCCGCCGTCAAACGTGGACATGATGCGAGCAGCAGGCGTTGCCGTCGCATAGGCGATGTGAATGACTTCGAGCGACGGAGCAACGATGTCATACACTGCGGCCGAGCCGGGAAGAACGATCTGAGTCCAGCTATTGCCGAAGTTATCGGTATAGAAGCATCGACCATCGCCAACACCCGAACCGACGAACCACTGGCCAGGACCCATAAGCTCGCCGCAGAGGTACGTGAATCCTGTCGGCGAAACCGGCGAAGCGGCAAACGAGGCGCCCCGATTCTCCGAGAAGATGATAGTACCCGAGTTGCCGACGGCAAGGATTTGGTCATCTTGGGCGTAGATACGCTGCAGATGCTGCGTCGTAACGTTACCCTGTTCGATAGCCGAAACACCTTGAGGAATGCTAGTCGCCATGTAGACCCAGCCGTTGTTAGCGGCGAAGTAGATCTCGCGAGGATTGGCGACAAACATGTCATTCGGCTTATTCGAAGCGTTGAAGCCAGTAGACACCTTTGTGAACGTGCCGACTAGGCCAGTACGCTTGCCGACCGTAGCGTAGTAGTAAGCGCCATCGCCGAGGACCACTAGGTAATTGCCGATGAGAGCGATTGCCTTAGGATCCTCAGTAACGCCCATGTTATCGATGGACTTCTGATAGATGTCATTGCCGTTGGGCGTATAGATGACCTCGGCGGTAAGGCCTGGAGAGCCTGCGCCGCTTGACTTGGTAACCGCGTACCAGCGCTTATTGCCGATAGGATCGAAGATTCCACAGTCGGCGCAGCCGCGGCTGTTACCGTAAACCACATCGATGACTTCGGTATTGGTCTCCGACGAGCCCTTATAGCCAAAGCTCATAGGCCCAATAGCGTAGGCGCTGAAGATGGACAACGACAGGCTGTCATCGAGCATGTCATCGTTGTCCCAAGTCGGCGTGCGCGCGCCGAAGTCGCCATCGGTAACGCGAGCGAAACTGTAGATCTCGGCGAAGTCGCTCCAGTTGTTGATATCATCTAGCCGCTCGCACACGCCGCGAGTGACATAGATATTCAGCGGCTGATCCAGCGGACCCCATTGAAACGGAATACCTTGGTGCTTCTCGGTCACGCGAAGCGTAGCGGTGATGAAGTCCGGAGCGTCCTGCGTATAGCCGACTACCTTAGTAGCCTTGGGCCTGACAGGGTTCGGCACGCGAATAGGATTGACACCGCCGCGAACAGGCTTGGTCACGCCCTCTAGAGCGAGATACTGCGTATTGTACCCCGCGTACTTGGTATCGTTGTTCGGCGAAGGTCCGCACCATTGAAGGAACAACCTACCATTACCAAGCGTATTGACTTCATCAGCATCTGGCCTAGCCATGTGTAACTCCTGTGATTACAGATGAACGAATCCGGTATGAAGCCGTCGATCGACGTACTTCCACGCTCTCACTTGACCGCGCCTAGTGCCGAACGGGTTTTCCAGGTCCGTTGGACTGATTTGAGCGTACACTTCGCCTGCAGCGCCGTCGGTCCTGGCTAGATCGAACTGCCATTGATAGAGAGCCTTGTTTGCTGTATCACAGGCGCACAGCCGCTTCGGCAGTTCCGCTATTACAAAAGAACCGATAATCTGCTTCCATGCAGGTGTCAGCGGATCGCCTGACGCATAGCGTAGAGTCACATTATCGGGGGGCGCACAAAAGCCTATCCCTGCTTGGGACCAAGTTCCTGCTTCGGTGTTGTAAGCCGATGGACCGAAGTATATTAGGCCCGCTTCTGCGTCTCGAATTGCTGATCTTGCGAGTACACTACCTCGGGAAGCAGGATCTGTCATGCTCGATGTACTAGCGCACCCGAAGCAGAAGCCAATAAGGCTGTACGGAATAGCTTCCCATGTCAAAACTGCTTGACAGTCGCTTATATCCGTACCGTTAGGGTTAATGTACTCGTGATAAACCCTAACACTCTTTGCCATATTGTCGAGATTAGTAGGATCTAAGCCTTCACCTACTAATCCGTACTCATATGCCGAGGGCCTTCCGAGCAACCACGTGTTTCCGCGGATGACGCATTCATCTCCTGTGATAGTCACCTTTACCGGCTGAATGCGATACTTGATATCTAGGTTGTCATCCGTTACCGGGATGTCATCGACATCGAAGTAGAGCACAATTTGGTCAGGATCAGTTATGGCGGCATCTATTTGCAGAGTAATGATGAACTCTGACTTAATGCCCTTACCAGAAGGGTCCGAATAGCTAGGAGCGGCATCGCTAATGAAGTCGAGTTGCCGAACGCCGGTAGCCAGTAGTTTATGCTTCGATGTGTGAAGTACTGGCCACCGCCAATCAGGCTGAACGCGCCTAACCGGCCGCAGCGACTGATTAACAAACGCGGTCGATTGCATCGTTTCCTCTTGCCAAACCTTACCAACATGGAATCGAAGGTAAGTAGCAAGTTGTTCATGCACAAACGCAATCTTCTGCCGAATGTCATATCGACCGGCCATGTCACCGTTTTGGTAACCATACTCGAAAATGAGATCGCTGCACTTCGCATCTCTTGGCGCAAGAGTAGGATGAGTAAACCCCCAGAAATGCCAAGGATTCCATCCTAGCATACGGCGAAGGTCTTCCAGGGTAAATGACTGTATGGCGATTTCATTCAAGGTCATATGTTACCTCTTAGCCATTAGGACCGATAGGGTAACAAACCCGTGCGCAGCCAACGGAATGAGTACCCACGCGAAAGGACTGATCCAAACTGCGTACAGAGCAATTGAAGCCCAAAAGCTGACGCAGATCGGACAGTGTACGCCGTCGCCAAGAACGCCGTCGAGCCTGTTGCGAATGCGTTCGAGTATGCGAAAAGGGCCTTCTTCGGAACTAATGTCCCACGAAACAGCAAACACGGCGAGTAGGAACACAGCTAGCTGAATGATAGTCATCACGCACTCGGCCTTTCGGTGATAGGTGGCGGCGGAGTTGCAAAAGCGTCATCTTCGCCGTCTCCCACATCCACGCGCGGCGGCAGCCGCCACTGTTGTGTGGCGAGTAGCTTGTCCACATCTCGGTTATGGACCTCTGCTCTTCGGTTAGATGCGCTGTCTGCGCCCCAGTATACGCGGCCTTCAAAGCCTTTGAACGGGCGAACACCTGAGCCTCTGCCGGTGAACTCGAGGACAGTAGTGGCGGTGATTTCGACAGTAGGTGCGCCGCCGAGAAGGCTGTCTTCCTCGTCGTCGAAAGTGTCACCGATCTTGCGAGCTAGTGCAGGGCCATTAATCGTTCCGCCACCGCCTTTGCATCCGCACATATCTTCGCCTCCGGTTATGTACTTAGAGTACTTGGTATTAAGGGACTTGGAGATCGACGCCTTTTCCTTAACAGTGTTCTTGCGTCGAGTTCCGGTATCTAGTCGATATACTAGTAGGTTTGCAGCAAGACGAGAACCGCAAAGGCCTTCGGCTCCTAGCCGAATGTATAGATCTAGGTCTTCCCAACCTTTCAGCTTCTCGTCGAAGCCTTTTACCTGCTCAAATGCCGAACGGCGCATAAGTGACGTAACAGGAATATGGGAATCCATTTCCCAGAAGCGCTGAGTATAGTTCGGTGTCTCAGCATAGGTCGTTTGACCGCCTGTTTCATGGAATCCGTCAGGATAGATGAATGATGCGGTTGATGTTTCCGATGCCTTCAGCAATAGTGTTAGTGCTTCGGGTGTTAGATAGTCATCTGCGTCCAGAAACAGCAGGAACTCGGTCTTGGTCGAATGCTTTACTAGTTCGGCGCCCAGGTTTCTAGAGTATCCTGGGCCTTTCTTGCCGCCGGTAGAGATAAGCGTAGCGTATGGCGCACCTAACGCGTCCGGGTAGATCTTCTGACTACTAGTGTCATCGACTATAATCACATCCCATCGCTTCTCTGTTTGTGCAAGAAGCGAATCAAGCGCATCGGGCAGGAACTTTTCATGCCCATCGCCGACCGGGATGATAACTGTCACCTTAATGTTCTGCAGATGCTGAACTCGCCAGAAACCCTTCTCTGGCTTGCCTTGCGCTGCCCAAGGAGTGTACTTCTTAGCACGAGCCCAAGGCGTAAACCATGTCCAATCGCCGTCGCGATCAGCAAATTGAGAGTTCTCGCTTGCGGACTTACCGTCATTGCGAAAGCGATACGTTAAGGTAGGCGAGTTAACCGCTTTCACAGCGCGCATGCCGTGCGACGTAGCCCGACACCAAAGCGACGCATCTTCTGCTCGCCAATCACGAAGTCGGTAACCGCCTGTGCGAGTGAGTACTTCGCGGCGCATCATTGCCGAGTAAGGTAGTTGATTGTTGTGGGCCAGCTGTTGATGCCAGTTAAAGCTCTCGGGCGGCCATGAGGCTCGTTCGTGTCGTCCCAAAATAGCTAGATGGCCGTAAGCAATGTGCGTTGAAGGGACGCCATCTAGGTGATCAGACAGTAACCTAAGCGCATTCGGAGTAAGTTGGTCATCAGCGTCTAGCGGAATGACATACTTTCCGTAACTAGCAGCAAAGGCAATGTTCCTGGACCTAGATAATCCCATATTCTCGGGATTTCGCACATACTTGAACCTAGAGTCATTTTGCATGTACGGTACAACGACGCTATAGCTGTCATCAGTTGATGCGTCATCGACTATAATGCATTCCCAGTCACTCATGTCTTGCGCGACTACGGAATCCAACGCATCAGCAAGATACTTGCCGAGGTTGTAGTTAGTAACTAGGACTGAGACTTTTGGTCCCGACAAAGCTGCAGTTCGGGCGTGTTTGGCGTGTTCTCCGCGAAATACGCTTGCGTACTCAAAGATTCTATGTTCCCATCCCCATCTAGCTCTAGCGTCAGCTCTACAGTTACTCGACAGCTCTTCGCGGTACTCAATAGCTCGGCTAATTGCTGCAGCCAAGGAATCGACATCGCCAAAATCTGCGAGGTATCCTGTCTTGCCTTGTTCGACGATTTCAGACTGTCCACCGTAGTTCCATCCTACTACTGGTACACCGGCGGCTAGAGCTTCTAGCGTGCCGATACCGAAGGTTTCTCGCGTCGTTACTAAGTAGACACCTGCTCGCTGGACTAGCTCTTTCGACTCCTCGTATGGTCGCACACCAGCTACTCGCACGTTCTCGGGAAGATCTACATCTTCCCACATCGCTGTTACCACAAACTTGATATGCGGCAGCAGCCTGGCTAATGTGAGAATAACCGAAGGATCCGATACGGCATCGAGCCGAGCCTTGTTCCAAAGCACGTATCCGTAGTTTTCTAGCGAGTGTTCCCAGTCATCAACATCGACACCATGGTAGATGGTATGCGGACGCTTAAGAAGCGCGCGAGTAATTGCCTTAGAGACCCATTCGGACGGCGATGTAATTGCCGAGGCAGAGATTAGAGCCTCTGTTACTTGCGAGTTAGCTGCGTGCGCCCACTTTGGCCAGTTATAGTCGTCCCAATAGAGTCCGTGGCAAGATGTCACAATTGGCTTGCCGAACGCTTCGACCATCATCGTACCGTGGCAGTTTATCACATCAGCTGCCGCCGGATCATCGACGATGTCAATGCCGAACTGGGGCAAGTACTTGTACATAGCCTCGATAACTCGGCGAATGCCGCCATCCGCTTTGTCTTCGCCTTTGTACTGGGGAATGATGAATACTTTGGTGTTCGCATCACTCATACGACTTCACCTCGCCTATGTGTCCAAACCATCCCCATTGCCCTGCTTCCGCGGGCCACAAGATGTCAGGTCCGTCCTCAGCGATGCGAAAGTTGTACGCATAGTACAACTCGGTATCGCCCGGGTTATGTCCTCTAGGATAGGATCCGTAAGCACTTCGGTAACGAATGTGTCTAAGACTTGGATGGCCAGTAAATACTGGTGACGCGCCGTCGTCGGCTTCGCGATCTAGTCGCCAGTATAACCTATCACCATATGCAAGACACGTTCCTCTCATGTACTGATTGAGATGACCTAGGCGGATCATGCCTACGGTCTCATAGGACATTAGCGCCTTAGCGAAAGGAGTAAGATCTAGCTCTTTCGACAGTAGCCAGTCATCTTCGAGCCAGAACGTAAGCGGTGTTACTTCGGTCGAGACGTCCCAGGCTCTATTTGCGCTTCCTCCATAGCCGAGTTTAGCCGAATGAGAGGCGAAGGGTTCTCTATCAAGGCTTTGTAGTGCATCTCTAACTGCATTAAAGTGCTCTGGCTCACTACCGTCATCAGCCACGTACCATTGGAGGTTATGGTACTTAAGGTGTTGCGCCGCAGCCTCAATCGTTTTGAGTGCATATTCCGTTCGCTTGTATGTTAGCAGAACGACGACAATAGGTGGTAACTCGTTTACCATTCTAGTGCCTCCGCATCTGCGATCATTGTAGCTATCTCAGCAGCGCTAAGGCTTTCGGCTGACTTAGACGTATAGGTAATGCCTTTACGTCCTGACTTAGTGCCGACTATATAGTCAGGTCCCGCATCTTGCACCTTCTCGTCCGGGTGAATAAGGTCCTCGTGCAGCTTCTCAGCACTTCGGAAACCTTGTTCGACTATCTCGGATCCCGGCGCTATTAGCTGCGCTAGTGCCTCGATGGAAAGGGACTTCATCTTCGGTACGATAATCTGCCCATGAGCAAGTGTGCAAGCCTGCTCGATTAGTCGTACAGCGTCGAACGGCGACATCCAGAACCGGGTCATGCGCTTATCAGTTACGGTTAGTGGTTGTTCCTGAGCAACTTGGTCTCGCCATAGCGAGATTACACTACCCCTCGACGCCACTACGTTTCCGTACCTAACTAGTGTGTAAGCCGTACCATTGAACGTCGATTGTGCTCGCCAGATTTGCTCAAGGGTTAGCTTACTAGCGCCGTAAACAGTGGTAGCGCGTACGGCCTTATCCGTACTAATGCCTATGCATCGCTTAATGCCTTGAAGACTGCAGGCAACTGCTACGTTGTGAGAGCCTTGTACGTTGGTTAGAAAGCATTCCAACGGCTGGACTTCACATTCGGGAACTCGTTTCATTGCTGCGGCGTGGATCACCACATCATGACCCGCAACCGCAGCATTTACAGCATTAGCATCTCGCACGTCGCCTAGGACATAACGGACTTTCGGGAACTTGGACCTCATCTTGGCCTGTAGCAACTCGGATCGCGAGAAGATGGTGAAATCGCATCGCCACTCTTCCCTTTCCGCTAGTGTTACTATTGCTCGGCCAAGCGTTCCCGAGCCTCCGGTGATTAGGATCTTGCCTCTCATGGCCATATAAACCTCGATCACTATGACTAAAGCATCGAAGGCGCGAACTAGGAGTTGGTCGGCGGGTACAGCTTGGCCGCGGTGCGAGCGATCTTGCCGCCATCCTTGTGGTACGGGCTATCCGGGTCCCAGCTATCAAACATCTCGACGGGCGTATAGGCGATACCGTCGATACGAGCGGCGACATACGGCGTACGGAGCACGAAGCGCGGCTGCGTCTTGGACAGCATCTGCGCGCACCAGTTCTGCGGGGGCTTCTTATGCCACAGGAAGCGGCCGCTGTCACTAACGAAGTAGCTGCCCTCGGGGGCGAACACCTTAGCCGCTTCGAGCGCACCGCCCTGAGTACGATAGTCGAAGAACTCGATGTACGTCACCGGGCGGCTGCCGAGCACTGTGAGAGGCACGAACCAGGCGGTGGACGTGTAGCTACCGGACCCAATCGACGTCTCCAGCAGAGAGTCATCGAGGATCACTTCCCACCGCTCGCCGTCGATGAGAAGGTACTGACCAGTCATGTTCTCGATGTTGCCGCGCATCGCATCGCGCATCTGAGTCTGGGCCATACCATCGATGACCAGCCGAGCATTCGCAGCGCTGTTATCGAATTGGCAGCGATATGTCGCGTACGAGCAAGGCCAGATCTCGGTCAGCTCGTAGAACATAGCGTAGGGCATCGTGATGACCCACTTCACAGGCCACAGCCCGGTACGGATCGCCTTGTGCTTCAGGTATCGAGCGGTCCAGCTGAAGCGCTCGACGTACTTGCTGCCGTTGGCGGCGATCTTAAGATTGCCCATGCTACGCACAAGCGAATCAGCCGCGGTGCAACGAGCCTCGGTCTCGGCGTCCTGGTAGGTGTTGTTGATCAGCCGAGTAAGGCCGTAGGGCTCCTTATAGCCGCCGCCGGACGTGTTGTTCGCCGGGCTGCCGTAGTACAGCAGGCCCGCGAAGTCGCGCGACCAAGCAACGGCGAGTTCGAACGTAGCCTTAGCGATGTCATTGTTCAGGATCTGCTGCCACGACGGCGCACCGGGGATCGTAGGAGCGCCGTTACTGCCATCCATCGGCAAGTTCGTCACTTGGTAGTCGAAGAACTCGCCACGGTTCACTCGGCGACCGAAGTCGTCGATGTCGAACACGCGTGTCTGGCGTGACAGGCGGCCGAACGGAACCGACGTCAGACACAACTTAGCCAAACCTGCTTGAGGCGGATCATCACACACACCTACAGGCTCGGTGCCTGTTGTATCAGTCACGCCGGTAAGGATACCGTACACCGGTGAAACGTCGTTGCTGGGATACACAGGCAGACGAGCCTGGAGCCCCATAAACGGCAGCATCATCGCCGTAAAGACCGAGCGATCCATACCCGGATACGAGAAGAGTCCGCCAGGACCATGGCCGTAGGTGTAGTTCGGCGTACCAGAAACCGACTTTTCACCGAGACCGGCGCCAGTAACCTTGCCGCCACCCGAGGCGTTGATGAGCTCTTGAGCGAGCCTCTGGTAATCAATCGACGACTGTAGCATGGATGTCTCCTAAATGAATACGAAGATTTAGTACTACTCTCTAGTACTCATTAAGGATCTAACCGTTAACGAAGTTGAAGAAGTCGCTCAGAGGCACGCCGTCACCTAGCTTAGCCTTCTCCTTGCCGTCGACTTCGGGCTCGTCATCAAGCACGTCATCGCTAATCACTGCGGTTTTCTTGGTTCCCGGCTTAGCAGCCTTCTGGACCTCTTTGGTTAGTGAGGTAAGCTCGGCAAGAGCACCTTGCACTGCGCTCTTAGTAGTTTGAACTTGCAGACCTTGCACCGACGCAGCAAGAGCCTTGGCCAGAACACGGTTGTTCTCGGCAAGAGCTTGCTTAAAGGCCTCGACGAGTTGACCTTGCTGCGACTTCTCGGTCTTAGAGGTCTCGTGCGAGTGCTGCATGGCCTTGATCTCGGCCATTTCCTTCATGATCGGCGTGAGAGCCTTGCTGACAACACCGCCGAACTTCTTTGCGAAGGCGGGCTCGTCCTCGTCCTCGTCCTCGTCGTCATCTTCCTTCTCGACGACTTCGGGCTCGTCCTCGTCCTCGTCGGCAGCTTTGGTCTTGCGCTCCTTGCTTTCGACACCGGCATCGTCGAGCGACTTAGCAGCAGTATCCAGGTTCGCCAGCAAGGAAGCCAACAGATCAGTGCCTAGCAGCTGACCTGCAGTAGCAAGCTTTTGATCGTCCGAAACAGTAGCCATGAAGTCCTCCTTAGGCCAACATTAGTGACGTGAATGGGTTGGATTCGGCACCTTTCGGCAATAGTGATCGTTCGTAGATAGCAATATTGTCGAAGATGCCATTAACAGGCTCGCTCTTTGGATGGATAAACCCGATACTCGCACGCAACAAATGGGCCACTTTGGCTACTGCTTCAGCGATAGGTCGAGAACGGAACGACCCGCTTTCAACCAGGAATCCCTTATATACCATCTGGAAGTCGCAATCACCGAGATCGAGAACCTTGCCTTTTTCTTTAGTATGCCACCACCGCAACGGACCACGATATCCTGTCGCATCGGCAATGGTTACTGCCTTTTGGAGGCCTTTCTCGGTGACTAGCTGATTGTCCCTATCACGGCGGTTGCTGGAACTGATGAGGATCCATCTAGGTAGTGCCTCCTTAGTTGTTTCAAAGATTACAAATCCGGAAGCCTCTTTGTTTGCTATGTCGATAGCATCGCCGCTGTCAACGACGATACCTGACGCGCCGAGAATTTCGATCTTTTCGCCAAAGGCTTGCAGCAGTTCACCTATAGCTCCGGACAACGCTATCCGCTGGTCTCGGTCTAGATAGCCACGCAGGAATAGCTGATCCGCAGCTGTAGTGAAAGACTGATGCACTTTGCCTTCTAGAATGTTTCGCGCGAGCACTTGCAGAGCTTTCTCTTGCGAAGGCATTCCGTTGGCGAAGGTTTTCAACAGCAAACGCATGGCTACCACGGTACTTAGCCAATCAGCATCCAAGGAGACATCGTCCAGGTCGATATTAGCGCAAGATGAATTACGCTCGACATCGACAAGTTGCTGATTACTTAGTAGGTATGAAACGTCAGCCATGGTATCCTTTAGAACATCTCAGCATCTAGGAGATCCAATACCGAAACACCCCCACTAGTTCCCATTACCCTAGCAAGACGCCGGATGCGATCCTCGATGAACTTAACCGACGGCACTTGCTCAGTTAGAATCCAGTCACCGCATAGCTGATCCGTAGCGTCATCGTTTACCCCTTCCAGCTTGCAGATTGCACAGATATCACCTAGGCTCTTCCAGACGTTGTTCTCGGCTTCGAGGGCGGATGTAAGAGCCTTTAGGTAATCAGCTACTTCAGGCGGCTCGGCAATTGCTAATTGCTTAACCTTAGCACGCTTGCGTAGATAGTCGATGAACATCTTGGCATGTTCTAGCTCTTCAGCTGCAGCACCATCAGCCCACTTAGCAAGACCGCTAAAACCTTGCCTATCAGCAAAATTAGCAATCTCTGTGTAAAGAGCGTACGCATATTGCTCTAAGGCGATATGAGTTCGAAGTGCTTCGCTTACGCGAGTATCTATAGCCATCGTTCTATCCTATTGCTGAGTCTATAGCTTGCTGCAGCATCTTAGGCCATTCCGTTTCCCACTTTTCCTGAATCACTGAATCGAACCCGCGCGCCGTAGTACCTGGATGCATAACCTGCTTAGCGAATACACGTTTGCGGCCTTTAGATCCTTTTCTGCTGCGAATTGCTCCGACAACAGTTTTAGCTCTAAATGGTTGCGTAAACACTAGCATTGCTGCTCGGCGAGGCCTAATAACGTGCGGCCGAGTACCGTTATTCACCCACATGTAAACTTCGTCATCGGTCCATACTGAAGCCTTAGTCTTGCCTACTTGAATACGAAAGTTTACCTGATGGTTCCATGTCTGGGTAGTTACTTGGAAATCGGTACGCACCGCTTCGGTAGCAGCCTGAAGAGCGTTTTGCTGTGCTTGCTTAATGGCACTAACGTTAATTAGTGCGCCTTTAGGTATTACAGCTTTAGCTCTTGTAGGCATTGCTATGACCTAGGTGTAACTACGTTACCCTTGCCGCCTTTGGCAAAGCTAATGAAATCGCTAAGACCACCACTAACCGTTTCTCCGGACTGCGCTTCTTTCTGCGCCTTCACCCAGTCACCAAACCCGCCCAGGTTAAATGCTGACTGATCGGCGCGAAGAGCCTCGGACCCTGCAGCTTTCTCTAGTACGAACGCCGGTGTCTCACCGATTAGTTCGGTAAGCGTACGTGCAAGCAGTTCGATCTGCTTACCTTGCTTCAACACTAGAGCGGTTAACGCCTTATTGTGGGTCAGCATACCTTCCATGAAGTCTTGCTGTTCCTTAACGGTTTCAGCAATACCTACCAGAAGAGCCTCATCTACAATTGCCATTGTTATGCCCTCGTTATGTCCAACGAAATCGAAAGCTGCCCGCGACGCAACGTAAAGGTCTTAGGCCTAGGAACTATCGGGTCGCGTACCTGAATATCGTAGTAGAGGCTCACTTCTTGCGTTAGAGAATTTGTGTCCGAAGGTGCTGGCGAAGCAACAGCTTCACCGTTCGGACCATCTGTTATAACAATCCCGCCATTGACTAGAGTCAACTGAAACACCGCATCAGCGTCTGCATCAGTTTTCTTCCTTTTAGCGGTAAGCCATAACAAGCAAGTGCTTATGTCATAACGCGATCCGTCGGCTTTGTAAACGGTAATCTGCCATTCAGGCGTATCGCCTCGAATCATTTCTAGCTGAAAACCTGTATCGGCTGTAGTCATATCTGACTCACTTGCACTACTGTTGCGAATGGCTGCCGGTTAACAAAGTCTATAGAAGGTGTCAAATCTAGTATATCACAACGAGGTGCAGCAGCAGCCACTACTTTTACATAAGGCGCGGACGTTTCGAGCAAGAGCCTAGGTGAAATGTCTACTATTACAGCTGTAAACGGGTCACCTCGCTGTGAAGGTGTTAACTGAGCGACCAAATTGCCGATAAACGATAGTACGCCTGAAAAAAGTTTATTAATTCGTCGAGACAATCCGCCTGAAAAAGTCACAATTCCTGTAAGGACCTTACTATTATTTCTAGTCAAATTGCCTTGAAAAGTCGCTGTACCTTGTAGAATTTTGCTAGAATTTCTCGTTAAACTGCCTGTAGGAGCAATAGTTCCGTCAACATCTAGCGGAAAAGCTGTGGAAATGTTGATTGAACCGCTCGGCCCAAAGCTTCCTCCGTAGACTTTGTTAGCTATTTTGCTGATCCCGCCGATAAAACTAAGAATTCCTGACCTAATAAGGCTTATAGTCTTAACCAGCGAACCTGCGAAGGACAACGAGCCTTGTTTGCTAATGCCTACCGTCTTAATCAGCGCTCCACTAGGCGATATGGAACCGGTGAAAGTCTTACTTTCCGTCTTTACTATAGAACCTGAAGGTGATATGGCGCCAGAAGCAATTTTTACTGTAGTCTTTACAGCGTCGCCTGACCAAGACATTGCTCCTGACAGTAGTTTAATGATTGTTCGTGCAAGAGAAGCGTCACCAGTAAAACTTAGCACGCCCGACTTGATTAGAGTAATAGTCTTCGACACTACTCCGGTAGGCGATAGAGCGCCCGCCTTTACCAATGCGATCGTTTTTACTATTGCTCCGGTAGGCGATATAGAACCTGCCTTAACTGCTAGTGCCGTTTTAACCAGTGAACCTGCAGACGTTAGCGTACCAGCCTTGACGACTGTAATCGTTTTGACCGGGGCCCCTGAAGACGTTAGTGTACCGGCTTTCACTACTAAAGTAGTCTTAACAACAGCACCAGTAGGACTTAACGCTCCGGAGACGACTAAGTTGTAAACAGTACCGCCAAGATTACCGCCGGACCAGTTATCCATGCGGCAGCTTGTACTGCTGCCGAAACCACTAACTCCTGCAGATCCACTAGCAATCGAACTATCTGTTTGTGTATCGACTAACGATCCGTTCCGATACACTCGCAGTGTAGTACCTTGGACTTCAAGTCGTAAAACATCGCCCACGGCCCACCCGCTCGTGGTGGCAATCGTGGTGTAGGTGCCGGCGACATACTTCGCCAGCTCGACATCCAAATTTGGGGCGACATTCTCGTATGCGTAGGCGAAGTAGCCCGTCTGCGCCCCGCTTGTGGAGAGTCTCACCGCAACGCCGACAGCGATGTTGTTGATCGGCATCGCGGAGATTGTCACCTGAGAGTACTGATCATCGGCAAACGTATCGGCGTTCCACCTGGCCAGCGTATCCGCCCCGGCCGAGCGAGAGTAGGCGGCATTGGTGTTAATGCCGAACAGGCCTTTGTTCAGCGACCAGTTGGCGCCGAGGGTTGTGTTGTTCGCCCTATTAAAGTCATCGCTTGCAGGTAATGCCACAGTACGTGTACCTTATTCGCCGGTCTCGGAGAACCACTCTTGCAAGGCAATGATTGCCGGATCTGCTGTCGGAGCTATCTGCTTTAGAGGCTCAAACGGCAGCGGCAGCAGTCGCCCCTGTGCAATCGACATAAGAGCAGTGGCCACATCCTCATCGACTACGATCTCGCCACCTTGCTGATAGAAAGCGTCAGGATGCAAAGCCGGAAACTGCTTGCATTGCGCCGCTGTAGGCGAAAAACCTTCGAGAATCTTTAGTCGGTATTGCATTACTAACCTCCGGCGTTGCTGGTCAAAGTGTATTGAGCTGTGATCGAATCCGCAGCGACCACGTTAATGGCCGAGAACACAGACCTGTCCATTAGTTCATCGGTACCTGACGCGGCATCGAAAAGGCCGTGTTCCGTGATAGCGAATGTACCGCCAGGAGTAATGGTCGCAGTCGAACGGTATTGGTTACTTGCCGGTGTCGACGGAGTACCTGTCGCCCTTGCACCGCCATAAGGCGTGACTAAGGCTGTATCGGTAACGTTCTCGGCAGTAGTACCGGTGCCGACGTCATGATAATCGTAGTCGATGAAGCGAGTAGTAGTACCGGCAAGAGCAGTAGTTAGCTGAGCCACGAACTCATTGGTGACTACACGGTATGTGACGACACCATAATCGATGTCAGTGCCGTTGGCGTAATGAACAATGATCCGAAGCTCACCATAGTGCCTAGACATCTTCAACGCACGAGCAAGAAACACCTTCCAGGCTCCGCGCCACCAGTAAGGAAAGTTCTTAACTCGCCACCAAAGGTCAGGACCTTGCGGCCGAGATGTCTTAATGGTAAGCTCACCGGCTTGCCTGAGTGTTCCGCCTGCTTGCATCGTTATTCTCCTACACCTAATTCGGCATCGCCGATGAAGTCCCAGATGTCGTCCAAGATAGCATCGTCATCAGCAGTAAACTGCAAGAGTTCGCCGCCGGTAATTGCCTCTTTGGTAGTCTTAGTGGTATCGGTCTTCTCTTTCACATACATATCTAGAATGGAACTATTCTGCGACGTTGCCCAGGTACCGAAGTCGAGATCTACCGTGTCGCCGTTCTCTTTCCACCAGTCTCGACCTGCCCGAGTTTTCATAAGATCGGAAACCCTGCGAGACTTACCAAGTGATGCAGGAAGCTTGCTCTTCACATGTGACGGCAGCGGCCCATCGAATCCTATACGCGGCCATGCATAGTAGCCGGTTTCCCAAGAACTTCGCAATGCGGTAAGCTTAATCTTGTCTACATTCATGCGCCTAGCCTGGGCTACTTGATGCGCAATCATAGCAGTTCCGAAACCTGCTGGTGCATCGTCTTCTATGTAAACGGAATTGTTTTCCATTACTGTTTCGCCATTCTCGCGGCGAATAGTATGTCGAGACTCTTCCATAAACATAGGATGGTTAACAGTTACGCGAATTTCATCCTCTTTGTGGTCGAACTCAATATATACATCGCTGCCCGTAGGCGCGCCTACTAGCTTAGTAATTTCTTTTGCTTGAATTACGCGATCGAAGAACTCGTTAGATTGAGTAATAAACTTAGGACCATATCCGGTAGCCGTAGTGTTTGTTACTCCTTCAGAGTACTGTCCGTAGACATCGCCCGGATCGTATCGCTCTAGGTCGGTCTTTCGACTGCGCGACGCGGCAATAGGTTCAGCCGCAATTGCTGCAGTCTCGGCAGAAACCTTCTGTCCACTACTCGCTGCGGCAAGTTCGGCGTCGAGAGCCTTAACTTTTTGCCGCAGCCCCGAGATTCCAGCATAGCTACCTGTCGCTTTAGCTTGAGCCATTGCTGTATAGACAGCTTTCTTGGCTTCCGCGTGCTCGGCTTCGATAGTTGCCCGATCTCTCACAGCGCTGCCACCACCCGCATGGGTCAATTGATCATGCTTACCTGCGAGATGCTTCTCGGTTCTCTTATGCCCGATGCTCTCGCCGATAAGTGCAGAGATACGCAGCATGACCATCTCGCCAATGGCTGCTTGATCATCTCCCGGAGCACCGCTTTCAGAAAGCTCCCGTTGCAGTTCATATAGATCTTCTAATGTGGGTGCATTAGTAGCTCGTTTGTAAAGAATATCTACAGCACTCATCTGCTTTGTGTCCTAGATTACCCGGTAGCGCCACCGATAAGTTCCCAAGCCGAATCCCAAGCCTCTAGGGTAACATTGTCGCGGATCCACTTCGGCCGTTCGGGTGCCGGAACGCGCAGTAGTGTAGCCGCCCATTCAACTTCGGACACGTCTTTACGCTTTCGGTACCTTGCAAACTGGGCGATCTTGTTCTTTTGTGATGCATAGGATGCACTACCGTTCCGATTGGGATACTTCGGCACTACGCGCGTCATCAATGGTAAAAGCTGCTCCGAAAGATACTGCACCAGACCCTCTTCGACGTCTGCATTTCTGCCTTTGTATTCCTTCGCTCTAATGTTAGACATGAAGTGCAGCTGTTCGTGAATAACTGTACCTAATCTAGGCGTATTATACGGGACATCGACTTCGTTAGAGCCTACCCTTTTTACCTGTGTATACGAATATCCTGCATCGCCGTTCCAATCGGCAAACGCTACTCCGTTTGACCCGCTACCGGCCACGACCTTAATCTTACCAGAGTAAGTAGACCTGTATCCTAACGTATTCTCCAAAACGTTTCTAACTTCTTCATTAGCTGTACGCAAATGTCTACCTACTTCACCGTCAGGAAACGGATCAGTAACTACGCCCCAAGAAGACCGCTCTCTTAAACCGTCGGGAAGATCGGCGGCTCTTCTAGTATCGTTAAAGTTAGCCGAATCAATTCTAGTAAAATCTTTAGGTGCAGGTGTCGTAACTAAAGGATCACCAGGCTTAGTGACTGCTTGTTTCTTAGGTTTAGGTTCAACAGCTCGAACAGGTTCTTTAGCAGGCTTAGCGCCGGCTAGGCCGTTCTTTTCATTATACTCAATCCAAGCCTTAGCACTAGATTCGATTATGTTAAGACGAGCAAACCTAGACTTGGTAGCTTCGCTAAAACCTATAGCATCTCGGTCTTCTTGAGCATATTTGGCAACTTGCGCGAGCTGGTCTTGGTTAAGAAACTGAAACGCATAACCAATTTCAATGGTATCGACAATGCCAAACGCTTCTTTGATCGCTTTACCGACATCACCCTTCGGCAACTTAGGCCGCTCAACAGCAACGGGTTCAGACTTCGGATCTTCTTTCTTGGGTTCGGGCTTGGGTTCAGCTTTGGTCTCGATACCGTTGTCGATGAGATCTACGTCACCAGTTGCAGCACTAAGCTCGTTTTCGAACTCCTTTACGCGCTTGCGCAGCTGCGACATACCAGAATAGTCACCAGTCTTCTTGGCTTCGGCCATCTTAGCCGATACGGCCTTCTTGGCGCCTTTTAGATCTGCTTCAATCGCCGCACGATCTCTTGCCGCGGCAGGTAGTTTGCGACCCCTACCACCGGCATGGCTCATTTGGTCATGTTGGCCGGCTAGATGCTTAAGAGTCATCCCCATCGTCGGGCGAGCGACGAGCATACCGTCAATAAGATCAATTACATACGGCGACCAATTACGAGCTCGCTGAATACATGTTTGACATGAGTCATTCTTGCCGCGTACCCAATAACAGTTGTACCGAACGGTAACGCCGCCCCGTTTCACCTCTTTCACGTCCCAGCTGCAGCCGCAATTATTGCCACATTGAGTACCTTGTGCCGGCATTGCAGGCAACGGCAAGAGCTTAGTGCGTGTCTTCCAGTAAGGTACCTTGATCGACTTAGCATATTGCCGAGCCCGAGCATTCCATCCTGCTTGATACTCTCGACTAGAGACAATATCGATGTAAAATCGCTTCAAGTACCCGACTTGTGCGCCTACGTCTTTCACAACGGTATCGAGTGACGGACGCGAAAGTTCGGCAGTACCTTCGCCCAGCATTGCCGCAACGACCGAAGCGCGAGTAACGATGATTTCCATAGCTTTAAGCCATGTTTCAGCGCTGATCTCGCCTTTGGCAAACTTGTCCATAAGCATTGAGACTGCTTTCTCAATGCTAACAGTTAGTCTGCCTAAGGATGCTTCGGTAACTGACACGTTACTGACCTGTCAGCTTATCGTACATGCGCACAGCAGCAGCAATCGCAGTCGAAACTAGATCTGCAGCAAGTTCGTCGTCCGGCTCAACACCTATCGGCGTAGTAGTCATGTCCTTCTCTGTCGCCTCGACAGGCTCATCGCCGTAGTAGCCTTGTGCGCGGCCAAGTTCATCCCAAATAGCATCGAGTGCGGCCTCATTGACATCCTGAGGCTTTACGCTATTGTCGACTCTCGGCGAATGTGTCTGATCGTACGTCATCGATTATCCTTCGTTGGCCATTCGAGACTTGACGTATTCGGAAAGCACATAACTGCTGAGTGAATCCTTGTCTAGGTCGAACTCCATGTTTGTAGATTCACCAAAATCTTTCCAAAAGTCCCGACCTTCTTTGGTCTTCATGAGATCGGACACGCGCGTCGCACTGCGCAAGTTCCTAGGCAATAGGTCCCATACACCCGACTGATTCTGCTTGTAGTGCGAAATATCGGCATCGTAACCGAGACGAGGCCACGTGTAGTAACCATTATACATGCCGGCCAGTCTAGCTGCTTGAGTAGTGATTTTGTCGACACCTAGCCGACGAGAATTAGTAACTTGCTGATTGAATACCGACGTACCGGTACCTGGAGGTGCAGTATCTACGAGCTCGAATATGTCGTTATGCACTTCTACTTCGCCCAAGTGATTTCGGAAGATGGTTCTGTGATTCGAGCGGTATAGAGTGTGAGTAGTACGTACGGTAATTTTGCCTAGAACGTCATACTCTCCCGTATCGGAGTTGAAACCATTGCTAATAGTAACCAAAGAGTCAGAAGGTGCACCTACCAGATCGGCAAGATCTTCAAGTGCGAAGTCATCGCCAAAGAGGTCTCTACCTGTTTCTTCGACGTCGGCTTCATCAGAGTCGTGGCTAACAAGTATGTTTTTCGTGCGACCTTTTTGGTAAAGGCCTGCAGGATCGTACTTAGCAGGATCAAGGTCACTCGATTCAACCGAAGGAGCCTTCTCGGGTACGGGTACTTTCTTCGTCGCAGCAAGCAGCGGGTCTTGCCAACCCTCGTCGGCATGAATGTTGATCGCGTCGCTCTCATCAGGCTCGGGCGTTTGTTCGATGTCAAACGGATCACGTGCCGCTTGCTCAGGATGTAGCGCAGCGCGAACGCGTGCATCATTTTCTACAGCTGCTGCTCTAAGCCTTTGTTCTACATCCCGGACTAGAGCTGCACGCTCTTCGGGCGATCTAGCTGCGGGGTTAGTTACAGATACCGATGTAGGCGTTGGCGCACTAGCCATATGAGTGTCTAGTGCGGTCTGAGCGTCGCGAACCCGACGACGAGCTTGGCTAATGCCTGCATAACTGCCGGACGCTCTTGCCGCTCGCATCTTGTCGTACACAGTACGCTGCGCCGAAGCAAGATCGTTCTCTAGTTGTCTACCTCTATCGGCATGACTGGCACCCCCTCCACCCGAACCTCCTGGGGCATGGCTCATTTGGTCATGTTGGCCGGCTAGATGCTTAAGAGTGTAAGTAACGTCCTCAGCGCATAGCGGCAATGCGTCTTTCATAACCAAGAAGAGCGTTGCAGCCTTTTCGGTTTTAGCCGTAGGCTCAGGAGTTACTTTCGCGTCTTTCGGATCGGTATCGGTGACTTCAGCATTATCTTCTTTGCCGTCACTCGATGAAGGCTTCTCATCATCGCCAAGAGACGCATTAGGTGTCATGTCCTCGGACAAGAACGTGCGGTTAATGTCACCAAAGTCCGCGGCCATCTGCTGCGCTTGCTCTTTAGTAAGTTCACCGCTAGTAATCTGTGCTGCACGAGTATCGACCCGCAGCTTAACGACCTTGGCCTTCTGTTCCTGGTCACGCCAATCGTTCTTCTCAGCAAAGGCAAAGGTCGTAGTGAACGGCAATATCTTCTGCGAAAAGCCGTGCTCTAGCTGAACGGTAAGCGCCGTGAATCCCTGGCCCTTGGACGCATCCGAAAGTACCGTGCTCTGGGTGCCAGTTCCGTATTGACCTTCCAGCGGTTGAATCTCGCCGACAAATATGCCAGCCGCGTGCGCCATGTGAAGATAGCAGTCTTTTCTTTCGGTATCTGCATCGGCTTTGTCCGGCAGCCCTGCTAGATCAATAGTCGCCACTTGAGGTGCTTCGGGCCTAAAGGTCGGGACTACAATCGCGCCCATATAGCTGATATAGCCTTCAGCTTGAGCCTGAGCCATACCGCCGTTCACCGCGGTTTGAATTTGGTCCTGAGTAGCACCATTCACAAAGTACAGCGCCAGCGGCCGCGTCCCGGAAATCTTTTCGGTAACGTAGTTCTGCAGATACTGCAAGCGGACCATCGGGTTATACGCTCTAGCAGCAGCGCACCAGCCGACACCCCGCAGAAGAGGGTCAGATGACGGCATGTCCACGAGCGACAACACCTGATGAGCCTTTAGGACGTGGTAAGCACCTTTCAGATCGAAGTAGATAACTGGAAAGTTAACATCGCCGGTACGCCAACAACGCAAACTATCAAGATGGCGAAGGCCTATCACACGGCTGCCGGCGGCGCCGGAAGACCTAATGATCTCGATGAATGCACCGTTGTTCGTACAAGCAAAGTCGCGCACAATCTTCGAGATAAATGTTACCCATCCCATCCCGAGATCTGCGCCGTGCAGCAATTTTTGGGCTTTGGACACTCGCTGTTCGGATAGTGACGCATCTTCGATGTCCCAACCAAACGATGAGATGCGAGTAATGATCTTGAAGATAACATTGGACCACATTGCTTCGCGCAAAATTGTGCTTCGTAGCAATGCGTCACCTTCGCGAGACCAATACATCGGCATTTCTAACGGCAACATACCTTGCCGCTCAATGCTATTGAAAGGAACAGTAAAGAACCATACAGGGCCTCCAGGATTACCGAAGACCTCGTGATCCTCCTTTGTAACTGATTTCTTTAGAACTTCAGTGTCTACAGTCACTGCGCTGCTGTTTCTACTCGGCGAGCGATTCTCATCTCATCAGCAATTAGCGATGCACATTCAGCACAAGCAGGATTGTCTCGGATCTTATTAAACATCGACCGATATAGGTCGACTTCTAGCTTCAAAGACGTGTTGTCCTGAATCAATCTCACAGCTCTTTCAGCTGTCTCGGCGGTTTCTGCAGTGATTTGCGTGTTTTCTTGAATGGCTGGAGTAACTTTGCGATCTATGTGGTCTTGAAAGCCTTGGGCCATCGAACGCAAAGCAATAAGTAAGGCCCCACCAATGATAACTTGCAGTGTGCTCTGCATTTCATCATTAATGAGACCGAATTGTGAGGCGACAACAACTAAGACTAGTCCTGCAATAAGGACTAACCAGGGCTGTTTGATAATGTTTGCGGTAAGTTCTTTCATTGCGCTGCAGTCTCAGCTCCGTTTTGAACGGATCGTTCTAGTATGACCTTTAGAACATCTTGCATCGACAATAGGATCTTGCGGTGCTCTGAAAGTTCCGTACCTGTACGCTCTTCGGCAAGTGTAATGTCCATCAATTGCCGACTAATATGCCCCTGCACTCTATCAGCCAGGTTAGTCACGCCAGTACTGTTCTCTTGTATTGCTTCGGCGAGTAGGTGGAAGAACAGCTTTTGCGCCACGAACAGGCTCCTTAGCAATGCAGCCCGTGCAGGATCGTGTTTCTCATCGTGCGCGACGAGAGCTTCTATAGTCTCGTCATATCGGCGTAGTACCTCATCCATTAAGAACCCTGGTAGCTGGGGTATTATCGACTTGCGGCATCTTCAGCAGCAATGCCACGAAGTCTTGCTTCCATATCGCGCTTCTGCTTCGCATACATTGGATCGTTAGCTCGATGCGGCATTTCGTTAATATAGTTCAGGCGAGACTGAATATCGTCATATTCCTTACGAAGCCTTTTGGACTTAGGCTTAGCGCTTTCTGTCGCAACGCCTCGATCCACATTAGCCTGCGCTTGAGCTACTCTATCTGCTTTGGATGGCTTAGCACGAACCTTGTCGCCCGGCTTAATGCTTGCCGATGAGGCACGACTAGCACCGCCGCTATGAGAACTTTGGTCGTGCGTACCGTGTTTCTCGGTAATGCCGAGCCAACCAAAGAATTCGTTTAGAGGTTCAGGCTGAGACATCGGTAATTCGCCATTGATAGACAAACGGCCAAGTCGATCTTTAGGTGCTTAGCACGTTTGACTAACCTAAGCCGCTTGTCGTCGGGACCTAACTTGCGATTGGCATTGTCTACGTGTACGCGCAAGTCGTGTTCGTTGCGATGCGAGATAGTGCGTGAAAGGATCGTATCGAAGAGCATCTTATCGGCTTCTAGCCGCATATCGCCCTGGTTAAAATCGAAACAATAAGCGACGCGCCGTTTGGTCAATCGCTCTTGCATATAGTGTAGCTGGTATGGGTCATAACAGATCTCGATGACTGCATTCTCTTTGCAGTAATCTGCTATGTAGTTCTCGACCTCTTCGAAGTCGATCGTTCCGCCCTTAGGCGGATACCATACCTTGTGATGTGCTACAGCTGTACGTTTCTTATCGGCAGGATGCCGACCTAGCGAAACCATTCCGAAGCTGTCACCCGATACACCTGCGTCTAAGGCCATTATTTGTGGTCGATGGCGACCGAAAGGTTGTAACTCGGGATCGAAGCAATGCTCCCAAAGTATCATACTCTCTAGGAACCTTGCCGAATCAACCGGATCTTCCCATTCGCCCTCGAGGAGAATTCGCTTCTCTTGTTCGGTAAGGCTTTGACCACGCATTGCTGCGAAGCCTTTTACCGTATTTACTTCGTTATCTTGTGTGCGTAATCGAATGACGTGTGTGTCATTCTTAAAGTCTTCAAACGGGTCTTCTATCTCGCCATCTTCGTTCTTCAGCAATGGCCCGTACATGTCGAACAGCCAGTGCTTACGAGGTGTTGTGGTTATCCACAGCTGCGGCCGCATGCCGTCGCGGCCCGTTACTCGGATACGTCCGTCTAGAGTCTTTAGCGCTATCGGATCTTCTCGGCGCCGAGCTTCGTCCATATGGGCGAAGTTAAGGTTCGGGCCTTCCCAAGACGACGGTTTGTCAATACCGCCGCAAAGCAAGATGCCGTTTCCCGTGCCGCTTTCATTCATAAAAGCTAACGTAAACATCTGCTGCGGTTCCCAGTCCTCTTGAAGTCGATACCTTTGCCGAGGAACTACAACATTCTTCGGACACCAGGCCCGAAACTCTGCCCATAGCGACTTTTTAAAGTGCGGTAGGTCCGGTGAAACCATAGCACCGCGTTGACCTCGGCGTAATCGTTCAAGTACCTTTATGATCCCGGCAACACTCTTGCCCGATCCTTCACCGCCAAGCGCTGCCGGATAGCGCTTTTCATCGCTAAGTACCCACTTCAATTCCTCATCGTTGTGAGGCTTGTAGTACTTGCCTGTTTGAGTGTTAAAGTACTCGAACACTGTCGAAGGCCACGCGGCTTGCTTTTCAGCGACGACTTCCGCGGTGACTTCAGCTATCAGCTGTTCCAGAGCTTGCTGCGATAAGCCCGCGAATGACATCTTTCACCTTGGTTTTGACTTCGTCGGGGTTAGCGCCTTCGATACCGCTAAGTTCATTACGCCAGTCAAGCGTTATGGACTGCTTATCGTTTAGCAAGCCAAAGTGTCGAGCCAGCAAGCCTAGCACCGCCACCTTGTCGTGCAGCTCTATTTCAATCGACCCTTTAGTAACGCGTACCTTCTTAATCAGGTGCGTTGCGCCTTGTTCGTATGCTTGAGCCAGGTCCATACGAACTTTCCGCGTATTGGGGTCGTAAACCATGAAATCAGCAAAATCCGCCGACGCGATCTCGGCCAATTGGTCGAGCACCACTCCGGCGGATATGCCGCGGGCTTCCATAAACCCTTGTATGGCCTGCTGTACAGCAGGCTTTTTCATCATTTGGTACCCGTATACCCTAGCCGTTGCAGCTGACCACCCGCATCTCATGCCCGCTTTGCGCACATTCCAACAATTCAGGTACTCTAGCACAAAGCGTTGTTCGGGCACCGACAATTCCACAACGGCATCAGCCACTGCAGCCTCTCTGTCGGCTTCCATAACAACAGTTTGTCCGAAGTCTGATACGCTTGGCATGTGCTGCTCGGCTGCTGATGGAATAGATACGCGGGTATACGGGCCCGTAATTAATTATACCCGCAAACAAGTCAAAAGTCAATCCCCCAATTTTGGAGCATTTTATTGGAGCATTGCCGCAAATAAAGAAACCTAAACGACTTCAATTAGGTATCAAGGGGGAAGTAGGGGGGAATTGGGGGAATTGTTTTACTTTATAACCTACGCGATGCAAAATTTTGATTTCATCTAAAACTACATCTAAAGAGCTAATTCCCCAAAATTACCCCCAACTTCCCCCCTTGAGCCATATTTTTATCCGATATCAAGTAAATGCTCCAAAATCTCTGGTTGATTTCTATTGTGTTTGCGGGTATAATAAATTTGTAGGTAACAAATTTAGGTGGGAGCAAGATTATGAACACTGGTTCGCAGATTACGTTGTGTGTTCCGCACATGTCCCAAGCTGGAAGTAATGATGTCCTAGTGCTGTCCGATCTGATGGAGCGCGATCTCGACGTAGTACTGCGGGACGTTACTGCTTTTGACACCGTTTGCCTAGAGAGGTATGTGGTTAGCAAAGCTTATCAGTTCTTCGCAGATAACCCTAAAGCGACCAGGCGCGATTATATTCTACATGTCGCCCAAGAGCAATTGCCTCCTATGTTCTCGGTGCAAGAGCTTGCAGCTGTTTTGCCTTTCTCTCAAGACAATGCGGTCGATCATTCGTACGGAACAGGGGCCTTGACTCAGATGCTATCGCTTGCCGAGCGTGATGGCGATGCGAAGGGCGAGACTTACACTAAGCGACTCAGGGCTCAGCATCGCGATATGTGGGTAGTCTTGCCGCTAGAGCAAGACAGCTATACGCCAGCATACGGCAAGCTATTCGACCAGTTCGGCATAGGCAACATGCTTGTTCTGCAAAATAGGGTCGTGCTAATTGCCGCACAGATAGGATGTAGTCTGGAAGAGCTGCTATTCCGTGCACTAATCGGCGATCCCGGCCCTAACGCTCTAGATTGGGCCTTCTTCGACTTCCTCGAAAGTGACGGCACTAATCTTTCCGGCTATAGCATCGAGGACTTCGGTACTATCTATACACTTAAGCATCTATCTCGTATCGACGGCTGGTTTAATGCCTCGACAGCTGTGCAGTATATTATCGAGAAAGGAGCGGCTAGTCCTATCAGGTTCGCATCGCACGAAGGTGCTGGTCAATACTTCCGCCGTATCTTCGCTGTTCAGACGAAGCGTGGCAGCAATTACTACCCAAAGAACCTTATCAGGAAGCGCGCAGCTAATTCCTGGGTATGGAAAGTGCAGTAGGAGACATCATGACTACCGAAACCAAAGTGACCTCTAAGGCTCGCAAGCCTACCGGCAAGACGTTCACCGAGATGTTCAATGGCCTTAGCGAGAACGCGCGCAAGCTACTCGCAACTGCGGCAATCCTGGGCGTCGGCATCTTGCTGATCTCGATCATGTCAGCGCTCTCGCCTACGGTAGAGCCGCCTACACTGCAAGACATCAATCCGACCATTGCCGCAGCGACAGCTGCCGATCTGCCCACTGCTATCCCTACACCGATGCCGACGGCTGCTGCTGCAGCTGGCACCAGTGTGATAACGGTCTACCACAATGTGCTGGTCATGACGCAAGCGTTTACGATTACCGCTAACCTACAGGATCTACTGCTACACGTTAAGGGCTATGCGAGTATTCGGCCGGACTGCGTTCTCGTCAGCTTTGAAGGCCCGCCTCCTGGCGATGGATGGATTTGCGATCCTTCTATTGTCGCTATGGAGAAGCACGGACCCGACTTCACAAAGCCGCAGCCGACTGCTGCGCCGTATGTTCCGCAGGCTCCGGCGCCCGTGTATGTCCCGCAAGCGCCTATCCCGGCTCCGGTGCAAGCGGTAGATCCAACCGAAAAGCACGGCAGTGCTATCGAGATGGAAAGGCCTACGTCTAATACGCCGCCTCGGCCTGAGCCGCGACCGCTGCCGGATTGCTATCTTTGCACACACGATATTCCCGATAGCAAGTCGAACGGCGAGAAGCCGTAATCAACCCAGCCTAACTAGCCAAAGTGCGAGGTTCACATGGCGAGCAACCGCCGCGGCCATATCCGGATCGACAAGAAAGGCGTCGCTATCGATGGCCTACCCGAGTTTGCGGCAAAGCAAGCCCTGGGCGCACTTGCAGTTATTATGACTGTAGGCGCGACGTACTTCTGGTGGACTCTGCAGTCGGTAATACTAGGACCATCGATACTTGCGGCGCTCTTGTCCATCGGTCTCGGCATTGCTCCGCCTGCGCTAACAGCATTCCTTATTCCGTGGTCGCCGGGTGGAATGCTGTTAGCACGTATCCTCGGCAAGACGTGGGGGGCAGCCGCAGTCTGGTCTTCAGCTCTTTACTTAGTGTATTACTGTTTCGTCTTTCTCATCTCGTTCTTCGGCGGACAAGCCACCGTTGCGCAGACGGGAACCGAACTACAATACACTTTGCTCTGCATTGTGCTATTCATTATCATACCGGGATTGCTGTGGTCCCCGGTAATGGCAGGCGAGCTGCGAGAGATTATTCGCCAAGAGCACCTTGTGCAGCAATATAAGATCCAGGCGCACGGACAGCT